>MDTE01185973.1_pt1 | contig 22737 bp, 22 predicted proteins | sample 811231 | NCBI WGS metagenome assembly MDTE01 (sample SAMN05326651, study PRJNA326480) | marine metagenome | isolation source: seawater | place: Indian Ocean: Red Sea | collected 2010 | reverse complement strand
ATCATTGGAAAGGCATAGTCAAAGGGAAGAAGGCATACCTGCAACTATCATTGCTCGGCATGCCCACCTACCGATGATAGGCAGGGTGTAACCTGGCAGTTACAGTTACACTGCACTTACACTGCACTTACGTTACACTTACAGTGTAAGGTTACGATGTAACCCTACACTGTAAGTTACTTAGTAACTGTTACATATAGGGACTAATCCCTCATGTATCACCTTTTTGAATGTAGTGTTGCACTTCACTACACCCAAACAATTTGAAAGAACAACACCAACAAATAGAAAGATAATTATTTTTTTAGTTTGCTGCATACGTCCTCCAATATTCTTGTGCTGTAGTATTATCATTAATTTTTTTGTCCACCTTGTAAGTTTCCTCATCTGGGAAAATCCCACAATTGGAAACCAATAATGATACAACTAAGAAAGTAATATAAACTAAAATTGTTTCTTTCATATAATCCTTTCATATGGCCCCAATGGGGCCTTTATTATTTGTTAATCCCAAATAGGTGAATCCCAGAACCTTTCATGTTCTTCGTAAACACTAAAAGATACCGCATCAATTAATTCTTCATTTTCATGAAGAAAGGTTTCAATTGAAACTGATAAATTATCCCTAAAATAAGGTTTCTCAATCTTTTTGTATTTAAGAAAACTATCCGCATCTTTTGCTAACTCTGGTTTTTTGCCATACTCCTTATTAAAAAAGTGCAATAGTTGTGTTTTGAATTCTCCATTAACAAACTCAACTGAATATAAATGAAAGGTATTACCTATTAAAATAGTTCTTATTTCTTTATCTTTATTTTCCTCCCTATTCCTATAATAGTTTGACACCCAAACGACATAGCTATTTGTTGCTGATGTTTTTAGTGATTTGTTAGTTTTCATATATTCCTTTCATGGCCCCAGTGGGGCCTTTGTTGTTATTTATTTTTCCCAATTAAACTGGTTGTTTGCATCCCAATCATAAATTACTTCTTTCTCATCAATAAAAAACCTAAATGATAAAGTTTTCAATATATATAAAGTTTTGTTTTTGAAGGGTTGAGAATACCCATTCGCACCCGCAACAAAGTCTAAATCTTCAATTTTTTTCAGTTGGGTTGAATTGGGATAACCCTTGAAATTAAGTATAGTTTTGTTTCTCCAGAGTACTTCTGTGAATACATTGAATTCATCTATTGAAGTTTTCACAGCTATATCAACAGTTGTTTCATATACTTTGTTGATCTGCATTGGGATTTCTTTGTCATTAAATACCTCATTGAATAATCCATTACTATGGACTATCCCTCTGATACCGAAAACAGCAACTTCGCATTTTAGTACCTTGTCGTTCAAATAAGTTTCCATTTTTGCACCTTAAATTTTGGACACAATTCTAGGGGTAACCCCATGTTACCCGTTTTTGTGTCTTTTAACCCGTTTTTGGGTTATTATAGATAATACAAGTATCGTACCATTCAACAAAATAGATATTTTGTTTGTATTACAAACGTATTACAGGGATTGGTAGGTAATATTTTCCTGGTACTAGGTAATAATTTCCTAGCAGGTAGGTAATATTTACCCCTGGGTGTGGGTGGTACACCCTATGCATTACCTTAATACATCGACCCCCACCAACCCCCATAGCCAGCACTATTTCAAAAGCACCCCTCCAAAAATAAGCAAGGCTCACCTAGAAAAGGCTAGACCCAATATGGTCTTAGCCCATTTATTCTGTTGGGTAAAAGTGTGGGGGAAGAGAAGTTTTTAAGTAAAACTGAAGTAAGTAACTGATTTAGTACTAGAAAATATACAGAGAGAAACGGGTTACAGAGGAAGGGTATTTGAAGAGGGGCCATTTCATGGCTAGGAATAAGAAGAGAGCCGCAGTCTCTGCCCGTTTTGAGGCTAAGTTCAGGATAGTTCAGTCCGAAACGATGGATTTGATTGTCAAATTGTTTGAGAAAGTATTTTGTGTTGTGAAAGAAATTGCCAAAAAGTTGCCGGAAATGAGCATTTTTTGATAAAAAAGTCTTTGTGCTTTACAGGTTTATACAAACAAGTTAAAGTCCTAGTAAAGATTTGCTATAAACTGACAGTATGAGATGCAGATGCCAATAAGTCCGAAAGAATACTACGATAAATTTGCTAGTAAATATGACAAAAACACAGTCTTGCCCGTTATGTTGGCAGAAGATCATGTGCTTTTTAATTTTCTATACGATGAAGGTCTTGTAAAAGGGGCTGTGCTTGATGCGGGCTGTGGGACAGGACTGTTTATGGACTATTGCTATGGACTAAATTGGGATGTTCACAATTATGTTGGATATGATATTTCCAAAAATATGCTATTGGAGTTTAAGAAGAAATGGCCTCAATATTGTGAGCAAAATAATAAGCCTGAAAATCGGCTTTTCCACATGAGCTTCCTAGATAACCACCTGCCTTTCTCGGATAATTTCGATCTAGTGTTGAGCCTGAATGCGGGCTTAAATTGTCTGAGCCGATACAGTATGAAAAAAGCCATAGAAAATCTTTGGTCCTGTGTCAAAAAAGGGGGCACATTGCTATTGATGACTTATGGAACCTTGAAACCTGAGGAAAGAGAGACAAGTATTCACAAATTGATAGAAGAAGAAACCTACCCATACACTATGGTAGAAGGTTCTGTTCTTTGGACTTGGGTGAGAGACCTTGCAAATTCGGAGGACCCTAGAATCTACCCTTTTTCAAAGCCAAATAAAGAGAAGTTTGTCCGCAAGAATGTAGATATGGTGGAAGAAGACTTGAAATCGTACCACATCAATAGAATTCAAGAAGATACTGAACAGAGTTTGATGAATTATAACCCAAGAATAGGAGGTCCTGAAAAGGCTGATTGTTCTTATTACTTAACTATTGTTAAAAAGTTGTAATTTTTACGGGGCCAAAAAATGCCAAGGAAAAAAACGGGCAGTACTGTATTGGATGAAGCAATCAACCGAGTGGCTACAATTTATGAAGAAGGCCATCGTATTGTGGTCTCTTTTTCTACAGGTAAGGATTCCACTGTTTTGTTGGAAATTTGTATAATGGCTGCCCAAATGACAGGGAATTTGCCAGTAGATGTTGTCTTGCGTGATGAAGAGTTGATGTTTCCTGGTACTTATGAGTTTGCAGAGAGAACTGCTCAAAGACCAGAAGTTCGGATGACATGGCTTGTTGCTAATCAACCGATTATTAATGTATATGACAGGGCCAACCCTTACTTTTGGGTAATGGACCCAAGTTTAAGTTCTAGTGATTGGATGAGAGAGCCTCCTAGTTGGGCACAAAACATTAAAGAGCAACACATCGAAGCCATGACTCATCCTGACCGTTTCCCAATTGAAGCAGGACAGAAGCTCTACGCTGCAATTGGTCTAAGAACGGACGAATCCAGACACCGTTTGTATGGATTATTTACTTCTGGTGGATATATAACAAAACCTAATAGGTATAAGGTTGCGAATATCCGTCCAATTTATGATTGGACAAACAAGGATGTGTGGAAATTAATAAAAGAATTGAATCTGGATTACAATCGGGCCTACGATGTCATGTTGAGAAATAGAATAACCTTACCCGTTATGAGGATTGGGCCACCAACAATGAATCCTTATGGTATAGAAACCCTAAAAATGGCATCAGTTGCATGGCCTAAGTGGTTTGACAGAGCCTGCCATAGACTTCAGGGGATTAGAACAGGTGTAAAGTTTGGTATGCATGCCTTGACACCAACAAGAAAGTATGGTGAAACATGGGAAGAGTGTTTTCATAGAACTTGCATTGATGAGGCACCGGATTGGATTAGAGAAAGATCTCTAAAAACGAAAGAAGTATACATGAGGAGACATGCAAAACACTCTACAACTGAATTTCCAGAAGTTCATCCTTGCATGAGTTGCACTGGGAATATTGCTTCTTGGAAGAAAATGGCCTTATCATTATACAATGGGGACCCATTTTCATCAAAGGCCTCTTTTTTGCCAATGGTAGAGCCTGAGTTTTTCAGACCAGGCAGTGGAAAATGGCAAGGTAAACCTACTTTTTAACTAATGGATACATATGGTGGAAAAACCAGAAGAGCAAATTGCAGTAAACACGACACCTGAAGAAACTCAACAGAGAGTTACAGAAAAGGTGAAAAAGAAAGGTAAAAGGGCTGTCGAAAAGAAGAACAAGGCCCTATCTACTTTGGATATCAAATATGTTGGTGTAAATGATGTGATACCAAATGAATGGAATCCAAATAGACAAAGTGATCATGATTTCGAGCTATTGCTGAAGTCCATGTCAGAGGATGGGTTTACGCAACCAATTGTATGTATTCTTAATGAACATAACCAAGTAAAAATTGTTGATGGGGAACATCGCTGGAGAGCGGCCCATAGTCTTGGATATGATGAAATCCCTGTTGTGATCACCCCAATGACAGAGGAACAGGCTAAAATTGCAACTCTTCGTCATAATCGGGCCAGAGGGTCAGAAGATATTGACTTAACAGCAGAGTTGCTAAGAGACCTTGAAAAGTTGGGTGCTTTGGATTGGGCACAAGACTCTTTAATGTTGGATGATGTAGAACTCAACAAGTTGTTGGAAGACATTCCTGCACCAGACGCACTCGCAGGAGAAGATTGGTCTGAGGCTTGGGAGCCTTCTGATGACAGAGAGGTTGATGTACAAAATGACATTGAGACTACTACAGAGACTCATGAGATAGAAAGTGGTGGGGCTGGGACAGTAGCTGCCGCTTCTTCGATTGCTGCAGTGGAAAGAAAGAGAGAAAGAGAAAAACAACTTGCAGAAGCAAAGACTGCAGAAGAAAGACAAGCTCTGCGTAAGGATAATGACATTTTTAGACTATATTTGACCTTTACTGGTGAAGAGGCTGTTCTTGTCAAGAAGATATTAGGTAATAGGGCTGCAGAAAAAGTAATCGAAATGTGCCAGAAAGAAGAATCATTAATGGAGGATTAATTGGAAGGAACAAGTAATCTTTCTCAGAAAAAATTAACTCTAGAAGATCTAGGGAAGATAAAGGCCAGGGTAGAAGCAGGAGAAACGATAAAATCTATTGCTGAAGAAATAGATGTTTCTGAAAATGCTGTTCGTTATCATGTAAAAAGGAATGCTTGGGAAAAGGGAAGCAGAAAAGATGAAGTGATACAGAGGGCAGCAGATAGAGAAAAACAAGTTGTTGTATCTGATAGAGTAGAAAGGTCCTTGAGAGAAACTGAAAATTTTATTCAGGACTCAGAAAGAATAAGGGCCATGACTATCGGATTTCATGCAAGACTTGTAAAAAATAGAGATAAAATCACTAATGAAATTATATTAGACAAGGAAGAATCTGATATTGTTTTCCAATACTTGAAATGTTGTAAAATAACAATGGAGACATTATCAATAGGATATCTTGGTAAAAGGAAGGCCTATGGGATGGATGAAGATATTAAAGAGGACATGACCGTTTTGCCTTGGGAAGACTAGTGCCACTAACTCCAGCCCAGCGTGATATTGCTGAATCAAATGCTAGATTTAAGGTTGTTGCAGCAGGAAGAAGATTTGGTAAGAGTTTCCTTTCTTTATCTTTAATGGCAAGAGTCGCAAGACATCCATATAGGCAAGTTTGGTATGTGACTACTACTTATTCTGCTGCAAAGAATATTATGTGGTCCTATCTTAAAGAGAAACTTCAGCGTTTTGGATGGGCCAAATCTTTTCATGAAGTGGCCTTGCAAGCACATCTTGTAAATGGATCTGTAATATCCTTGAAGGGGGCCAATAATCCAGATTCTCTAAGAGGAATAGGATTGGATTATTTAGTCATGGATGAGTCTGCTTACCTAGATGAAAGAGTATGGACGGAAGTTCTACGTCCTACCCTGTCAGATAAGCAAGGTGGGGCCTTATTTATTTCAAGCCCTTCTGGAAGAAATTGGTTTTATGATATTTGGAATACAGCAAGAAATGATGAAGAAGAGGATTGGGAATCTTGGCAATTTACTACACTAGAAGGTGGTAATGTTCCACCAGAGGAAGTTGAGGCAGCAAGAAGAAACTTAGATCAAAGAACATTTGAGCAAGAGTATGAAGCTGAATTTGTAACATATACAGGATTGGTATATTATGGTTTTGATTTTGATGAAAATGTTGTTGATCGTTCTTATGAGGAAGATGAACCTGTAATGATTGGAATGGATTTTAATATAGATCCTATGACTGCGACAGTATTCCAAATTGATAAAAATGATGGTACACTTTTTTTAGTAGATGAAATTGAAATATTTGGTTCAAATACTGATGAAATGGCAGAAGAAATACTTTGCAGGTATCCTAGTGATGAAATTACTGTATATCCAGATCCTGCCTGTGTTCAGTCAAGGACTTCTGCTGGTGGAAGGACTGACCTTTCTATTTTGCAAAGTTATGGATTTAAGTGTAAATTCAGGAGGAAACATCCTTTAATAAGGGATCGTATTAATGCAGTAAATTCTGCACTTTGTTCTGCAGATGGGAGTAGAAAGGTTTTAATAAATAAAAGATGTAAAAGAGCAATCCATGCACTAGAAAGACACTCTTATAAGAGAGGTACAAATTTACCTGAAAAAGGTGGAGAAAATGACCTTTCTCACATTACAGATAGCATGGGTTATTTAATTGAATATTTATACCCAGTTAATAAACAAGAAGCAGCCATCACACAAATAACAGGAATTTAGGATGTATTATTACAATACTAGAAATGTTCCTTCTCAGGTTCAATATGGAGCAGAGCATCCTGAGTTTAGGGAATATTTGTCGCTATGGGAGAAATGCAGAGATTGCTATCGTGGTGAAGAAGCAGTAAAAAGCAAAAATCAAAGGTATCTACCTTTTCTTACAATGCAGGAGTCCTCAGAATATTATAATTATAATAATAGGGCCATATTCCTTAACGTAATGAGAAGGACAATTCATGGCCTTGTTGGTGCATCCCTAAGAAAGAGTCCAATCATAAAAGTTCCTAAAAAGATGGAACCGTATCTTGAAGATATGAATATGATGGGTATGACATTTAGAGAGATGTTACAAAAGTTGTTGACGGAACTATTGATAACAGGACGGATTATAGTTGTTGTAGATAGAGCAGAAAACAGTAGATGTTATGCAACTTGCTACTCTGCAGAGTCCAATATTAATTGGAGATTTGAGCAATCCAACCCAATTATGGCAGTCTTTGCAGAAGAAGTGAATATATCAAATGATGGGTTTGAGCATGAACTTCATGAGCAATTTAGAGTATATGATTTTGACAAGGATGATGCTCTAAGAATTAGAGTTGCCATGAAAAAGATCCCAGATGAAGATGATAATCTAAATGAAGATGAGGATGAAAATAGTTATGAGCTAATTCATGAGACATATCCTTCTTTTCGTGGAGAGTCTTTAAAAGAACTTCCTGTTTTTGCATTCAATTCAGTAGGTCTTGGATTAGATAACTTGGCTCCCCCTCCGCTAGTCGATCTTGCAAATATTTCTCTTTCCCACTATCGTACTTCAGCAGATTTAGAGAATGGGAGACATTTTACTTCCCTTCCACAGGCATGGATCACAGGGGTAGACCCAGACGAATTTAAGGGTGGTCTTCACATTGGAGGGAGTACTGCTTGGATTCTCCCAAGTGATACTGCTAGGCTAGGATATTTAGAATTTTCTGGTCAAGGATTAGGTTCTTTGGAGAATGCTCTCCGAGAAAAAGAATCAATGATGGCAATTGTGGGTGCTAGGTTACTAGAATCCAAGAGAGGTGTGGAAAGTGCTGAGACATCAAGAATCCGTCAGAATATTGAAACCAGTATTCTGTCCCATATTGCGGTCACCCTACAAAACGGTCTTCGTAAGGTACTAAAATATATGGCTCGTTGGGAGGGTCTTGATGAAAACGAAGTCCATTTAGAACTGAATATGGATTTTGTGGACGTTCGCATTCCTCACCAAGAGATCATTTCTTTAGTACAGGCCTATCAGATGGGGGGAATATCAATGGATACTCTATTGCATAACCTGAAGCAAGGAGAAGTGATTCCAGATGATGTCTCTATTCAAGATGAACGAGATAAAATAGAGATGGATCATGGACCAACAGAAGATGGACCTGAAGATAACAGAAGCGAAGTCCTCCGAACAACTGAAGAAGAAAAACTACGAAGAGAGTTATCCTCCTCAGGAAGAGGTGATTGATTCTATTTTAACTAGACATATAAAAGTAATTAAATTTTCAAATTATGCAGCAAATTCAATAATTAAGGAGTTTGATGGTTTTAGAAATGAGTTGGTTGCAGATTTTCTTTTAGATGTTAGGGATTCTCCTTATTTTACTTCAGTAAATAGGCTGGATCGTTTTCTAGAAAAAATGCACATAAAATTCTCTCAGTTGATTCAAAGAATTGAAATTTCAATTGAAGAAAATGCTGAAGTTCTTTTTTCTAGTGAATTACATTTTTTAGGTGGACTTTTTAAAAATTTGCCTTACAACAAAAGCAAGGTAAGTCAATATGATCTTTTTGGTGTAGATTATAAGGAGCATCTTAGAGGAATACTTAATTCTCTAAAAAAAGACATAACTTCTAATTACAAAATATCAATTTCTTACAATCACCCAGACTCTTATCTTTTAGCAAAGTTTAGGGGGACACCTCAGTTTTCATATAAGGACAGCATTTTTACAAACTACCGCAATAAACTAAAAACTCTTTTCAAAAACATCTTTATATCTCATTCATCTGAAACAAGGCTATACTTCTTTATTCATAATAGTCATGTTTTTAACTATTATGCAGAAGCAATTCCTTTTGAAGAACCTCCTACCAAGAAAAAGAAAGAACCCCTTGGAGTTTATTCAACTTTAGACTTTTCTCCTCAGAAAGATTCTAAGCCTTGGAAGGGTGTTCTTATCCATTTCAATTCTCCTCTTACACAAATCCCCTTTTACAATCTAAACAACTTTGCTGATTTTAATTTAAAAGATTGGTTCAATAAAAAAAGTGACTCTTTCAAGAAAGAAGTATTAGGAGAAAAGAGGTTTAAACTTTATAAGAACAAAAATTATTCATATTCTCAGATATTTGATTTTTCTAGTTCAAGGACATCGAATAATTCAATAACATCTAAGTAAGATGATTCACGAAATAAGTTATTCAAATGAATTTTCTTCTTTTAACAAAAAAGATAAATTCGATCCATACAGACATTTAGGGAAGTTCCTTTTAAGAGATTCATTGCATACATTCAAGTATACCAATGATTTGCATCACAGGGTTTATCCTCCTGTAAGAATAGTTTCTGACAACCTTAAAAATCCTATATTTGTCAAATTCTAATATAGATCCAATAAATGAATCACTCAATTTATTGGAATCCTTAGAAAGAAATGGATTTGCTTATAAAAATTATGAAGATCCTAACATTGCAAATTTAGTTGCAAAGCGTTTAGGTTCTTTAATTCTATTCTCATTTGAAAATGAGATAAACTATGGTGTTCTGGTGGTCAGTGATACCATAGTAAATGCTTTCTCATATTGGCCCGTTCTATCCGATGAGGAAGAAAAACACATCCTAGAAAGGAGAAAGAAACAATGGAACAGCAAACAGAGGCAACACAAGAGGCCCCTCAAACAAAAGAATCCCAAGTCGAAGTACCGGAGATAAATCTTGGTGATGCAGAATCCTTTACAAAAGAGCAAGTTCAAGACATTGTGCAAAATGCATTGAAAAGTGAAATTGTAGGATTAAAAAGTAATAACCAGGCCTTGAAAGATGAAAAGAAAAAGGTGCAGGATCGTCTAAAAGAGTACAATGATCTTGTACAGTCCTTAGGTGGTGAAGAAGGAGTCAGTCAACTTCAGCAACTGAAATCAAAGATTGATCAAGATGAAGAGCTTCGTCTTTTTACTTCTGGAGATCGTGAAAAATATAATGATCGTTTATTGAATCGTGCTAGACAGGATCATGCAAATCAAATAAAGATGATGCAAGAAGAAAGAGACAAATGGCAAAATGAAGCAGAGAGCTATGTAAAAAAATATCAGGCCCGTGAAATGGATAAATCCATAATTGATGGTTGTACAATTTCAGGTGTAAATCCTAGATATTATAAGGCCATGAGTGCTCAAGTTAGGGACGAGATTGTTTTTGATGCAGAAACAGACATGGTTCTTGTCAAGGACAAAGATGGTGGAATTAGGTATGGCAAGGATGGTCAACCTATGCAAGTAGCTGAATTAATTGATACTCTTAGAGAGGATCAGCCTGAGTTATTTTTACAATCCACAGGAAGTGGTGCAGTTGGGAGTGTCGGTAATACCAGAAGGTATACCGGAGTGTCTTCTGATGAAATTAAAAATATGTCTGTAGGAGACTATAAAAAGTTGAGAGAACAAGGAGTTATTAGATAAAAATTGTTGTTGAAACTCTTGACATCATTTTTTTGATTTAATAATCTATTTGATATTACTTCCAGACGGTAGTAATGATTGTTTTTGCCTTTCTTCGCAGGAGTGGAGTGGCCTTATAACTTTTAGGGACACCCTGCATGGAGTGATCCCCCGATTAATGATTACTCTATTTAGTAAGGAAAACAAATGGCAACTACTTTTGGTACTCAAAATACCTTCCTCACTCCCGATGTAATTGCACGGGAAGCCCTCCTAATTCTTGAAAATAACATTGTCTCCACTCAAATGATGGAGTCATCTGCAACAGCAGATTTTACTGGTGCAAAAGTTGGTGATACCATCCGAGTGCGAAGACCAGCATTTTTTGGTGTTGATGATTTTGCTGGCACAGCCAATGTTAAAATTCAAGATGCTGTAGAATCAAGTGTTAATCTTCAAATTGAAAAGCATTTTGATGTTTCTTTTGAAGTATCATCAAGAGAACTAGCTTTTGCAGTTGATGATTTTAATGAGCGACTACTTCGACCAGCAATGAGTGCATTGTCACAAAAGATTGATGAGTATGCACTAACAAAGATTAAGGATTTAGGTGGTCTTGCGGAAGCAGATTATTCTGCCCCAAATTCACTGGCTGATGTAGCAGCAATCGTTGAAAAGATGAATATCCAAAAAATTCCAATGCAGAATCGGAAACTTTTGGTATCTCCAGCAATGCAAACAGCCCTTTATAGTATCCCAGAGTTTGTAAGAGCAGATATCCGAGGTGCTGCAAGTTCTCCTGTTGAAGAGGCTTCACTTGGACGTTTCATGGGACTTGACACAATGATGTCTCAAGTTCTTCCTACTCATACTGTTGGTAATGCTATTTCTGCACCACTAGGTGATATTAGTGGAACTGTAAATGTTGCTGGTGGATTAAGAGCAGGAGCTACAACAATTACGTTGGATGGCCTTGCTGATCCAGTTCCAGGAACTAACAATGCTGTTAAAGCAGGTGATACAATTAGAATTACTTATGCAGATGGAGTTGCACGGGACCATGTAATTACAGGAGATCAGTTAATCACAGATACAAACCCTGGGACATTGGTAGTGAATATCAACCCAGGATTGTATGGAATAAGTGTTGCTGCAGTAGATCAATCTGCTACCCCTGACCATGCTCCTGTAGTTCTTGACAATGCTGTTGCTCTTCTAACTGGTGGGACAAACTCAGTACCTACTTATACAGTAGGGGCTGCCTTCCATCCAAGTGCATTCCAAATGGTTTTTGTTCCACAGCCTAACCCAATGGGACCAGGAACAAGTTCTTCTACTGTAAATTATAACGGAATGAGTCTCCGTGTAATGCAAACCTACGATCATCTAAAGAAAAGAGATTTGATTTCTGTAGATTGTCTAGTAGGTGCTGCTGCAGTTGATGGAAGACTTGGTGTAAGAATTCCTTCTAATGGTGGATAATCTATAAAATAGGGCAGGGGAAACCCTGCTCTTATCTTGGAGATATAATATGGTTCTTTTGTATAAGAAGGGTGAACCTTGTTACGCTGCAACAACAATGGTTGATTATCTACTATCTACTGGAGAGTACACCAAAGAAAAACCAACTCCTGCAAAAGCAGAATCTAGTTCAAAAAGAAAATCTTACAATTATCAAAAGAAAGAAGATACAGGTACTGAGTAATGGCACTAGATGCTACTGTAAAAGGTACTTCTTCTAATTCTTTTGCAACAGTGGCCCAAGCAAATGCTTATTTTGCTGACCGTTTAGGTGCTGATTCTTGGAATTCCATTGGTGATGAAATTATGTCACTAACAGGAAGTGCAAGTATTTCTGGATTATATAGTTCTTCAGATGATCAGACAGAAATAACGGTTGCCGGAGTAGTGGCTTTAAGTCCTGCTCTGGCAGTTGGGGATCAAATTCAGATTTTAACTGATGTTGCTGGAGCTAATGGATTACATTTTGTAAACAAGATTATATCTGCAACTTCTTTTAAATACTTAGTATCTGGGAATCAAAGTTCAGTATCTTCAATAAGCTACTTAGATCGTTCTGGTAATACTGATCGGGATAAGGCCTTAATAATGGCAACCAGATATTTGGACCAGTTAGAATATCTTGGAGAAAGAACATTAACTAATCAAAAACTTTCTTTTCCAAGGGATTTCCTTCCTAATCCAGATGCTGCTGCAATATATTTTGGACAGGCCTTTCGGTTACGATCTGACTATTTTGACAAAAACGTAATTCCAGATAGAGTATTGTTTGCTACCTATGAATTGGCATTACGATTATTAGGAGATCCTGAGTTATTAGGAGATCCTTCTGTTCGTCAATTTGAAAGGGTATCTATTGATGGAGTCCTTTCTGTAGATTTTAATAAGAATGCGATTCCAAGAGCAATAGATAGAAATATCATGAATTTTATTGGACCTCTTTTAAAGACAGGTAGTGGGATTCCAATTGCATTGAAGAGATAGACATGGCCTTTAATGATGATATGGTAAATTTGGTCATGAAGGTTTTCGATGGTTCTTTGATAAGAGGGATCACAGTATCAGTAGATGGAGTATATAGGTCAGTACAAGCAGGAACTTATAGTCCAATTACAGGTTCAATCACACAGGACATAACTGATCACACAATTAAGGTAATCAAGAAAGAATCAATATCTGGGACAGTTACAGGAGACAATAGTAGTTCTTCTGTTTTAGATACACAAAGCACAACAGCATATAGTGATTATCTTGAATTTATGATTGTGCCTATAACTGGGATTTTACCATCCCAAGGTATAGACGATGAGTTGATTCTTGAAGACAAAACATATAAGGTAATGTCAATTGAATCTAAAGATCTTGGTCCGAATAAATTAATTTATATTTTAAAGGCAGTAGGTTAAATTTTAAGTGTGCTTTTATGATTAGAAGAAGAACAGGTGCGAAATCAAGAAATATATCAGTTAATTTCGCTGATGTTTTCAATAATATCAAAAAAGGCATGTATTCAGAAGCTGCAGATACTATTGCTGGTGGATTTGAAGAGATGGTAATAGAAACTCCTGTTGAAACAGGCTATGCGGCATCGAATTGGAAAGTACGTTTTGGTAATAGTAGTTTGCCAAAGACTCCTCCAAAAAATGGAGGACCTTACTTGTCAAAATCACAAGTAATCACTGCTGGAATTGATGTGATAAAGTTAGTAAAAAAATATGGATTCCAAGAGGATCTCTATTTTAGCAATGTAACTCCTTATATTGGATACCTAGAAAATAACCATAACCCTAAACAGTTTTGGATTCGGGAATCCATACAAAAAATGTCAAACAAACTGTCTGGCATGAAAAAAAGGGGTAGTTGATGCTTCAATTGGAAAGAGAAATACTACAACATTTTTCTACAAATTGGACAGAGACTCCTACAATTTCTTGGCAATACTTTAATGTTGTCACTAAATATTCATCTGATACAGAATACATTGTTCCTCTCTTGAGGAATTTGGATTCTGTTATCTTAGAAACTCCTGCGGAAAGCGGGGCTGTTCGTAGGGATTATGCAATGGGCCTCAATCTTCTTTTGAAGGAGAATACAGGAACCAGCGCTGTGAATACTTATGTAGAGGTTCTTAGGAATCTCTTCAGCAAAAAGGATATTAGTACTGCTAACTATTCCTACTCATTTTCACCGTTAGAGGTTGGTATTGGTGTTGGTTCGGGACCTCATTTTGAAATACCTGTCTCGGTTGATTTCTATGTGTATTCCTCAATTTAAGGAGATATAAGATGGCTTTACCTACCGGATTAAATAGATCTAGGTCGGCTCTAGTCTTTCTGGTTGACGAAGTAGTCCCAGGAACGATTGAATCCCAAACGAGTGGAACCCCTTCTACTTCTAATTCACCAACTCTTCCGGCAACAAGTGATGCCTTTGGTTTAGTATCTGTACCAGTTATTGGGCAACAGGGTAACTATTCAGACACCAGTGAGATTGGTCCTGAGTTGATTACAACTGACCGTGTTTTGAACTACATGGAGTATTCAACATTTGATCTTGAATACTATGCGAAGCCTGGTGGGGTTGTGACATCTACAGATGCTGCTTCAGGCAAAACTGATGGTATGACAATTGGAGTTAGTGGTACAACTGTTACTCTTACAAAGTCAGGTGTCAGTAATTTTATCAGTGCTAGTATATATGCAATTGGTGATACTATTTTAGTTTCAGGTGCATCTCCATCAAATACTAATGGTGCTGCTTCTTGTGACGGATTGCAAAGAATTACTGCTGTAGGGACAAACACAGTTCAGTATACAGCAAAAACATCATCTCCAACTGTTTCAAGCTCTGCTTCTGTAAACATTGTAAAAAAGACCCTGACTCTTCCAAAGGAAGACAAGATTCTTTCCCGATGTTTTGGTGGTAGAAAATTTATGAGCACCGCTCACGATGGATACAATAGTGGGGATGGGAACACAACAGGATGTTCTGCTACAAACTCTACCTGTGTTTCCTATTTCCTGAAAAATACCATTCAAACACTAACAGTCCATAGCCGTCAATTTACTGATGATTCAGTTCAGATGTACACAGCAGGAGGTGCTTTGCCTACTTCCTTTAGTGTGACAATGGCAAAAGATGGTGCTGTTACCTATTCAAGTGGATTCCAATCCAACCGTGTTTATTATAGTGGTACAGCAGAAGTAAGCACTGCTGCTGATATTAGTTTTGCAGCAAATCAAGATGAAGTATTAACACTGATTTCTCCAATTCGTCATGGTAAGGATAGTGCTCCAAATGCTTCTGATGTATTCTATACACAGACTGTTGCATCTGCTTTTAAGGCAGGTTCCAGAGTTAAGCTGGTAGTAAAAGCCAATGGCACAAGTATTGTTGGTGGTCAGAATAGCAATGCTGCAATTACTACTGATTTTGAATCGGGTGATTATGAAGTGAAGTCCATCAGTGGTGCTACTGTAACAATTTCTGGATCTCCAGCACTAAACACTAGCTATGGTGCAGGGACAGGTATTAAGGCTGGTTCTACTGTATTTTTGGTTCCTTCATTGCCAACAGTAACAAATCTTTCTACTTCTGTAATTGACCAGCGGAAAGTTCAGGTCTTTATTGCAGATGCATTTAAGGATTCAGTAGGAAGTGATTTCTTGTTGGACTACAATCCAACAGTAGCCAATGTTGCTGATGCAGATATTTTTGCTTCTGGAACTTCTGCAACCACTTCCCACCTTTTCCATGAAAAGAACTCCTTAGATGTTACCTCTGTAAACTTTGAGTTTGACCGTTCAATCACAACTCCAGGTCTTACGGAAATGACAGGTGAGGAATTCCCATCAGCAAACTATATTATCAATGAGCCTACAATTACAGGTTCCTTGACTTTGCTTCTCCGTCCAAAAGATTTCCAGTTAATGAATTCTTTAAGAGAAGAACCTCGTAGAGCAATTGCTGTTCGGGTTGGTAATGTTGCTGGAAAGATTATTGAAATCGGTGCTGCTTCGGCCTTCTTTGAGGTCCCAACTCCTGCTGATGCAGATGGGGCAACACAGATTGATATTCCATTCACAGTGATTCGTGGTGATCAAGGTGAGACTGCTGATGCTAACAAATTTTTTGTGAGGTACAGATGAATTTTAGTTACAACGTATTGGCTGGTACATCTGGTCAAGTCAACATCTCTTTTGAAGCAGAGGATGCTGATTCAATGCCTTCTACTCCTTCAGGTTCAGGGGAGCCAGGAGTAAAGCAAAGTCTGGAAATGATTTTGATTGAAGCTGGTTCTGCAAATAAATTTGTAGAGCTAGTTAAAAAGTACCCTGGTTATCAGATGATTGAAGATTCTCCTGCTCCTGCTTCTAGTGGGTCAAGTTGGGGAAGTAATTCTTCAGATGATGACGAATAATGTTTTCGGGTTCTTTTTCATACAAGATGACAAATCCTTTAATGGATAAGTCCAAGAGTTCTTCAGATAGTGAAAAAGTAAAAGATTCTTATGTCCAAGGATATAAGTATCATTGGGGATTCACACCTTTTGACTTCCCTTTCTTTACTCATTCAATTTCTGAAGATAAGGCTGGAGACTAGGATCGGTCCTCAAGGTTGCCCCATCCTTGTGTCTCCTTCTAATCACAATGGGGCATTCAACTTACTAATGGGGTAATATGGCTTTTGTACCATCAAAACTTGAGCAAACATTTAAGATTCAATGCCCTGGGGCAGAAATGAATCCTGAATTGGAAAATGTTTTCTTTGAAATGAGACCACTAACTCGTCATGAGGTTTCATCTATTTATGAAAGACGGGTAAAAAACAACAAGGGGATTTCCAAGTTCTTAGAAGAACAATGGGTAAAAAGTTGTGTGGGTTGGGAAAACGTAGTTGATGAATCTGGACTTCTTATAGAGTGTACAGAGGAAATTAAAAAAGAATGGTTCCGTAGCCCTGCTCTTCAACCATTGATTGAAGAGTTGTTATCTGAACTTGAAAACCGATCAAGGGATCAACTAGGGATTCAGGAAAAAAACTAAAGTTTCTTCTCCAGATCGAAACAGGGAAAAAGAAATATGAATCTTCTAGCCCTGACCATTCTATTGAAGAAGGGATGTCCTTTAGAAAAGAATGGTGTTGTCGATATGCAGAAATTTGGGATGAGGAGGAATCTGGTCCTCCTTGCTCCATTTGTCCAATGCAGGATTTTGAGCCAAATGCATTTAATGATTTTTGCCTAGAACGCTGGAGGTTTCTAGATGTTACAGGTAGAGATCGTGGGTTTGGGGAATGTCCTCTTAGAGAAGAAGCAATTGATTTACATTTAACCAGATATGAAGCAAATTTTCCTGAGATTTATGAGGCCATTTTTCAAATAGAAATGGAGCTATTTTCTCATAAACAAAAAGAGGAGAAGAAAAGACAAGATAGAGAAAAAAGAAAAAATGAGTCCTCCAAAGGACAAACTGGCCCCCGAAAGAACTATTCCGGCAATGTCCCAAGAAGAACTGCCAGCCTAAAATCAAAGAGGAGATAGCCTTATGGCAACTTACAATGCTTTAATGCAAATTAAAGTAGATACCAGTGATGCTAATAAGAAGCTATCAGAAGTTGAACGTGGTATTTCCTCTATTGATTCCTCCTCAAAAGAATCTTCCTCTTCCTTAAAAAGACTAGAAGGCACTTTCGCTCGGATTGAAAAGTCCATGAAATCTGTTGAACGGATTTTAAAGTCCGTTGACAGAGCCTTACGTCTTGTGATCCGTTCCTCTACCTCTTTTTCAACAGGTCTTGGAAACATTGACAGATCTTTAGGTACAACAAATAAAACTTTAAATCGCTTTGCTGGGAATATTGGGAATATCAGTAAAAAATATGACAGGTTATCAAGAGAAAACAAGAAACTGACTCAACAGCTAAATGATTTAAAGAAAGCAGCATCTGGTGCAGCCCCTGCTATTGAAAAAGCAAGCAAGGGTAAACTGACCTTGATGGAAAGAGCAAAGAAAGCAAACAAAGAATTAGAAGCAATGGGGTTTGAGTTTGAGCAATTAACAATTGCTGCTCTGAATTTTATTGCTGTTGGAGTAATTGCTTATTTTATAAAACTTAGTGATCAGTTGATTCTTTTAAAGAACAGATTAACCACAGTCAATTTTGAAACAAATAAAGTAAATCAAGCATTTAAAGATGTTTATCATATTGCACAGCAAACTAGAACAAGTTTATCAGCAGTAGCAAATCTATATTCCAGAATAGGAAGAAACTCAAAAGAACTGGCAGCAGATACTACTAGATTAAATACAGTTGTTAGAGCAATTAATCAGAGTTTCCAGTTGTCAGGAGCAACAGCAGAAGAAGCAAGAAATGCTATTGTTCAGTTATCACAGGCCTTTGCATCTGGAAGACTACAAGGTGACGAACTTCGTTCCATGTTGGAATTGGCCCCTACTGCTTCAAAGAAAATGGCCCAAGCAATTGGGATAACCACTGGAGTAATGAGGAAGTTTGCTGCAGAAGGATTGATTACGGCAAAAGTGATGTCTGCCGCATTTGAAAAAGCTGCACCTGAGATACAGAAAGAATTTGATCAAATCAGAGGGACTATATCTCAAGCAATGGAGCAAATAAGAAACTCCATCATGTTCCTGGTAGGGACTACTCCTGCATTTGAGCAAGCAAATCAAAACTTAGTGGTTTCCTTACAGAAGGTATCTGTTGCAATTTCAGGATTGAAGGGTCCAGCAGAAGTTGTAGGTGTTGTTCTAAAAGGGTTGGCAAATATGTTGCCCGCATTTGTTATAGGGCTAACATCTCTCGGAACTGTTCTTGGGTTAGTTGCTCTTAAATTTGCTGCTGTAAAAATAGCAATTGGAATTGGGATGTTGCCTGTTTTTGGTCAAATAGCCTTGGCAGTAGGTGCAACAGCAGCGGTTTTAGAAGGTTTTTATAATGTATTGAATGATGGTGAAAGTTTATTTTTTGGACTTATCCCTAAGGTTATGGGGTTCAAGGATTCTCTTGAGTCTGTTGATTCAGTAACAAAAAGATTAGAAAAGTCTTTTAAAGATACAAATGAAAGGGCAGCAGAATTTGATAAAGAGATTAGAAAAAACACTATATCTCTTACTGCTCTAAAAACAGAATTAAATGAAACTGTTCATGAAATACAAAGTTTAGAATATGAAATGAAAACAATGTCTGGCTTTGATAAAAGGCTGGATTATCTTTATGAGCTTGTTGGGTTTGGTAATAAAAGAGCACTCTCTAAATTAAAATCAGAAGAAGACAAACTTGAAAAAAGAATACAGGAAATAGAAGCAAGAGGTAAGGCTCTTCAAAGAGAAGCTGATAAGGCCAGAGGTAAAAAAGAAGGGAAAAAAGCGATAGAAGATCCACAGAAACTATTACTGGAGTCACTAACATCTGTTAGCAAGGCTGTTCGTCAGAGAACAGACCTAATTGCAGAAATATCTAGAAATAGATTTGAAAAAGCATTTGATAAACCATTGGATCTAAGATTCAGTGTAGCACAGGATTCTCTTGACACATTTGCAAAGAACTTTTCAAAAGACATTATAGATACATTTAAAAAGTATGTTCCAGAAGGTGTGCCTTTTATTGACAAAAACTTACTAATAAAGGATTCAAAATCACTAATTACAGGACTAAGAAGTGCATTGCAGAACTCATTTAAGGATTTGCAAGAAGGTGATCTTGGATTTGATCTTAGTGCAATTCTTGAATCTGTAAAAAAGAATATTGGAGAAATATTGGCTCCTGACCAATCTCCTTTATTGGGACAAATTTTAGACAAGGTTCTTGAGGGTAAGTTCAAAGAAAGAATGGTTACTCTTATAGATGATATGAAGGAGTATAAGTTACAACAATTAATAGTCTTTGAAAATGAGAAAAGAAGAGCAGATGAATCATTTAAAGCAGAAGGTGCAATCCAAAGGAGACTTGAGTTAGAAAGGGATCTTTTAAAAAACAATGAAGGCATTGATTCTAGTGCTAAGGAATACAACTCAAATTTAGAAATCCAAAAAAAGCTGATAGGAGCAAATCGGGTTGAAGCTATTCGTTTGATGAATGTAGATGCAAAAAGAAATAATTATAGTGTAGAGCAAATATCTGATCTTACTAAGATAATTAATAAGACTTTTGATTTAAAGGAAAGTCAGGAAGATTTGAATCTTGCCTTGGAGACTCAAAAAGAAATTATTGAAACAAGAAAGGATATAGAAGATCAAGAAGGTGAAATCAAGTTTCTTCAAGACCAACTGAAATTCATAAAGGAGGGCTCATCTGCTTATGGTGCATTAGTTAAGGCAACAAAAGAGCAGCAGATTCAAGAAAGGAAGATACAAAGAGCAAGGGATAAGGCAAATGGAATCCTGAAAGAACAGATAGATATAAGAGAGCAGCTTTTAATACAGCAGCAGACACAACTAAATAGAGAAAGAGATATCAGTGAAGAGCTTAGGATTCAAAATGATATAAGAAATAAAGAAAGAAATTTAGTTTTAAAAACTGCTGTTCAAGATGAAAAACTTAGACTTGAAAAAGAAAAGCAACAATTAGGTTTTTTTGAACAAATTGATTTACATCTTGAAGAAGTTCTTACTGGTACTAATAGGTTTGACAGAAGAATAAAATCTCTTGAAAAGAGTCTTAGAGATGTAAATTTATTTGGAGACCTTTCTCCAGATGCATTTAAAATGGAGGGAGATAGATTCGTTTTAGATCGTAACAGTGAGACAATTCAAAAAATGTCTGAAACTGAATTGAAACTCTTGGACCTTAGAGAGAAAAGCTACAATCTTTCAACAAAAATATATGAACAAGAACAAAGAAGGCAGAATCTAGGTAAGGGCAAAAGTCTTTCACAATATGCTGTAGGTGAAATAGGAGGAGGTCCTTTTGGTGATTCTTTCCTTAGTTTCTTTCGATCTCTATTTAGTAGCAAAAAGACAGGAGGCCTGTTATCTGGTAAATCACATAGTCAAGGAGGAATAAAAGCTGTTTCTGGATCTGGGCTTCTTGAGTTGGAAGGTGGGGAATATATTATTAGTAAGGATGCAGTATCCAAATATGGAGTTGGGATATTTGATGCATTGAATGCAAAGAAAATGCAGTCTGGTGGGATGGACCCATATTATATTGGTAATAAAGCATTAGCGGCTGGTGACATGAAGGGTTATCAAAAAGCCCAAGCAATGATTCAGCAGCAAGCTGCTCAAAGAAGAACAGAAGATTTTGCAAGGAGAGGAGTCCCTACCTTTGATACTAAAGGTTATGTAACTTATGCAAATGAGGCAGGTGAGGTTACTAAAGAATTAGTATCTGAGTTTAGGAAGGCAAGAAATATAGTTGAAGAAAATAATGAAGTAGTAAAAGAACAAACCAAAAGCTATGAGGTTTCTTCAGTAGTTGCTACTGATGGTTTAAATTTATTCAGAGAGCAATTTAAAAAATTACCTAGTGTACAAGAACAGGCAACTGCAGCAATTGCAAAGGTTACTGAAAAATTTAAGGATGTAGGTCGAACACTTGATGAACTTTCCGAGGCAGAAAGAACAGCATTATTTTCAGGAGAAGAATCACCATTTTCACCCTTCACAGAAACAAATACTGCAGGGCAACCTACTCCAGATATGAAGAAAGGAATAGGTAGAGGTGCTGCCCAATCAGAAAGTGGAATCCTAAAAGCATTAGGAGGAGGTGCTCTGCTTGCACTATCTGGTGGGCTTTTGGGTGCTGGAGATGTTGCTCAGGGGTTCCAAGATTTACTGAATCAAAACGAAAAGTTCAATAAGGTTCGTCAAAAGTTTGAAGAAGCAATGATGAAAGTTCTAAATGGACTTTTGGATGGGATTGCTATTGTTGCTGATGTCATTTATGACGTTCTTTCTCCAGTTCTTCCTCTTCTAGATATGATCGGATCTTTCATTAGGGATCTTCTTCGATCATTTACACAAATCTTTGATCCATTCTACGAACTTTTAGAGCTTCTAAAACCTGTCCTTATTTATCTAAGTGGATTTTTACAAGTAATTGTTGGTGTCTTCAATTTCTTTTTTGGAGCAATTAATGATCTTTTGAGTGGATTCTTAAATTCTATTCTTGGCCCAATGGGATTAGGAACAGGAGATGAATACAAGAGTCTGAATCTTCTTAGATCCGAAGCAGAGGTTTTAGGTAAAATAGAGAACTCCTTAGAAGGAGTAGTTGATGTACTTCAGGATATTGATGACATTGTATATGAGATCACAAGCTCCACTCTGAACCTTGCTGCCCCAACAATAAAAATAGAAGATGCAACGCAGAGATACAATGAGTTATTTGATGCAGCAACAAGGATTACAGCAGAAGAGGCAGATGTAACAGCATTTACATCTTTTGCTCAAGAGTACTTACAACTTAGTCAAGACTTGTACAAGTCTTCAGGAGTATACCAAGGAATCTATGATAAGGTTCTTGGTGATATTGACTCAATAAAGAATGAGTTTGAACAGGAAATTGGTAGTGAAATTACAGATGTAATCAGAAGAGCCGTTTATGATTTGGCCCTAGTAGGTTCCGATTTGGATGTTTATCTAAACAATCTAGTTGAACAATATCAAAACCAAGTGATTGATTACAATCAATTTGTAGACACAATTGCCTTTAAACTTGGTCAAGTTGAAGAAGATATTCAATTAAAACAGTTTGCAGATTTTGGTCAAGTGTCAGGAGGCAACATGGGAGAGCTTCTTGATTCATATTCTGATTT
>MDTE01173534.1_pt1 | contig 22737 bp, 12 predicted proteins | sample 811231 | NCBI WGS metagenome assembly MDTE01 (sample SAMN05326651, study PRJNA326480) | marine metagenome | isolation source: seawater | place: Indian Ocean: Red Sea | collected 2010 | reverse complement strand
GGTCTGAGGCTGCCAACCTGGGACCCCCCACGAAGAATGGTGGAAAGGCCCATCCCGAACTCTTTTCGCGGCAAAACTTTCAAGACGACACGTGCTGATGATGACTCATCACCCTGGCCGCGATATTTCCCGGTTGTTAGTAAACCGTGCCCGGAACGGTCCCGACGCGTGGAGCAGCACTTCGCTTCGCACGCCGCGTGGAGCAGCACACGTCGACGGCTTCGCACCCCGGACATGGCCCGCGGCATCCCGTGCCTGAACCCCCGGTGCATCCCCCACGGAACCAACCTCGGTTCTCCCCGACGACACGCCCGGGGCGTTCGCACGACCGGCGCCCCGAAACGCGCCAGGAATCCCCCCTCCTCCTCCTCCTCCTCCATGGGCAACTCGCCGTCCCGTCCCGGATCTCCGTCCCTCGCGGGTCCCCGGGCGGGCACGCCCACGCGCCTTCGGTACGATGTCTCCACCGGCGTGGCCACCGACGACGCCCCCGCGCTCGCCCCCGACCAAACCCCCGCCGCGTCCGCCGATCCGTTCAGCGAGAACTACGCGTCGGTGATGCTGCAGGGCTTCCACTGGCGCAGCTGCAACGCCAGGGAACTGGGCCTGACCGCGGACCGCAGCTGGTACGGGGAGGTCCTCGCGAACATTCCCGCGCTGGTGAAGACCGGCGTCGACGCCGTCTGGCTCCCGCCGCCGTCGCACTCCGTCTCTCCGGAGGGATACCTGCCCCAGAGGCTCTACGACCTCGACAGCCGGTACGGCACAAAAGAGGAACTCAAGACGCTGTGTCGCGAGCTCAAAGCCGCGGGGATCAAGCCGATGGCGGATATCGTCATCAACCACAGGTGTGCGGACACTCAGGACGAGAACGGCGCCTGGAGGATCTTCAGCAACGTGTCGTTCCCGCCAACCGACGACGTGGAGCCCGGGAAGAGCTTCGACAGGACGTGGGGACCGTGGGCCATCGTCAAGGACGATCCCGTGTTTAACGGCGAGGGTAACAGCGACACGGGCGAGTCGTTCCCGCCCGCGCCGGACCTGGACCACGCCAACGAGCACGTGCGGCGCGAACTCACCGCGTGGCTCAACTGGCTCAAAAACTCCGTCGGGTTCGTCGGGTGGAGGTTCGATTACGCCAAAGGATACGGCGCGGCTTTTGTGAAGGAGTACGTGGACAACACCGTGGGGGCGGGGGCGATGAACGTCGCCGAGTTTTGGCCCGAGGCGAGCTGGGAGCCCGACGGGCGGCTCGCGTTGGACCAGAACCCGATGCGCCAGAGCATGTGCGACTGGCTGGACCGCGCGAAAGCGTCCACGGCGGCGTTTGATTTTGCCACCAAGGCGGTGCTGCAGGAGGCGGTTGCCAAAAACGAGCTCTGGCGCCTGAGGGACGCGGACGGCAAGCCGCCGGGGCTGATCGGCTGGTGGCCCCAGCGCGCGGTCACCTTCGTGGACAACCACGACACCGGCGGGACCGGTCAGGCGGCGGGTTCCGACTCGGGCAGGATGAAGGACGGCAGCGATTTCATCGGCGGCGGTTCCTACGGGCAAGGGCACTGGCGATTCCCACCCGAACACAGGATGCTCGGCTGTGAGTGCTCTCTCTCATTTTTCCTGGAAACTGTTCACCGTCCCCCTTGAGTCCGACTCGGCCCCTCGCACATCCACCACTGACAACGATATCTTCAACCCCGATCCTTCGCACAGACGCGTATATTCTGACGCACCCCGGGATACCGTGCCTGTTTTGGCCGCACGCGGTGCGCATGCCGGACGGCAGGCACGGGGACATGGCGGCGGAGGTGGCCGCCATGGTCCGGATGCGAAAGGACGCGGGCATCACTTCCGACTCGAGGGTCGACATCCTCGTCGCCGAGTCGGACGTGTACGTGGCGAGGGTGAGGGGCCGCCAAGCCGACGTGACGGTGAAGCTCGGCCCGAGGTACGACTTTCCGGCGGAGATCATGCCGGCGGAGGGGGGACGGGAGTGGAAGATGTGCGCGAGCGGTAAGGACTACGCGATTTGGTCGCGGCCGCACGCGACGCGGGCGTGACGCGACCTTTGCAACGACGTCGAAGTGGACTACGGTGCCTTTCGAAAGATTCACTTCAGTTCAGTCTCGACATGCGGTGAAATTTTCACAGCGAGATGGCCTGGTACCTCGCCCCGATCTCCCCTACCTTCAGCTTCTGGTGCTTGATGTGCCTCACCGTCGCGCCGTAGTACGCCTGAATGTCCGGCGCCACCCCGTGCTCCTCCCCCGCGAGCTCGCCGTTGATGATCTCCAGCAGTCCCTGCAAGATCGACGCGTCCACCCCGGGGCAGCCGCGCTCAAAAAAGTAGAGGTACTTGTTCAGCACCTCGATGAACAGCCGAAGGGCGTCCCCGCCGCCGCCTCCGACGCCGCCCAGCGACGCCTGCTGCACGCCGCCCGCGATCTTTAGCGCCTTTTTGAGGCACGTCACCGTCGAGGTCGCGTCTCGCGCGGCGCCGTCGACGCCATCCGGGCCCCAAAACAGGTGCGCGCAATCCGCAACCGCCCTCACCTGATCGGGCTTCTTGAGCAACCTCGCGCTGTACGCGGTGGTCTTGTGCACGAGGGTTTCGCGCGACTCGGCGGTGAACCCGACGCACGAGTGCAGGGCCCCGACGACGCAGGACAGCGCGCTCCTCTGCGCCGCCGAGTCCGAGATCTCATCCTCGTAAATCGTCATCGCGCGCTCAAAAAATTCATACGCGACGGGCTCCATCCCGGAGGCGTCCGCCAGCTGTGCCGCCTCGAGGAACAATCGCATGGCTTGCTCGTGCCTCGACACCGGCGCCGCCGCCAGCGCGGAGATGGTCTGGTGGAGAAACTGGAGGATTTTCTTCAGCGCCGGGCCCATCGGGCCCGTCGGCACCGTCGCCGCCGCCGCCGCTCCCGAATCGCCGGCTTCCGAATCGGCTCTCGCCCTCGCGAGCAGCGACCGTCCGAGGCGCATGGCCTCGTGCGCGAGCGGCGGGAGCGTGTGCTTCAGCCGCCTGGGCCCGCCCTGTCCGAAATGCTTCCTCGACGCCACCAGCAGTCGGTACTGGGTGTCGCTGTCCCCCGATTGCAGCGCGTGCACGAGCCGAGCCACCGCATTTTGCTCCTCCTCGAAATCCTCCTCGTCAATCTCCTCCGCGACGCTCTCCCGGTCCTTGATCAGGACCGAGATGAACCTGAACAGAGTCTCAGCCTGCGTCGCGTCGGATACCGCGCCCTCCGGCTCGCGGATCACCGACTTGACGATGGTCATTGCCATCTGCCGCAGGTTCGTCGGCTGCAGCAGCGACATCACCCGGGGGTAGTTGGAAAGGCCGAGCACGGACACGACGTCGTAGGTGTCGAGCGGCACGGTGAGCAGCGCGTGAAGCTGACGCACGCCCTTCTGGTCCGAGACGATCATCGGCGGGCCGGCGTCCTCGGAGCCGCCCTCGATCCCGCCCCGGTCGCCGCGCTCATCCGATGAATTTTCCTTTGAATCCTTCTCGTCGTTGCCGCCTGGCGCGTTGAGAGCATCCGCGCAAGCGCCCAGCACGTCGTCCACGTAGTCCAACCGGTCCCTGTGCACGGCCGTCACGAATCCCATGAGCGCCGCGTGCATCTGCAGCCTGTCGTGGGCGTCCATCGACGGCTGCGAGGCGATGATGCTCTTGCACCCCGCTCTCAATTTGCCAAACGCGTCCACCGCCACAAACTGCGCCACAATCTCCGGGTTATCCTGCGCGGAGGACGCGAGCCTCTCCATCAGCGACGCGAGGACGTTGCCGATCTTCACCGTGGGCTTGAGCAAGGGGCACGCCTCTAGGAACGCATCCAGCGTTTGGACGTGAAACTCGTCGGGGAAAACCTGGATGAGCGCGTCCAGCAGGTACGGCTGCGCGATGTCGTCCTTGCAGTTGATGACCTGCTCGAGGACCCTCGGCATGACGGTCCCTTTGTACAGGTCGAGCGTCATGCCCTCCAGCTGCGTCAGCACCAGCAGGTTCTTACCCACCAAGTCTCGCAGCTCGCGGCGCTCCTTCTCTCTTCTCTCTCGGTCGCGATTTCCACCGCCGTGCTGCATCCGCACCCACAGCTTGTTCATCTCCGTGAAGTTCTGGAGGACAAACTCGACCGCGTCGTTGACGTTCCCGCCGTTGCCCTCGTACTCGCTGCCGGTGTCCGGCAGCAGCGTCTTGCTCGCCTGGCTGAGGTACGTCCTGAGGAACAGCCCGTGGATGGGTTGCTGCACCCCCTTGGCCATCTCCACGAGATCTTTGAGCACGTCCTTCGCGGCCCCGTCCTTGCTCTTGACGTACACGACGCCGACGGTGATGAGGAGGTACAGGCGCGGTAGGATGTTCCCCGCGTGCTGCACGAGCTCGTAGAGTTCCAGGTTGGATTTCCCGTGCCTGGCCTCCTCTCCGAAGAACGCCTCCAGATGCCTCAGCTCGTTCCACACCTGCATGTACAGCTCGTAGTACTTCTGCGGGCTCAGCGTGATCGTGCGCAGCTCGCCGAGCATGAGCGAGCCTTGCTTGAGCGCCTCACGCAGGTTGTTGTCGTCCTGGAGTCGGAGGCGAAGATTGGGACGGGGTCGGGTCAGCGGTCCGGGTTCGGATCTGACATTTTGCGGGCGGGGCGGGAGAGGCTGGATCGGGTCGCTCACCAGCGCGCGCTTCATGTAGAAAGCGTACTGTTTCACCAGGCTCGACGCATCTGGTAGATGTGAGGGGGAGATATCGGTCGGTTTGGTCAGATTGTCGTGACGACGGCGTCGGGGCGAGGAAGTCGGCGAGGCCGCGGCACCCGCGGAAGGGCACTGAAAATGGGGGAGCCAACAACACCCGTGGTCGGATCCCGCGGGGGGGGGCGCTCGGCACGGGTTGCGGGACGCGACGGGGCCGCTCGCGCACCTGCGAGCCACTTATCCTGCTCATCCTGAGCGGACACGTTCATCGTGGCCATCCTCGCGGTGACGCGTCCGGCCGCTACGCCCCACCGCGGTCCGCGACTCTTCAGTCTGTGCCGCGGGCGACTGATGAACCGCTGCAGTGCGACGCAGTGAAGGCAGACTTTTTGAGGGGGGTTTTTCTTGCGCGACGTAGCGCTCGCGCAGGACAGCGCGTGTGTAGAGTACAGGGCGAATCGATATTAAACGTTCGACGGAGGCGCCTACGAGTACTGCACCAGGGTCTCCTTGATGGTTTTGAAGCTCTTCTCGCACAGCTCGTTCGCATCCGTGCTCCTAATAGGCGGGTGCACCACAACCTTGATGCCGCCCGGCACCGACCGCATCGCCCACTCCCGTCCATTCTTCATCACCTTCGAGCAGTTGACCAAGGTTACGGGCACCACCAGAGCGTTCTCCTTCGCCGCCACGCTGAACGCGCCCTTCTTGAAGTCCGCCATCGTTCCGTCCGCGGACCTGGTGCCCTCCGGGAAGAACAGCACGGAGCAGTCGTTCTGCAGCAGCTCCCTGCAGTCCTTCAGCGTCTTCATCTGGCTCTTGCGGTCGGTGCGCTTCAACGCGATGTGGCCCGTCATGTACATCGACCACCCGATGATCGGGATGATAAAGTTGGAAACCTTGCTGATGAACTTGAACGGCCTTCGCAGGTGGAACAGCGAGTAGATGTCCAGGTAGGACGCGTGGTTGGCGACGTACACGGCTGGCGTCTCCACGCTCGGCAGGTTCTCGCGCCCCACGACCTCGATGGGGCAGAAGAGCGACGTGGAGACGGTGGCCCACACGTCGTTCACGAAGCTCAGCGCGTTGCGCCTGTACTTATCGGTGAAGTAGACGAAGGGGAACATGACGACCATGGACGCGAAGAGGGGCAGCGCGAGCGTGAACGTGAAGAGGTAGAAGAGCTGCGCACGGAGGATGGCGAAGATGCCGACCTTGTCGTCGGCGGGTTTAGACGCGTCGGGGTTGGGCGCCGCGGCGGTCGAGGACGCGCGGGTCTCGACGCATCGAGCGCGCGAACCCACCGCGCGCGCCGGGGCGCTGACGAGACGGAGCCCCGCGGCGGGCCTCGCCCGCGGCGCGAACGGGGACGATCCCATCGGCCGGGCCCCGGCCGTCGCGGCGCGGCCCGTCGCCGCCGAGGACCGTGTGACGGTGTTGGCGCGCGCGCGGATCCCCGCGGGCACGCGCGCGGAGACCGATGCCGTCATGGTGGTGTTCATCGTCGACGTGCAATCGGACGGCACTGGCCCTGCTGTTGTGCGGGCGTCGAGGATGCGAGTCAGCGGATAACGATCCAGCCAATGGGAGCGCGCTCACCTGGAAACTCAGATCATGTGTTACAGATCCTAATAATTGCCGTTAGCGCGGCTATTTCCTATTTGATGACGACTCTCAGTTCAGTCTGACCGAGCACGAGTATTTCACGACGAAGGCGGCGGCGACGTTCGTCGACAGCACAGCTGCCTCGGCAGGAGAGCCGACGACGACACCGGTCCCGGACCCCGGAATCGGATCTCGCGATCGCGATGCTGGCGGGTGCGCCGGGCACCGCGGCGGCGGCCGCGGCGGCGTCCGTCCTCGCGCTCGAGGGAGGCGAGCATGCGCTGGCGTGGGGCGTCGCATTGTACGTAATCTGCGCCGCGACGTGGACGCTCGCGGACGCGGTCGGGGCGAGGCTGGTGTTCCGAGGGAAGCTCCCGAGCGTGCCGTGGCGACCTAACCTCATGTTCAACGTTTACGCCACGCCAAGGCGCAACCTCCTGGACAGGGTCTTGCGCAGGATGGCCGCCGCGCGGGTTGGGAACGACGCCACGACCAAGCATCGCCATCGCCATCGAGCGTTCGCGACGGTCGTGGGCAACTGCCCGTTCGCGCACGTCGGCGGCGCCGCGCTCGCGCGAGCCGCGCTCGACCGGCAGCCCGTCAAGTCACCCCTCTACCGCGCGTTCGAGGCGTTCGCGGGCGTCGGCATATTCACCGCGGAGGGCGACGACTGGGCGGCGAAGCGATCGGAGGTGCTCGGCGCGTTTGCGACTGCGGGTCTCGAGCCCCTCGCCGCCGCGTCCACGCGCGCGGCCGCCGGGCTCACCGCCGAGATCGACGCGCAGCTGGCCGCGGCGACACGCGGGAAGGAGGCGACGCGGGAAGGATCGACCGTCGACGACGCGGAGAAGGGAGAGGGAGGAAGAGGAGGGGGAGGTAGGGGGGGAGACGGAAACGGCCTCGAGGTGGACATGCTCCCCCGGCTGCAGCGCGCCACGCTTCGCGCCACCTTCGAGTACCTCGCCGGGGTCGACCTACCGACCGCCGCCGCGGCGGACGGGGGGGACGCGTCGCGGCCACGGCGCCCCGCGGGGGTTTGGGAGGACGAGTACCTCGCCGCGGCGACGGATCTGCGCGCCCTCATCCCCGCCCGCGCGAGGAGCGTGTGGATGCTCTCCGACTGGGCGTACGCGCTCTCGCCCGTGGGTCGTCTCGAGCGGGCGCGGATCCGCGAGGCGCGTCGGCTTCCGGAGCTCGCGCTGCGAGCCGCGGTGCCCGGCTCGCCCCTCGATCACCTGCGCCGCGGCCCCGCGCACAGTCGGCGGCGGCGGGGGTGGAGCGGTTCGATCTTTTCCCGATTTTGGGGCTCGTCTCGGCGAGCGGGGCTCGGGTCGCGGGACCCTTTGCTGGACGAGGCGACGACTCTCCTCTTCGCGGGGCACGACACGCAGTCGGCGACGCTGTCGTGGGCGCTGCTTCGGCTCGCGGGCGATCCCGTCGCGCAGCGGGAGCTTCGCGCCAGTCTCACGGACGACCCGGTCGCGATGGAAAGTCTGGCGAAGAAGTCGAACGTTCAACCCGCGTGGTGGCGGACGAGCGCGGGCGCGCCGGTGCTCGAGGCGTGCCTCCGCGAGACCCTCCGGCTCCACCCCGTGGCGCCGTTCGTGGCGAGGAAGCTGACGAGCGACGCGGTCGTCGCGAGCGGCGCGGGTGACGACGACGACGGCGGCGCGTTGACGCTGCCGGCGGGGAGCGCCGCGGGGGTGTGGCTGCACGCGGTGCATCGCGACCCGACCGTCTGGGTCGACCCGGACTCGTTCGTGCCGTCTCGGTGGCTCGTCGCGGACTCGAACGCCGGGAAACCGGCCGGGTCGGAGGACTCGATTCGTTCTCAGGGTTCGAACACTCCCGGGGTTCGGGTGTTGTTCAAGGGTGCCGGGTTCATGCCGTTCGCGACCGGGCCGAGGGCGTGCGTGGGTCAGCACCTGGCGTGGGTGTACATGCGCGTGGTGCTCGCCAGGTTGGTGTGCGCGTACGAGGTGCGACTGGCGGGGGGTGAGGGCGAGGGCGATGCCCTGACGCCGTCCGTGGGGTTCACGGTGACCCCGGCGAACGCGGCGAGGGTGCGGCTCGCGCCAGTCGGCGGTTGAGTGCCATTTTTTTATGTGACGCCGCATTATTAGCGACTGCGTGTTCATCGGTCATTCCCCGTCGCACGCGCACGTCGGACGGCCATGGTGCTGTTCTTCACTCCCCGGGGAAACGATGAGACGAAACACTACATCTACATGGGACGTGACAAGGTCGAGAACGAGGACCTGAGTGAGTGCCCCGCGCCGCCGTCCCCTCCCGCCGCCGCGGCTCCCGTCGGCGGATCCCAGACGCTGACCCCCCCCTCCGATCCGCCTCCCCCCTCGCAGTCAAGTGGGGCCTCCCCGAGGATGTGTGGTTCCACGTCGACAAGATGTCCTCCGCTCACGTCTACATGCGCGTCAAGAAGGGCCAGACGTGGGACGACCTCACCGAGGAGGAGCTCGAGGATTGCGCGCAGCTCGTCAAGGCGAACAGCATCCAGGGCAACAAGGAGAACAACGTCTGGATCGTGTACACGCCGTGGGCCAACCTGAAGAAACTTCCCCGGATGGAGGTGGGTCAGGTCGGGTACCACGACCTGAAGCTGGTGCGCAGGATCAAGGTGGAGAAGCGCCAGAACGAGATCGTCAACAGGCTCAACAAGACCAAGCGCGAGGAGTACCCGGACCTGGCGGCGGAGCGAGAGGCGTACGACAAGGAGGTTCGAGAGGAGAAGAAGCAGGCGTTTCGGGAGGCGGAGAACGCGCGGCTCGAGGAGGAGAGGGCGAGGGAGGCGGACAGGGAGGCCCGGGACTACAAGCACATAATGGACGGGGAGAAGATGGTGACCAACAAGGACATCGCCGCCAAGTACGAATCCGTCTCGGATTACGAGGACGACTTCATGTGAGTGAAGCCCTTGACGAGCACGGCGGAATGAAGGTGGCGAGCGCGATGATAATATGATATAGGGCGAGAGACACGCCGTGCTTTAATTTTCCTTTTATTTCCGAGGAGCTATATTAAAGATTGCTGCGCGCAATGTAGCGCAAGTCCTATGCGATGCAAGCGCCGGCACTTCAGCCGGACGCACTAAAATATGCTTGTAATATTGCTTGGTGTTGTTGATGTCGCGTTCATCATCTTGAAGAGCTTGGTGGTGGAACAAGACCCTTGAAGTACTCTTGATGCTCGATGACGGTACGGCACGCTCTGGCACAACTGCGGTGAGGCATGAAGAGGTACTTAGATGAGGTCGGCGACGTTGGAGGGGAGCTCCTCGATGACGGTCTGGTAGAAGCGCTGCACATCCTGGAGGAGGCGCTCGTCATCCTTGGTGACGAAGTTGATGGCCACACCCTTGCGGCCGAAACGGCCGGAACGACCGATGCGGTGGAGGTAGTTCTCCGGCTGGGTGGGGAGGTCGAAGTTGATGACGAGGGACACCTGCTGGACGTCGATACCGCGGGCGAGGAGGTCGGTGGTGATGAGCACGCGGGAGGAGCCCGAGCGGAACTCGCGCATGATGATGTCGCGGGTGTTCTGGTCCATGTCACCGTGGGTGGCGGAGACGGTGAAGTCGCGGGCGCGCATCTTGTCCGTGAGCCAGTCAACCTTGCGGCGGGTGTTGGCGAAGATGACGGACTGGGTGATGGCGAGGGTCTCGTAGAGATCGCAGAGGGTGTCGAGCTTCCACTCCTCCTTGTCGACGTTGACGTAAAACTGCTTGATACCCTCGAGGGTGAGCTCGTCGCGCTTGACGAGAATGCGCACCGGCTTCGTCATGAACTTTCGCGTAATCTCGAGCGCCTCGGGGGGCATGGTCGCGGAGAACACGCCAACCTGGAGCTTGGAGGGGAGCAGCTGGAAGATGTCGTAGATCTGATCCTTGAAACCGCGGCTGAGCATCTCATCCGCCTCGTCGAGGGAGAAGATCTTGATGTAATCCGGCTTGAGAGCGCGGCGGCGGAGCATGTCGTACACGCGGCCGGGGGTGCCGACCACGACGTGAACGCCGCTCTGGAGGATGCGCTGATCCTCGCGCACGGACGTGCCACCGACGCACGCGTGGCACTTCACGTTGAGGTAATCGCCGAGCGCGCGCATCACCTTCTCAATCTGCTGCGCGAGCTCGCGCGTGGGGGCGAGCACGAGAGCCTGGCACTCCTCCTTCTCGTAGTCGAGCTGCTGCAGGACGCCGGCGCAGAAGGTGGCCGTCTTACCGGTACCGGACTGCGCCTGCTGGATCACGTCGAGGCCCTTGGTGAAGGGCACGATGCCGCGCTGCTGAATCGCGGAGGGCTTCTCGAAACCGTACGCGTAGATGCCGCGAAGGAGGTTCTCGTGGAGGTTCATCGAGTCGAACGTCTCGTGAACCTCGGTCCAGTCGGTGATGGTCATCTCGCCGTTCTCGGCGCCATCCTCGGCGAGCCTGTGATTCGAGAGAGAGGGCGGGGACGAGGTGAGCGGGGCGAGCGAGCCGGCGACTGGCGGGCGGTGGACGAAAAAGTGCTCCGAGGTTAGGGTTGACGGAGACGCGCGCGACGACCGCGGCGCGCCGCGGGCTCGCTCGAGCCGGGAGAGCCCGCGCGGGCGAGCGCGGCGCGCGTGGATCGTCGCGATGTTCGACCCAGACGGGTTTCGAACCCGCGCGCGTCGCGTTCCAGGGCGCGCGCGTCTCTCGAACCACCGCGGCGGCTGACGTTTTGGCGCGCGCGGGGCGGGAAACGGGGCGGGGCACCGCGCGTGCACTTACAGCTCCTGCATGCCGCGGTCGTAAGCCTCATCGTTGAAACCACCTTCGCCAGACATAATTCTGCGGGAGGGAGCGGGCGGGACGGAGGTCAGAAGACGCGCGGGACGCGCGATCTCCCGGCGGCTCGGCGCGCGCGCACGCACCACCGAGAGAAAAAAACTCGGCAAGATTGCGGTTCGCGACGCCGCTGGCGAGATCGACCGGAACACGGCGCGACCGCCGGGCGCGACGCGGCTAGGAACGCCCCTTCGCCCGGAGGTGTCCGAGCGAAACATCCCAGAGACGGCGTCAACGCGAGCGGGACGAGATGCGCGCTCCCGACGCGCCTCGCACGCTCTCCCGCGCACTCGTCCGCCACGTGAGACGCTCAGGGTTTGCAGCGCCTGCAGCGCATGGGGGCGGGTCGACCTCTTCGCGCGGATGCGCGCCGTGCGGGCCGAACGCTCACCTTTTGGACTTCGGTTAAGAAATAGAGCGTGTGTAACTAAAGGCACCTGCGATGCGCGGGGGCGGCGGGCGGCAAAGGTCAGCGACGTGGCCGCTAGGCGCGTCTCAAGGCGCGGGACCAGCGGCGGATGCGCGCTCGCAATTTTTGCACGGCGAGTCGTGTGACACATCCCGAGGAGAAAAAAACAGCGCGGTTCCGTCCGGAAACGCGCCGTGGGAGGCCACGCGACGCACCTGGAGGTGGGCCCTTAGGGTGAGCGGGTTAAGTGAGCGGGGAGTGAGCGTTTAGGCCGACGCGTGAGCGACCGGCTAAGAAGGGATCGCACGTCGCGTCGAGTCCGGCTTTATAGAAATCCTCGAGAGAACGAGAGGCGGCGGAGTCCTCGAGGTGCAAAACGAAGCGTCGCAAGTATTTCTGACTGGTATTTGTCACAGAATCGAGCGGGTTGCGGGTTAGCCCGGATTTCGTGTATGGGTAACCAGTGATGTGAGGATTGACCAATTACGTTCAGAGTGCGATCGGTTGGGAAAGGTCGGGAAAGGAACTCCCAGCCGCTCAAATCCAGCGGGTGCCGGTTTCTCCCTCGTCGCGCACACGCTCGAGGCCCCAACGCCTGAGCGCGCGGTGCTCTTTCGCCCGTCGAGAGCGCTTAAAGGCCGTTTCAGGGTCTACTCGAACCACACGGTTCAAAGCGGGGGCGAGCCGAGGGCGGTCGCGTCTAAGAAGGGGCCGATCGGTGAGCGGCGGCGAGGGTGCGGTGCGTTCGAACGGAAACCAAGGGTGCAAGATGCTGTTCGGCCCGGATGAGAGCCCGGCGCAGAAGAAGATCGTGGACGCGGCGGCGTGGAGCCTCAACATATTCGCGTCCGTAGCGATCGTCATGGTGAACAAGCAGCTGATGAACGGCAGCGGCTACGGCTTCTCGTTCGCCACCACCCTCTGCGGGCTGCACTTCCTCTGCACGTCGTCCATCGGCCTGTTCACGTCGAGCAATAAGGGTGGCTCGGACGTCAACGCGAGCGGGGAGAAGATGAGAGTACCGCCCAACGACATCGCCATGTTCGTCGTCGTCGCGGCCACCTCCATCATCGGTCTCAACATGTCCCTCATGCTCAACACCATCGGCTTCTACCAGGTGTGCAAGCTCGCGCAGATCCCGACCATGTGCGTGCTGGAGGGTACGCTCATGGGCAAGAAGTTCGGCAGGAGGGTCATCCAGGCCATCGTCATCGTGCTCGTGGGCGTCGGGATCGCCACGGTGTCGGACGTGGAGATGAACTTCCAGGGAACCGTCGCCGCCGTCGTCGGCGTCGTCTCGACCTCGGGCCAGCAGATCCTCGTCGCGCACCTGCAAAAGAAGCACAGCGTGACCAGCAACTTCCTACTCGCCAAGACCTCGCCGTACATGGCTGCGTCCATGCTCCTCTTCGGACCCGCGATGGACGAGCTCGTCACCGGCAGGTGGGTATTCGACTACGAGTGGAGCTCCGCGTCGCTGACCTTCCTCGCCGTCTCGTGCTTCTTCGCGGTGCTCGTGAACATCTCGTCGTTCCTGTGCATCGGGCGGTTCTCCGCCGTGTCGTTCCAGGTGATCGGCCACGTGAAGACGTGCTTGGTGTTCTTCTTCGGCTGGGTCATCTTCGCGGCACCCATCACCGCGAGGAACGTCATGGGGTGCTCGCTCGCGGTGGTGGGGATGATTTACTACTCGCACGCGAAGACGCAGGAGGCGGCGAGGGTGACCACGAGCGCGAGCGGCGGCAACATCGCCAACGGGAAGCTGTAGCTTTTGGCGTGCATTTATTCTTAATACATACGAGTCACGCGCGTGACGCCATGCGTCGGAGATTAGTTGACTCATCGCCGCGATCGGCTCTTGGAGGAGCGGCTCTTGTTAGACTTGGTCTTCATGCTGAGCTTGTGCGCCTCCTCGATGCATTCCATGCACCTCCTGGTGATCACCTTCCCGTGCTTGCAGAGCCCCGATCCCTTGCAATCCTTGCAACGTCGCCGCTCCCTGCCGTGCTCGCAGAGCCCCTTGCCACCGATTCCCTCGGCGGCGCAGTCCCTGCAGAAGTACCCCTGCCGGCCGTGCGGGCAGGTCGGCTTGGGCCACGGGTTACACGTTCTGTTTCTGCATCTCGCGCGCGTGGTGCCGTGCGGGCACATCTCTCGTCCCACGCACTTCTTGCACGTCTCCCTTATTTTTCCGTGTTCGCACGCGACGCCTCCGCTGCACCGCACGCACTTGATGATCGGGATGTCGTGCTCGCAGTACCCCGCCGCGCGACACTGGGAGCAGTTGAACTTCCACATTCCGTGCGGGCAGCAGCTGCACAGCTTGCAGCGGCACCGGGGCTCGACGCCGTGTGGGCAAGGTCCAATCACCGGGGTCCTTCGCGCGAAGACGGTCCACGCCTCGGGGAGCGATGGCCCGGGTTGGCGCTTCCCCGGACGCTTCGCGGCGGGTTTCGCCGACGTGGGGGCGGGTTTCTTCGGCGTCGGAGGCGCGGGTTTCTTCGGCGTCGGCGTCGGCTTAGCCCTGGGTTTCCTAGCCCCGCGCTCGCCCGGCGCGGTCGCGTTGGATGCGAATTTTCTCGCCGCTCGCATCTGGACCGGAGGCCGGGGTTCGGGGACCGCGGTCGTGGTCGAAGCCGCCGAGGGTCTGGTCATCGTCGGTCTGGCGTTCGACGCGAATTTCCTCGCCGACGCTCCGGGAGAGGCGCGCGCGTGCGGCAGGTCCTTAACGGTGCGAGGCCTCTTGGAATGAATGCCGAATGCATCGTCGTCGTCGTCGTCCTCGTCGTCGTCCTCGTCGTCGAGTGCACTATCCGGCTTGCGCTTGGGTTTAGTCGCCTTGAAGGGTAACCTCGCCTTGAAGGCGGACCTCCTCGCCGCCGCGAGCTTTTTTATGTCCGCTACCCTCATCCTCGCGCCGCGTCCAAGGAAGTGGCCCGCCGGTTGCGGCAATTCCCACCCTCGACTGGCCGGAAACGACGGAACGAATCCGCTGGGGGAGGCACCAAACTGCTATTCCTCTTCACCCCCGGCCACACCCTCAGTCCGCGACGACCGCCATCATCTAGGAAGGACATGTCAGCCGCATCCGTGAGGTCCGCCACCGGACTGTCCGCCAGGGCGGCCGTCTCCGGTCCTCGTCTCAGGTCCCGCGTCGTCCAGACGCCGACGCGTCGATCTCGCCGCGCGATCAACCCAGTGGCGCTCTTCACGGGCCTCGTGCAGGGCACGGCGGAGGTTGTGTCCTTCGCGAACGTCGGCGACTTCGCTCGGCTGAAGCTGCGGTTCCCGCCCGACACCCTGGACGGCATCCTTATCGGCGCGAGCGTCGCGTGCAACGGCACGTGCCTCACCGTGGTCGAGACCGACGGCGACTGCGCGTGCTTCGACCTCATCGTGGAGACCCTCAGAGCGACCAACCTCGGGGAGCTCGAACCCGGCAGCCTGGTGAACTACGAGAGGTCCGCACGCGTAGGGGACGAGATCGGGGGGCACAACGTGAGCGGACACGTCTCCACCAAGGCCACCATCGCGGAGCAGGAGGACACGGACAACAACCGCAAGGTGGTGTTCGAGCTGGACCCCAAGTGGAGCAAGTACATCCTGCCGAAAGGGTTCGTGGCGGTGGACGGGTGCTCGCTGACGGTCGGCGAGACGTCGCCGGGGCGATTCAACGTGTGGCTCATCCCCGAGACCATCCGGCAGACGGTGTTCAAGAACAAAGGCGTGGGGAGCACGGTGAACATCGAGATCGAGTCCCAGACGCAGACCATCGTCGACACCATCGAGCGAGTCCTGGAGGAACGGGGGCTCGGGGCAAAGCCGAGTAGGGCGGACACGTCGGAGTCCTCGTCCAACGCCGCGAGCAAGATCTACCAGAAGAAACCCGCGACCGTTTCGGACGGGTACGAGGACCCGATGGACGCGCTGTGCGATGAGGATCCCTCCGCGGACGAGTGCAAGGTGTTCGACTGACGTCAACCTAACCGTGATGAAGCTCTAGTCCCTTACAAAACAAACAGGTGTAGTAACCGTCTATCAAACAAATGCGGGGTTCTTCACGTCGTCCCAACCGAACTGTTTTGCGTTTTCGTATCTAGTAATTTTTGACATTCGTCAACGCGCTGGCGTCACGGTCCGTCGAGGGGGAGTCCCTTTCGAAACCTCACGCCGCACGCGTTGCACAGAGTCTTGGGTCCCTCGGGTCCCACGCGCCACTGCGGCGTCTTCTGCTGGCCGCAGTTGAGGCATCCCCGCTTCATCTTCTTGCCGCTCGCGGTGACGATGCTGTCGGTCGCCATGGGTCGAACGACCTGGATCACCCCGTTGGCCTCGCCCTTCCTCCTCCGTTTGGCCGACGAACCGCCGCGCGACGGGGTGGACTCCTCGTCGGAGGCGTCGGCGGCGAAGGGCGCATCTCGCTTCGCGGCGCACCTCCTCGACGAGGATCGCACCTCCGCGGTGGTGGTGGTCCCGCACGTCGCCACCGCCGCCGGCGCCGGCGAGCTCACCGCATCGCCCGAGAGCGCCGTGGTGGCGTCGAACCCCTCGAAGTACCCGCCCCAGTACGTACCGCGCTCCGACACCGCCGTCGGGGTTCGCAAACCGCTGGCGACGCCGGCGGGGTCGGCGGCGTCGCCAACCGTCGCCGCCGCGTTCAGCATCTCCTTCGCCTGGATGGTGAGCGCGGTCGCCGTCGCCGTCTTCTGCGTGGCGATGGACCGCGCCTCCTTGGCGCGCGCCCTGGCCGTCGCGGCGCGCGCGCGGGCGAGGCGCACCCCGTCCTCGTCGCCGTTGTCCATCAGCGCGACGTCGTCGGGTTGGTGGTCGCCAAACGCTACGGGCGCACAGCTGGCGTCGTCGTCGTCCGGGTCGCACCCGACGCCGAGGTCCACCGTGGTGAGGTCCCTGGGCAGCGAGGGGAGGTTCTGGAGCGCCGTCCACTCCTGTGAAAGGTGGGGAGATGGGGAGTTTGGCGTCAGCGCCCGTAACCATAAAACTCGAAATACGAGGCATCTTCGCGGATGTTTTTTTTCGTGGAGGAGGGCGCGTGTTGAACTTGAAAACTGACAGGGTGGCCTTTAGCGGACGCCGGGGGTGCCAAGGTGGCGCCGGGGCACGCGGGCGCGGGGCACGCGGGCGATTCGGGGCGATCGGGCGATCGAGCACACGTACCTCGTTCTCTCTCGGACTCGTATCGTTCAGGAGCGCGTCGAAGGTGCGCGCGGAGAGTGTGCGGAGCGGTCCCTGCGCGTGGCGGATCGGACGGGACGAGGTCAGCGACGACGTTGTCACGAGGGCACCCTCGGAAAAAGCGAAGTGACGTGTTTTCCGAGTGTCGCGCGGTTCGGGCGACGGCGCGCGCGCGGATGCCGGGTGATTCGCGCGAATCGAACCGCGAGCTGGATAGCTGTGTGGGTGAAGATACGCACCTTGGGGAAGAGCGCGTCTGCGACGTCGACGTCGCCGAAGTTGACGGGGGAGAAAACCTGGGGGCGTTGGAAGGAAACGAAAAGACGTCAGTCGATTTGTGCTCGAGGGTGCCGCCGGCGTACGCGCGCGTGGGGCGCCGAAGTCCCCGATACGAGCCGAAGGGTGGAAGATCTTATGCACATGGGTCGTCGATAAGAGGAAGACGCACCTCGGAGGGCACATAAGAGGTCGAGGGCGCTCCAGCGTGGGCCCTTTGCGCGTCGAAGGGGAACGGCTTTTCACCCGCCGACGTCGCGTCGGCGCCGGTGTCGCGTCGCGACGTCTCCGGCGGCTGGGCGTCCGCCGCGCGCGTGTCGAGTCCCGAGGGGGTACGGAGCAGGTCCATCGCCGCCAGCTCGCTGAAGGCCATCTTGGCGGCGACGCCGCAGTTGGACGGGGGAAGGCCGAGGAGATCGGTGCCCGCGTCGAGGCTGGGAAACGAGTGCAAACCCGAATCGAAGGGGTGGAGCCAGGCGAGAGGTCCTTCGGCCATCGGCGCGTGTGTTCCAGTCGCTCGCTTTCGTGCCGTTCGCTGGTCACGCCGCGTGAAAGACGTGAACGAGGATCGGTCTCGAAGAAATCCGGTCGACGTGCGGTCGCTCGCGCGCAGGTGGGAAGTGCGCGCCGAGGCACCATCGATGCCGGCTTTTTTATTCCGTCTGTCGTGGCCGAGAACGAGCGTGGCAACGGGGAGACGCGAGATTTCGCGCCAACAACGTGAGTAGACTAACGAGTACGGGATAGCAGTCACACAATTGTGCAAATTGGTTCCATAACGCGATTGCACTTTTACACGCGCGTGTCTCTCACGAACCGTCATCGGCCAAAATCGAGCCTTCCCGCCCAAAATTCGCAGTCGGCCCGATCCTTCCGAGGACGTCGACGGGCATCTTTTATTTCCAGAGGCCAGGGTGTGATGTGGATCCTGTCGCGGTCTGATAGACTGGAAAAACACGCGCGTGGACGGTTGCAATCAAAAGTCCGACCGCCGCGAGCCCATTGGCGCGCCCACTGGCAGCTAGGGCAGCAGCCGAGAAAGAAAATTGGCGACTCTGCGCTGTCAGCTGCACGCGGGAGACGACGGCTCGCGTCGTCATAACGACACTAGCGCGTCCGGTTCACGGCGCCTAGTGGTAGATCCCAGTGAGAAGCCGCCCGGGGGAGCAACCCCCTGGGCGGTTTTTGCGGCACGCTTCGGGACCGCGGTCCTGACGGTCGGTGACACCCACCACCAGGGTTTCACAGCGATCTTCGCGCTGCGCCGAGGGGAGAGGGGTCCTCCCTTGGCGCGCGTGCTGATTTCGCGGCGGCGATCGGGCGATTTGTGAGCGTTTCGCCGAGTAACGCGGCGTGTTTGGACATCGACGGAGCTACCGAAGAAATTCCCTAGGTGCGCGCGCGCGAAACGAACCGACCCGGCGCTCCCGCGCGCGTCTCGCCCGCCCTAAACGCCGCAGATTTTTGCGCGTCTGCGAGATTTTCGCGCCCCGATCTCACCGCCCCCTCCCCGCGATCAGCGCAGGCGAAGTTCGTCGAACGCGGTTTCACACGCGTCGAGCACGATGGGGGATGCCGGCGGCGATATCGTCAGCCGTCTGGCGTCCAGCTCGGGCCCCTCGATGGTGATCGAGGAGCTCGGCTACGGGTGCACCGCGAGCAAGGAGTACATGAAGGAGGTGGTGGGGCTCATGTCCGCGATGGACGAGCGGGAACTCGCGCGGCTCGTCGGGGTGCTCGCGCGGACGCACAGCTCGCTGGACGTCGCCAAGTGCGGCCGGACCCTCGCGTCCCTGGCCGCCGCCGTGGGCATCGCGGCGCCATCACCCGCGACTTCGTGGAACTACGAAAACGCCGTCGACGCGTTGAGGGAGGCGTCGCCGAACCTCAACTGGCCAAACGCGATGGCCGCGCTCGACCACGAGGGTTTCAACTGCCCCGACGGCATCGCGTTCGAGGCCATCGCGCGAATGTTCTCCAGGGCGGTGAAGGACAAGGAACCCTTCCCGGTGAGCGCCGTGGCGGGCGGATCGGCGTGGAGAAACGCGCCCCTCGGGCAGCTCGAGTTTCTGTACCACGCGATCGTGGCGGCGCCGGAGATGTTCCCTTGGGCGTTCTCCAGGCGTAAGATCGCGCCTGTGGAGGGCCTGGCGCCGGGGTCGTCCCCGACGGGCACGCCGAACCAGTGCTGGCTCAGCGTCGATCTGTACCTCACGCTCGCCGCGCTCGCGCAATCGGGCGCGGGCGACCTTGGCGCGAAGGTTCGCGGGGTGTTCGAGATGCCCGCGCGGGGTTGCCCCGAGATCATCGCCATCGGCGCCGCCGCCGCGATGGCGGAGGACCCGACGCGCGCGCCCTTCCTCGCGGAGGTTTGCGCCGCGGTGCTTCCTCCGTACCTCGTGTCGCCCGGGCACCCGTCGGCTCCCGTCGTGTTGCACCGGGTGTGGGCGTCGGGTCCGAACGGGCAGGAGTGCGTGGCGAGGGCGATGGCGGAGACGCACGCCAGGGAGGGCGCCGCGCACGTCCCGCGCATGCTGGACGTGTGCCAGGATCTCAAGGCGCTGTCCGCGGTTTTGGATCGCGCGCCCCACGCGTTCGCCGTGGAGCTCGCGGCGCTGGCGGCGAGGCGGGAGTACCTCAACCTGGAGAAGTGGCTGCAGGAGAGGTGCGCGGCGTCGGGGGCGCAGTTCGTCGGCACCTGCGTCCGATTCCTCCGCATGAGGGCGACGGGCGCCGATGAGTCACCGGGCGCGCCGAAACTCGCGGTTGAGACGGCGGCCGTCTTCTTTAAGGTTTTGCAAGCGGGCGCCGGCGGGTTGCCGCCGGAGCTCCAGACGGAGCTCCGCGCGGCGATGTCCGAGGCGGCGGCGGCGAATCCGACGCTCGCGGGGGCGGTCGCGGCGGTGGGCGCGGGCGGGGCGGCGAATCCCGCCAATCCCGGGGGCGAGGCGGGCGGCGGGGGCGGGTTTCCGGCTGACGTGGAGGCGGAGGCCAACTCGTACTTCCAGCGCCTGTACAGCGGTCAGCACACCGTGGAGCAGACGGTGGACATGCTGACCCGGTTCAGGGGGTCGCAGATCGCGAGGGAGCGGGACATATTTGGGTGCATGGTCCACAACCTCTTTGACGAGTACCGATTTTTCCCCAAGTACCCCGAGAAGGAGCTGCGAATCACCGCGCTGCTCTTCGGTCGGCTGATCAACCACCAGCTCGTGGTGAGCATGACCCTGGGCGTTGCGCTGCGATGCGTCCTGGACGCGCTGCGCAAGCCCATCGGCAACAAGATGTTCGCGTTCGGCAGCGAGGCGCTCGAGCAGTTCAAGCAGCGCCTCCCCGAGTGGCCGCAGTTTTGCCAACACCTGGCGCAGGTGCCGCAGGTGCCGCAGGCGCATCCGGACCTCGCGCAGCTCCTCGGCGCCGCCGCGGAGCAGCGCGGGCTCTCCCAGCTCGGCCAGAACGAGCCGTCCATGGCGGGCTCCTCCGGCGACCTCGCGGGTGGTCTCGCGGGGCTCAACCTCGGCGGCGGCGCGGCTGGCGACGCCGGGGTACCGCCGCCCGCGCCCAGGCCCCCGGTTCCCCCCGGCGCGCCCCCCGCGGATGAGCAAGCGGGCTCGGGCGTTGGGTCGTCGTCCGTCGGCGGGGGAGTGGGACGAACCAACTCGATGCCCGCGGCGAGCAAACCCGGGGGCGCGGGTCTCCTCGCGTCGCAGCCGTCGGCGCCCGCGGGCTTGCTCGGGCGGAGCGCCAGCAACCTCGGCCCGAGCGCGCCGTCCGCGGCTGGCTCCGGCTCGGGTTTCGCCACCTCGCTCAACCTCGAGACGCTCGAGCGCGCGGGGAGCAACCAGAACATCAGCGTCCCCGACGCCGAGACGGTGGACAAGGTTCACTTTGTCGTCAACAACCTCTCGACGCAGAACATGGACGACAAGGCTGCCGAGGTCAAGGCGCGGATCAGCCGCGAGCAGTGGCCGTGGTTCGCCGTGTACCTCGTGGTGAAACGCGCGTCCATCGAGCCCAACTTTCACGTCCTGTACCTCGGCCTCCTCGACGCGCTGAACGAACCCGACCTGATCAGGCTGGTGCTCGACGCCACCTACAGCAACATCAAGGCGCTACTCAGCTCCAACAAGATCAAGACAAACAGCGGCGAGCGATCGCTCCTCAAGAACCTCGGGTCCTGGCTCGGACAGCTGACGCACGCGCGCAACCAACCGGTGCTGATGAACGACCTCGACCTCAAGGGCCTGATCCTCGAGTCGTACCAGACGGGTCACATGATTGCCGTCATCCCGTTCATCGCTAAGGTTCTCGAGCCCGCGAAGGACTCGATCATCTTCAGGCCCCCCAACCCATGGACGACGGCCGTACTCGCGCTCCTCAAGGAGATATACAGCGAGCGGGACCTCAAGCTCAACCTAAAGTTCGAGATGGAGCGACTGTTCAAGCACCTCGAGATGGACATCAAGACGGTCAAGCCCTCGCAGCTCCTCTACCAGATTCAGCGCGAGCGCGTGGGCAACCCTGACTTTGTCGCCGACAAGAACGCGCCGGCTGCGCCCCAGACGTCCATGCCGGGCGTCATGGGCGGCGCCGCCGGGGTTCCCTACGAGCCCGTCATGGGCGGCGCCGGCATGTCACCCGGTGGCGGCGGCGCCTTCGGCGGGGGCATGGGCGGGCTGGGCCAGGGCGACGGCGGGCAGATGGGCGCGGACATGTCCGGCGGCGTCACCGCCGCCATGCAGCAGCACGTCAAGATCGCTCCCGCGCCGAACCTTCCGGAGAATGTCCGTCTGGCGCTCGCGAGGCTTCTCCCGGTCGCGCTCACCAGCGCGGTTCGCGAGATTGTCTCCCCGGTTGTCGAGCGCTCGGTGACGATTGCGTGCATGACGTCGCGCGAACTCGTGTTGAAGGATTTCGCCGTCGAGCCCGACGCGGCGCGACTCCGCAAGGCTGCGCATCTCATGGTGTCCTCCCTCGCGGGCTCGTTGGCCCTCGTCACGTGCCGCGAGCCCCTCAAGGCGTCCGTCACGTCGCAGCTTCGAACGCTGCTGCAGCAGGCTGGCGCGTTGCCCCCGGCGGATCCCGCGGCGCTCGACCAGGCGCTTCAGCAGGCGGTGGTGGACAACCTCGAGCTCGGCTGCTCCCTCATCGAGCAGGCGGCCACCGAGCGCGCCGTCCGCGACATCGACGAGGCCCTCGCCCCCGCCGTCCTGGCCAGGCAGAAGCATCGCGAGAAGCACGGCCCCGCGGGTCAACCGTTTTTCGACCCGGCGTACCTGCAGGGCCGATTCCCCGGCGCCCTGCCCGAGTCGCTCCGCCCCAGGCCCGGACACCTCGCACCGGCGCCCCAGCGCATCTACGAGGACTTCGCGTCCCTGCCGCGCGCGCCCCCGCCGCCCCCGGGCGCGCCGCCCTCGTTCGCGTCGCAGAGGGGAGGCGTCTCCCAGTACGGCGCGCCGCCCCCGCCGCCGCCCCCGGGCACGTACCCGGGACAGCCCCCGCCGCCCCCCGGAACCCCCGGCGGAGCGCCCCCGCCGCCGCCCCCCGGCGGTCCCCCCGACGGCGTGGACATGTCCGGCGGCGTCGCGGCGCTCGCCGCGGCCATCCCCGACGCGTCGGGGGCGACGGCGCTCGAGCGCCTCCGCGTTTCTCTGCAACGACTGGACGCCGCGTGCGCCACGGACCCGGCGGCACGGTTCTCGCTCCTTCCGGAGGCGCACGAGGCGCGGAG
>MDTE01182436.1_pt1 | contig 22744 bp, 17 predicted proteins | sample 811231 | NCBI WGS metagenome assembly MDTE01 (sample SAMN05326651, study PRJNA326480) | marine metagenome | isolation source: seawater | place: Indian Ocean: Red Sea | collected 2010 | reverse complement strand
GCGTCGACCACGTGCGCTTCCTCAGCCCCCTCGACATCCACATGCCTTGGACCACTGCCGGTCGCAACAACGACTACGTCAGGATCGAGCTGCTCGATGACACCCAGATCCACCGTGGAGCGAGTCACTACGTCCACACCGGCGAGCTCACATTCGCGGCTGAGATTGATGACAATGCCACCAAACTCCTCCCGATGCGGCAGCATTTGGGCAAGCAGCGCCTGGCCGCCAAGCCTGGGACCGGCCTCATGTAGAGCCACCTGATGACCACGTTCAGCCAGCACTGCGGCGGCCTTCATGCCCGCCGGGCCACCACCCACCACTAGCACCCGCCTTGGTGAGGATGTCGGGGTCCGCTCGCCATATTCGAGCTCGCGTCCCGTTTCGGGATGCTGAATACAGGACACAGCATAACCCTGATGAAAGTGTCCGATACAAGCCTGATTGCAGCCGATACAGGCCCGAATATCGTCAAATCTTCCGGCACTTGCTTTGTTCGCCATCTGTGGGTCACAAATCATCGCCCGGGTCATACCGCACATGTCCGCTTGCCCGGTGCTGATCACCTGCTCTGCCTGCTGCGGTTGATTGATGCGGCCACCCACGAACACGAGCTTCGAGACATTTGCCTTCACGGTGGCGGCAAATGGCGCGACGTAGGCGTTCTCGACCAGCATCGGCGGCACGATATGAATCGAGCCACCCAAGGTGGTTGATGTGCCGGCAATCACATTGAGGTAATCGAGACCAGGCTCCGCATCGAGCAGTTTGCAGATTTCGAGCACATTCTCGGGCACCAAGCCCTCCGGACTCATTTCGTCACCCGAGATCCGGATCCCCACCACCATGTCATCGCCGACTTTGCTGCGGATGTCGGCAAGGATCTCACGCACGATGCGCAACCGGTTCTCGACGCTTCCCCCGTACTCGTCGTCACGCACATTCACCCGTGGATTCAAGAACTGTGCGAGCAAATAACCCATGCTGCACAGAATCTCGGCGCCGTCGACGCCAGCCTGCTGCAGGCGGCTCGCACCATCACCATAGCCCGCGACCACCTCCTTGATGAGCGCCCGTGACATCGGTGCCGGCATGACGTGGAAACGTTCGTTGGGCACCGCCGAAGGCGCGTAGGAAGCCGGCGCGCTGCCATCGGTGGACTCGAGAATTTCACGCCCCGGATGAAACAGCTGTGCAAACAAGGTCGCACCCTCGGCATGCACGGCGTCAGCGAGTCGGCGATAACCCTCGATGGACTCGTCCTCGTAGAGCTTGATACCGTGGCGGACATAGGCAGCAGTTTCATGAATAGACGCGACCTCGACCACGATCAGACCGACGCCACCGGCCGCCCGTGCTCGGTGGTAGGCGATGAGTTCATCGTTGATACCTTCGGCGCCGACGATCCCGGTCTCGTGACCGGTGCTCATGATCCGGTTACGAATCGTCACACCACGAATATCGAGCGGGTTGAACAGATTGGGAAATACGTCGCTCATTGTTACTCCAAGGGGTCGAAGCGCACGAGTGTCGAAGACCGACGTTAGCGCATCGTGACCCGACTTTTCCAGCCATGAGCGAATTGATGCACAGGCATTTTTGGACTAGTGTGCGGCTCGATTTTTGCGATGGGTTTGGCTGATGAGTGCGCAGATTTTTTTTTCCCGACGGATCAGGAAAACACCTTTCGAAGATCGGGTGCACGAAAACGGCGCCAAAGGCTTCACGGTGTACAACCAGCTGCCGCTCGCTGCACTCTACCACTCGCTGGAAGAGGATTACTGGCACTTACGCGAGCACGTTCAGCTATGGGACGTGCATTGTGAACAGCAGGTCGAGGTCCGCGGACCCGACGCGCTGCGACTGGTTGAGCTGTGTACGCCCCGTGAAATCGCCGGGTGCGCGGTTGGGCAATGTATTTACGCACCGCTGTGTGACGAGCATGGCGGCATCGTCAATGACCCACTGATTTTGAGACTGGCCGAGGACCGATTCTGGATTTCGATTGCCGACTCCGGTGTCATGCTTTGGATGAAAGGCTTGGCGGTCGGTCTGGGGCTGGATGTCGAGGTGTTCGAGCCATTCGTCGGCCCGTGCGCGCTTCAGGGCCCGAAAGCCGACATGGTGCTCCAGCAGGTGGTGGACATCGATGTCTCGAGCATCAAGTTCTTTCGATTTGTCGAGTTGGAGCTGGCCGGAACGCCAGTCGTAATTGGCCGCTCTGGTTGGAGTGGACAAGGCGGATTCGAAATCTACCTGCAGGACCCCGCGCGAGGGTTGGACCTGTGGGATTTATTGTTTGAAGCCGGGCGGCCACATGAGATCCGTGCAGGCTGCCCGAACCTCATCGAACGCATCGAGTCGGGGCTGCTTTCTTACGGCAATGACATGACACTCGAGAACAATATATTCGAGTGCGGTCTGGACCGATTCGTGAAGCTGGGCAAGCGAGCAGAGTACCTGTCCCGCACGGCGCTCGATGATGTTGCCGCAAAGGGCGCAGACATTGACCTGGTTCGTGTCGAGTTCGACGGCGACAAGGCCCCCGGGCTACGTTCGACCTGGACGATACGCAATGCTGACCAACCCGTCGGCTTCATCACCAGCGCTACCTGGTCACCACGCTTCGAGACCAATATCGGTCTCGCCAGTGTGTCGATCGAGCATGCGGCGATTGGACAAACCCTGAATATTCTAGTGGGCGGCGAGACCAGTCCGCGGTCGGCAATCGTCGTCGAGCAGTGGCCCAGCTAACGCCCTCCGCGATTATCACTGCTCCATAAAAAAGCCCCACTCCGAGGAGTGGGGCTCTTGAGTACTGCTGAAGAAGCGTTTCCGCTTACTTGGCCAACCAGGCGTGGAAGCGCTGAGTCAGCTCTTCACGATGGTCTGCCCACCAAGTCACGTCCTTCTGGAACCAGTTCTTGGTATTCGCAGGTGCGGTCGGCAGATGCGGCAGAATATCGGGATTGGTGAAATTCTCTGCACCCTTACGCAGTGGACCGTAGGCGATGTAGTTGGTCTGGTCGCCCTGACGCTCTGGAGTCGAAGCAAACGCCAGGAACTCGTGAGCCAGATCGGCTTCCGGATGCCCGGCCGGGATGATCCAGAAGTCATAGTCCATGCCCTGACCATTCCACACCAGCTCGAAAGGCTGGCCGTCGTCGACAACTGCGTTGTAGAAACGACCATTCCAACCCGTGGTCATCACGACTTCTTTGTCAGCCAGAAGCTGGGGAGCCTGCGCACCAGTCTCCCACCAGATGGCGTGAGGCTTGAGTTCGGCCATTTTATCGAATGCACGGTCGATACCACCGTCGGCACTCAACGCGTCATAGACTTCAGACGCGGCCACGCCATCAGCAATCAACGCGAACTCGAGCTGAAACACGGGGTTGTTCTTGTACATACCGCGCTTGCCTGAAAACTTGCCAACATCATAGAAGTCGGCCCAGCTGCCCGGCGCATTGTCGGGATAGACGTCGGTACGATACGCGAACAGGGTCGACCAGCTGATGGTGCCAACGCCACATTCGTGGGCGGCGCCAGGCAGCATGTCGTCCATCTCCATGTTCAACTTGCTCCAATCGAGCGGCTCGAGGATACCCTCGTCGCAGCCCGCAATGACGACATCAGGCACGGCGTCAATAATGTGGGTTTTGTAGTTGCCGGTCTCGACCATGGCACGGATCATCGCAATATCACCGCCCCACTCGTCTTCCAATACCACATGACCGGTTTCTTTCATGAAAGGCTCGTGATAGGCCTTACGCTGACTAGCGCTGTAGGAGCCACCCCAAGAGGTGACGGTCAAGGTGGCAGCAACGGTAACTGCAGGAATCGAGGCGGCGAGCATGGCAACGCCAGCACCCGCTGCTACTAAACGATTGATTTTCAAGATAAACTCCTCCGATAAATATTTTTACGGCCCGCCACTTCTCGACCGGGCCAAGGTCGTTCGAGATACGTCTTCAAGTGTTGTCGAAAGCTGGAAACCGGCCAACGAGCAGACCTGCAACACGCCTCGTTGCCGCAATATAACCAAAACAACCGTCCGCAGGAACCATTCAGTGTCGTTGCGCCGTTACAATATGTTTAGTGCAAGACCGATTATCGCCCGATCACGTGGCGAAAAATGTGCAACTTTCAAAAGCCGTGTTTCACCAATGGTGTAGCAAAAACCCCTCCGCGCCAAACACCGGATCCTGCTCGGGCGGCGCGACCTTGCTCACTGCATTGATAAATTCGGTCAACCTCGATGCGTCGGGCCGACCTTCGTCCGGGCTCTGGCCGGCGGGATAAGCGCCCACAATACCCAGGTCGGTACTGCTGCCGAGATTTCGATGCGCGACGCCCGCTGGAATGATGGCGACATCTCCGGCATGCACGTCCACACTCACGCCTTCACTGCCGCCGAGCTGTACAGTCACCTCACCGCTGTAGACACCGAGCGCCTCATGAGCAGTGGTATGGAAATGATGGTAATCGAATACGCCGTTACGCCAGGCGGCGGGCCACTCATTGCAGCTGAACAATACTTCGAACAGCTCGGCCGGCTCGGTGCTGGGCAAGCGAGCGACACTTGGATACAACAGCACCGGCAAGACGGCATTGTTGGGGGTCTCATGGTCCGCGTTCAGAAGCAGTGCGGTCGGCGCTACCTCATTTAGCCAAGCTGACAAAGGCTCATCACGAAACATGAGATCCATGTTTTGCTCCTGTTGACGACCAGCGTGGATGTTCTGTCATCCAACATACACCGCTTGCCTCTGCCCTTCGAGCGCGAACCGAAGCGCCCCTGACCGCACCGCCACCAGCCGCGAATTCTCGCAGTCAGTTGTATCGGGCCGTCGCACTGGAGCGCAATCCACCTTGCTCGACAATCTGAACCGCAGCTTTCAAATCTGTGACATAGTCGTCAACGACCAATCGGTGTTGCGGCGACAACATGAGATGGATGGCCTCGGGCTCGTCGAGCAGCGGATTGAACCAGCCGCGCGTTGAGAGCTGCTCTTGAACCGCATAAATGTCGAGCTTGTCCGAACCTATGGCGATCAAACCAAGCTGAGGCTTGCCGATCACAAATACCGACGGCAGCGTCGACACCGCCCGCTCAATCAGTCGACGTGTCTCGACGACCTCGCTGGCCTTGCGGCAGTAGCCGTCCCCCCCCAGATAGTGCAGCACCGCCCACGCCGCGGCGATGGCTCCACCCGGGCGTGTACCCGCGGCGGAAGGCGTGCGCATGGTACCCACCGGCCACTGATCGCAGGTGAAGAACTGGAACTCATGCTGCTCGGGCGTGCGATGAAAAATCGTAGATGCGCCTTTTGCCGCGTAACCGTATTTGTGCAAATCCGCGGACATCGAGCGCACCGGCTCGAGTGAGAAATCGAACACTGGCAGCTCGACACCGTTACGTCTGGCAAAGGGCGAAAAATAGCCACCCACACAGGCGTCCACATGCAGCCAGACATTTTTCTCCGCGGCGAGTTCGGCAAGCTCTTCGATCGGATCGATGAGCCCATATGGAAAGCAGGGTGCCGACCCGACCAGCATCAGGGTTCGCTCATTCACGGCTGCCCGCGTCGCGTCGATATCCGCTCGCCAGTCGTCAGCGACGGGAATCCGAACGACTTCCAGATCAAGGTAACCGGCAGCCTTGTCGAAGGCCGGATGCCCCGACCGCGGCAGCACAATTTGCGCATTTCGAGTGTCGCGTCCCAGAGCGCGAGCCTGATCGCGGCAGGTTTTCAAGGCCAGAAAAATACTCTCTGACCCTCCCGAGGTCATATTGCCGCACGCACCCTCGGGCGCGTTGAGCAACTCCAGTCCGATGTCGACGACATCGGATTCCATACGCGCAAGGCTCGGAAAAGCGCTGCTGGCGCCAAGACCGTTTTCCGACTGATACTTGGCATACGCTTGCTTGCCTACGTCGAGCACATCATCACCAGCATGAAACACGAACACCGCGCTGCGTGATCGTCGCCAGTCCACATCGTCAGCCGAAAAGCTGTCGAGTTGTTCGGACAACGTGTTCCAATCAGTTCCCTGCGTCGGTAGCGACTTGCGCATGCCAGTCTCCATTGGGTGGTCTGACTACGTCACCGCGCCGACCACAGTAATCTCGAGTCGTAGCCATCTCAGCCACGATAGCAAATTTGACTTGGTTGTACGCTGGTGGCACAAGCAGCATAAACTCAGGAGATTTGCCCAGGCCGGAACCCGTCATCACGCCAGTTGCATTTGGAGTGCAGCTGCAAGCACCGGTTGACAACCCCGCACCCTGGTGGCGGTCGAACTCGAATGCCATCTGATCGACGGTGGGGGTGGTGAATCTTTAAGTGAGGAAGAAAAAAACAGATGGCTGCCGCAGTGCTGCCAGCGTCAATGCCAACCACTTGAGAACTCTGATGACGACCTACCACTATGTAGTGCTCGAGAAACCCGGCAGCGCGCACTTATCCACAGAGACGGATGCGCCGAACATGGAGTCGGTCGACTACAAGCGTCAACCGGATGTATATGGTGTACGTCATGCACTCGCCCGAGCGGGCGCGTATTGCTGTGGCATTTTTCGTGGCGGACTGTTCGGTCTGAAGACCAGTCAAATCTCAATGTTGCTAGCCTGGGAGTCGGCAGTACCTCCGGACTTCGACAGCCGACTGTGCGTTCAGACCTCGAGTCTGTTGATCCGCAGCGGCCAGTTTCGCTCTACCGTGCGACCGCAGCGGCCCGAGACCATCAGCAGAGCTGGCTTTTATGTCATTCGCTGGCTGGAGATGCACCCCGCTGACATCCTGGAGTACACGCAGCTGTGTCTGGAAACCTGGCCCGCATTCGAAGCCGACGGCACCGCCCGCTGCTTCGGCGTGTTCCGCCCACTCGAAGACTCCGATCCCGTGACCCTGCTGATGCTCACCTGGTATCACAACCTGGATGCCTGGGAGCGCTCGAGAACCTTGACGAGCAGCGATACCGAAAAGTGGGTGCGCCGCTCACAAATGGAGCTGCGCCACTGGGCCGAGGCGGCACGGCTCGCGAGCTAGTCTGAGCCGGCGCCGCCGCGACCACTCTCGCGTGCGTGTGCAAAAACCCAACAAGCCGTATACTTAGAACTCGGGCCAACCACGTCAAAGGAGGTGATTCCATGTCTAGTGAGGAAATGCTGAGGCGTTTTGCACCTTGTCACACCATCTGGAGCGTGGAGCAGCCTTCGGGTTTCAGTTGAGGTGACCCGACTCTAGAAGCGAGAGTCCAGAGGTCAAAACCCCAAGACCTCACGGGGCCGCCCACTGGGCGGCCCTTTTTATTGGGGTAGACTGCTGCTCACCAGGTGACGCGCGTAGCAAAGGTCCGCAGTTTCACAATCGCCGTCAGTCGAAGCGCTAGACAGTCGTGTTGACATACATCGAGATCGGTTTCGTGTAGTCATCAATGGCCTCCATGCCAGCCTCGCGACTTTGACCACTCTCTCCGAAACCGCCGACCTGCCCCATGGGCGCGCCGAGCCTATAGCAATTGACCCACTGAATACCGGCGCGCACCTGGCGTGATAACCGCATGATGCGACCGATATCTCGGGTGAAAAACCCGGCGCCGAGTCCGAACTTGGTGTCATTGGCCAGGGTCACGGCCTCCTGCTCGTCGTCGAATGGCATCAGAACGATGACCGGGCCAAACAACTCGGTGTGAGCGATGTCGAGGGTGTGATCGGGAATGACCAGCACCGTCGGCTCGAAGTACCAGCCCTTGTCGAGGTGGGTTGGTCGTTTTCCACCGGTTTTGAGCTCAGCACCTTGTGACACAGCCTGCTCGACGGCGGCTTCGCAGCGCTCGACCTGAATCGGTGTCGCCAGCGGCCCCATTTGTGAGTCGGCGGATCGCGGATCGCCAATCTTCAAGCTCTGCGCTGAGGCCACCAACCTATCGGTGAACTCATCGAACACCGAGCGGTGAATGAATCCACGAGAACCGGCGACGCAGCTTTGGCCCGAAGAGCCTGCGAACACCCCGGCGGTCACATTCGCCACCGCGTTGTCCATGTCTGCGTCCGGGAACACGATGACCGGCGACTTGCCGCCCAGCTCAAGCGTGGTCTCGGCGAGATTATTTGCCGTGTTGGCAACAATCTGTCGAGCAGTGGCCGGGCCACCGGTAAAAGCGACTTTGGCGACTTTCGGATGACTGGTCAGCGCCCGTCCGCAAGGATCACCAGTGCCGGTAATGATATTGACCACTCCCGGCGGAATATCCGCCACCTCGTGCATCAAGCGCACGATCTCCAGCATGGGTGTCGCACACAGCTCCGAAGGTTTGATGACCACGGTGTTGCCGCCGGCGATGGCAGGACCGAGCTTCATGGCCAACAGCCACAGGGGGTTGTTCCAGGGAATAATGGCCGCGACCACACCGACCGGGACGCGGCGTGTCTGACCCTCGATGCCGGGAAACTGCGTCGGGAATGTCTTGCCGGCCGCTTTGTCAGCAAGCTCACCAAAGAACTGAAAGTAGGTGGCGCAGAACTTCATGAAGTTCTGTGACTCTGTCAGATTCTTGCCAGAATCCGACACCTCGAGCTCCGCCAGACGCTCGGCGTTATCCGGCAACGCATCAGCGAGATTTCGCAAGATCCGGCCGCGCGCCAGCGGAGCAGAATCCCGCCAGGGGCCTTCGAACAACGCCCTGTGAGCGGCATCAACCGCCGCATTGACATCATCCTCGTTGCAGTCAGGGATCTCGCACCAGGTCTCTTCGGTCGCCGGGTTGACCGACGTCAGCCACTTTCCCGACGCCGGGTCGCACCACTGCCCATCAATGAAGTTTTGAAAGCGCCTGAGGTCCGCAGTCATGGTTGTTCCCTTTATGAGTTCGATACCGCATCAGTGCTGGTTCTTGTAGCACAACCGTCCAGGCAGGGTCCACGCACGGCAGGTCATCCCGCTGTCCCCACCGCGCCGATCGAGCGGCATGACTGTTCAGGATCGAAGCCGCGCCCCGTCCGGATCATAGAGGGCACGCACGCTGGCTCGGGCAGAAAACCGCTCCAGCGCCACCTCGACCTCGAATTTAGCAGTCTCGACGAGTTGTTTGACCGGGAGGCCGTTGAGCCGGACATAGCCGACGCCCACCGAGCAACCGACGCTGTGACCGTAGCCGGCGGAGGTCAGATAGCCCCTGATGTCACCATCGATCACGATGGGCTCCAGTCCCATCAGCATGACGTCCGGGTCGTCCACGCAGACCACAATCTTTCGCCGGTCCACACCGTCTGCTTTCTGACATTGGAGGGCTTCACGACCGATGAAGTCGACGTTGTCAGCAAGCTTGGTGGTAAAGCCGAGTCCCGCTTGCAGCGGTGTGTCGTCGGGTCCGATGTCGTGACCGAAGGAGCAATAACCCTTCTCCAACCGCAATCCGGCGACCGCGAAGCTGCCCACATTGGCGACACCGAGGTCTCCTCCTGCCGACAGCAAAGCTTCGTAGAGCGGCAACCCTGCTTCACTCGAAACATACAGCTCCCAGCCGAGTTCACCGACATAAGAAATACGCGCGGCCCGGGCGATGGTGCCGGCAATCTCTATCTCCCGCTGGGTTAGATAGGGGAAGGCTGGATTCGAAAAGCGATCCGGGCTCAGTCGTTCCAGCAACGTACGGGCGTTCGGCCCCATGACGCCGACAACCGCGTAAGCGCTGGTGACATCGGTAAAAGTGACGAACTCGTCGTAATGAAGCCGACGCTTGAGCACATCGAGGTCGCGCACCTGCTGCGCGGAGCCGGTGATGATCAAATATGCATCTTCGTCGATGCGCATCATCACCAGATCACTTTCGTAACCGCCACGTTCGTTGAGTAACGGTGTGTAGCACAGTGCGCCGACTTCCATGTCCACACGTCCGGCACAAGCCCGATTCAAAAACGATGTGGCATCTCTGCCTTGCACGAGCAGCTTGGAGAAACTCGACTGATCAACCAAGCCGACCGCCTCACGAACCGCACGGTGCTCCGCCGCGACCGCCTCGAACCAGTTGGGCCTTCCGAACCCGGGTTCGGTCGACAGCGATTGACCTGCGGGTTGAAACCAGCTGGGCCGTTCCCAGCCAGCTCGGTCACCGAAAACGGCGCCGCGCGCCGCAAGAAAAGTGTGGAACGGCGATAGTCTAAGCCCCCGGGCACTCTTGAGCTCGCGCCCGGGATAGCCGATAGCATAGTGAGTGGACAGATTTTCCGCCGCTCGGTCCCGTACGGCATTCAAGCTGTCACGCACGCGAGCGAACCTGCGCACATCCACTGATGACAAATCAACGCCCGGATCGCCGTCCACCACCCAATCGGCAAGTGCTTTGCCCGCGCCTCCGCCGCTGCCCACGCCCATGGAGTTCATGCCACAACACATGTAGAAGTCGCGCAGCTCAGGCGCCTCGCCCATCAGGAAGGCACCATCCAAGGTGAAACTCTCCGGTCCATTCAGCAGCATGCGGACTTCAGCCTCCGCCAGCGCCGGAATCCTTTGGATAGCAAGCTCCATGATGGGCTCGAACTGCTCCCAGTTCTCCGCCAGCAGATCGAATGAGAAATCCGTGGGCAGCTGGTCGAGTCCCACAGGCTTGGCGTTGGGCTCGAAAGTCCCGACCAGCAAGCCCTGCGCCTCGTCGCGGATGTACATGTACCCGTCGTGCGCGCCCAGCACCGGCATGCCCGAGTAAATGCCGTCGAAGGGCTTGGTGATCAAGGCGAAATGCTCACAGGCATAGAGCGGCGCACTGACCCCGGCGAGCCGTGCGATTGCTCGAGACCACAAACCACCGGTGAGCACCACTTTCTCGCACTGGATGACGCCTTCGGCGGTCTTCACACCGGTGATGCGGCGATTTGTGGTGGTAAATCCGGTCACCGGTGTGTCTTCGAAAATACGCACGCCACCAGCCTTAGCGCCCTTGATCAACGCGGCACACAGATCGCTCGCATTGACACGACCATCGCTGGGTGAGAACACACCACCCACCAGGTCGTCGGTGTTGACGATGGGCCAGAGCCGCCCGATCTCGCCGCTATCGACCTCCTCGACTTCGATGCCGAACGCCTTCGCTAGCGAGGCCTGACGGCGAATGTGAGTCATGCGGTCGGCATTGGCCGCGATACTCAAACTACCGCAATCCAGCCAACCGGTGGCCTGTCCGGTTTCGACTTCGAGGTTACGATACAGCTCGACGCTGTACTTCATCAGCTGTGTCAGACTCGAGCTGGAGCGGAGTTGTCGCACTTGTGCGGCTGAATGCCAGGTCGTCCCACTGGTGAGCTTTGAGCGCTCCAGCAGCAAAACATCTTGCTTACCGCGTTTGGCCAGATGGTACGCGGTCGAGCAACCAACGACACCGCCACCGATAACGATGATCTCGGCGGAGCTGGGAAATGTCATACACCCATCCACATGTAGAACTTTGGAAGACGCGGACGTTGTCAAACTCGACGCCCAACATCAAGCGTCGACGGCGCGTCGGCCCGCTGATCAGGATGAGCGCGATTCAGGCGCGTTCGGACCGAAGCACGAAAATGCCACTCGCGACAATAATGACACCTCCAATGACAACACTGAGATCCGGCACATCACCGAAGACCAGGAATCCGACCATCGCCGCCCATACCAGAGACACGTATTGAAATGGCGCCATCAATGCTGGCGGGCCATTTCTATAGGCGCAGATCGACCCATACATGGCCGTTGCAGCCAAGGCGCCCAGCAACAGCATCAGCCCCAGGTCTGGCAGCGTTGGCGTCACCCAATCCAGCGGTGACAGGACGCCGGTCACAACGACGAAGGTCAACATGACGAACACCGTCATCATCGATGCAGTCTCGGTACGGCCCAGCGAGCGGGTAATGATGATGGAGAATGAGAAACAGCTCACCGAGGCCAACATCACCAGCGCGCCCGGCAATGGAATGACGCCGCCCGGGCGAATCATGAACAACACGGCACCGAAACCGATCAGCACGGCCACCCACTGCGCGCGTGTTGCAGGCTCGCCCAGCATGCGTCCACACAGCGCGGTGACCAGCAGCGGTGCGGACATGAACAATGCGAAGGTGTCCGCCAATGGCATCAGCTTCAGCCCAACCAGAAAGAAACTGAATGCCGCAACGCTGAGCAGTCCTCTGAGAATCAACATACCGGGCCGGCCGGTGCGCAACTCAAACCGGCCGGTCTCGATACGCAACATCATTGTCACCAACGGCAAGGCAAACAGGCTGCGCAAGAATATGACCTCGAACACTGGATAGCGTGTTGCCAGCTCTTTGCTGAGCGCGTCGTGAAACACGAACAACAACAAAGCAATGTTGAGAACGATGACGGAAGCGGCAGTCTTGCTGTACACGGTCATGAACACAGAATGTGCAGCACTCATGCTAGCAGCAATACAGTGAGCGAGCGGACTATCGCTGGGCCGACCGGCTCGTCTATCATCCGAAGCCCGGCATTAGAACGACCCCAGTCATGGCCAAGCAGCGACTCCCTGGTCCCAGCGACAGCATTCCGCGCCTGTGCGCCGATCTCGATGAATTCGGCTATTGTCTGGTCAAAAACGCACTGCCATCGGACATCATTACCCAGGTACGCGATCGACTCGCCGAGCAGTCAGCGCTGGAACGCGAGCGCGGACCGACACCACTCGATGACGTGCAGATGGCTGGCGGCGACGATGGTAATCAGTACGTCTATATGTTGCTCAACAAAGGCACGGTGTTCCGTGAACTACTCGGAGCTTCGCTGGTTCGGGCGCTGGTGGCGCACGTGCTCGGCAAGGAATATCTGCTGTCTGACTTTGCCGCCATCATCACCCGTCCCGGCAACCAGCGTATGGGGCTGCATATTGACCAGTGGTTTCTACCAAGCCCGGCGGTGCCCGGTGAAGACCAAATCCGCGCTGGAACCATCACCCGCCGAAACTTGGTCACCGGCCCACCGGCGAAAACGACTCGCGCCATTAATCCACCGGTGGTGTGCAATGCATTGTGGATGCTGAGCGAGTTCACCATCGAGAACGGCGCCACCCGACTGGTGCCGGGCAGCCATCTCAGTGGCCATCACCCCGACGCTGGCGACGACTATGACACCATCAACGTTACCGGTCCCGCCGGCACGGTTGCGGTATTCGAAGGCAGAACCTGGCATGGCGCCGATCTGAATCGCAGCATCACGCCACGTTATGCGGTGTCCACATACTACTGTGCCCCTCAGATCAGACAGATGGCGAACTTCCCATACGGCACCCGGCCTGAAGTCATGCAAAGCCTACCGCCTGAGCTGAGGGCGTTGCTCGGACTCAAGCCCTGGGGTGGCTATGGCGCTACCGGCGACCCGGGCTCCACACTCATAACACCTGGCGAACATAATCTCGGCGCCTTGTACCCAGACGATCAGTAACCCGGCTAATGAGTTCCTCCGCACGCCAAGGTCAACGCAACCGCAACAGAGACGATCGTCGGCGTGCACGTCGCAGCGGCTCCATCACCGCTTCTGGCAGCGACGGTGTCGATCTGAAATCCACATTCCAACCCTTGGCAATCACCGAAGTCGAGCAAGTGCACCGAGCAGCACTGGATCTGCTGGCCGAAACCGGCATGGCGAACGCTACGCCGGCAATTTGCCAACTCGCACTGTCCAAAGGTTGTGAGCTGCGCGATGACGGCAGACTTTTGTTTCCGCGAGCACTCGTGGAAGACGCTCTCGCGCAAGCGGCACGTGAGTTCGTGGTGCATGGTCGCCACCCGGAATTCGACTTCATGGCGCGCAGCGGACACGTGAATTTCTGCACCGGTGGCGCCGCTGTGTCGATGCTCGACATCGACGAGCGACGCTATCGCCCGAGCACGCTGAACGATCTCTACGATCTGTCTCGACTATGCGATACCTTAACCAACCTTCAGTGGTTCACTCGACCGGTGGTGGCGACGGATATCGAAGATCTCTACGAGCTCGACGTCAACACCATCTATGCGAGCGCGGTCGGGACCCGCAAGCACATTGCCACCAGCTTCACCCAGGGCGAGCATGTGCGTCGGCTGCTGCCCATGCTCGATGCCCTGGCCGGGCCCGGTACCAGCTTTGCTGAACGACCGTTTTGCACCGTGCATGCCACCATGGTGGTGTCACCCTTGGCTTTTGCGGCGGACAGTCTGGATGTGGCATGTGCAGCCGTCGAGATAGGCATGCCGGTGCACTGCCAGACTGGTCCGCAGGCCGGCGCCACCGCGCCGGCGGCGCTTGCCGGCGCATTGGTTCAAGGGTGCGCCGAATCGCTCTCCAATGTGGTATTGATCAATTTGCTCTCACCCGGCCATCCGGTCGTGCTGGGCAACTGGATGATGGTGTCTGATCTGAGAACCGGCGCATTCAGTGGCGGCGGAGGCGAGCAGGCGCTGCTCGGCGCCGCTTCCGGTCAGATGTCGAGGTTCTACGGAATACCGGGCGGTATGGGTGCGGGGATGACGGACTCGAAGCTGCCGGACAATCAAGCGGGCTTCGAAAAAGCACTGACCATGGTGTTGGCCACCCTGTCCGGCGGTGGCTTCGTGTTCGAATCCGCCGGCATGCTCGCCAGTCTCCTGGGCTGCTCGTTCGAAGCCATGCTGATTGACGACGACATGCTCTCCAGTGTGAAACGAATCGGTCGCGGCATTGAAGTCAATGACGAGACCTTGTCGGTTGCGGTCGTCGAGGAGGCGGTCACCGGCGCTGGGCATTTTCTCGGCCACAATCAGACCATGGCGTTGATGGAATCGGAGTACACGTATCCGAAGCATGCCGATCGGCTGACACCGGCGGACTGGGAGGAAGCCGGCGCACGTGGTACCTGGGACAGGGCAACACGGCGTGCGCGGCAAGTTCTCGATACGCATCGGCCATGCTACATCGATCACAGCATCGATCGCCGTATCCGCGACAACTTCCCTATCAGGCTCGCAGCAATGTCGTCCGCACCCGCGAGCTCATGACCGAGCACGTGCGCGTCGCTGTGGTCGGTGGCGGCATTGTCGGTGCCAGCGTGCTCTATTGTCTGGCCCGCGAGGGCGTTATCGACACCTTGCTGTTGGAGAAGCGTAATCTCACATCTGGCTCGACCTGGCACGCCGCCGGCAATGTGACCTACTTCGGTCACTACTCGAGCATCACGGGTCTGTATGTGAACTCGGTGAAAACCTATCTGGCGGCGCAAGCGGAAACCGGGCAGGAAGTCGGCTTCCATCCAGCGGGCAGCTTGCGACTGGCGACCAGCCGTGCGGAGCTCGACGCCTACGCCAATCTGGCGCCGATGTACGAGCAGCTCGAAATCGACTACGAGATAGTGTCGCCCGCGCAAATCCGAGACATTCATCCCTTGCTCGCGGTCGAAGGCTTGTTCGGTGCCGCATACACGCCCACTGACGGGCACGTCGATTCCACCGGCGCCACCCACGCCCTCGCCAAAGCGGCGCGTGGTCGGGGAGCCCGCATCAAGACTCGGACCGAAGTCGTGAGTCTGCGCCCAACGAGCACGAACGGTTGGCTGCTGGAGACCTCGGACGGCGAGGTTCAGGCAGAGCAGGTCGTGCTCGCGGCTAGCTTTTGGACACGTGAGCTGGTCGAACCGTTGGGCTTACAGCTGCCGCTTTACGCCCTGGAGCATCACGAGGTCATCACCGAAGCGCTGCCAGAGCTCGCCGCGTTGGACTTTGAGGTGCCCACCGTGCGTGACCCTTACGCACCGTCGAACACCCGTCAGGAGGGCGATGGCTTTCTCTGTGGAGTGTACGAGTCAAACCCGGTCCCGTGGGCCATTGACGGTATTCCACCAGACTTCGCTGAAGAACTGCTGACCCCGGATCTGAGCCGTCTGGAATCTCATCTGGAAAGAGTCATCGAGCGGATTCCGGCTTTTGCGCAAGCAGGCATAAAAGTCATCAACAATGGTCCGATTTGCTACGCCCCGGATGGCTGTCCGTTACTGGGTCCGGTGGACACTCACCCGGGGCTCTGGCTCGCGGCCGGATTCGCAATCGGCATTGGCACCGGGGGTGGTTCGGCAGAGTTCCTCGCGCATTGGATGACCCACGGTGGGCCGCCCTACGAACTGCCCATCGTCTATCCCTCACGATTCTCCCCGGAATTGCACCGTGAGCAGGTGCTCGATGCCATCGTCGCGACGTATGCGCGTGGCTATGCGACGCCGACTGCGCCCTGACAGCAGCGCTCAATGTGGTAGATTCACCCACCCACACGAGACGGGCAGCGAACATGGCCCTCAACGAGTACGGCAAAATCTCCCGTATCAGCCTGCGTGACCCCAAGGCGGCCTTTGGCGGTCAGCCACGCATCAATGCCGAGTGGCAACGCCTCAACTATCACGCACAGCCGGACTACGAGTCTGCGCTGGACGAATACACAGCCTTTGTCAAGGCCTTGAACGTGACTGATGCCGAAGTGCTCTATCTCGACGGGGCAAACCAGCTCACGCTCGATGCCATCTATGTCCGCGACTCCGCAATACCCTCACCTCGTGGTCTGATTCTGGCCAACATGGGAAAGCCTGATCGTGCTGCGGAGCCAGCCACGAACGGTGCTCAGCTGCACAAACAGGGCATCGACATCGCCGGCACCATTTCCGGCGGCGGCCGCGTGGAGGGCGGCGACTTCGTGTGGCTCGATGACCAGACCTGCGCGGTTGGAGAAGGCTACCGAACTAATGCAGAGGGGATCGCGCAGTTGAAAGCTCTGCTCGGTCCGGCGGTACATGTGGAGGTGTGCCCGCTGCCGCACTACAAAGGGCAGGATGATGTATTTCATTTGATGTCCATGCTGTCGCCGCTCGACCGTGATCTGGCACTGGTGTACTCACCATTAATGCCGGTGCCCTTTCGGTCCTGGTTGCTGGAGTTCGGTCTGCAGCTGGTCGAAGTGCCCGAGCACGAGTTCAAATCCATGGGCTGTAACGTGCTGGCAGTGAGTCCACGACAATGCGTGATGGTCGAAGGAAATCCAGACACCCGGGACGCCCTGCAAGCCGTCGGTTGTACAGTAACCTGCTATGCAGGCATCGAGATAAGTCGCAAGGGTGAGGGTGGGCCGACCTGTCTCACCCGACCACTGGAACGTGAAAACTAGGCAGTCCCCTATCCGAACCCGGAACCGGAGAAAACTGACATGTCCCGACCCAAGACCCCGGAAGAGTTGCTGAACTCACCCGAGATTTGTGTGCTGTCCACGGTAAGCCCGGACGGTACCGCGCATGCCATGCCGATGTGGTACTTGTACGAAGATGGCCGCATCTGGTTTCTGTGCGCCACCACCGCGCAGAAAACCCGCAATGTCGCACGCACGGGCACCGCGACCGTGACACTCGATCTGCGCGAGAAGCCCTACTACGCCATCATGGTCAAGGGCGACGCGGAAGTCGTCGATCCCATGGATGAAGCCGCACAGCTGCGGCTGATGACTCGTTACATCAGTGAAGCAGATGCGAAGGACTACATCGCCAGCCTCAAGGAGCGCGGCAATCTATCCAGCATCGTGGTGACGCCGACCAAGACGGTGGAGTTCAGTAACTAACCGGTTTCGAACGAGCGGCCGCGCACTGGCGCTTGATCTTCGAATATGCTGCCGCGGTTGGGTCTGTCCGGGAAGGGCAGTCGGATGGGCAAGGTTTCAACCCGTGGCACCGTCGGTGTGACACCACGCAGTGCCCTGCTCTCGAAGTCGGCAAAATCCGTAAACGTGCCCGTGCCCGCCAGCGGCCACGCGTCGAGCGCCATGTAAGACAACAACAGCAGAGGCCTGAGACTATCGGTTTGATTTTCCCGCGAGCCATGGATGGCGCGTACATGATGCACCGTTATCGACCCGGCACGACCGGTCAGTGCCACCGCGCTGCTGCTGTCAAAACCCTCACTGGCCGGGTCAATGGCACCGGCGAAGCAACCTTCGTGGTGATGATCGAATGTCGGGCCTCGGTGTGAACCCGGCACCACCATCAAGGGTGCGCAACGCTCATCACAGTCTTCCAGCAATACACCAACCGCAAGCATGTCGTCGTTGGTATGCGGGTAAAACGCCCAATCTTGATGCCATTCGATGGCCGCGCCGCTATTCGCGGGCTTGAAGTTGAGCTTGGAATGATCGAAACGCACACCACGGCCGAGAAGCGCTTCTACGATATCGAGCAGCTTCGGCGTGCTCTTGATCTCGTCATAGATGGCGTGCTGCAGATGCGGGTCTTTCAATCGACGAACCGCCGGCTTTTCCGCACAGTGTGTCGGCCCGAGGTCGAATTCCTCATTGCTCGCACTGACCTCCGCGGAACGCTCGACAAACGCGGCGGTAACCTCGCGTGCGCGCTCGAGGACTAGCGTCTCGATGACATTTTCGACGACCAAACAGCCGTTCTGCCGATAGGACTCGATCTGCTCAATGGACAGTGACATCGAAGACTACTCCGTGCAGCGGTCTCGATAGGAAGACCCCAAGGCGGTAAGAATTTAAGCAGTCCCGGCAATCCCTGACAATGCTTTCAAGTGAAGTACGTCTCTATGAGCCCGGCGTCTAGCCCGGCGCGCCGGGGCAGGCAGGTTTCTTCCGGGTGGTGACATAGCGGTCGATGAGCTCGACGAACTCTGCGCGTCCAAAGGGCTCGTAGTGACCGGGCAGCACGGTATCGATCTCGAGAGGCCTGATTCGAGACAGCGACTCGACGTAGGCGTCCGGGCTGGAATGATGCAAATCGTCCAGCAACTGCCCTTGGGTGATAATGTCTCCAGACAACAGCGTTGAGGTAGCAGCTTCCCAGAGGGCAATCGAACCCGGTGAGTGGCCCGGCAGATGCCAGACATCGAAGTGCCGGTCACCAAGGTCGATCACATCGCCATCGTTCACCGTACGCGTCGGCTCCACGCCACGTACGCTGTAGATCTCGATGTCGAAGCCCACGTAGGGCAGTGCGTCGAAAGACGAATCGCGCCAACCGTCCAACACAATCTGTGCTGGGTCGGCGGAGCGCAGGTTATCCGCTTCCTCGGCATGCACGACGCGCTGGTCGAACTCGTGGTGACCGCCGATGTGGTCGTAATGCGCATGGCTGGCAACACACACGACTGGTTTCTCAGACAGCGCGGCAACATGCTGCTTGAGACTCAGGACACCCATACCGGAGTCGAGCAGCAAGTCACAATCGCGGCCGCGAACATGCCACATGTTTGTGAACGCACCTCCAAGCACATGGGGCTCGCGGATGAGTGTGATGTCGTTCGAGAGCTTGTGGAGTTCGAACCAGGGGGCTGCAACTTCCATGATTGCCGACCTTTCCGAAGCAGTGGGTACCGAGGCTGAGCTCACACCGTATCACGACAACGGCCGGCGTCCAGAGTTATGTCAGCATGCGCGGACTGCCATTCTCGAGCTGAGAACCGAGCTCACCCCGGCCGGTAAATCTTGGGCTTCGCCTTCACTGGGTCGAGCAACGACCAGTCACCCTGCTCGATGGTCTTGCCGGTTGGAAACGGAGGATGCGGAGCAATTCCCAACGCATCCATGACCCGGTCGTCGAGGTAGTAGCAGCGCACCACCAGTGTTGCGAATGTACTGAGCGCAGATTCCTGCGCCGCCTGCAGCTCTCCCATCACGCGGCTGCACGCGTCTTCGCTGAGAGTGACGAAGTCTGTGCTGAACGCCTCGATCTGATGTAACGCGGCAACCACGATTTTTGGCTGTTTTTCAGCGGCCGCCACAATAGCTTTGAAAATGCTCTCATCGTCGGCTCCCGGCAACTCGCGCTCTACACATGCTGGAATCATTGCCGCCGCGAACGCACGCATCAACGCCAGTTGAGGGTCGGAGAATTCTGCACCCAAGCTCATGGTTGCTCCTTCAATCGAACAGATTCGCGAGCCGCTGCTTCATGGCATCGGCCACGTACAGCGCAAGGGCCTGAATGGTACGCGTAGGATTGACCCCTCCGCTGGTCACAAACAAGCTGCCATCGACTATGAACAGATTCTTGACATCGTGACAACGACCCCACTCATTCACCACCGAGCGCTCCGGGTCAATTCCCATACGCGCCGTGCCCATCAGATGCCAGCCGCCTTCAGCCAGCGGTGACTCCACCATGACACCTGTACCTCCGGCGGCCTCCAGGACTTCAGTCGCACGGGCGATTGAGAAGTTCAACATGCGTCTAGAATTCTCGCCCAGGGTGTAGTCGATGCGCGGCGCGGGAATGCCGTTCGAATCAGTGAGGTCCGGGTGCAGGCTGACGGTGTTATGCTCTTCGGGCAGGTCTTCGCAAATCGCCATCATGCCGGCGGTGCGGTGATAGAAACGTTGATAGTCGTCATGATGCGAAGCGCCCCACGAGAGCTTGCGGTTCTGCTCTGCCTTGATGGCCGTCCCGACCGGCCCAAGCCCCCTGGAACACTCGAAGATGAAGCCGCGGACGAAATCTCGTCCGGCGTCGGTCTCATAGAACTCATGGCTCCACAGGGAATTCTCAGGGCCAGTCACGGAGTCCTGAGGCTCCTCGAACACGGCATAGACCGAGGCATAAGGGTGGAACATCAGGTTCCTGCCGACCAGACCGCTTCGATTCGCAAGACCATCAGGAAACAGGCTCGATGTCGAGTTGAGCAGCAGCCGCGGAGTGCCGACGCCGTTGCACGCGACCACCACGACTTCGGCGCGCTGGCGACACTCGTTGCCTTGCGCGTCGTAGTAGATCACACCATCGGCCATGCCGGTTTCGTTCACCGTGATTTCACGAACTCGACATCGCGGTCTGACTTCGACACGGCTTCTGATCGCGTGCGGCCAATAGGTGATATCGGTGCTCGCCTTCGCTCCTTGGGCGCAGCCGGTGATGCAGAGCCCGAGATTCAGACATTTGTCTCGACCGTCATAGGGGCTGGTGGCAACGGCACTGTCCGACGGCCACCAATGCCAGCCGAGTTTGTTGAAGCCGCGCGCCAGCGTCTGACCCGAGCGACCTAACGGCACGGGCGGCATGATGGCGGGTTTGTCGGGATATGCCGGGTCGCCGGCCAGGCCGGACACACCGGTCATGCGATCGTTCAAGTCGTAGAACGGCTCCAGCGTCTCATAGTCAATAGGCCAGTCATCCGCAACACCATCGAGCGTCTTCACTTTGAAATCGGAGGGATGCAGCCGGGGATAATGCCCCGAGTACAGAATTGTGCCGCCGCCAACACCGTTGAAGTTGGCGACCTTGATGGGTGAGCGGGAATCGTCGATGGGGTAGTCGGTGACTCTACCCCGATCGTTGGGGCTGATCGCAAAGTCGGCGAATGTGCGCGCCTCCCAATCTCGGCGCGTGCTCGGATATTCGGCGGGATTCATCCAATCCCCCTGCTCGAGACACACGATACGCATTCGGGTCTCGGCAAGGCTCCAACTCAACGCCGCACCCGACGCTCCGGCCCCGACAACAAGTACATCAACGATGTCTTCTTTCATCTTCAGCTCGCGAATACTCCGCAGTGCGAGCCATCAGCTTCATCCATCGGGGGATGTTGTCTCAACCTCACCAATCGCTTCCTCATTCTTGAGGGTTATCGGCGTTAACATTTACCGTGGAGATTCTACCTGGCTTCAACACCGCAACTTTCATGCCGACATTGTGTTTCAATCAAACTCCACACACAATTTAATACATATAATCAATACGATAAGATGTTTTCTCGAATATAACATCACGATCTGTCAGGTCTTACCCCAGCGCACATTGTATAGTTTTCCGACAGGTCTATGAGTTTATTGTACAGCCGCCGGCGGCAGGATCTTGATTGTTGCATCTACGGTATTCCTGATCGGTGTCTGCATGTGCTTGCAACCTCAGCCATACTGCCCATTCGAAAACAGCAGCCCGGCCCGACACATGATCGAAGTCTTCACCGCCAAACGCATCATCACCATGAACCCGTCGCACCCGAGCGCCGAGGCGGTCGCCGTTCGAGACGGCCGTATCATTGAGTGTGGAAGCCTGGAGACCCTGGAGCCGTGGCTCAGCCACCACGAGCACGTCATCAACACCGAGTTCTCACAATGCGTGTTAATGCCGGGCTTCATTGACCCCCACCTGCATCCGACAATGGCTGCTGTGTTGCTGCCCATGGAGTTCATCACCGCGATGCCCTGGCGGCTACCCTGGCAGTCGGTGCCGGCGACCACCAGCCATGACGCCTTTTTGACTCGGGTACGAGAGCTGCATGACTCACGCGCAGACGAGCGGGAGCCGCTCATCGTCTGGGGCTATCACGGCTTCTGGCACGGGCAGCTGGACCGCGCTCTGCTCAACGGAATTTCGACGACCCGCCCCATCGTCGTCTGGCATCGTTCGTTCCACGAGCTGTTGATGAATGACGGTGCGCTCGCATGGCTCGAGATAAACACACAAGAGGTGGCACAACGACCTCAGATCGACATTGATCGAGGCCGCTTCTACGAGAATGGGCTCAACTACGCCATCGACAAGCTGAACCCGTTCCTGCTCGAGAAAGAGCGCTATGAGCTCGGGCTACGGCGCTTGCGAGAGTGTGTTCATTTTGGCGGTCACACCACCATAGCGGACATGGCGGTGGGTATGTTCGACTTGGAAGCCGAGCTCGATGCGATGCGTCGAATACTGGACAACGACAACACCCCGTTTCGGGTCGAGCTGGTGCCGGATGTGCTCAGGCTGCGCACGCCCGAGCGTG
>MDTE01107029.1_pt1 | contig 22749 bp, 22 predicted proteins | sample 811231 | NCBI WGS metagenome assembly MDTE01 (sample SAMN05326651, study PRJNA326480) | marine metagenome | isolation source: seawater | place: Indian Ocean: Red Sea | collected 2010 | reverse complement strand
TTTAAATTTGTAAGTCACAAACAAAAGCAATGGAATTATCCAAAGTGTTCTAAATAGTTTTAAAGTTGTCGCAACTTCAGCTGATTCTCTATCAAATATTAATGCAGTACCAATCACATTTGCAGTATCATGAATTGCTAGAGCTGAGAAGAATCCAAATTCATATGTGTTGAAATCAAAAACATATCCTATATATGGAAATATAATTATTGCTAAAGTATTTAAAAAGAAAATGATACCGATAGAGATTGCTAATTGTTTAGATTGAACTTTAATTATCGAAGCCAATGCGAGTATAGCTGATGCACCACAAATTGCAGTACCAGCACTGATAAGATAAACATAGTTTGTATTTAGACCCATGATTTTCCCAATTAGAAGACCTAAAAAAAAGGTGAAAATTACAGCAAAACTTATGTATAAAATGATATTAAAATTAATAAAATTCAACACATCGAAATTTAAACTTAAACCAATTAAAACTATAGCTACTTGAATTGGATAAGTTTTCATTGAGACTGTTATAAAGTTTTTTTCTGGAGTTAAAACAAAACTAAAAAATATGCCTAAAATTAGTGATAATGCCGGATACAAAAAAATAAAAATGGGAATTAAAAAAATAAATAGAAAGATATATAACATTAAATTAAATTATAATTGAGTCATGAAAAGAATAATATTTTGGTCTTTTATTTCTTTGATAGTAATTCCTTTAACTCTTTATCAAAGTCCACAAATCAAATTTAAACTTTTAGAAATATTTGCTGACAGAGTAAAACTAAGTCAGGATTTTATGTCTAATGATTCTCTTAACCTAATTTTATGTGGTTCAAGATCACCTCTGGCAGCACCAGGAAGAGCAGAGACGTGTTTTATTGTAAAAGCTGGGAATGATTTATTTATAATCGATTCTGGCAACGGCAGCGCAGCTAATATTTTAGCTTGGAACATTCCATTAAATAATCTTAATTCAGTCTTGTTAACCCATTTACATTCTGATCATATTGGAAACTTAGGTGAGGTTCATCTCCAAAGTTGGGTCACTGGAAGAACAGGTAAATTAAAGGTTTTTGGACCTAAAGGAACCAAAGATGTAACTGCAGGATATGAACTTGTATATAAAAATGACTCTATTTATCGAAATGAGCATCATGGTGATGCAGTTGCTCCAATTGAGAATTTTGGATTTGAAACATTTATTATCAAGGATAATCAAGTTGTAATAGATCAAAATAATCTAAAAATTACTGCCATTAAGAATTGTCATGATCCTGTTCATGAAAGTTATGGATATTTAATACAATATTTTGATCGCAAAATTTTAATAAGTGGAGACACTGATTACTGTGAAAGTATTATTATAGCTGCAGAAAATGTAGATATATTAGCTCATGACATACTGTCTACAGATATTTTAAATTTAACACAAGCAAGAATGGAAAAAGAAAATATGTTGACAAGGTCAAAAATTATACTTGATGTTCAAGACTATCATGCAACTATCCCTGAGGTGATTGATGTGATGAGACGATCTAATGCCAAATTTCTTTTGACATATCATATGGTTCCGGCACCAACAAACAGTCTGACAGAAAGTGTTTACGTAAATTTATTAGATAATGCATTAGATAATTATGCAATTGGTGAAGATGGGATGGTATTTGAGTTACCTATTGGATCAGAAGAGATTATACAAACCTCGCTACAATGAGGTTGCTAATTACGATTTTTGTTATAACAGTAATTTCTATAACAGTTCTGTGGTTTATTCGATTGTCAATAATACCCAATGAGAACAAAAGTATGCTATCTTCTGGACTACCTATGAGTGAAGATAAACATGAAACGGCACTAAGTGATAATGTATTTACCAATGCATTAAGACCTAATGCCAAACAAATTACTCGACTTGTAACTGGTGATAATAAATCCCCTATCTATATGGTTAATCTTCTTAAATTTAAAAAATATGCTAATTATCCTGATAAAAGACTAACCACACTATCAGGTCAGGAAGCTTACTCAATATATGCAGAGGAATTAGAACCCTATTTAAAACAAGTCGGGGGGGAAATAATTTTTAAAGGAGAGGTAAATAATTTACTAATTGGCACAATAGATGAATTATGGGATGCTGTTGCAGTAGTTTATTATCCAAGCAAAAATGTACTTCTTAAAATGATTAATAATACAGATTATCAAAAAATTGAAATTCATCGCCAGGCAGGTCTTGAAGGTCAACTAAATATTGAGACAACATCTTATCCTTTGCAACAAAATAATGATTGATTTATATACTTCTCCTACCCCAAATGGTCATAAAATTTCTTGTGCCTTAGAGGCTTTAGGAATTCCCTACAAGGCTCATGCTATTAATCTTATGGAAGGTGAACAATTAACAAAAAAATTTTTACAAATTAGTCCTAACGGCAGAATACCCGCAATAGTAGATTCCGAAAATAATTTATCAATTTTTGAATCGGGTGCAATTTTAATTTATCTTGCAGACAAAAAAGGTCAGTTGATTCCAACATCTACAAAAGAAAGATCAAATGTTATTCAGTGGTTGATGTTTCAAATGTCTGGGATTGGGCCCATGATGGGACAAGCTAATGTTTTTTTTCGTTACATGCCTGAAAAAATTCCAACTGCTATCGATAGATATCAAAATGAATGTCGTAGGTTATTCAAAGTGCTTGATAAACAATTATCAAAGCAAGACTGGATTGCAGGAGATTATTCAATTGCTGATATTGCAAATTGGTGTTGGGTTCGAACATATAAGTGGTCTGGTGTTAATGTTGAGGGATTAGATAATCTGATGTCTTGGTCTAAAAGAATGTATGAACAACCAGGTATGTTAAAAGGGATTGAAGTACCCTTTAAAGTAGAAAATCTTTTAAAAAAAGAAAATGCAGAGAAATTTATAAAAGAATCAAATAAGATAATTCAAAAATAATATGACTGATAGATTACAAGTTTTTGGAGCTACCCCCTCCCCATATACATTAAAACTTTTAGCTTTGTTGAGATTTAAACATATACCTTATTCAATCCATTGGGGTGACATTACTTCAAATCTAAAAAAATTTAATTTAGAACCAGCAAAACCGTCCCTTTTACCCTCAGTAATTATGGATTCAGATGATTCAAAATCAGTATCAACTGATACAACTCCAATTATTGAAAACTTGGAAATTACTAACCCTCTTCGACCGGTTTTACCAACTCATCCAATTTTAAAGTTCTTAAATTATATCCTCGAAGATTTTGGTGATGAATGGATGACTAAGTATATGTTTCATTATCGTTGGCATTTCCAAAAAGATGCTGATAATGCTGAAATTTTACTTCCGTTAACCAACTATATGAACATTAATGATGAAGATTTACATACTTTTGGTAAGTTTATCAGTTCTAGACAAAAAGAAAGATTATGGGTTGTTGGATCGAATAAAGAAACTGCCAAATTAATTGAACAAAGCTACATTGAGTTATTAAAATGTTTAGAAAAACATTTTAAACAACACATATTTTTATTGGGTAATTTTCCATCATCAAGTGATTTTGCATTTTTTGGTCAACTACAACAGTTGATAAATTTTGATCCAACACCCAGAGAGTTAGCACATAAATACTCAATGAGGACTGTTGCATGGATTAATAATTTACATGACCTTTCTGGGTATGATATTGATGATCGTAACGAGGTTTGTGATAACGATATGATGTTATCTCTGAATATGCTATTTCAAGAACTCAGTAAGTTGTATGTCCCATGCATGGTAGCTAATCATCAAGCCTGCAAATCCGGTGACGAGACTTGGGAAATTGAAATCAACGGTTCAACTTGGAAACAAAAATCTTTTAAATATCAATTTAAATGTATTGAATGGATTCGTGAACGCTTTCAACAACTCTCATCGGATGATCAAAAAATAATAAGAGAATTTTTTGAAAATACCAATTGCCATGATCTTATTAAGATATAAATGAGTAAAATCCTAGCAGACAAGCATTTAAGTTTGCTTCTAGTAGGATTTTATTATCTTGTTGCTTTTACACTTGCATTATTTATAACTGTTTTTCTTTTTAACTTATCAATAACTAATCAAAATATAACTGGTTTGGTTATCTTCTTATCAGAACTAAATAAAATGGGCATAGCATATTCATGGTGGTTGATATTAACTTGGCATATTAGTGCCACAATCATTATTTTTATATTCAGCAAGTTACATAATAATTCCAGTATCTATGATCCGTTTTGGCATGTAGCACCAATACCTATTGTTGCTTTTATGTGTTTTGATAATTATTTTATATACAAAGATTTATTAGTAATTTTTCCATTTCTTTTTTGGTCATTACGTCTTACTTATAATTGGTACAAAAATTGGCAAAATCTTTACCATGAAGATTTTCGTTACATTGATCTAAAAAATAATAATAAATTATTAGCATTTATAAATGATTTTTTTGGGATTCATCTCATACCAACATTGATCGTAAATGTTGCATTATTTCCCATTTCACTTCAATTGGAATGGGAATCAGAATTCAGTTTTTCATTGTTATTAGCATCTGTATTTACATCTACTGCTGTAATACTACAAGCTGTTGCAGATGAACAAATGCGAACCTTTAGAGCTGATAAAAATAATGTTGGAAAAACAATGAATATTGGTTTATGGAAATACTCGCGTCACCCTAATTATCTTGGAGAAGTTTTATTTTGGTTTGGTATTTACTTTATTGGACTATCTGCTGTGAATCTGTACTGGATGATTATTTGTCCTGTAGTTATGCTTATGCTTTTTGTCTTTATTTCCTGTCCAATGATGGATAACAGAAGTCTAAAAAGAAGACCGGGTTACAGAGACTATATGAACTCAACTTCTCAACTTTTTTTGTGGTTTCCAATGCAAAAATAATAATCCTTTTTTCTTTTCTTATAATTATTTCTAGTACAATAACATTTTCATAACATTACGGAGGTTTTTATGGAATTAATGGAGAGTGCTTTGTTAGAAATGGGTCTTTGGGATTTATTTCAACAAGGACGAGGTGCAAATGCATCTTTTGCAATAGCTATGGTTATAGCAGTTTGGGTTGCTGCAAGATTTTCAAGTGTAGCATTAGAAAAAGGAGTCAACGTAGTTGGCAAAGTTATATTAACTTTATTTGCACTTTCAGTCTTAATGGGCGGGATGAGTATTGTACAATCCACTGAGGTTGTCTGGACAGCTCATGCTAATGCTTTAGCTGGTTTAGATGCTGCAAATGGTGATCTTAATTTATCGCCTGGATCACAAGTCTATGTAGAATCTGGAGGTTCAAATTCACTTCGAATGATTGCTGGTTATGTTTTTTATATAACTGGTTTTTTAACTGCAACAGTTCAATTATGGTTTGACACTAGCAAATAAATTAAACTGATTTAAATAATAATGCCTGTATAAATTACAGGCATTTTTTTTTACAATTTTGTTATGAGTGAGTTTGTACCTAAAATTCTTGTAATAGCTGGTTCAGATTCTAGTGGAGGAGCTGGGATTCAAGCAGATATTAAAGCAATTACTTATTTCAAGGGATATGCAATGACTGCTATTACTGCTGTAACAGCTCAAAATACATTAGGTGTCCAACATATTTATCCACTTCCACTTGATGTAATTAAAGATCAAATTACATCTGTATTGGATGATTTAGATCCTGATGTAATAAAAATTGGAATGATTGCTGATGTAAAATTGCTCCAATACTTAAAAGATATAATTTTTGATAAAAAAGTTGTTTTGGATCCAGTTATGGTTGCAACTTCTGGAGATGTTTTAGCACCTCCTGAAGTGGTAGCTTATATAAAAAAAACCATTTTAAGAAAAAGTTTTTTAATTACACCAAACCTTTATGAAGCAGAAATTCTAGCAGATATGAAAATTAATTCTTTTGAAGACCAAATAAAGTGCGGAAAAATTCTTAAAAGTAAGGGGTGTAAAAATGTTCTCATAAAAGGTGGTCACACTGATGGCCGTGAAATTATAGACCTATTAATAACAGAAAATAATGAAATTCATGAATTTAAATCGTTAAATATACTATCAAAACACACACATGGAACCGGTTGTACTCTGGCATCAGCTATTGCAACAAATATAGCACTTAGGAGAAACATTCCTCAATGTGTTGAAACATCAATTAAGTATGTTCAAACAGGAATAAAAAATGCTCCAAATTTTGGTCAAGGCAATGGACCTATTAGGCATTTTTAGTTAAAGGTTTTAAATCCTTAACTGCATATATAAAAACTGTATCTAAAAGGGCAATAAATACTTTAAATATGTATTTGGATAAGGCTATGTAAAATGCAGAGAGCAAAGATAAATCAGTAGCAATCACCCAAGTGAAGGTGTACACAAAGGTATCAATTAATTGAGAGCACAAAGTTGAAACATTATTTCTTAACCATAAATGTTTTCCTTGAGTAAGATTTTTTAAGTAGTTAAAAAACCAAACATCAAAAGTTTGACTGATGTAATATGCTGTCAAAGAACCAATAATGAATGCAGGCGAGTAAGATGCCAATACTGCAAGAGCATTGTGAACTTCTGAAGCAGATCCAGTCAAATCCGAAGGTTTAAATAATAGGCTTAAAAGCAGAGTTACTAAAACTACAATATTAGCAAAGAACCCAATATTGACTGCCCTATTTGCTTCATTTTTACCATATTTCTCATTCAAGAGATCAGTAGAGAAGTAAATACCTGAATAAAGTATTGCTCCCATACTAACAGTAAAGGTATTTCCAAAAAGAATAAACTCACTTACCTTTCCACCTTGAAGATTTCCTAAGATAATTCCAAGGATTACTCCACAATAAAGTCCATATTTACCGAAAAGTTTAAAAAGTAAAACAATTAGTAATAGATCGTAAAAAACAACTAAAAACCAAAGTGTTTCCTGCGAGAAGCCTTGAAAAAGACTTTCCATATAGTTAAATAGAGTCAGTTAGTTCAGGGATAGCTTCAAATAAATCACCAACTAAACCATAGTCAGCTACTTGAAAAATAGGAGCATCTTCATCTTTGTTAATAGCAACTATAACTTTGGAGTCCTTCATTCCAGCTAAGTGTTGTATTGCGCCAGAAATACCAACAGCAATATACAAAGAAGGAGCAACAATCTTACCTGTTTGCCCAACTTGATAATCATTAGGTACATAACCCGCATCTACAGCAGCTCTCGAAGCACCTACAGCAGCTCCTAATTTATCAGCCAAACTTTCTATAATTTGGAAATTTTCAGATGATCCAAGAGCTCGACCACCAGAAACAATTATCTCAGCAGCAGTGAGTTCTGGTCTGTCACTCTCAGCTAATTCATCTTTTACAAAAGTAGCATTTCCCATTGAATTTTGGGAATCTTTAGATTCAATAGAAACTTCAGCATCAGTTACATTAGCAGCATCAAAAGCAGTAGTTCTCACACTTATAACTTTAATAGGATCACTAGATTTAACTGTTGCAATACAACTACCTGCATAAATAGGTCTTTTAAAAGTATCTTCTGATTCAATACTAATAATATCGGAAATTTGTTGTACATCTAACTTGGCAGCAACTCTTGGTAGAAAATTTTTCCCGAAAGTAGTTGCAGGTGCAAGAATATAACTATATTGATCTCCCATTGATGCAACAAGATTTCCAAAATCTTCTGCAAGAAAATTTTTGTATATTGGATCATCAACACTGATTACAGATTTTATATTTTCAATAGCAGCAGCTTGTTTTGATACTTCTGCTACTTCAGAACCAGCAACTAAAACATCAATATCTGCAGATAATTTATGGGCAGCTGTAATTGTATTTAAAGTTGATGATTTAAGTTCATTATTATCGTGTTCTGCTATAACTAAAATATTCATGATAGTACCTTTGCTTCATTTTTTAATTTATCTACTAATTCAGCAACTGACTCAACCATAACACCTGCTTGTCTCTCCTCAGGCAGAACAACTGATAATGTTTGAAGTCGATTATTAATATCAACAGACATGTCTTCAACATTCATAATATCTAACGTCTTTTTTTTAGCTTGCATAATGTTCGGTAAAGAAGCATATCTAGGTTCATTTAATCTCAGATCAGTTGTAACAACAGCTGGTAAATTAACTTTAATAGTTTGTAGACCACCATCAATCTCCCTAGTAACAATTGCTTGGTTATCAGCAATTTCAAGTTCAGATGCGAATGTTGCCTGAGGGTAATCTAGTAATGAAGCTAACATTTGACCGGTTTGATTGTTATCACCATCAATTGCTTGTTTGCCTAAAATAATCAAATCAGGATTTTCATTATGCACAACATTGACCAAACATTTTGCAATTGCAAGAGGCTCTAATAGAGATTGAGTTTCAACAAGAATTGCTCTATCAGCACCCAATGCAAGGCAAGCTCTGAGTTGCTCTTGTGAATCTGATTGCCCTACTGTGACAACAATAATTTCAGTAGCAACCCCTTTTTCTTTCAATCGAACAGCTTCTTCAACTGCTATTTCACAAAAAGGATTTACTGACATTTTTACATTATTTAAATCAACATCAGACTGATCAGGTAGTGGTCTTACCTTAACATTGTAATCAACAACTCTCTTAACAGGTACTAGAATTTTCATAATTTAATAATATATATGTAATAAGGAATTTGCGGATATAATTGTATAGTTTTTTTAGCAAATTCTAAAGAGTAAAGGAAAGAAATGGAAAGAGATGTAATGGAATATGATGTTCTTGTTGTGGGAGCAGGTCCTTCTGGTTTATCTGCAGCAATTAAGTTGGCACAACTTAATAATGAACATAACAAAAATCTTTCTATCTGCATTTTAGAAAAAGGTTCAGAAGTTGGTGCTCATATTCTCTCAGGTAATGTTTTTGAGCCCCGGTCACTAGATGAATTAATACCTGACTGGAAGGATAAGCAGGCACCACTATCAACACCAGTAACTAATGATGTAGTTAAATATTTGTTAAATGAAAATACATCTGTAAACATTCCCTTCCCTGGTTTTCTAATGCCAAATTTTAATAATCATGGCAATTACATTATGAGTCTGGCTAATTTTACAAGATGGTTAGCAACACAAGCTGAATCCTTAGGGGTTGAAATTTTTCCAGGTTTTACTGCTTCGGAGGTAATCATAGAAAATAATATTTTAAAAGGTGTAGTCACCGGTGAAATGGGAGTTGCTAAAGATGAGTCCCACAAGCCATCATATCAACCAAGTATGGAATTAAGAGCAAAATATACAATTTTTGCCGAGGGTTGTAGAGGACATCTTGGCAAACAATTAATACAACAATTTTCACTCGATGAAAATAAAAATCCACAGCATTATGGAATCGGTTTTAAAGAAATTTGGGATATAGACCCCAGTAATCATAAAGAGGGAACAGTAATGCATACCACCGGTTGGCCATCAACAGGAGCAGTAACTGGCTCCTACTGTTATCATGCTAAGAATAATCAATTATTTCTTGGATATGTCGTAAATTTAGACTATCAAAATCCTCATCTCAGTCCTTATGATGAATTCCAACAATGGAAACTCCATCCATCAATTAAGAAACTGCTAAAAAATGGTACGCGTGTAGCATATGGCGCACGAGCACTTGCTAAAGGTGGAATTCAATCATTACCTAAAATGTCATTCCCTGGTGGTTTATTAATAGGTTGTAATGCTGGAACTATGAACTATCCAAAAATTAAAGGAACACATACAGCAATGAAATCAGGCATGCTTGCTGCAGAGACAATTTTTGATGCCTTTCAAAATAATACACTACAAGATGAGTTAGAAGAATTCCAAACTAAATTTAATGAAAGTTGGCTAGCTAAAGAACTTTATAAAGCAAGAAATTTTGGTCCACTACTTCATAAGTTTGGATCTCTTTGGGGAGCAATGCTAGCTGCAATTGATCAATTTGCCTTGAGAGGAAATTTACCATTTACACTTCAAGTAAAAACACCTGACTACAAGTCCTTAAAAGCAGCTGATCAATGCTCACCAATTACTTATCCAAAGCCTGATGGTATTTATTCTTTTGATAAATTAAGTTCTGTTTACCTTTCGAATACATCTCATGAAGAAGATCAACCATGTCACCTCAAACTTAAAGACCCTAACATCCCAATTTCACACAATCTTCTTATATATGATGAGCCAGCTCAGAGATACTGTCCTGCTGGTGTTTATGAAGTTGTAGAAGAAGATGGTATAAAAAAATTTGTTATAAATGCTCAAAATTGTGTTCATTGTAAAACCTGTGATATAAAAGATCCTTCACAAAATATCACCTGGGTTACCCCAGAAGGTATGGGTGGACCAAATTATCCAAATATGTAATGTTTAAACTGCGCTACATACTTTACACCTTAATACTTTCTTTAATTATGTTTATAGCTTTTAAAGGCATTGATCTAATGAAGAACGTATCAAATGTTGATCAAGAAAAATTTGAAATGTTAATGAGTTCAGAATACCAAAAATATCTCTACGATAATCCTATATCTGCATCTTATCTTGGAGATTTAAGATATAACACAAAATGGAACGATGTTTCTTTGGATAAAATAAAAGCAGATAATCTGCATGATTTAGCTATTATTGACCAACTAGAAAAAATGGACTTGTCTTCATTTACAGAAGCAAATATTCTTAATTTCAAACTATTTTTGGATCAGTATAAAAATCAAGTTGAACTCTATGAGTTTAAAATCTACCTGATGCCATTCAGTCATAGAGGTGGTATACAGCTCCAACATGAAACTGCTGAATCTTTGCCACTAACTACACTCAATAATTATGAAGACTGGTTAACAAGGTTAGAGAGTATCAATACTTACATTGATCAAATTATTATCCTAGCAAGAAATGGTGTTGATAGTGGTATTGTTCCTCCTAAAATTCTCATGCAAAGAGTCAAGAAGCAATTAGATTTTCATAATGTTTCTTCTCCCATAGATAGCCCTTTTTATAAAGTTTTTAAAAATCTTCCAAATACTTTGAACAATGAAGAAAAAAATTACATAACTCAAAGGGCACAAACAGTTATATCTGAAGTTGTAACTCCTGCTTATGCAAAATTAATACAATTCTTTAATGATGAATATTATCCAAATTGCAGGGAGACTATTGGGATAAGTGAAATACCAAATGGTGCTAAATACTACGAAACTTTAGCTCGTCATTTCACAACAACTGACTATGATCCAGATTATATTCACAACAAAGGCCTTTCTGAAGTTGAGCGAATTAAAAAAGAGATGTACAAAATCCTTGATCAAGTTCAATGGCAAGGTACATTTTCTGAATTTCTTGAGTACTTAAGAACTGATTCAAAATTTTATTTTGAAACTAGTGAAGAGTTATTTACTGAATATTTAGCTACCTCTAAAAGAATTGACCCTCTTTTAGTGAAATTATTTAAAGATCTTCCATCTATGCCTTATGGGTTAAAACCTATTCCGATGGAAAGTGCTCCAGATACTACTACTGCTTACTATCAACGACCAGCAGCTGATGGTTCAAGGGCAGGATATTACTATGTAAATCTTTACATGCCAGAAGTAAGACCAAAATATGAGATAGAAGCATTATCACTTCATGAGGCAATGCCCGGGCATCATTTACAAATTGCCTATACCATGGAACTTGACTTACCTGAATTTAGAAAATTTGGAGGTTATACTGCATTTGTAGAAGGTTGGGGTTTATATAGTGAAAGTTTAGGTGACGAATTAGGAATGTATAAAGATCCTTACTCAAAATTTGGTCAACTCACATATGAAATGTGGCGTGCTGTAAGACTGGTAGTCGATACCGGTATGCATTACAAGGGCTGGACGCGACAAGAATCTATAGAATATTTCCTCGATAATGCTGCTAAAACTAAACAAGATGTCATCAATGAGATTGACAGGTATATCAATTGGCCCGGTCAAGCATTAGCATATAAAATTGGTGAATTAAAAATTAAAGACTTGAAACAAAAGTCACAAGAGTTATTAGGTGAAGATTTTGATATTAAAGAATTTCATCATCAAATTCTTAAGGATGGAGCAATTCCTTTATATATTCTTGAGGAAAATATAAACAATTGGATCAATCAACAAATTCAATAGCTCTGGTAAGTCCAAAATTCTTTGGTTTTAATAAAGAGACAGCAAAATCTAACCAATTTTCAGACTCATCCAATGCGGATAAAAAAAATAAAAATCAATCGATCAATATAAAAGAGCTAGCTCTTAAAGAATTTTCAAACTTTAAAAAGCACATTTCAAAAAAAGTTCATATAACTGAACTAAATCCACCAGTAAATGGACTTGATGGGATTTTTCCAAATAATTGGATTGTTTCATTTCAAGACAAAACAATGGATATTTTTAGTATGGCTGACCCATCAAGAAGGATAGAAAAGACTGAAGAAAATATTGCTCTTTTGTCCAAGCAATTCCAAATAAAAAATGATTTTACCTCATTCGAAACACAAAATTTATTTCTTGAAGGAACTGGTTCATTAGTCTTAGATAGACAGCATAAAATTGCTTATGCATGTATTTCGCCAAGAACATCTATTGAATTAGCAACATTGTGGGCAAATAAGAGAGATTTTAAGTTAATAACTTTTAAGGCAAATGCATCGAATAAACCTATCTATCACACCAATGTAGTAATGTTTTTAGGATCTACATTATGTTTTCTTGGCACTGAATCAATTATTGATTCTTCTAAATTAGAGGAACACATTAGTCACACTCATCAGATAATTAAATTATCTTCTTCTCAAATAAATAAATTTTGTGCCAATGTGATTGAATTAATTGACTTTGAAGGAAATCATTTCTTAGCCATGTCTTCCACAGCATTTAATAATTTAAAGACTTGGCAGTTGGACATAATTTATAAGTCGGGTTTGTATATAGAACAATTTAGTATCCCAACAATTGAAACAGTTGGTGGGGGTTCTCTAAGGTGTATGATCTTAGAGTTATTTTAAATAAAGATATTTAAAAAGATTAATAAACTAATACTTACAAGTATTAATCCAATCAATTTGTTTATCACAACTATATTACTCATCCAAAGTTTTGAAAGATAGTTTGTTGTAATAATTTTTGAAAGAATTAAAAACCAAAGAAATGATGCAAAACCAAAATACAAAGGTAAAAAAATCTTCATATTATTGGTTAATGTTTCATTAATAATTGAGAACAGAGAAATAAAAAATATAAATGCTTTTATATTAAATAAGTTAGTAATCAAACCATTTAAAAAACTTCCAAGTTCAAGTTGGTTAGCTGTTAAATTAGGGTCAGGAAATCTTAATGATAAATAACCCAAATATAATAAATAAGAACCTCCAATCATAGAAATAATTATGCCCAATGTAGAAATTGAAAATAAAATTAAACTGATGCCGTAAACAGCTAAAATAGAATGGATAGTCACACCTAAACCAATCCCAATTGAGCATAAAAAACCTGAAACAAAACCATTTTTGGAAACTTCTCTTAAAATAATTGCAGTATCTGGTCCGGGACTTATGACTGCTACAAAATGAGCAATTACAGCTGAAATTATCATGAATAAATAATTTCAGGTTCAACTTCCAATGTGATGCTAAATTCTTCTTCAATTAATGACTTTATTTCATCAACAAACTTCAGAATGTCTTGTTGTTTTGCATTGTTTTTATTCACTATGACTAAGGCATGCTTTTGATACACATCAACATTGATATTATATTGGAATCTTGATTTTATTAATTCAATCATTCTACCTGCACCAAGTTTAATTTTTTCATCACCAACATCCCAAATAATGAGATCTGATTCTTTAAAGTTCTTCAAACTTAGATTTGATTTTTTTATTATTGGGTTTTTAAAAAAACTTCCTACGTTGGGAATAATTGTGGGATTTGGAAGATTTAAAGACCGGATTTCAGATACTAATTCAGATAATATGATTGGAGATAAATCCTCGGTTAACATACCTTTTTGTTTCATTAATGCTTGAATAGATTCATAGTGACAAATTAATTTATGAGTAGATGGAAAATGAAAGTGAACAGCTGTTATAAGATATCTTTTATTTTGAAAAATTGAGCTCCTATAAGAAAATTCACATTGTTGTTGAGATAATATTATTTGATCACCATTTACTAAATCAATACAGTCAACTGCTTTTATAAATTTTGAAATCTCAACTCCAAAAGCTCCAATATTTTGAACGGGAGCTGCACCTACCGATCCAGGAATATCGATCAAATTTTCAAAACCAAACATATTATGTTGTAAACAATATTTAACTAATGTTGTCCAATTAACACCAGATCCAACTTTTATCTCATGTTCATTTATTTGCTCTATGAAATTTATTTTAGGTTGCACAACAGAAGAAGAAATATTTTCAGGTAAAACTAAATTAGTACCCTCACCTATTACTAATAAAGATCGATTGTCATTGATTAAATTTAGCAATTCATTGACTTCAGATTTGCTAGTGATTTGTATTAAATCATCTGCATAAGATTGAATATTTAATGCATTATGAATTTTTTTAAATTGTTTCATTTTTTAAAAAAATTTCTAACCTGTTTAAGGTCAGCTTCTGTATCAACACCGATTGAATTATCTTCAATTACATTAAGATAAATATTTAAGTTATTTTCTAAAAAGCGAAGTTGCTCTAATTTTTCTAATTGTTCTAATTGAGATATAGGTAAATTTACAAATTCTGAAAGTGTTTTCAAAGAGTAGCCATAAATACCTATATGCTTAAAATAATCTACAGATTGATTAGTAATGTTATGTGGAATGATAGATCTTGAAAAGTATTGAGCTCGGTAATTTTTAGAAAAAGTCACTTTAACATTTGATTCATCCATCAATTCTTTCTCATTAGAAAACTTTGAACATAAAGTAGCAACATCAACATTCTCTGTATTTAAAAGTTTTGCTGTCATGTCAATTGATTTCGGGTCGATTAAAGGTTCATCACCCTGTACGTTAATGATTTTTGTTTCACTGGACAAATTAAGTATTTTTGCACATTGATAAACTCGATCACTCCCAGATAGAAGGTCATTATCAGTCATCACAACTTGATCTGTAAATGAATTGACATGATCAACTATTTTTTTTGAATCTGTTGCAATGTAGATTTGATCTGTTGAACATAATTGCACTCTTTCATAAACACGTTGAATAAGAGACTTTCCTGCAATATCGATTAATGGTTTTTCTTTAAGCCGAGAGGATCCTAAACGTGATGGGATAACAACAACAAAATCATTCATTAATGATATTGGGTCGGTTTAGATTATTTAAAAGTTGATCAATGAAATCACTTTCAATTTTAGGTTCTACCGTAAGGTACCAGATTTTACTATTATTGAAATCCTTACATCTTGCAGCATCTTTTTCAGTCATCACAATTGGATGTTGATCTAAAAAATTAAAGTCAGTATCAATAAATTTATGATGGTCTGGAAATGGATGCCGTTCTATTGAGAAACCTAGCTGTGTTAATGCATCAAAAAATCTTCCAGGATTCCCAAGTCCAGCAACTGCATGAACTTCTTTATGCATTGGCCATTCATCTATTGAGTAAGTTTTGCCTGATGATAAATGTACAAAACGGAATGGTTGAAGAGTCATAAGGTACTCATTCTCTTCAGTTGGACCACCATTATTAATTTTAAAATCAACGGTATCTTTTCTTTTAATAGATTCACGTAATGGTCCTGCTGGGAAACACAAATTATTTCCAAATCTTCTTGCACCATCTATTACTAGTATTTCTACATCCCTACTCATCTGATAATGTTGAAGCCCGTCATCAGAAATGATTACATCACAACTATATTTTTCTAGTAATTTTTGGATTGCCCTGGGGCGATTCTTATCTAAAAATAATGGCATATTTAAATTCGATAGAATTTGAGCCTCATCACCAGATATTTGGTAAGGTGTTTCAGAAGTAACCTCTAATGTGTCTTTAAAATTACCTCCGTAACCACGCGAAACAATTCCTGGTGAATAACCTTCGTCAGCAAGTGCTGAAGCAATATATTTTACAAGTGGTGTTTTTCCAGTACCACCAATATTAATATTACCAACCACAATAACTGGAACCGGTGCAGAGTAATTACTAATTTGATTTTTTAAAAATTTCCTTCTTCGTCTGTTAGTTAAAAATTGAAATATTAATGTGAACGGTAATAGCAAATATAACCACAAATGCTTTTTATACCATGCATTCACAACAAAGCTTGAATTTGATTCTGCTTCTTCTAAAGGTTTGAGATAGGAAATTTTTGTAATCTCACGTGTTTTCTCAACAATAGTCTCTTGGTATGCATTTTTATATAAAGATGCATAGACACCAGTTTCTTCAATTAATTGGTTATGTTTACCTTGTTGCGTTATTTTTCCATCATCAAGAACTAAAATTTGGTCTGCATTTTCTATCGTGGACAATCTATGAGCAATGATAATGGTAGTTCTGTTAGAAATAAGTTTTTCTAGAGATTCTTGGATCTTTTCTTCTGATTCCGTATCTAGAGCAGAAGTAGCTTCATCAAGAATAATTATTGGTGAATCTTTATAAAATGCTCTCGCAATTGCTAGTCTTTGTCTTTGTCCACCAGAAAGCAAGACACCATCATCTCCAATCTTTGAATTAATGCCCTCAGGTAATTTAGTAATAAATTCCATACATCCAGCTAATTCTGCTGATTGCATTACTTTATGACTATCTATCTCATCTCCATAAGCAATATTTTTTTCTATAGTATCGTTGAAAAGTGTTGGAGATTGAGTAACAACACTTATAGATTGTCTTAAATGAGATAATTTATAATCTATATTAGGAATATCATCAATGGTTATTTCACCAGAAAATGATGAGTAGAATCTTAATATTAAATTTGCAATAGTAGACTTCCCAGAACCAGATTTTCCAACAATAGCGACTGTTTCAAGCGGATGAATTGAAATATTTATATCGTTGAGAACTTTTTTATCTTCTGAATAGGAAAAAGATACATTTTTAAAATTAATCTTTCCTTGTATCTTAGTAACAACTTCCCCACTATCTTTTTCATCCTCATAATCCAATTGATCGAATATCTCATTGGCAGCTGCCAAACCTTTTTGAATTATTCCATTCACACTGGAGAGTTGCCTTATAGGTTTTGCCATGAGTCCTGATGCAGTAAAAAAAGCAACAAAGGTTTCAGCATCTAATGATATTCCCAACGAGGAACCTAATGCAAAATAGGCCACCAAAGATAATGAAATGGAAACCAGTATTTGTATGATTGGTGTTGCTAAATTGCTCGTAGCTTCTAATTTAAGATTTTGATTCTTGTTTGATTTGTTTGCAGCAGCAAATCTATTATTTTCATAAGTTTCAGCACCGAAAGATTTTATTTCCACATGACCATTTACTGCTTCTGAAGCAATATGAGTGACATCTCCCATAGCAGTTTGAATTCTTTTAGCAAGACGGCGCAATCTTCGTCCAGCAATAAAAACAATTAAAGCAATCAAAGGCACAGTCACCACCAAAAGCAATGTGAGTTTCCAATTTAAATAAGTCATATAAACAAGTAAACCGATTAATAAAAATCCTTCACGAATTATTGTTTTAATTGCATTGGATGCAGCTCCTGAAACTTGAGTAGTAGTAAAAGTAATTCTATTTATTAATTGACCACCTTGATTTAAATCAAAATACTTTTTGGGTAGTTGATGGAGTTTTTGAAATAACTGATCTCGAAGTTGATAAACAACACCAAAACCAACACGAGCCATAAAATAATTTCCTACAAAAAAACCAATACCACGCGCTGTAGCAATAGCTATTAATGATAATGCTAAAAATTGTTGTAATTCACTATCGCTGTTTTGAATGAATCCAATAATCTGTCGAATCCATTCCACTGCTGCTATATCAGCCATTGCAAAAGTGATAAACCCTACAATACTCAAAAGAAATGACCACTTATATTCTAAGGAATATCTAAAAAGTCTTTTATACGGATTTTGTTTCATTGTGATAATGTTTTTATTTTAATGTCAATAAAGTTATTTTTTTGAAGTAAATCCATAATTGCAATGGTTTGCTCATGATAGACTTTTTTTTCAATACTCAAAATTACAACGTTTTCGACAGTTAAATTATCCAAAAGTGCCATTTCTAAGTTAATTTCACCAGACTGATAGGTTTTTGATCCGATAATAATTTCTCCATTTGATCTAACAATGATTTGATTGTTTAGATTGTCTGCATTAGATTCTAAATAATTAGACTCAGGTAAATCAATATTAAGAAATTGAGATTCTGAAATTTTTGAAGTTGCAACAAAAAAAATAACCAGGATAAAAACAATATCAATAAGAGGTGTAATTTCAATATTTACAGCAGGATTTGATTTAAGAGGAAATTTCATTATCAACCATCAATAAATTGTGATGTTTTTGCTTGAAGCATAATAAGTAATTTATTAACTTTTAACTCAAAATGACGGTGCAGAATTATACCTGGGACAGCAATCATCAATCCAAAAGCTGTAGTAATCAACGCTTGAGAAATACCAGATGCTAGAAAGTCTGAAGTATTAGCAGGATCCATTTGGTATGAAGCAAAAACTGAAATCATTCCAACAACCGTCCCCAACAATCCGAGTAAAGGTGCAACTGAGCTTATAACACCTAACATAGAAAGATTTCGTTCAAGCTGAAATTTTATTTCTACTGACTTCTCTTCTAATTTAGATTCAAGAATCTGCCTTGGAGAGTCACGAAATTGATATGCAGTTATTAAAAGTGACCCAAGAGATGACAATTCACTGAAAACCCTTTCTTGATAATCATCCAATATATCCCTATCAATGAGATTATGAATCTGTCGAGATAAACCTTGTGGAGCAACTAATCTTTCTTGTAACATCCAAAAACGTTCTATAGCAATGGAAACAACACAAATTGAGCAGACTAAAAGAGGCCACATAAACCAACCTCCAGATGAAAATAAATCAATCATTTTTTTTGTATTATTTTTCCGTTTTGTATTTCAAACACTCTGTCCATCATATTAGCAAAATTTATATCATGAGTAGCTAGAATCACCCCCATTTTTTCTAGATTGGTTAAACCTTGCAGTAATTGTTGAATAGTACTTGAGTTTTCTTGGTCAAGATTACCAGTAGGCTCGTCTAAAAAAAGAAAATTGGGTTTGTGTGAAACTGCTCTTATTATAGCTACTCTTTGTTTTTCTCCACCAGATAAAGTATTTGGATAGCGGTCTTTTATGGATAATAATTCCATTCTCTCAAAAAGATTAAGAATGTAATCTAAATTTATATTGCCCTTTGTTTTTAACTCACTTGGTAAAGTACAGTTTTCTAAACAAGTAAGATCCTCAAGTAAGTGATGTTGTTGGTATACAAATCCATAATGGTTGAGTCTTAATTTACCTATCTCATTTGAAGTCATATTTCCATAATCATAATTTTTATCAGCAATAGATACTTGGACAGTTCCGGTAGAAGCAGATTCTAATTTAGCCATTAAATGTAATAAGGTTGATTTACCAGCACCAGATTTTCCTATGAAAGCTATAGAATCTCCTTGATTAATAGTTAGTGAAATATCATTGATCACTGTATTTGATAAGGAGTTCTCATCAAAAGTTTTACTCAATCCACTAAGAATTAAACTATTCATCTCTTAACACCTTTACCGGATCAAATCTGGCAACTCTAATAGCTGGCCAAATTGCAGATAACAAACACAAAGAAAAAGCTGTAAACATAATTAGAATAACCTGGCTTGTATCGATGTGATAAGGAAAATAATTTATGAAATAAGCATCTAGCAGAGTTCTATTAAATATACTTTCAACCAATAAAATAATGCTATTAAGATTAATCGTTGTAATTAGACCCAAGATCAAACCTAAGGAAATTCCTATTAAAGATATGTATAGACCTTGAAAGATAAAAATAGCAACCAAAGTTTTATCGGGAATACCAATAGTTTTCATGATAGCAATTTCTTTTTCTTTGGTTTTCACACTCATAACAGTAGTAGATAAAATATTAAATGCTGCTACACCAACAATGAGAAAAAGTAGTAACCCAATTATCAATTTCTCTAGTTGGACTGCTTGAAAAAGGGTCCCATGAGTTTTTTCCCAGGTTGAGGATGCATAACTAGTATTGGCATTAGAGATTTTAAAAACAGTTTCTGATGCAATTTGTCTTGACTGCATTACATCAGAAACTTTTAATCTAATACTCTGAGTCTGGTTATCATAATTTTTTATTTTTTGACCATCATCATGTGAAATTATTACCAAATTTTGATCAGGTTCAGCTTTTAGTTCAAAGATACCTGAAATTTTAAAAGTAAATGATCTTGGAAATGAACCCAATAATGATGTTCTTACTTCAGAGGTCAAAATTGAAATCTCGTCACCCACACTCACACCTAGATATGCTGCAAGCCAAAAACCAATAATAATTTGTCCAGATTGAAGGTTACTAATGGATCCTGTTTTCATATGATCTTCTAAAATAGAGACATTTTTTTCATATTGAGGATCAACAGCTGTGAGCAGAACTCCTCTTGACTCTTTGCCATTAGAGATCAATGATTGCATTTGAATGAACGGAACGGCTTCCTCAACCTTATTAACTGTTAATATTTCTTCAATTAATTCATCATATTTATCAATTGGCTCTCTAGAATGAATTAATGCATGAGGAATTACTCCTAATATTCTATTTTGAAGTTCTCTCTCAAAACCATTCATCACTGACATTACAATAATTAAAGTTGCAACTCCAACAGTCAGCCCGGCAATGGCCATAAATGAAGTAAAGGAAACAAAAAAACCTTTTTTAGATCTAAAATATTTAAAACCTAATTTGGCAGAGATGCCCATGTTATTTTAATAAGTTTTTAAGAACTGACTCTAAATTACCTTTATAAGGGGGTCTTATAATCTCAAACAGCTTATCGAATTTGAATCCCACTTGCTTATAAACAGTTTTACAATTTGAAAAATTTAAAAAACCATCTTTGCCATCATATTTACCCATTCCAGATGGTCCAACCCCACCAAAACCAAGATCATTTTGCTGGATATGACCCATACAATCATTAATGGTCACCCCACCTGATGACGTTAAATTTAAGACAGATTGTTCCTCAGCTTTATTAGTTCCAAAGTAATATAATCCCAATGGTTTGTCATGAGCATTTATGTAAGCAATTACCGATTCTAAATTGGTATAAGAACTAATTGGAAGTAACGGTCCAAAAATTTCTTCTTGCATTATCGTCATATCATCATCTACATCAACAATTAAAGTTGGAGGAATTTTATGTGCTTTTTGATTGGAAAAATCCTCTTTAGCAGGGTTTATCTCGATGATGGTAGCACCTTTAGTTTTTGCATCCTCAATATGAGAAATCAAGCGATTATAATGATGTGCGTTTACAACAGATGTATAACTATTATTATCGAGAAGTTTGTCGTAAAATTTTGAAGTTTCGTCTTGGCAAGCTTGAATGAAACTATCTTTAACTGATTCCTCAACTAAAACATAGTCTGGTGCTAAACAAATTTGTCCAGCATTTAAAGTTTTATTAAACATGATTCTTCGAGCTGAAACTTCGATATCTGCTGAAGAACTAATTATTACTGGTGATTTTCCACCTAATTCAAGAGTTACTGGTACTAAATTTTGTGCTGCAGCTTGCATAACCTTTTTCCCTACATTGCCGCTCCCTGTAAATAATAAATGATCAAATTTGAGTGAAGAAAACTCTTCACCAACTCCAATTCCTCCGGTTACAGTAGCAAGCTCAACTTCATCAAAGTATTTATCACATAATGATTTCATTAAATCTGATGTTATTGGTGTAAATTCACTTGGCTTATGCATTGCTTGATTACCAGCACTAAAGATCCCTGCCAATGGAGCAATTGAAAGATAAAATGGGAAGTTCCATGGTGAAATCATCCCTACAGTCCCTAGAGGTTCGAAATGAATATAAGAACGAGCACCAAATATGCCATAGGGGAAGTTAGATTGTCTTTTTTCAGGTTTCATCCAACTTTTAAGATTTTTAATTGCATGACTAAATGCTGGAAGAGCAGCATAAACATCAGTGATTAAAGATTGATCCAATGATCTCACTCCATAATCTTCATCTAAAGCTTCAACAATCTTAGATTTATTACTGATCAACATATCTTTAACTCTCTTGAGTCGATCTAGTCTTAATTTATAATCAGGTGGACCATTTTTAATAAAAAAAGATTTTTGATCATCTAAAATTTTTTGTAAATGTGTATCAGAGGAAATATTCATATTAGGACCTATCCTTTTTATCATTATTGTTGGTTTTTCTGATTGCGTTTCGTATTTCTGACCATTGATCATCTGTTACTTCAGAAAGATTTGAAAAAGTTCCACCACCAGTTAGATATTGTGCTCCGTCTAGGCCGATGGTTTGACCTGTTAAATACTCACAGCCGTCTGCTAATAAAAATGTAGCTAAATTTTGTAACTCTTCCATTTCACCAGCTCTACCAAGTGGGATTGATTTTTCATAACTGGATTCACTTAATTCACCATTAGGACTCAATCTAGCCCAAGCACCTTCTGTTGGA
>MDTE01130091.1_pt1 | contig 22756 bp, 24 predicted proteins | sample 811231 | NCBI WGS metagenome assembly MDTE01 (sample SAMN05326651, study PRJNA326480) | marine metagenome | isolation source: seawater | place: Indian Ocean: Red Sea | collected 2010 | reverse complement strand
CTCGCCGACTCGCCGCATCGGGGTGCGGCTCGCTATCCACTTATCAATCCCCATTGCTTCTAAGGCCACCCTTGTCATTTCAGTGACGATGAAGCCCGGCGATACTGAATTCACGCGCACGCCTCTATCAGCCCATTCAGTTCCCAATTGCAAAGTCATATTCCGCAACCCACCTTTGGCAGCACTATACGCGATTACACCATTTTCGCTACCGCCATTCCCAAGGATTGACCCTATATTTACAATTGAGCCGGAACCATTCTCTAACATGTGCCGACCACACTCCCGTGCATAATAAAAAGCACCGACAAGGTCAACCGAAATAATCTGGTTAAATGTTTCGCTATCAAAATGCTCCGGAGCGAGACCGCGCATATCGGCGATACCTGCGTTATTGATAAGAACGTCTATACGCCCATGGTCAGCTATTCCTTGGTTTACAACATTTATGACGTCATCTTCAACTGAGACATCACCACAAACTACCGTTACTTTGCTTCCTTTCTCACGGCATGACTCTCCAACATTTTGAAGCAGTTCCTCTGAGCGGGCCGTAATGACCAACCCTGCTCCTGCATCAGCAAAGGCATATGCGAACTGTTCACCAAGTCCGTAACTTGCACCGGTAATCAATACTGTTTTTCCTTTGAAATCAAACATCACAACTCCTGTCTTTCCTTATAGCTACTTATTTCTTCAAACGTTCTATCCTCTGCCCACCAAGTCAAGTTGGCCGAGTATCTCCTGCTCTTTCTCGATGCGCGAAGAAAGCAAATCCTTCAATTTCGCTATCTTTTCTGCATCTCCATCTGCGAATGCTTGGTCAATAGCGTCACCCAACGCCCCAGAAGCTTCTGAGTATTTAGCCGCTACATCTGCGAGAAGAAACCCTGTAATTTTTTCATGTTCCCTACCGATAGCAGCGTTAATATCTCCGATCTCTTCAATCATCCACGCTATTTCAGAAGCGCTTCTTCGGCTGAGCCTACGAAGGAGTTGGTCAATTTGTCCCAAGAGAACCTTCGCCTGTTCATCTGACACCGCTGGAAGCACAATGGAATTCAAGTCATCAGCGATTGCAAGCAGAATCTTGTCCGTAGTTGGTTGCGTTAACACTAGTTCACCTCACCGTCTAGAATGGCTGTTAGAGCGTCAGTTGCCGTCATCCAAGCAGCTTGCCCAAAAAGTAAATTATCCAAATTGAAAGCAATGCTTGTGGATGAAGTCTCGCCACGAGCCATTGAAGATCCGGTACTCGCTATCTGGCTTACAACTCCGATGACTCCAAGAACAAGGAAATACGTCATAACTACCGGATTAACCTGCTCCTCGGTGAACCCAGTTATTTCTCGATAACGCTGCAGAAAAGCATCCGTGTCTTCATCAATCAAATCAGGTGGGGCTGCTTGTGCATATGCTTTGAAATAGCCTAGATCTTCTCGGGGATCGCCGACGGTCGCGAGTTCAAAGTCTATGACAACAAAGTCCCCATTCTCATCCACGAGCATATTAGCCGTTGAGAAATCATGATGAACTAGAGAAACAGGGACCGGCGGCGGCCTGTTCGCATCTAACCATGCTGCTACATAGCGGAAGATAGGGAGGTGTTCGGCGTGGCTATCAGCTGTCTGTCTCCACATCAAAATCTGGTCGGTCAAAGGGTCGCCTGAAACTGGTCGCGATAGAACATCTGGTAAACCATCAACAGGGATGGTATGCATCGCCCCCGCTAGCTCAGCGAGTTTCACTGGAAGAGTGGAAGCACCATTTTGTTCTATCCACGGCAAGGTAGATTCAGCTTCAGTGAAATCCAAAACCAGAGCTGGCGTGTCAACGAATTCCCCAGTTGCGTCAAGGAAACGGGCCGCCGGCGTATTCAGATATCCAGAGACAGCTCTAATAACCTCAAATTCTTGTGTACGGTCAGTCTCAATAATCGCCTGACCTTCAGGTGGGTCACCGCGAAGAACGTACGATCCTGACTCACTTACACCATCCAAGGTAAATGAAGCTTCAAAGCGTGACATGAGTCTTGAGTACCCACCGGTCATTGCCTCATAACCGGTAACCGCCACGTCAGAACATCCATTAGCTTCCAGTAAGGCTTTAACCTTCTCCGGCATAACATCTGGATCTTGCATACAGGGGACGCTAGTAGAATCTTGCCCGTAACGCCTATTGCGGGGTATGTTTCTCACATGACACGAGTACTTCTGGTAACAAAGGGGCACCCATTCGAAAAGAATGCCTTTTTTGATATTTTCGACAGTCTAATCACGGATAAGGAGAGCTGCGTTACTGATTACACACATGTTGAACAGCCCGCTGCTCAGCATTTCTTCCACCCAGAGACTGCCAAAGAATGGGACGTTTTCGTCATGTATGACATGCCAGGGATCGAATTCAATCGGGCTGCTAGAGAAAGACCTGATGAACTTCCTATAACCTTCCATGAACCATCACAAGCATTCCAACGGGGAAGTCGGGAACTTCTTGAACAAGGGAAGGGGATGGTTTTTCTCCATCACGCAATCGCCGGCTGGCCAGCATGGGAAGAATGGGCGCACGTGATTGGAGGAAGATTCCATTACCAACCAGCTTCTCTCAACGGCACTAACTACCCTGACTCGGGATACCGGCACAACGTAACTCACACCATAGAGGTAGTAGATCCGACCCACCCGATCGTTCAAGGTTTACCACAGGAATTTCAATTCACGGATGAGGTGTATCTAGCCCCGATCCTTGAAGAAAATATTGAACCTATTCTGAAGTCAAATCATGAATTTAAATCCGAGAACTTCTATTCAGCGGATTTAGCCATCCGTGGCAAGGGGAACAGCAATGAGGGGTGGGAACATCCCGAAACAAGCAATGTCGTCGGCTGGGTGAAACACGCTGGGAATTCTCCAGTATCCTACCTTCAGTTTGGCGATGGACCAGGCCAATATAAGGAGCCGTTATTCCGGAAGGTCATAGGAAATGCTATTTCTTGGGCAGCAAGTGAACATTCACACGATTGGGCGAGAGAGCGAAGGGCCTCTACTAATCGTTTCGCTTGAAACCAGACGTCAACATCCGATGAATAGCGTGTTACCTCTACCACTGCTCCCAATGCGAAAGAGAACTTCCCGGTAGGCGCTTCGCGAGCTTAAAATCAGTCCCAATAGTATACGCAATGGGGAAAAGCCCGCCCTGAGTAACAGTATCAAAAGGAATCCCGAGAAGATCCGCTACCTCACGTTCGTTGGGTAGATGCAACGTCGTCCAAGCAGAGCCAAGCCCGCGCTCGCGAAGAGCTAGCATAAAACTCCAAACAGCAGGCAACAATGAACCCCATGCACTAGCTTGACCGAAAGTCGGTGTTCCGGTATCCAATCTCCCTTCACCTTGAAGGCAGGGAATCAGCATCACGGGAACACGATGAAAGATTTCGCGAAGATATCGTGAAGAGTCCATGATTCGGGGACGCTGACTGGTCCGCGGATCATCATCACCGTAACTGGGTTGATTAGGCCGGTCCGTGTACAAGTCGTAATTAGAGCCATAGAAATCAGCGATAACTTTTTTCTTGTCAGGGTCTGTTACGAAAACCCATTGCCACCCTTGAGTATTAGAACCGGTCGGTGCTTGGAGAGCAATATCAAGACACTCTTCAATGACCTCTCTTTCAACTGGGCGATCAAGATCTAGTCTTTTCCTCACCGATCTTGTTGTCGTCAAAACACCATCTGCGTCAAGTCCAAGTTTCATAGAGTCTCCTAGTCGTTAGGTTCATGCAATTTGGTTACAACAGCAAAGATAGCTTCTGCAAGTCGTTCACTCGCGTATTGCAGATTCGCCAAGAACTCAGTTTCGGTAGCCTCCTCACCATCAACAAGGTCCGTTATCACTTTCAACGCCGTGAACGGAATATTGAGCTCAGAAGAAACCCAGGCGACCGCGGCAGCCTCCATATCCTTAGCAGCTGCCGAAACCGAATCCATTCGTTTCAGATCAACGACTGGAGCGTCAAGAGAATCCCCAGTAGTCACGGTTCCAAGTCGATAACCTAAACTGCTCGCCACCTCACTCATATCGGCAAGGGGGAACTCCCCAAACCCATATTCCGAAAAACCGGGAAGGGCGATTCTATGATCATGGAAAACGCATCTATCGGCAATGATCACTTCGCCAATATGACCACCGTTCCTGACAAACCCCCCACAGGTACCTGCGGAGATAACTAAACCCGGTTTAGTAGATTTGACCGCCGCGAAAGTTGTTAATGCCGCAGGAATTGTCCCTATCGAGTCAATTCCAAATCGCGAATCCATCCCGTTCACGACCAAATGGATACGCTCACTGCTCCAAATCCGAGCATTCAAAGTATCATCAATCGGCGATCCAACCCCCTCAAGTCCCAAAAGGTCCCGAACTGGCGTCGCTTCCGCTTCCATGGCTATCACAATCAATGGGAGGCCATTGATTTCCATTTACTGTTCTCCGTGGTCAGCAACCCACTTGGCGGTAGCTTCCCCCATCTTTCTACCGTCGTAACCGATACGTTGTGTCGGAGTGATTTTAAAGATGACACGGCGAGGAGAATCAAGAAACCCCGCGAAATTCTTCTGCCATTGTTCATTAGCTGGATTCAAAGCTTTCGCAAGGGCGGGGTAGAACCATGCTTTTGTCTCCTCGTCATCAAGAATTTCACACGTCCCCTTATATGTCACAGTCTGATTGGGTCCCGCTTTCGTCCCCTTACTTGTGATGCACACAGCGCAACGATTGTCCCTTCTCATAGCAGGGACCCTTGCGCGTTGGCTTGAAAGCGTAACCCAGAAGCAACCATCCGCCCAAACGTACGACATGATCACACCGAGAGGCCATCCTTCCTTGTTAGCCCAGATGAAAGTACATTCATTCTGCAACTTAAGCATTTTCTCCTCGTCCTCATTCTCAAGGGTGTACACCGTCACATCCTCATAATCGAATTCTTCATCTGCCACGACATTCTCCTTCTTTCGTTAGCACAAACACTATCTTTCCATTACCTTAAAAAACTACCAATAAAGAAAAGGTTGATATGGATCTCTACGAAGCAATGTATACAACGCGATCGATGCGTCGCGTCAAACAAGACCCCATCCCTGAGGATGTCCTCGCTAGGTTGTTCGATGCCGCTGTTCGAGGACCATCAGGGGGGAACCGACATACGTTCCGGTTCATAACCGTTACCGACAAGGAAACAATGTCCAAACTAAAAGACATATATCACGACGCCTACTGGGAATTGCAAGAAACCAGTTACGCTGGCGTGCAGGCGAAACTCAAAGACGGTGACCCTGACGACCCCAGCATCAAGCAAACTAGAAGAATCTCAAACAGCGCCGAACATTTCGTTGAGTACCTAGATGAACATCCGATGCTTATCTTCGTGTTCGGGAAACAGGGTGGTGAATCAACGACTTTCCCAGTGCTATGGAATCTCTGTCTCGCCGCTCGAGCTGAAGGCTTAGGGACTTTCATAACTACTCTCCTCAAACTACGCAAACAAGAAGTTGAGCAGTTATTAGGTATGCCTGAAGGTTTTTGGCACATGCATGCCATGATCCCGATTGGATACCCAACGGGCCGGTGGGGGATGGCTGACCGCCAGCCAGCCAATGAATTCGTCTACTCTGAACATTGGGATAACCCTGTTTCATGGGAAGCAGCCCCCAATTGGGAAGAGCCTGAGGGTTACGGCAGAGACCACCAATAAAGGTACAACCATGGATTTCTCCATCCCAGAAAAAACGCAACGACTACTAGATGACCTAGATGTTTTCATCGAAGATGTAATCAAACCGATTGAAGAAGAAAATGACAACATACGGTTCTTTGATCATCGGCGAGAAGATAGCCGCACCGACTGGGACCGAGGTGGTTTACCTAACGCCGAATGGGAAAATCTTTTGAAACGCATGCGTCTAGAAGCAGATAAAGCCGGCTTCTGGCGATACCACCTTCCTGAGAGATTCGGAGGGCAGAATGGAACGAATTTAGACATGGCTATAGTCCGAGAACACCTCGCAAGGAAAGGGTTAGGCCTGCACAATGACTTGCAAAATGAAAGTTCAATAGTAGGGAACCTCGTAACCGTGCTGATGATGGAGCGTTTCGGTAGCGAAGCTCAGAAAGATAACTGGATTCCAAAGATGCTTGCTGGCGAAGCCCGAATTGGTTTCGGCCTAACTGAACCACTTCACGGATCAGATGCTACATGGATGGAAACAACAGCGGTTCGCGATGGGGACGAATGGGTAATAACTGGTGAAAAATACTGGAATACCGGACTTCATCACGCCACCCATGACTACATATTTGCAAGAACTTCAGGGGAGCCCGGAGAAGGGAACGGCATCACATGCTTCATCGTCCCAACAGCCTCCGACGGATTCCGAGTCGAAGAGTTCATGTGGACATTCAACATGCCTACCGACCATGCACATGTGACGCTGAACCAGGTCCGGGTCAGCAACGAAGATATTCTTGGCCAAGAAGGAAAAGGATTGCAGACAGCTCAGCTTTTTGTCCACGAAAATCGTATTCGGCAGGCAGCTTCATCCCTTGGAGCGGGGCTCCATTGCATCGATACAGCAGTTAAATGGGCATCAGATCGAATTGTTTTCGGTAAACCCCTCGCGCAGAATCAAGCTATCCAATTCCCTTTAGCTGAGCTGTACACAGAAGCTGAAATGATACGTGCACTGATCTGGAAAACAGCTTGGCAACTAGATGAGGGGATTGATCACATGGAAATCACAGACAAAGTTGCCATGTGTAACTACAGAGGAAACCGTTTCTGCTGCGACGCTGCCGATAGGGCGATGCAGACATGTGGGGGGCAAGGATACGGCAGAAAACTGCCATTTGAACATATCTACAGACATCATCGTCGGTACCGGATCACGGAGGGTTCGGAAGAAATCCAAATACGTAAAGTCGCAGGTAAACTTTTCGGTTTCGCATCTCGGGCTAAAGGCTGAATGCTGGAATAGAATACGTCGCCTAACCAATTTATTAGTCGAAGCACATAACGAATGTAGGAGAAGAAAATGAAACGAAGATTGAAAACTCCCAGTGTCCTAATAGCAAGTCTGTTGGTTCTAACAAATTGCGGTGGTTCAAATACTGCTGATGAAGCTCCGGTTGAAGAGCAGAGTGCGACCACAACTCCAGTAACAGAGACACCCGAGGAAGCGGCAGTCGAAACAGTTGAAGATGAAGAAACTGATGAAGAAACTGATGAAGAATCTGGGGAAGAGACAAGAGAGGCACTCATTTCGCTTCTCGTAGCATCAATGCCCTTTGAGGAACCAGAATTCGTCGCATGTGTTATAGATGCCATTCACGAAGACCTCGGCACCCCATACGATGCCATGCTCTCCCAAATACTTAGCGGGGAAGAAGGCACAGCGGAATGGGAGGAATCATTCGGGACAGCTTTCGTTACTTGTTCAACGCTACTGACACAGGGGCAAATAGATCTGCTGTTGCAGGATGAAGAATCCGAAGAGCCGCTCGCGTCAGATGAATTAACTGCCGAGATTCAAGAAAGCCTCCAAGCCTGGCTCAGTGCTAATAATGCGCCAAGCTCATCACTTTCGGTCCTTCTCCCCGACGGTTCACAAATCAACATCGCTGAAGGCACTCGTGACAGGGATGGGAATCCAGCTACCACGGAAGATTACTGGCGGATAGCAAGCATCACGAAACCGTTAACCTCGGCAGTAGTACTCAAACTTGTCGAAGAGGGTTCAATAGGTATTGATGAACCAGTCATGACCTACCTGGGTAAAGAATGGGCGTACGGCTATGTGCTTGATGAGGTTGATTACGCCCCATTGATCACAATCCGCCAAATCCTTAACCACACCGATGGATTCCGAGAGTATGCCTTTGATCCCGGATTCTATCTCATGGTCAGTGACCGCTTAGATGTAGAAATGGAACCTCAGGAAATCGTTGACTGGGCCTTTGGCGTAGGCCCCCAGTACATTCCGGGCACCGAATACTCGTACAATACGGTCGGCCATGTCGTCGCGGGACTTGTCATTGAGGCAGTTACTGGACAATCCGCACATGAAGTAATGAGAGAGTATCTTTTCTCACCTGCTGGAGCACCTGATATGTACCTCACACCGAAAGAATTTCCCCCGAACATGGTTCCTTCAATGTTCGTCCAAGGCCAACTCGCAGACCTGATTTCGCTGCTTCCCGGACTCGCACCGTATCTTGATGATGCAACTTACGGAGAATGGCTCGACTTGAGTGTAGGCCCACAGGAGGTGCTGACATCCGCACCGTGGACCGGAGGAGGAGTAGAAGCCCAAATGGATGACTTGGCCCGCGCTTTCAAGGCAATGTTTGATGGAACAATCCTCAAAGAAGAAACTATTGATTTATTCTCCGAGAAGGCGATAGATACCTCGTATGCCCTAGGAATCCAATTAAGTGAAAGAGTCGGTTACCAAACATTTGAACATGGTGGTGGAGTTCCCGGATTTCGTTCACACGCCAGATACTATCCGGAACTTGACATCTCTATAGCGCTATCAACCAACCTCATTCCCGTGGATCCTGATGTCGGAGCCATTGCAGATGAAGTCACACTCATAGTTCTAGACCATCTTGAAGAGGCAGGATGGGAACTGCCAGACAGGATCTCCGACGGTGACGCTCCAGAGGACCCTAACCAAGGAAACGTGGGGTAGAGAAGTTCTGATATGAAATGAATCTTGAAACCAGCACCACAAATGGACCCGTACGGGGCAGAGAACGAAAGGGAGTCGCCCTTTTCGCTGGAATTCCGTACGCTGCCCCGCCAATCGGTGATTTGCGGTTTGCCGCTCCGCAGTCCCCAGAGAAATGGAATGACCCACGTAACGCAACCAACTTCGGGTTTGTGGCTCCACAACTCCCTGGTGAAGGACTCACAGATTCCCATGAAGTTTCATGGGATGAAGACTGCTTGACGCTCAATATTTGTACACCATCCGCTGACCAAATGAAACGACCAGTCATGGTGTGGATACATGGGGGAGCGTACCGGCATGGAACAGGATCCATTCCGTGGTATGACGGGACACGATTTGCAAGAGAAGGCGACATCGTCGTTGTCACCATAAATTATCGACTCGGGGCATTAGGCTTCGCGAAAGTACCTGATGCTCCCACATCCGGAATAAATGGAACCCTAGACCAGATAGCGGCACTCTCATGGGTCAAAGAGAACATAGCTAATTTCGGTGGAGATCCGGAACAAGTCACGATCGCCGGAGAATCAGCTGGAGCATTTAGTGTGGCAACAATCATGGCAATGCCCTTGGGGCACGGCTTGTACAGCAGGGCAATAACACAAAGCGGGGCTGGGCACCATGTGATAACCGAACAAGAAGCAGAAAAAGCAGGTCAGATGCTTTTGAATCGCCTGGGCGTCTCCTCACTTGAGCAGTTACGTGAAACAGATGTCAATGATATTCTCGCAGCACAACAATATGTAGAAGAAAATGCCAATGAAATCATGACCGCAGGGCAATTGCCGTTCTACCCATCAATAACCCCTGAATTTCTGTCTGACCACCCAATTGAGCTTTTCAACCAAGGCATCGCAGCAGAAATTCCGCTGTTGACTGGAACCAACACAGATGAGACAACACTGTGGGGGACGAATCAAATACCAGAGGAGAAACTAGAACGATGGCTACTCAACTATTCAAACGATCCCGAGAAATTGATTACAGCGGTGAGAAAGGACAGAGGAGAGGTCTCTGCAGGAGAAATAGCTTTAGCAATCTCAACCGATCACACATTCCGGATACCTGCAATCAGGATGGCTGAGGCTAGGGCCCAGCACGGGGGGCAATCATGGATGTATGAATTCGATTGGAAGAGCAAAGCTTTCAACGGAATGCTCGGGTCCTGCCACGCTCTCGAGATTCCATTCGCTTTTGGCACGTTAGAGGCAAAAGGAACAGAAGTGTTTCTTGGTACGACGGATATACCCCACCACGTCGGTGATGTGATGCACGGCTCGTGGGCTGAGTTTATACGTACAGGCGACCCGAGTACTGAGACGCTTGGCGAATGGCCAACATATGAAACACAGCGAAGAAAAGTGATGCGATTCGCGGACCACTCATCTCTTGTTGATAACCCTTGGCCAGCAGCGAGAGAGTCCTGGGACGGAATTAGATAGTCATACTCTTTGTATTGGCCTAGTAAGGCAGGTAGGGCCCCCTTCACAAGGGATACACAACTCATCACCGTCAAATAGTGAAACTGAACAACCTGCTTCGGCCATCAACCGGTGAGTTTCAGGGAAACCCTCAATTGCTATCACTTCACGAGGGGCGGTTGCGAGAACATTCAAAGACAAACCATGGCTTTGGTTAAATTCTTTCTCAGGAGCCCGCAGCAAATCAAACCCAAAATCCTTAAGAGTTCCCGCTAAACCATCGGGAAGCAACGGTTCAAAAACGATAGCTAAATCACTTGAGAGTGGGCTAACCAAAGACATTAAATGTAAACAAGCATCGGGGCCCTTGTAGTAAGGGAGGTCAAACTGCAACACATCTATACCCTCAGCAGCAACTAAATTCCGCAGTTGTGAAATCCCTGCGTCATTCGTCCGAAAACCCTTCCCAACTGCCAAGGTAGAACTATTAACCCAAAAGCAATCACCACCCTCAATAGTCCCAGATGCATCCACCTCTCCGATGATCGGGATTCCCAAACGCTCGTAGAACCTCCGATGTACATCCACTTCACCACGTCGTTTCTCTTTCCCGGGCCGGAGAAGCACAGCTCCGTCATTCAACATAAACGAAGGGTCATAGGTAAAGATCGAATCAGCCAGCTCATCAGGGTAATCATCAAACCAGAGAACTTCCGAACCGGCAGCTTCGAGAAGAGCCACAAAATCTGTGAATTGTCGCACCAAACCCTCAGAATCCAAATCTTTTGAGTAATGCCATTCGGCAGCATCGGCTGTCAAAATAGCCGTTGGTTTCCTGACCGCCACCTTTGATAAACGACCCGCCATTGAATCAACCCCGTACTCAAAGGCCATGTTCAACCTTACTCATTCCCCTGAACACGGGTGAGTGCTGATGAATCAGAATCAAGTAACCCTATAGCATCAGCGCAACTCAAGTTCGTACAGAACTCACCATGGAGATTCGCGACTGTCATGTCATGAATCACTTGCGGGTCATAATCCACTCCATCAGGTCCAACACGATTCGTCGTAGCACACGCTTCAGAGACAAGGTACGTGTCATACCCCATGTTTCCAGCCATGCGGACCGTAGTTTCAACACACATGTTCGTGAAAAATCCAACCACAACTAATCGGGAAATCTCTCTAGCAGTGAACTCCTCATGCAGAGAAGTCCCAATAAACCCGCTATTCACATTCTTCACTACAGAAATATCATCATCAACGATCGCGAAGCCAGGCTTTAAATCCCCGGAAGGCAGCCGTAGTTTCAGCGGCGAATCTTCCTCCAAAGAATCATGACGGGTAAAAGCGACAGGAAACCCGCTCTTACGCCACGCTTGAAGAAGTTCCAACATCACCCGCTCAGCGTCAGGATTGTTTCTCCTCCCATTAACACCGCCCCAATGGTCAAAATCATCAACTCCAATCTGGACGTCAACCAACAATAGAGCTGTATCGGTGCTAAAACGACGGATCATCTTCGGAGAATAACAGTCAGGGCAACGCCTTCCAAACAAACAGGGCAATTCAGATTAAACAATTCATCGAACATCAACTAAAATCCGGTGAAATGAGAGGAACAAAATGGACGACGCTTTACAGGAAATATTAGACCGTCAAGAAATCATAGATCTTACTATCGCTTACGGATGGCTTCTCGACCATGGGCCACGAGAAAGACTAGATACCGTCTTCACTGAAGACGCGGTTTGCGATTACATGAGCGTGGTAGTTGAAGGATTACCCGCGATCATCAAAAAAGTAACGGATGCACTTGGGCCTCTAGACGCTTCGCAACACATAGTCAGTAATCAACAAGTAACGATAGATGGAGATACTGCCACCTGCCGGTGCTACCTACACGCACAACACACGTTGAGAGGGACAGAAGGCGGCGATAATTACGTCATTGCCGGAAGATACGACGATGAACTAGTAAGGACTCCGGATGGGTGGAGAATAACTTTCCGGAAGCTCTCGCGGGACTGGACCGAAGGAAACCCAGGGATACGACAGCCATCATGAGATTCGCAATAAGTACATCCCCACAAAGATGCACATGGGATTGGCTGCGAGAAGTCTGGATCCGCGCTGATGACATAGAACTATTTGAATCCGGTTGGACCTTTGACCATTTCTACCCACTTTTTGGAGATTCAACTGAAGACTGCTTAGAGGGCTGGATCACACTCACCGCTCTTCTCCAAGAAACAAAGAGAATACGTGGAGGTGTGTTAGTAACTGGAATGCTTTATCGCCATCCGGCCCTACTCGCCAATATGGCGTCAACACTTGACATCACATCTAGCGGCAGGTTAGAACTCGGAATAGGAGCCGGCTGGAATGAAGAAGAATGCGAAGCCTACGGCATCAACTTAGGATCAATGGAGGACCGGTTCGATCGGTTCGAAGAAGGTATGGAAGTCCTAACCATGCTCTTAACACAGGAGCGGTCAACATTCTCAGGAAACTGGTACACATTAAAGGACGCGATGAACAACCCCAAAGGACCTCAGGAGCCATTGCCAATCTGCATCGGAGGGGCGGGGTTGAGAAGAACAATTCCGGCTGTTGCCCGACATGCCCATCACTGGAACTACGGATCCCAAACAATGTCACTGGATGATTTTAAGATGAGACACAAAGTCTTTTTGGAAGCGTGCGCCGAAGTTAACCGAGACCCAGACGAGATCCTAATTTCAACAATGCTGCGCTTTGATGGTGATGCGCAAGCAACTATCCAACAAGCTAGAGAATTTGAAGAGGCAGGAGTAGCACTTGGAATTGTTTCGATTCCCAAGAATGAACCACCTGAAATAGTTGAAATGATCGCCGAGGCGCTCACGAAAATGTGAACCGAAGGCAATAAATCCACTCCTCTGATGGAGCAAAAAAGGATTTTCTGGTCAATAATTGAAGCATGACTGATATCGAAACGTTCTCTTCTAAAGCCCGAGAGTGGTTGGACGCGAATGCGAAACCCCGAAGCATCAACGAAAGTGGCAAAAGGGAACTCATTTGGGGTGAAGGAGAATTCAGTGTTGCCGTCTTCCACAACCTCTCCTTTGAAGAAGAAAAAGCCATCATTGACGACGCAAAAGCATGGACACAGAAAAAAGCCGAAGTCGGATACCACCGAATCACGTGGGAACCAGAATACGGGGGAATGGGACTAACGAAAGAACACGAGAAAGCTTTCCTGAAGCTCGAAAGCGAATATGACACTCCCGGAGGCCACGAAACCCACAGCGTAACCACACACTTAATGGCGCCATCTATTCGGCTTCTTGGCACTGACAAACAGAAGAAAGACTGGGTTGCGAAATGGGCTAGTGCTCAAGAAATGTGCTGCCAACTCTTTTCCGAACCATCTGCTGGGTCCGATTTAGCAAGTGTCGCCACTAAAGCAGAAAAAGACGGTGACGAGTGGATTCTGAATGGTCAGAAAGTATGGAGTTCGGGAGCGCAATTTTCTGAATGGGGGATGGCAGTATGTCGAACCGATAGCGACCTACCCAAACATAAAGGAATAACTGTCTTCATCGTCCCCATGGATGCGCCTGGAGTTGAGATAAGGCAAATACGACAAATGAGCGGGGGTACATCCTTTAACGAAGTTTTTCTAACGGATGCGAGAGTTCCGGACGAATACAGGGTCGGGGATATAGGCGAAGGGTGGAAAGTAGCGCTAACTGTGCTCGGATTTGAACGGGGAAGCAGCAACGGAAGTTCCCGTGTCGGAGGTAATTGGGCGCAAGCTAAAGCACTAGCAGAGCACCTAGGGTTAACCGATGATCCAGTAATGAGAGATGAACTCGCACGGCTATACAGCCAATACCGGATAATGGTCCTAAATAACCAAAGAGTCGCTGCTCAAATGAAAGCAGGGCAAGCCCCCGGGCCCGAAGGTTCGATCTCGAAAATGATATGGGTTAAATCAATGAACCTAATGAGCGACGTCATCTCTAAAATGCTGGGACCACGCATGACCGCCGATACTGGTGAGTGGGGAACATACGAATGGAACGAACATCTGCTGGGAGCCCCCGGGTACCGAATCGCAGGCGGCTCGGACGAGATACAACGAAATATCGTTGGAGAGAGAGTCTTAGGCTTACCCGGTGAACCTAGGGTAGACAAAAACATCCCCTATAAAGACATCCTCAAGTAGGTAACTTTGCCCGAGGGCGGTGCATTAACTAAGCTCCAATCATGGAAAAAATAGTTACAGTTACGAAAGAAATCAATGCAACTCCTGAGCATATCTGGTCTTTAATCACTGATCTCCCAGCAATGGGAAGATGGTCTCCAGAGAATGATGGTGGGGAGTGGATCAAAGGATCTACAGGACCCGAATTAGGAGCTAAATTCCGAGGGAAGAATAGTTGGGAAGGCAAGTCCTGGGAAGCTCCGGTAACAATCACCGAATTCGAAGCGCCGAGCCGGTTCGCGTTTGAGATGCGGGTCCCGTTGATCGGCGGAGCAGACTGGAGCTTCGATCTAGAGCGAACCGAGGGTGGGTGTAAGGTCACTCAGACATGGATTGATCAACGAACCAAAGTTCTGAAAGTTTTAGGTGCGAAATTGAGCGGAGTTCCTGACCGGGTACTACATACACGCATGTCTATGGAAACAACCCTTGAAAATCTCACAAAAGAAGCCGAAGGCTGAAAGTAGATTACATCTGAAGGTCCAGAGTTAAGAGTTTACTGATATGGCGGGCCCAGTCCCAGGCCATGGGACGGCTCATACTTATCATACTCCCAAGCACTTCTGCCTCTGGATGCCCCCCTCCCACAATCGCCACTTGTGTGTCACAGCGTGGGCTTCCGTGAGATCCATACAAACCCTCAAGCCACGGTCCGAAAACATGACCGGACTTCCCCCACACAAGATCGTGACGCTCATCAAGCGCGATTACCCCTTCAATTTCATCAACAGATAACAACGCTTGTGCATCAGGCCCGTCAAGAACTACTGCTCCCGTACCCTCGTATTCAACAACTCCCGGAAGTCCTCTCTGCTCGAGCGTGTCGGTGAGGTCAAAGCCGTGTTCCACGACCTGCTCTTGGTCATGGTCACTGACTACAACAAGCACAGTCTCTTCCCATTCGGGCCGTAATCGCTCAAGGAATTCGCCAAAGGCACCGTCGGTTTGCCGGATCCGAATTTTCGTTTCTTCAGCATATGGACCGTGAATATGGCTAACAGTGTCCGGTTCATTAAAGTGCACAAAACCTAAATCAGCGGAAACAAGATCAATGGTGTCAACAGCGTCAAGCACAGAAGAATCAGCAGCGTACCTAAACTCATCTAGGTCAACATCAGCGCGCTTCCCTTCAGGAGGCCAGAATCTGGTAGATTTTTCTGCACCCATCACTCCTATTAAGTGATGATCTCCCACTACAGTCACGCACTCAACACCTTTTCTCTTTGCTGCTTTGAATAACGTATCCCCTGCAGGGCCGATATCAGAAGCGATGGTGAAGCACTCCCCATCCCAGACGCGATTAGTAAAAATACCATGTGAATCTGGAGATCGGCCAGTAGCAAAAGACGCATGGTTCGGGTATGTGGCAGTAGAAAGAACAGCTCTTCCACCCGATGGATTCCAGTTCCCCTCGTTAACCACACCCCAAAGATTCGGTGTCCATTCTTCACAAACAAGACTATTCGGAAGGGCATCAATTACGACAAACATCACCTTCATAAAAGGAAACTCAACACTTCACACACGTGAATCAAAGTACTCCCGCAGTTTCACTTTCGCATCTTCAACATGAGAATTGAATACGGACTCCAAAGGGCGTGACCAAAAACCCCCGCTATAAACAACTGTCAGAGAGACTTGCGTAGTTGTTTCTGTCAACGACAAACAAGAAACGTCAAGCGTCCAATTGGAATGCTCCTTACCGTCAATCTCAACCCTTGAAAAGGTCACAGAGCTATATGGAAGTTCACTAGTTCGGACCATCCGAAGCTTTTTCATTCTGGCAAATGGTCCCAACTCAGATCGCAGAACCACATTCCAACTAGTCTCATTAGCAGCAACTAGCTCATCAACCGAGTGAATGAACCCAAGCCAATCCCTGTATGCTTTGAGATCACGTAACGCTGTAAAAGCCTCCTCAGTAGATGCTTTAACGACCAACTCAACGCTCTGTCTCATTACATGCCTCCTAAACAATATCTTCCCACAGCGGGCGCGAAATATGACAATGGATTGTAATCCTCTAGCCTAAATAATGTGCTATCCAAAACATTCGCTATAGATCAAGAAATAAATTTGCCGCCTCTCGCCGGCCAAGAATTATTCTGGTCCTCTAAGGAATTAACCCTCACCGGTATCGGCGAAGCAGCGCGAGTCACCACACAACCACTAAGCATAACCAAAGTCGAAAATCAGCCCCTAGAAGGTATCGTCTCCGAAAACCACATGGGTAGAAAACTGCTGCCGGGAGAAGGGCCATGCGCGTTCGCCGCTTTCCCCTTTAACCCTGCAAAAGAGACAGAGATTGTCATTCCAAGAATTCTCCTAGGCGAACACAGTACCGGACAGCGGTGGGTTACATACATCGGCGACAATGACCAACCTGCAGACGAGATAATGGAAGAAATCCTATCTACAAATAGAAACCCCCACTTTGTTTCTCCCACAGAAATTCAAGTTACATCCCCTATAGAGCCGGAAATCTGGCGAGACGAAAAAGTTACCTCGGTCACCAATCTCATCAATAGAAGCGAAGTAGAGAAAGTCGTTCTAGCACGGGAATTGATCTTGACCGCGAACACCGAAATACCCGTGAATCCCATCCTCGCAAAGCTTAGAGAAACACACGGAAACGCCATGATCTTCAACATTGATGGTTTCATCGGAGCATCCCCCGAACTTCTCGTGTCACGCTTCGAAAATTCAGTACGGGCGAACCCGCTGGCGGGAACGGTTACTCGTTACAGCGACAAAGCCGTAGACGATGAATCAAAACAAAAGCTATTAGATTCCACCAAAGATGCATATGAGCATAAAGTCACCATTGAATGGCTCCTAAGAGAACTACTGTCTTTCTGCTCATTTGTGGATGCAGACCCTGAACCCAAGATTGTCTCCCTACCCCATGTGCATCACCTCGGCACAGAAGTGAACGGCCACCTCTCACAACCACCCGCATCAATTCTTGAACTCGTCGCAGCCCTGCATCCCACACCAGCCGTTGCCGGAGACCCTCAGCCAAACGCATTAGAAATCATACAATCAATAGAAGGCATCGATCGTCAGCGATATGCAGGACCAGTCGGCTGGTTTGACGCTTCAGGTAACGGAGAATTCGCTGTCGGAATACGATCAGCAGAGATCATTGGCAACTCCGCCCATCTTTTCGCCGGTGTTGGCCTTGTAGCGAACAGCGAACCTCAATCCGAGTTAGATGAGACTAGATCAAAATTCCAAACCATGCTTTCAACCATTATCAACCTATAAATAAATCTAGGAACTTCGGTTTCCATCTACCCGAATTATGCTCTAGTTTCTAATGAACGCATTGACACAACGGCTTTGCGTCTATTTCCTACAGGAAGGGTAACCATGGATCTTGGATTAACAGGAAAGAAGGTCGTCATAACTGGCGGGTCCCGAGGTATTGGTCGAGCAATAGCCACGAAAATGCTTGAAGAAGGAGCATCGGTATCAATCTGCGCACGCGGGCAAGAAGGCGTTGATGAAGCACTCGCGGCCCTAGAAGGTAAAGGGACCATCATCGGTCAGGCTGTTGATGTCGGCAACGGTGACGAATTGGAAGCTTGGCTACAAAGCTCCGCAGAGCAACTAGGAGGGATCGATATTCTCATTAACAACGCATCCGGCGGCGGCGGCGGGCAAACCGATGAGAAATTTGACGCCAACTACAACGTTGATCTGATGGGGTTAGTCCGAGGTGTTAGAGCTACTGAGGATTTACTCGCTGAATCCGGAGAAGGAGCCGTACTTACGATCAGTTCAACCGCAGCACTTGAACACTTTGGACCAGGGCCAACTAGTTATAGCTCCATTAAAGCTGCGGCTACGGTCTACGCCGCGGGTCTCGCCCAAACTCTTGCAGCAAAGGGAATACGTGTAAACACAATCGCCCCCGGCCCAATTTTCTTTGAAGATGGACCATGGGACAAGATCAAACAAGCCATGCCAGAATTCTACGAAGGAACTGTGAAAGATCAGCCAAGTGGACGGATGGGTAGCGCTGAAGAAGTCGCAAACGTAGCAGCGTTTATCTGTAGCCCCGCAGCTTCTTGGGTGACTGGTGCAAATATCGTTGTTGATGGCGGGTACACCAAACGCATTGAATTCTAGGAGAAATCTATGTCTGGAGAGAATCCCGAAAGAGTAGACGCTTATCTGGTTGCCGGTGGGCGCTACCACGACATCGACTATGCAAGACTTGAACTCCTGAAACTTCTAGCTGAACATCCACATGTGCGACTCAAAGTCGGTTCGGATTATGAGGACACTGAAGCAATCACTTCATCACAATTCCTTGTTTCGTACACCTGCGACATCCGTCCCTCAGAAGCAGCTCAAATAGCGATTCGAGATTGGGTAGATGGTGGCGGACGCTGGCTGGCTCTGCACGGAACGAACTCAGCTCTTGACTTAGATCCACCAAAACCAGTGTCCTCTCCTCGATGCTTTCCCGTATGGGCTGAACTACTGGGAACTCAGTTCATCTCACACCCTCCAATACAACCATTCCCTGTTGAACTTGCAGATCCAGACCATTGGTTGGTTCAGGGAATTGAACCCTTTGAAACCGATGACGAACTATACCTTTGTGAGTACCACAATCGGGAATCCCTGCACCCACTGCTAAAGACAGAATGGCTCGGAGAAACACCCGGATTTGAGGAATCGGACTGGCTGAATTGTGATCCGGTGCATCTCATCATGTATCTCAAATCACACGGAGAAGGAGAAATACTCTATAACAACCTCGGTCATTGCCGAGGACATTGGGACATGACGCCACTCGGGGTGAAATACTATCCGAATCTTGAACGTTGCTCTTGGGAAATACCCCAATATCACGAACTACTTCGGCGGGGAATCCGCTGGGCGTTAGGGGAAGAAGCCTAATTTCCGATTAGCCAAAGGCTAGATGACCGATACACTACAAAAGGTAAGAATTGAATGGAGTTTTGATGGCTACGAAAGAACAGACCAAAATCTCTAAGGAAGTACTTTTTGACCTCCATCGGAGGATGGTCAGAATAAGACTCCTTGAAGAAGCTGCCGGACGGCTTGCATCCGAAGCAAGAATTCCTGGCTTCATACATCTCTACGTCGGGGAGGAAGCAGTAGCCGCGGGAGGATGCGTAGCGCTTAAACCAGAGGATCAAATTACCTCAACCCACCGGGGACATGGGCATCTCGTGGCAAAAGGCGGACAATTCAAACCTATGATGGCAGAATTCATGGGCAAAGCGACCGGCTACTGCAAAGGAAAAGGCGGATCCATGCATATATCTGACCTGGACCTTGGAATGCTTGGCGCAAATGGCATAGTTGGCGGAGGAGTTCCCCACGCAGTTGGTGCCGCTTTCGCAAATAAATACAAGAATAACGGACTAGTCACAATGGCCTTTTTCGGAGATGGCTCAACTAATATCGGCGCTTTCCACGAAGCGGCAAATATGGCGTGCGCTCTTCACTTGCCAGTTGTCTTTATGTGTGAGAACAACGAATACGCAGAATATACTGCACGAGAGCGCGTCATGGCCATAACGGATGTTGCCGATAGGGCAGTAGCTTACGGAATGCCGGGAGTCATCGTAGATGGAATGGATGTAGTCGCTGTATATGAAGCAGCAAGAGTAGCCGTTGATCGTGCACGCAATGGCGAAGGGCCATCAATGATTGAATGCAAAACCTACAGGTTCTATAACCACGCCGGAGTGGATGCTTTCGGAACTCCATACCGAACGGATGAAGAAGTCAAAGAGTGGATGGAACGCGACCCCATTAAGCTTTTTGAGGCACAATTAGCAAAAGCTAAGGTACTGAGCGAGGATCAAGCAAAAGAAATACACGCAGAAATCCAAGCTGAAGTTGACGAAGCTATTGAATTCGCAGAAGCAAGTCCCATGCCTGACCCGAGCACTGACATGCTGACCGATGTATACACGGAGGCATCATAAGATGACAGTTGCAGAAACAGAAGAAAGAATAATTCGATACAACAATGCGTTCACAGAAACACTTCGAGAACTCCTCTTAGATGATCCGGATATCTTCATAGCTGGAGAAGACGTCGGCCGCTATGGCGGCGTGTTCCAATCTTTCGCAGGACTTAACGCAGAATTCGGCGATGATCGTGTCGTAGATACTCCAATTGCAGAGCAAGCCATCATAGGTCTTGGAATAGGAGCCGCAGCTGTAGGCCTCCGCCCGATAGTCGATCTAATGTTCATGGACTTCGTAATGGTGGCGATGGACCAAATCGCAAACCAAGCCGCAAAAATGAAATACATGTACGGAGGAAAAGCCAAACTTCCATTAACGATCACTACAACCGCCGGAGCAGGACTGGGAGCTGCAGCACAGCACAGCCAAAGTCTTGAAGCATGGCTAATTCATGTACCAGGCCTAAAAGTTGTATATCCCTCAAACCCTTACGACGTAAAAGGTCTCCTAGTTTCCTGTGTCAGAGATGATAACCCGACAATATTTACCCTCCACAAGAAAATGCTCGGTAGTAAAGGGCATGTGCCAGAAGGCCTCTATGAAATACCTCTCGGAGAGGCAAACGTAATCAGAGAAGGAACTGACGCAACAGTTATTGCTATTGGAATGATGGTGGGCGAAGCCGAAAAAGCTGCTGGAATGCTTACCGAAGAGGGGATCAGCATAGAGATCATCGACCCCCGAACTCTACTCCCATTTGATATTGACACCGTCGTACAATCAGCGAAAAAAACCAACCGAATCGTGATTGTTCATGAAGCAGTCCGTAACGGAGGCATCGGCGCTGAAATAGCTGCACAAATACAGGAAGAAGCCTTTGACTATCTCGATGCGCCGATCGCAAGAGTAGCAGCTCCTTTCTCTCCCGTACCCTTCAGCCCAGCTCTAGAGAATTCATATGTGCCAAACGCAGAGAGTATTGCTGAAGGAGTCCGAGGCGTTCTCCACAGAAGCAGCTAATCGCTGCCAATCGTGACAACAGTCGGGATAATAGCCAGCCCTTCCGCAGGTAAAGACGTACGTCGCCTCGTCGGCCATGCTGGCTCAACAGGTGACGTGGACAAAATCGCGATCATCAGACGAGCAGCGTTAGGGGTGATTGAATCAGGTGCCGAAAAGATCCTCTTCCTAGATGACACCCGCCACCTGATTCAACGAGCAATAGAGGGAATCCCCAAAGGGAATATTTCACTCGAACCAATCACACAAGCAGCAATGGGTAACGGTAGAGATTCTCAGAAAGCCGCTGCTGCGATGAAAGAAGCTGACGTAGGTGCAGTTATTGCCTTTGGAGGTGATGGGACAAACAGAGATGTAGCCAAAGGATGGCATGACGCTCCCATAATTCCACTATCAGTGGGAACAAATAATGTTTTTCCTTTCCACATGGAATCAACAATTGGAGGCATCGCTGCTGGGCTCGTAGCTACAGGAGTAACGCCCCTTAAAGAGGTCGCCGAAAGAGCGAAAATAATACAAGTTAATTTAGCTGAAGGTTACAACGACCTCGCCCTTGTTGATTTAGTACTCGTTGAAGGGGACTTCATCGGAAGTCGAGCTATCTGGGATGTAACGAACCTGAAAGAAGGCGTCTTCGCTATAGCGGAACCAGCGTCAGTTGGCCTCTCCTCAATCGCAGCAACCCTCCAGACAATCAACAGAGACCAAGATGGGGGAGTATACGTACAAATGGGTTCCGGAAATCAGACTGTACGTGCTCCAATAGCTCCAGGAACATACGAAACTGTTCAGATCAGAAGCCACCGGAAACTGGTCTTAAACGAATCCGTTACGATTACTGGACCCGGTGTTTTAGCCTTTGATGGCGAACGAGACTATGTCCTTTCCAAAGGTGAGAGTGTCATTGCCACAATCCTCCGGGAAGGACCATGGGTAATAAATGCTCAAAAGGTAATGGATTTGGCTAACCTGAATAATTACTTCGTAAGCTCGAATTAGGAGACCGATGGCCACAAAGATACTAATGCCGAAACTCGGACTGACCATGACCGAGGGGACGATAACTGAGTGGCTCGTCAAAACTGGTGAGACAGTCACCAAGGGAAGCATCATTATGCTTTTCGAGACTGACAAAGTCGAAGCAGAAGTTGAAGCTGAGGCCGATGGGATTGTTACACATGCTGCTCAAGTTGGAGACACACTAGAACCCGGAGAAATGGTCGGCTGGTTGCTTGCTGAAGGAGAACAACCTCCAGATGGAACACCACTAGAAACAGACTCAACAGGAACCCAAGAACCGGTCAACCAAGAACCGG
>MDTE01147089.1_pt1 | contig 22759 bp, 20 predicted proteins | sample 811231 | NCBI WGS metagenome assembly MDTE01 (sample SAMN05326651, study PRJNA326480) | marine metagenome | isolation source: seawater | place: Indian Ocean: Red Sea | collected 2010 | reverse complement strand
TAAGACAGCCTACAAACGATTCACCGATAACGAACTCGCTGAAGAGGGGGATTGGCAATGTCGTTATTGCGATTTCAAATCTGAATGCTTGCCTCTGGGTGTTCTTTCGTCCGCTGTGGATGACGGACAGTTAACCGAAGCAGAAGCGATGGACATGATGGGCTACGGTGGCATAGCGTTACCTGTGGCTAAAACACCTAAAAAGGTAAAGATGACTGATGACGAGATTATCGACGCTGCTCTATCAAAAACCGGAGAAGGGGAAGTTGATAATGTTAACCCCTCCGAGTAATGTGCTTACAGCAGGTGGTTGTCGTAGTTTTGGCGTTTTGGAGCCAATCTTGAATGCTTGAGTAGTATCATCATTAAATCTCAAGTAAAGAGGAGTCTCCAACTTCTTATCGCCTGTATTAGGGTCGATTACAACTGATGAGCCCACATTGTTACTCATGGTAGCGTGCATTCCACCCGTTCCATCTCTACGGATAGTGCCAATTGTCCCTACTAATTCCAGATTAGTAACGTCGTCACCAGTTAATGGGTCTTTTTCTTTGGTAACGATAGCGTCATCAATACGAACTAACTGAATGGAGTTGGCTTTTATGAAATCCCCTGAGGAGGGTTGCCATTCAGGGTCTTCCAACTTAACCCAAAAACCAGTCCAATGAGATTCGTCACTTCCTAATGTTGTCCAATCAGAAAGTCGCTGTTGTCTAAATACTTGGGTGAATGCGTCGTTAACGGTCTCACTAAGGTTACCAAAGATGACCTTATCCTGATTAATAGAACGGAGTCTTTCGCTGATTGTCTCTCCACCATTCGCACCATAATTAGAAGTTTCGGAACCATTCCAATGAGGGTGAAATCGATTCTTAGTTGTGGCTTGAGGTATTGCATATGATGACCACTCTAATGCTCCATTTTGATTTGTGTTAGCCCTTTTCCAAATACCGTTGCTCTTTCCACGACCTGTCTTCCCATAATCTTGCCAACCATACTTCATACTTCGACCGTCTCCAACCAAGCCACTCAACAGGATAGCCATGTGAGGTAAAGTAACGCGAGGCAAGTCTTGAGCAGGTATTCTAAGGTGGTCCATTTATTTCCCTCATATAATTGTGGATACCAATACTGTGATATCATCAGGCTTCCCTCCCGGAAGCGAGTAACCATGAGTCATGGCTCTATCTGAAAATGGAGTATCTTCATGACGTGATGCACTATACCATGCTTCTTGCGCTAACCTAAGAGCCAGTTCGCCTTCATCATAATAACCACCCTTCAATTCATCGTCTATCAAATCTCTAATTACATTTTGGTAAACGTTATCCCATAATCCATCGGATGCGACAACTAAGATATCTCCTTTTTGAGTATCGATAGAGTTAGTAATCCCTGCATCGGGACGGTCAGCAGTAAATGTATCCATCCTACCCAACTGATAAGGTTGATTAAAATCATGTTCTTGTTCAGGACTTACATGTATCCAACCACGTGATTGACGATAAATCCCTACTTGCGAATCTCCAATATTGTAATACTCTACTTTGTTGGGGTTCTCCCCATTTACTACCAAAAGAGTTGATGCACCGTTAACGGAAACTTTGCTAAAGGCATAAGTTGCTATTCGTTCAGGATTGACCATTTGTCGAGCATTAACTCCTTGTTCACAAAACTCACAAAGGTTATTGGAGAACATCTTACAATCCACTCCCATCTTACTCATTCCGCCAACTCCATCAGCAACGCCAATGACTTCTTCAGTAATGAACCAACTATCTTCTCCACCTGTTGCTGACTTTTCAGCGTGAGGTATGTTAGCATAACCTGTGCGGAGCATCTTAAATGACTTGTTGTCCCTCATACTTAATGTTTTGGTTTAGTTACTTTTATATACGTGTATGCACACTCCTTACATATGAGCCTACCTAAGATTGCGATTTCTGGAAAAATGGCCTCAGGTAAATCCTACTTGGCTCATTTCTTAGTAAAAGATAATGATTACTCAGTTTACAGTTTGGGTGGCAAAGTAAAAGACATCGCTTACGACCTCTTCAAAATGAGTCCAGACCACAAAGACCGCCCACTCTTACAAGGTATCGGAATGAAAATGCGTGACCTTCAACCAGATGTATGGATTACTTATGTGTTGACCGAAGCCGAGGAAAACGATGGTCCTGTCGTCTGTGATGATGTTCGTTTCGTAAATGAAGCCCGTGCATTCAAAGATGCGGGCTGGCTCTTAGTTAAATTACAGATTGAGGACGACCTTCAATTGGAACGCCTCCAAAATGCATACCCTGATAATTGGGAAAGTCATTGGTCTAATCGCACCGACCCTTCTGAAACTGAAGTAGACGATATCCCTGATGAATGGTTTGACCTAATCTTAACGGCAGCAAATGATGATATGGCTGTGGACACTCTGCGCGAGTTCTTGAATCAAATATGATTCTAAGGCGCGGTAGGATAATGGCAGTCCGTCAGTCTTATAAACTGGAGGTGAAGGTTCGATTCCTTCCCGCCCCATTACCATTTCTTGACTTCTTTATCGAAGGCTGAATACTGATGTCTCCAATCGGCATAAGTCATGCCATCTCTACATCGGGGACCTGTTTTATCGTAACAATGCCTAACTGATTGTAAGTAACTTTCGTATGCATGGTCTGCGGCACTACCTTTACCAAAAATTATGTTCCATAGTTTGGATTCCTTCCCTTCATAATCCTGAAGTGCAGGTGAACCCGGAACCGGTGCCACAATTAAATCAAAAAAGATGGGCTCTACACTTCCGTCTAACTCTCGGTAACCAACGTTACCCGGATTACGAGCATCTCTGACTATCAACCCATATTCGTCCAACAAAAAGTTGGCCACTTCCTTAAAGGATTTGTATTCTGCATTAGTTGCTCGATTAAGTTTCCACATTGGTAATTCCCATCTTGCTTCCTCATTGGGCCCTATACCACCCCATTCATTTTCTACGGTTAACGGTATGTATTCCATTTCCCACATCGCATAAGGTTCACCGACGGGGAAGATGTCCATAATAAGTTCATCCAACTCGATATCATACTCTGGTGTTCGGAAGCCCTTTTCCTGCAATTGTTTATTATTTCGGAAAGATTCAATCATATCGGGAGTAACGTTACCCCTCCGGAAGTCTTTCAATATTGGTAAACCTTTAGGAATAGATTTACCCTCTTGTTGTCTTTTCCACAATGCTTCCATCATTTGGGCTTGATAATAATTCACTGCCAAGGCCATTTCTCCATAAAGGTCACGGCCTTCGTCTCCTGCTTGGAGATTTGCGATATCGTTATTTTCATCAAAGGATGGTAACGCAACCATCTTCATGACGTTATCTTTTCCTGCGGCACGGAAGATGATTCCATTAGTGCCGGCTGTTATGTTATCGTAATCAGCAATATCTTCTTCCGCATCGAAAACTCGCTCTCCTAAAATATCTAAGAGATAACTCTCCCGTGCAATTCTCATTGCATCTGTAAACCGCATAAAGTTATCTTGGTCCAAAATATTGTTAACCATAAGACGCCAATGCTCACCAAGTCCAAAAACTCGGTAATCACGACCGGGCATGCCAAAAGTTAGTGTTCTTAGTTTGTCCACCAATGTCGGCCACCCTCCACAGCATATGAATCAACAACTTCTACTGATTCTGCGGCGGCACCTGTTTTCATAGATTTGTTGGCCCACCATAACAGCAATCCAATACCTGCCATTGTTGCTAAACCAGCAAAGTTAACCACACCCATACCTTCTGAACGGAACTTACGTCCTCCATTAGGTCCTTCGATGTCTACAATTCCCATGTATCCTTTCTTCCCTAATTCTTCTTGGAAGTTAAACCAGTCAACGCCGGCATCGTTAACTAACTTTGTGCCACCGTTACCATCGGGCTCAGAACGGTTCTGCCCATTTTGAACGTTAATGGCCATTGGGTCTATTTTGCTTCCTGAGGCACGCATTGCGGCCACAGTCTTCTCACGGCCGGGGAAAATAAGAGTACGAACTCGGTTATGAATTACTTTCTTGCCTGTTGTGGTATCAATCTGTTGATGTGGGTAAACCAAATACTGAACCACATATTCATCATTATCTCGGGCCCGAATAAACTCTTGTAGCAAATCGGTAGAGGAGAAATACTGACGACCTGTGTAAATCTTGCCGTCTTTTAGTGGGTGACCGTGAATAGTCCATCTGCGGTTTTTCTTGTGAAGTCCGCGGAAAGCAAAGTCTTGGGCTGCTTTTGAGGCTGGGTTAATCTCAATTCGGGATTCTGAACCGTAAGATGGGGACCCCATTTGGTAAACAGGGGATACAGAACCCTTAATTCCATGTTCGGAAGCATAATTTTTGGCCGCTTCAGGCGTATCGAACGTTAGCGTCTTGCCGCTATCGTCAGTTGCTAACTTTGAACCACGTCCATTACCTGTTCCTTCTAAGATACCATAATCTTGTTCGTATACATAACACATCCATTCACGATGCGTGTGAGTGCCGTCAGCGTGCTTCTTCATATCCTCGATAGAAGACTCATTAAAGCGAACCCACTCTTGTAACCATGGCTCCATGGCATAGATTATGGGTCCCAACTACTTAAAGATAACGAGAGGTAATTATGGGTAAGTTACTTCCAAACTGTTATCTGGTAGCCGTGTAATCCGGAAGAATCTTAGTTTATTGAGCACATCTTCCCAATGAGTAACGTTAACATCGTTAGTATCGATTACTAACTTAGTTGTAGGTGCACCTGACCTTGTAACGCCCATAGAGCAACATTTTCCAACCCATTCTGCAATACCATCTAAAGTTACATCGATAACTATCGAATTACTTCGGGCATCTAAACTTCCAGTATCGTAAGTTCTTACTCGTCGATAAGAGCGGTCAGTAAGTTGTGTAGGGTCCGATAAGATTACTTCTCCTGTCTTTAGGTTAACGAACTTAACCTCTTTTTGGGCAATATCTTTTGCGCGTTTCTCAATTTCTTCAAGTTTCGCTGCTAAGGCTGCTTTTTCTGCTTCTCCTAAAACAATGAATCTTGCTTTCGCAATCTCTTCCTTCATTTTCTGCAGTTCTTCCTGCAAGGCTGTAATCTCATTACGCTCTTCCTCGTCTCTGGTTAACGTTAACAAGTCCTCAGTTGCCTCATTTACGGCGTCGACAGCAGAATCTAATGCATCCAATTCCTCTTCGTCGTCAAGTTCTGACTTCTCAAATGCTTCTCGCATCATTTCTGCCATTTCCATAGTCTGTTCTTTCATTTCTTGTTGACGTTGTTCTTGCTCTGGCGTTAACGGTGATGGTTCAGCGAGTGCTTTATCGAGGTCTTCCATTACCTCATTAACGGTTTCTTTAGATTCTGATTGTAATGTTTTTCCATCATCTTCCGTCCATTCGCCGGCTGCATCATCATAGTCATTAGCGGCTTCCCGTGCCTTGTCCCATGCTTTTTGTTCGGGTGTTTCTGGTTCACCAGCAGGTGTCCCATGCAAATCATTTTTATCCGCAATTTCATTAAGTAACTCTCGTGCCTTTTCGACAGCACCATTAGCCTCTACCGCAACATCTTCATTTTCAGTATACTCCAATGCTGCCTTCGCTTTGATACAAGCCTCTTCAGCCATCGACAGAGAAACATCATCCATAGGGTCATCACTCTCAAACAGGTCCCGAGCAGAGTCCACTAACTCTTGAGCCTCTTGAGCCATCTTTGCCGCAATTTCTTCATCTGAATCCGCATAAGTATCGTCAGGGTATGGTTGCCTAACGTTATCCCAGTCTAAATTATTTTGGTCGGCTATTTCTGCAAGTAATTCGTTGGCGTCATTAACTTTCTTCAGGTCATCTTGAGTTAATGCTTGTTCGGCTGCTTCAGTCAAGCGGTCATGCATAGCATCCATTCGTCGTTGTGTTAATCCCGGACCCATATCGGTAGGACCATCACCCATATAATCTAAGGAATCTAAAATATCATCTACTTCGTTCAGACAATCGGATTTTATAAAGTCACTATCATCTCCTTCTTCTTCCCATTTTTCGTTAGCCATCTGCATATCGAGGTCGAAATCATCTCTTACATCTTCAATCTCATCAAACCGTTGTTGTTGCAAAGTATCCATGCCAGCGTTTTCCAATGCGTCCATTAACTCTCCAACTGCATCATAAGCATCTTCCATATGCTTCAAATCGTCCATAGAAGTCTGGTCACCATACTTCACACACTCCTCATAAGCCTCTTGTGCTTTTTCTAAAGTATCTAAGGCAGTATCCAAATCATTGGCTTGCACTAATGACTTTCCTTTATCAGCCTCATATTGTGCAAAGTCAGCAAACTCTTCACAAAGGTCGGTATTAGTCTTCTCTTCAGCCATTTCCATCAGAGATTCACGTGTTTCGGTATCAACAGCGTTACCATCCTCATCCCGAGGGTTATCCTGCAACCAATCATCGATATCAAAATCTAAACCGTTAACCTTGGCTTTCTCTTCTAATGCATTTAAGGCTTTACCGACAGCGTCGGCATCTTCTACGGACTGAGCCTTTTGTAATGCAGAATCGATATCGTTAGCCATCTTATCAATGTCTGTTTGGGTTGGTGGAGTTTCACCTGCAGCCTTCATATCAAATAAGTCTTGTATTTCCTCCAACTGTTCTTCCATCGCATTGTGAGCCGCACTAAAGTTACCGTCATCATCGTGGGTATTGCTAAGAGCATCAGCGGCGGCATCGATAGCGGCTTGGGCATCCTTCATTTGTTGGGGGTCTGTGGGGTCGGCCATTTCTGTTGCCATGTGGGCTTCGTTAACAGCATCCATAGCAGTAGCCTCTCGGATATCTTGTGGAGTATCCAAATCTCGATTGTCCTCAGCCATGTATTCACATTGTTCTCTCATGGCGTCAATCTTTTCCGCATCGGTAAGTTTATCCCATTCGTCCCCAAGACTCTTGGCTGCTGCGCTCTCATCAGGATTCAAGGAATCCAAGTTATCTTGTAAGGCATCGATTCTCTCTTGGTTTTCTGATTGTAATGTTGGATAGTTATCTAACAAGTCATTGGCTTTTTGGGCTGCATCGATAGCATCTTGCATATCTTGTCTATCTTGTGAATCAGTAACGTTACCGCTATCCATGGCCTTTTCGGCTTGAGAAATGGCCTCTTCTACGGGTTCTTCTAAGGAACTCCGAGTTGTTCCACTTTCTTGCGCTTCCTGTGCCGCGTCTTGAGCAGCCTGTGAACACTCTTTACATTCACTGGAAGAAGGCGGGGATGGAGAAGGTTGACTGTCCTGCTGTTGCTCTTGCTGTTGCTTTTGTTGATTACGCTTCTCTTCAATTTGGTCACATAAGTCCAATGGAGTCTTTTCAGGTTCGGGAACTGTCTCATCGTCTGGTAACTCAGGGATTTCTGGAGGGGTCAAGTCAGGAGTCATGGCTTCATCCCATGCTTTCTTGAAATCTGGCCACTCTGGTTCAGGTAAATCTTCTTGTTTGAACTCTTCGTAACCGTCACCCTTCCATTCCATTACTTCCCAATCACCCGTATCGGTTAACGCTTCATTATCGTCAAGATAATCTTGCGCCTCTTCTTTAGTTTGGAAAATTAGTGGTTTGGCTAACTTATTATCGTTAGTTCGGTAGAACTCTTTCTCGCTCTCACTCCACAGACCCCATTCTTTCTCATCTTCACGTAATTCTAACAAATACAGAATCTTTTCCATTTGTTCTGCAAAGTCTGGATTGTATTGTTTAGTGCCGTTGAGTGCTTGTTCAGCCAATTCCTTACCAAGCCTCAATGCTTCTCTATCGTTAGTATCCCTCATGTTGGCTTTATCTCTGGCTTCTAAAACTAAATCCACAATTTCGCCCGTGAGTGCTTGGCACCCTTCCATTAGAGAATCTTTGGCTATCATTTCATTAGGGTCAGTTTCATCTTTGGATTGAGCATCATCATACAAAGGAATCCAACCTCTATCAAAGATGTCTTTGGCTTTAGATACCAATTGTTCTGTTTCGCTACCTTCCGTTAACCTTTCTAACAAATCTTCAAGGTCAGGAGTAGTTGGTGGAGGAGGTGCGGGCTCATCAGGGTCCGCGGGAGGAGGAGGTGGTTGGTTAGGGTCAGGCTCTGGTTCTTTTATGTTAGCCCTAATAATTGCCTTCACTAATTCAGCGACATGGTCAGCAGCCATACGCGTAAACGCATTTTGGTCTGGGTCTTTGGCCGCTTTTTGGGCCTCAATGACTTTCTCTGCGGCCTGTCTCACTAATTCCAAAGCCTTAGCACGGTCTTTTTCGGTTAACGCTTCCCAACCTTGTCTTACAAGGTCCATGGCCTCTTGAACTAACGCAAATGATTCATACTCATCATTTTCGGGCTCTAATTGTTTAACGATTTCAATCTTATCGGTATTTTCTTGAATAAGTAAGTTCTTTTCTTCCTCAGACTCATGTTCTCGGTTCTGTAAGGCTTCCTCATTAACGTTAAGTGCCGTAATCGCGGCATCTTTAGCGTCAACCAGAGCATCCATATGTTGTTCCATTCCCGGGATGGCCCACTTAGCGCACTCTTTTGCATGTTCAAATGCTGCATCTGCTGCCTCTTGTATGGAATCATAGTTAGCAGGGGGCTCATAATCTTCGTTAGCGGGATTATCAAAGTCTACCTCATCCAGAATTGAGTTGTAAGGTAGAATTAGAATATCTTCACGTAACAAACTTTCATCTCGTGGGATGGGGTCATAGTTAGCGTCTCCTTTCTTGGCTCCGTTAACCCATGAACTTCTTTGTTGTTGGTTTTGGTAGGGACGATGACGTGTTCGGTTCGGAACTGCCCTCATCATCGCATCTCTGGAATCTTCTCCCGAAAGCCATGCTCCTGCATTGGCCCAATCTGTTTCTGGGTCAGAAACATCACTATCCTTGAGGTTTTCAAAGTGTGTAGCGTCTTTGGCATCCACCATAGGAATCCATTCTCCCCATGTGCAAGTGGGTGAACCACAATCTCGACACACATAAACTTCATAGAAAATATCATGCTTACGGTCATAGAGAACCCAAGTATCGAAGTCTATTTCTCGAACCTCAAGATTGTCTGCAAAATCAGTTGCGTTAATAGTTCCGAAAATATCTGCTTCCATTTGCGCATTTTCAATCAATGCATCTCGCACTTCTTCTGCCTCTTCTAAGGTTTCATAAAGTGTGGGGTCTGTTTCTTCCACGACCGATTGAACAAAGTTTGGGTCTTTTATCCAACCCTGACCATTGGGATTTGGAATCCAGCCCTCTTCAATCATTTCTGGAGTATATTCTTTCATGGTAACGATATCATCGTAATCAGAACCCTTCATTGGTTGACTCCAATGCTCTAACCAAACATCATGTCCAGCCAGATAGGCCGCTTTGAACTCTTCATCAGAGGGCATCTCCCCATCTTGCCATTGGCTTTTCGCTCTTTTTAACCATAGTGGGAAATCTTCAAGACTTCGTGGTGTAGTTTCCGATTCATCAATATCTTCTGCCATTACAAAAACCCTCCTGCTGCTTTATCAAAGATTCCAAAGGCATGTCCGCCCTTTCCGTCATCATCATCGGTATCGTTATCGTCAGGTCCACAATTCTGGCAGTTACCGTCATCATCTCCGTCGCCATCACCGCCTCCTTGAGATTGGCCAGCACCATCTGCGCCTCCATCTCCTTCAGTCTGGTCCTCTGAACCTTCACCACCTTCTCCTTGCGAATCAGGCTGTGGTGTTCCTTCAGGACCAGTTGTTTGACTACTACCGTTAACGTCAGCAGGCTCTTGTTGGTCTGTAGGCATGTTTTCGGCTTGTTTGGCTGCATCTTGTGCTTCTCTTTTAGCCTTCTCTACTTCATTCTGGATTTCTTCCATTCTCTCCATGGCCCTTCTTCGTGCCCTATCTTCTGGTGTTTCAGGTGTCGGAGGCCCGGGCATCGGTTGAGGAGGGCCGGGTTGCGGGTCTTTATTGTGAACTAAGATACCTTCTGCAAAGTAAGTGTGTGGGTCCTCTACTTCTAAGTTGTATACTTCTACTGAGTATTCAGATTCATGATAGTAATTTGAGATAACTGCTCCTATGGTTAACGATTCATCCATGTTTAATACCATGACGTCATCTCCAGACGAAAGTTCTCTTACTGCCATCCATGTCCACTCTTCATTAATTCTAACGTAAACAGGATGTTCTGAAGTAACCTTAAATTGACTTCCATTATCAAAAGTAACCGTATGGAATGCATCCGCTTGGCCTACATAGCATTTTTCTACGTCGACTACCACAAGTTTTCCATCTTCGAAAGCGTATATAGGGTCCCCTACCGTTAACGTACTAATATCTTGAGGACCATTAGGAGTTTCTACTAAAGTGCCTTCCATAAAACAAGTCTGTTGACGTTGTTGTTGTCCTTGTTTATGTTTTTGGATTTCTCGCTTGGCTTCGTCAGTTAAGTCTGTTGGTTTATCATGCTCACTTTGAACCTGCCCTCTTTTTTCGAGTTGTTCTTTAAGTTGCTCTTGCATTTCTGCCGCATCTATCATGTCCTCCAACATATCTTCCAAGTCAGGGGCTTCATTATTACCCTCTTTAGGAGGTTGTCCTTCTCCTAAATCTTTCTTGTTATCGGCAATTCGAGCCGCAATACGCTCATCGATTCTTTCTTGAATCTCTAAAGTAGTAATCGGTGTAGTTGCATCTGGATTGTAGAATACAACTAAATCATCAGCGTCAACATCACCTACATCGACATCAAAATAAGAAATCGGAGTTAAAATATCCGTTAATACCTCAATAGTCTTGACTGAACCCTTGATGGTTAACTTATCAACACCATCATTATCGTCAATATCTAAATCATAGATGTCGTATTTCTGAGTATCCGTTAACCATTCAAAGATATCATATAATGTAGAGGGACATTCAGCAGGCATATCTCCTTGAGTAGGAATCATTACTACCGGAACCCATCCCGACCCCATGGCCGGTTCGTAAGGACCAGTAGGCTGGTCATTAAAGATGACTTTTCCTGAGGAGGGTTGCAGCCAGCGTTTCTGCTCTACCATGCGATTAAGTCCACCTCACTGCTACTTAAGGATAATGGAAACAACGGTGGTTTTAAGTAGTTGCAGGGTTTATATACTATCATGTCCTCAGACTGGATAAGAGCACTTGGAATGGGTGCTTTTGCACTAATTATGGGGTTGTTTATCGTGGAAGGAGGCTCACCAACGGTAATTAGAACCCCCAAATATGCTCGTTCTGTAAAGAAATTGACTAAAAGAAACAAGGATTTAGCCAAATCTGTTCAGTTAGCAGAACAAGAAATCATTAACAATCCCATGACGGCAGGGACATACAAGAAACCTAAGAATCCTGCTGCGCCCGTGGCTCAAGCCCGTGGACGTGTAGAAGCAGAATTAGGTGGTGACTGCACTCCATACGAGAAGAAACTACGTGGTCAGCAATGGGCTATCAATTATTGTATAGCAGAAGGAGGGACTATTGTCTTTTACTTCTTTGGTAATCACAAAGATGCTTACGGTGGAGGCGGTGGACGCCGTTTCTGAAGTGATATTATGGAAACAATTGGAACTATTGACGTTAAAATGATGTCTGCAACAAGCCCTCCGTGGCAAATCTCTACGGTGGCTAAGTTAGACACAGGCGCATCACGCACATGTATTGATGTATCTCTTGCGCACACATTGAGATTGGAAGCAGTGGATACTATCACCATCAAGAACTCTCATGGAAAACAAATCCGTCAACTCGTTGATGTAGAACTCTACCTTAATGATAAACTCTATCCCGTGCGTGCGAGCGTTACCAATCGCGCGGGTTTGTCGTGTCCTGTCCTCATAGGCCGTGATATCCTCGATTCTGAGCAAGAAACAGAAGATTAAGTAGGTGTTCGCACCCCTTGAGACCCATGCAACTGACCTATTTTATATGCGCGCGCACGTGTAAGGGAAGTGAATATCCGTTAAGGTTATATAGGTGTTAGCATACAGGGTATATTACTGCGCCAACAAAAAGCAGAACAAAAAACATGGAGATGAAAAATATGGCAAACGAAATTGAAGATTTTCTAAGCGAAATTGAGACTGAAAAGGCAGAGAGCAAGGGCAACGTCCGTTTCCCTACTCGTGATACACTGCAAACTGAACGTGATGTCCTTTACAAGGACTACCTTCTTGAGGGCTTTTCCTCAGGCATTGAGGGTAACTACGGTTCAAACACTGCAGTTCGTGTTATCGAGCCAACTGAGGGTCGCCGTCAAACACTATGGCTATCCGGATACGAGCAAGACCACTTGAATGCATCTATTTCACGTGCTCTTGAATCTGGTCACACTTACCCAATGCAGGTTACATTCTTGCGCCACAAGGACACATCTGAGTCCGGCCGTGAATACAACCGCTTCAGTATGAAGGTTACAGCCTCTGGTGACGACATCACTGTCCCAGCAGTCCCTGAAGACCAATACGAAGACGCTGAGTAATCGGGTTCACCGATACACACCGCTGAGTGCGGGAGTGCGTAAGCCTTCTCGTGCGTGAGCAAGGTGGGATTTCCCCTCTAAGGGATACGAGGCAGTCAGCAGACGGTCAATGACTATCCTTTGGAGCATTCCTATTCCCTTGTTCCACCACACATGTGGCAGAATATCGCTACTGTGGTTAAAACGGTGGAGTTGGTCTACTCCGGTGACTCTGCTTCGCTTCATCGGTAATTGCTCGAGTTTTCGCTCAAGATTATATCGGGCAGGCGGAATCATACAAGGATTCAAGTAGGTGTTTGCATATGGTGGTCTTAACGGTGGTAAAATGCTCGGCAATCAGGGGTTTAACGACATAGAGAAGTTTGTCTTCTCCTGCGTTGAAAACTATGACGACCGTGTTGCTTCCATCGAAGACGCTTACAATCATAAGGTCACAGGTGAATCGGTTCGTGGAGTCGGTATTTGTATCGCTCTGGAATCAAAGTCATTCTCACGTAAAAGCAAGCAGACTTGTTTAGAGTTTGTATTATCTGACGGGAACTATTCTCTGAAGGCAATTGCTCACAATGAGAAGCCATCCAACATGGTTGGAGGGATGACTGATAAACAGTTGACTCAGGCTATGATGGTGCTTACAGACAGCCTTCAAAACGGTAAACAAATCATTGTTTCGGGCTCCTTTGTGAATCATAAGAACGAGCGTGTATTTCTAACTGAACACATTGAATCGTATGCGGACTTCTCGGAGTCCCAAATGACGGAATCACAACGGCGTGAGTTTGTTGCTCTCTGTAAGAAGCACTCTACTACGCCAACTGACCTCATGATGCGTGATGATACACTCTGGGCTGAATACTTTGCTTCAGATGCACTCAAGCGTGCAATTATGCTCTATTGTCTAAGTCCTCAAAAGAAGCAAGATATGATACATATCGGGGTCGTTTCCTCGGTGGGTGAGGGTAAAGACCATATGTTAGAGCGCGTTATTGCTCCATTAGTGCCCTGTGGCGTGGCCAGCACTGGAAAGTTGTGCACGATGGCAGGGCTTATGGGTGCTATGTCGGGCGAAGACCTTAACTCTATCTCGCTGGGTCTCATTCCTAAACACAATAACGAACGTGTTGCAGTTTCTGAGTTTCAAACATGGGAAGACGAAGTCTTCGGTGAACTGATGAATGCGATGGCTAATGGATATATCACCATTCAGAAAGGTAACGTTGATACAACCCGTGATGCTCGCACTAACTTCCTTTTCCTCGGTAACCCTCCTGCTGATTACGAAGAGTATGATGACCAAGGCAATCCTAAACACGACAAAATGCATATGCTGCAAGCGTTCGGTAAATACACATTCCAGATTGTAAGTCGTCTATCGTTAATCTTCACCCAAATGAGTTTGGCAGGAAAGGATTCTAAGAGCCACATTCGTGACGCTATCCTGAAGGCTATGGATAACCAATTTGAAGATGGAACGGACTTAGCGATTAAGATTGGAAAATGGCGTTCTTTCTTCCGTGAATATTTGAAGTCAGTAAGCCAACTGCGCCCTTCTTTGCATGTGCATCAAGGACTCATTAACAGTTTGTGGGATTCTTGTTTTGAAGAGAACTCAGAGTTCCGTGATATCTTCATCCGTAAGGGAACAAGCACAGATTACCGTAAGTATCAGCAATTTGCTAACCTTATTCGTGGTATGGCTCGCTTAGATGGTATTGAAGACTTCGCTACTGAATCTACCGCTATCATGTATATTCGCCGTGCAGTTGTGATGTTCGGAGACTCTCTCAAGACACTCAAAGAAAACTGGAATCCTTCAGTTATGGACCTCATGCAAGACCCACACTATGCTATGTGGTGGGCTGGTTTCTCCAAGTATGAAGAAGAAAACGAGAAGGCTGGTATCGTTAAGAAAACAATGGGTTGGAATCACAAACAACTCAAAGAGTTGGAAGAGCGTGATTATGTAATCTTGCTCGGTGATACTGTAATGTTCCAAAACAAGGAATACGTTCACGATAACGTTGTAAAGGTGGGTGATTCAAGTGAGTGAAATCATCCCTAATCCTGAGGCCATTACTATGGAATATCTAAGTCGTTTCTATTTCCCGTCATTTTGTAGCACGATTACCCAATTGGAGTGGGATGAACGTTACCGCATCCTCAAAGATATTTACGATGCGGGAGCGGCAGTTAAAGGCTACGAACCATGGGAAGAGCGTAGCGATAATCCAATCGCAGATATGATGCGCTGGGTAGGTTACAAAGGTTACTTTGCTTTCTTCTGTCGTGGCGTCATTATCAAATCCGATGGGTCGTTTACTATCCTCCGTGCACTTGGCCAACAATTGCATCCAATGGGAGCGCAAGCCAACCATTAAGTAGGTGATTGTGTAAGGTGATATTATGGTTTCTCAAGACGCTATCCAACGGGCATTACTCGCTCATGAGTATATGTTGGGTGGTAACTCTTTTACGAAAGCAGCACTGAAAGCCAAAACTACGGTGGCGACGCTACGAAAAGCATTCAATATCTTAGGAATCAAAACACGCAAAAAGAACAATAAAGTTGTTCTTGCGCTGTCTCCAAAACAGAAGATTCCTGAGTTCGTAAAGTTAATGAATCAAGGTTATTCCGCTACGGCTGCTGCACGTGAATGTGAAACTACCGTAGGAACCATGTCTAATCAGCGTATCGGCCGTAAGAAAATCATGAAAAAGTTACCTAACGGTCGTTGGCAAATCCGTTTTGCGCCACTTTGGTCGCATTCTTTCGTCTTGTATGGTAACATTATGGGATTAGATGACGCAGTTCAAGGACGACCTGATGCTAAGCCACCAAAAGGAGCAACCCCTGCTCAGATTCGCAAGTGGAAAGAATACACAGATATTCGCTGGCAAGTAGATTTTGATAACTTTGAGAGCACATATCCACCAGATATGGTTGTTCCCATGTATAAAGAGGCTATTATGGAGCGTTTACGACGTGTTTTAGAGACGCAGGGACGTTCACGAGCGGGTTTGTCGGCTAAGTTCCTTACAAACGCTAAAGTGGCTGCCCACGCGGCTACAAATCGCACTATTGACCCTGTAACCGGAGAAATGAAGTTATCTTACTTAGAAGACCTCATGGAACGCTATGATATACATTTGTCCCCCAAAGTTAATGCAGGATTGGATGATTCCAACTTTAGTCGTCTTTACACCGTTAATTATGTAGATTTAGAGGCTTCTAAGGCTGGTCACGCTAAACAAGATACCGGAAAGTTCATGGTAACCTTTACACGTGGGAACGATATTCAAGAATATCCGAGCCCCGCTAAGGATATTGTATTCAAATATGACTTAAAGGACGAATTATAGGCTCTCCGATACTTTTAAGTAACTGAAGAGAGGATGAAAGCGTATGGTCGACAGATACGACAAGGCAGATATTGTAGCAGTAATTGGAATGGCATTAGCCTCCGTAGATATGGCAAGTATGGCCCCTTCAAACCTTGATTTATTGGGTGAGGGTGGTCTTGCACTTGCTGGACTCGCAATCCTTAGTAACCTATTCCACAAGCATAAGGCATCTATTGTAAGTAAGATTGATAGTGTCGTAAAGCGCAAGACAGGCATTGACCTCGATGATAGCAAGATTGCAGACACCCTTGAAAAGGTTGCTGATGAAGTTGAAGACGCTGTGGAAGACATTTTGGATGACGGCGAACTCAATAACAGTAACGAATAAGTCACGTGAACACCCTTAAGTAGTCGTAACTCTGAAAAAGTTATGATGGCACGAAAGAAAAGGGACATCCCTAAACATGTTTGGTTTAAGGAGTATTTCTTGAACTACCCTTTCGGCGTCCACATCGAAGAGTTCTGGAAGAAAGAGTTACCTGCACCCGATGCAGTAAAGCATTGGGGAAAGATGATGAATATATTGGGAGCGGCTTCGTGGTCAGTCGGTGACCCAAAGCGAGCGGTGAAACCAGAACCTGTGCACTTTTACAAGAGTATGAATAATATTCTTTCTTCGTTAACCCGCACCACCTCAGGAGTCAATTTTACTCAATCTAATACAGTGCCTCAAAATACATATCACACTCTACAAGACTATTACTTTTGGTCAGATATCGAAAATGATATTCACGAATTGTTATCGTTACTCACATTACCTGAAGATAGCGCACCTGCGCACTATTACAAGTATGACGGTTGGCATGACCGGCTGGAGGGTAGTAGAAACTTCCCTCTAATGGAAACTATTATTGGAAAGTTACCGCGTGGAGGAACCATACCTACAAACCTCGAATTATCGTTACAACATATCAATCCCGTGGCGAAACTCAGTAACTACGGTCCTATTTTCAATTGGAAGGACCTGTCGGGTGATTGGGACGTCTCTCGTCGACGAATTAACAGTAACGGTATGCGAACTTTAAGCCGTCTGTTTAACTTGGTTCCTTCCATGGCTCGTGAAAATCTGGATATCGATTTACTTGGAAGTGCTCGGTGGGACACGCAACAATGGGTTACCAGAACCCAATGGTTGGACTTAGTAGAGGAGTTCCCTTTGCTCATCATAGAATGGGGTTACCCCGGCTCTCGTGGATGGAAACATGAAGATGCTCAGAAAAAACAAAAGTTAGATGACGAATGGAAACCCGGTGATATGCGTTTGTGGCTATTACTGGAACCACCTTTGGGGCACAATTCAGCAAATCTAATGAATAAATGCAGTGTAAATGAATCTAAAATTAAGTATTGGTTAGAGGGCAGTAACTTCCAGTCAGGCAGTGCCTACAAGACTACACCAGTAGAGTTATCAGGAAATCATCAAAGTGGTGACCCTCTATATTACAATCTTGATTGTCTTGCCAACCATTATCCGGTGTGGATGTTGCGTATGGATTCTACGATGCAAACTGCAGCACGTACTGCTGAAGGGACACATGGAAAATTAGGATGGCAAACTCCAACGTGGGAACTTAGAACTCTTCGCAATATGGTTAACCCAGAAACTATGATGGATGACGACGATGAGTGGAATTGGAAGGCTCATCCACCGGGCACGCATCCATGGCAGGACCGAGATAGAATAACAGAGGCCGACCGAACTTACGATAATATCTATGCGGTAATATCGTTACCTGAGAATGGAAATAGTCTTCGAGGGATTGGAGAAGTTAGTCATACTCACCTTATGTTTCAACCGGGTCTTTGGAGTCATCAGGACCACACTAAATGGGAGAACATTTGGAAAAAACAATGGGAGGGGGAATCATGACGGTTAGCAAGGATGATATCTTAGCGGCTATCGCTGCCGAAAGAAACAAACAACTGGCTTCCAGTATTGACCCATTTACACCTGAACTTACTCATGCAGAAATTATAGCCAATCATAAAAAGTTAACACAACCGGGACGCGGTGGCCAGAAAATCGGAGCGGACTCTCGATTAGGTTCACCGAAATCAGCGGTAACCGGAACAGAAAATCTTACCGCAGCAAATGCATTCAATATTCCGGGGCTCAAAGAAGCGATGGCTGCCGAACGAGCACGAAACAAAGGAGAGTATGTTCCATGAGTCGGAGGTTTTATCCTAATAAAAACGACATGGAAAACTTACGACATGGAAAATTGATACTGGATGAGTGGTATCCGTTCCTCAAGACTATTGATACCATACAGTTACCCAATAGCATCCAAACGTATGCACCTTTTCGCACCGTATGGAGTGCATCAGGTGGTTATCAAAAAGCCGATTGGGGACATCCTAATGGTCCTAATGGTCCAGAAAAGCAACATCTAATACGCCGTGAGGGTGGGACTGGAGAAATGTTCTTCTTTGCTCGAGAATTACAAAAATGGGTAGATTATATGTGGCATCATCACCGAGATGCTTTCAAAAGCCCTCCAGAGATGTTGGATGCTTACCAACAATATTCCATTAGATATACAGAACCTCTTTTGTGGGATAGGCCGGGTTGGTATGTAGAGTGCGTACAACAACGTAGAACTAATCCCGTGGAAAACGAAGATGAAGAAATAATACACGTCCCTTATCCTCAATATGATGGTGGGGCTCAATATCCGTGGCCTATAATTCTGATTGGATATTCTGTGAATGCTCACGCCAGAGAGGGTGACGATAGGATTAAAAATATGGAACACGTCCAAAATCCCATGACGGCTTACTCAAATGATTTCAAAAGTCTTCATTGTATGTGTATCGAATATGCAGCAGACGGTAAGATGCAATATCGTTTAATTTGGGAACAAACAGGAAAACAAGCGAGTGAAGAATTGAAGGCAGATGATAACGATAATACATGGTCCGAACCCTCAGGGAATGAGGAGATACCTGCCATTATTCCAATTTCGTGGCCGATTGATAGATTATTCAAAACAAGCCCAGAAAAACCCTTGATAGTTAATTTCCCATTTACAAACATTACTAACTTACTATGAGGCAAAAACATGAGAATCAATTACGGTAATCGAACTCGGATGGTCGCATGGCCAATGAATTGGTCCGGACCTACCAGTGTTTACGTTAAACATCTCCATTTTAACAAAAGACTAATTAGTTTTGATGAAGATACTGTAACATGGAATGAAGTAAAACAAGAACGACTACAAGAAGGAATAGCATTAATGGATAGTAATGATGAATATCAACTCGGAAGTGTAATGTTCATTACAGGAGTCAAAACCTTTGAAGGATTAGGAAGTCTTTTCGGAGCGGAGGAGTAACTATGAATGAGCATACTGGCATCAAACAGGTCACCCATGAGTCTTTTGGAGATACTAACTCCGCAGACGGTAAAATGGGAATCAAACGGGTAGGGCAAGTATATAGGGGTATGTTTGATTGGGATAAATGGTTAGTTGGTGGTGATGCATCTAAAACTCGACAGGGTAGAGATAAACCTACACCTACATTTCCGAATATTTCGCACCAAGACATAGTTTTCACTCTGGATATTGAAAAGTTAATGAGAAATCACGTATGGAAACGAAACGTAAGTCGTAAGGATGCGGCATCATTAGTTAAATCTGAAGTAGATGAAGATTACTATGGTGAGTATCGCCATGGTTACGCAAGCACTCCGCATGAGAGAACATGGATGCTGAACCACCCTCCTGTGGCTGTGAGAATCACTAATGCAGGAAAACAGAAAGATAGGTCCTTCTTAGAGAATTGGGAGGCTGAACTTCCTAAAGTCCACAATATGGAGCCAAGGATGTGGCAGAAAGCCCCTTGGTCGTTACCATCAGGAAGAACGGTAGGAAAAGATTGGATGAAACAGGCGGTAGAGATAGGGGATGTTGAAGTTGATGTCGGGTTACTTTATTATGGACCCCTTACTTCTATTCTTGACTTAAGTGAATCCGATGGCGTTCCCGGCAATAAGGGATTTTACCCTTACATTGTCTTGCCCCCTAATTTGGTATACCAATTATGGAAAGAGGGATACAAATCGCTTTACGTTGCGGTCCCGATGGGTGATGCAATCAAGTTGTTCGATGAGATGATGGAGAACCCAAAGCAAATATTCGTCGCACCTCTGACCAAGAATGATTTCTTTATTCCTACTCCTTCTTCTTATTGGAACTTACCTCCTATGTCTTTCCTCAATTTTCCCTTTGATAGAAGCATATTCAATACCATTGTTGTTAAGTAGGTGTTAACACCACATTAACCTATGGTTAGCCTTAGTCATAGCGATTATATTGAACTTCTGGAATCAGAGTGTTCCGTTGTTTATGATATCGCTGAAAAAGCACGCGGACAAGGACGTGACCCTCGTGACTTTGTAGAGATACCTCGTGCAAGTGACTTAGCCGACCGAACTCAAAAATTGTTGGACTTTTTAACCCCCCGAACCACAGCCACACAGATTCGTTCACTCACTGAACATCACGATGGTAACCGTGAGAAAGTGGCTCTTGATATTTCTAAAATTGTAGCGGCAGAAACTTACCTTTATGGTAAGCGTGCTGACTGTGTAGAATGTGAAGGAGTAGGAACTATCAAGCAAGGTAATCGCACTCATGATTGCACGGCTTGTGATGGCAAAGGAATTACCTTTACTTACGATGATAAAGTTACCACAAATACGTGGGAAGAAACATTGGAAGCCTTAGAAAAAGAAACCATCAAAACTTCCGATAAGATTCTCTTATCAACCTCAATTTATCACGGGGTCTGCGCCGGCCTCGCGGTGCTAACGGAAGGCATCCTTGTTGCACCGCTGGATGGGGTAGTTTCCGCTCATATTTTAGACAACTCAGATGGAACACAATGTCTGGGTATTAACTATGCTGGACCTATTCGTTCTGCGGGCGGAACAGGACAAGCATTGTCCGTTCTAATTGGTGACCTACTTCGTCGTCAATTTGGTCTGGCTCCGGCTCAAGTAACTCATGAAGAAACCGAACGATACAAGGAAGAAGTTTCCAAGTATGCACGTGGTCTTCAGTATCGTCCAAGCAATCCTCAACTGGAGGTTATCGCTGGTAACTGTCCAGTCTATGTTACTGGTGAAGGTGTGGGTGCAGAGGTCACCGGAATGCGTGACTTACCTCGTGTTCCTACCAACAAAGTTCGTGAAGGAATGCTACTCGTAATGTGTGAAGGTTTGGTGTTGAAAGCCCCTAAGATTCTCAAGTATGTGGAGGCTCTAAATCTCGATGGTTGGGACTGGCTCTATGACTTCGTTAAGACTAAGTCAGGAAATACCGACATCACCCCATCTTACAAGTTTATCAGCGACGTTTTGGCAGGTCGTCCAATCTTCTGTGGACCAATGGAAGTAGGTGGATTTCGTTTACGATACGGTCGTAGTCGTCTCGCAGGATTAGCCACAACTGCTTGCCATCCTGCAACTATGGCTGCTCTTGCTGGGTTCACAATTGTAGGAACTCAACTCAAATATGAACGGCCCGGAAAGGGAACAGTAACTACTCCTTGCGATACAATCGATGGGCCATATATTCAATTCTTAGATGGGTCCGCACGGCGTATTAGCGATTGGGAAAGTTTGCCGGGAGAGTCATTGTTACCCAATGAACACGGTTACCCAATTGCACACATTTGGGACTTAGGAGAACTCTTAGTTCCGGTTGGTGAGTTCCTTGAAAACAACCATCCTCTTGCTCCAAGTCCTTACGTAAAAGAGTGGCACGAACAGGTTTTGAAAAATATAGATTTATCATATCCGCGCACCTTTACTGAGGCTCGTGAGGCATCAATCAAGCACTCAATTCCTATGTGCCCAGACTATGTGCCAGCAGGTCTTGGAGACATCACAGGAGACGAACTTTGCGAACTCTATAAAGGCATCAACCCAAAGGATAACGAAGTCAATGAAGAGGTAGTCAATCTTGCCTACCGTCTCAATATCGACATCGAAAACAAGGGTGGAAAACTCTATATATCGGGTGACTGCGGGGCTGTCGTTCTGGATGGTCTAAAACAGGATTGGAAATCTATAAGTAATTCACCCTCAGCATTAAATCTCCTCAACTCCATACTTCCGTATGAAATACGTGCTCCTACAACTATCCGTATTGGAGCGCGGATGGGGAAACCAGAGGGCTCAAAACATCGTGAACTTAAGCCTGCAATTCATTGTCTATATCCTACTGGTCGTGGGGCTGGAAGTAAGCGTTTACTAAAGGATGCGGCTCGTAATAATGATAGCGTCCAAGTAGGTTTTGAACCTGATGCAAACAATGAGTTTCGCCGTGTGAAAATGAGTGAAACAGAATATATAGAATTACCAAATGTGGATGAATGGAAATGGGCTCGTGACCTCTGCGGACTCTCAACTGAAGCACTTGTGAAAGGTGATACTTATCTCGGTGGTGGAGAGAAATATCCTGAGAATATGGCGAAAGGTATTCTTCGTTTCCAGAACGAGACCAGTGTGTTTCGTGATGGAACTGTTCGCTTCGACATGGTAGATATTACCATGACTCACTTCCGTCCACGCGAGATTGGAATGACGGTTGAACAAGCCAACGAACTTGGGTATGTATGCACTAACATAGAAGATGTGCTGGAACTCAAACCCCAAGATATTGTAGCCCCTATGAACTGTTCTCAAGCCCTCTTGAACGTCGCAAACTTCACCGATGATTTACTTGAAAAGTTCTATGGATTAGACCGTTACTATAACTGTGAAAACATCTATGACCTCATCGGTCATTTGGTGATGGGATTG
>MDTE01039721.1_pt1 | contig 22764 bp, 27 predicted proteins | sample 811231 | NCBI WGS metagenome assembly MDTE01 (sample SAMN05326651, study PRJNA326480) | marine metagenome | isolation source: seawater | place: Indian Ocean: Red Sea | collected 2010 | reverse complement strand
CTTGATCTTTAAACAAATCAATCAGATTATTGTATTTTTTAAAATCCATAATTTTTTGGTGGGCAAAGAGAGACTCGAACTCTCACAGTATTGCTACTATTGGATTTTGAGTCCAACGCGTCTACCAGTTCCGCCATTCGCCCACTAAACATTTATTAATTATTAATAGTATAAAAATTATTAATATATTAAAAGTAAATATGCTTCGCAAACTTTATATTAAAACTATTCAACTAGCTGGAAATAAAAACTCTAAATTCTTCTTAGGTGCTATTTCTTTTATAGAAAGTTTCGTTTTTCCAATTCCCCCTGATGTAGTTATAATACCTATGACGATCGCTAAACCAAGAAAGTGGTTTCGTATAGCTTTAACAGCAACTATTGGGTCTGTTCTAGGTGCTATTCTAGGATATTTTATTGGATATATTTTTTTTAATGAGATTGGTGTTAAAATATTTGAATTATACGGTGTCGATAACGCTTCTTTTCTAAAAGACAAAGTTGCTTCTGATGGAGGAGTGGTAGCATGGATGGCCTTGTTAGCAATTGCTGGCTTTACTCCTGTTCCTTTTAAACTTCTTACTATTACAAGTGGATTTGTTCAATTTAATATATTTTATTTTATTATAATTGCAATTTTAACGAGAGGATCAAGGTTTTTCATTATAGCATTTCTGATTGGAAATTTTGGACCAGCGATGAAAAAAATTATTGAAAAAAAATTAATTACAATCTCAATTATATTTACTTTAATTATTATTATAGTTGCGTATCTTGTTTATAATTTTTTAATTAATTTTGTTAATTAGTATGTTTGAAAAAATAATTAAAAGTCATTTTTACTCTTCAATTTTATTAATAAGTTTTTTAATTATAATATCGGCTTTATTCATAGAACACGTATTATCTATACCTGCATGTAAATTGTGTTTGTATCAGAGAATCCCTTATATATTTTCAATTATTATTTGCTTTCTAGGATTTTTTTTCTCAAAAAATAAAATATTGCTTTATTTACTAATTTTAGTTTTTTTAAGCAGCATTATTCTTTCTGGTTACCATATTGGTATAGAAAATAATATTTTTGTAGAATTTTCTGGGTGCACCAATAATAGTTTAGGTACAATAGACAAAAAAGAGTTATTATTAAGCTTAAATAATTCACTACCTAATTGTAAGGATGTAAATTTCAAAGTTTTCGGTTTATCACTTGCGACTATAAATTTTATTTTTTCAATTGCTTTAATATTAATAACAATTAGACATCTTTATAATGAAAATTACAGATAAGAAGAGATTAGAGGAATTTATTCGAGTAGACCATGCAGGTGAAAGAGGCGCTATTAAAATATATGAAGGTCAGCTTCTAGCGTTAAACACCTTCAATAAAGATGACAAATTAAAAAAACTTATTGAAGATATGAAAGTTCACGAAGAAGAACATTCTGAATATTTTGAAAATGAGATTAAAAAAAGAAATATTAAACCAACTAGATTTTTAAAGATTTGGGATCTGTTAGGAGTTGGTCTTGGATTTGGATCAACTATTTTAGGAAAAAAAGCAGCAATGTTATGTACTGCATCAGTTGAGGAAGTTATAGACGAACATTATCAAGATCAAATTGATCAAATAGGAGATGATGAAATAGATCTAAAAAATAAAATTATCAAATTTCGAGAGGATGAATTACATCATAAAGATATAGCCTTTGAAGAAGGAGCATCCAAAGATGGACTTTACAAGGTACTTGATGGAATAATTAAAACAGGATCAAAAATTGCAATAAAGATTTCAGAAAAATATTAAATTAATTTTCTAACTCTACATCCCAATATAAATAGTCCATCCAACTTTCATGTAAAAAGTTTGGTGGAAAATTCTTTCCATTTTTATGAAGATCTTCAGTCGTTGGTGCATATGGCAGTATAGAAAGTCTCATCCCTGATTTTTCTAACAATCTACCACCCTTTCGAACATTGCAGCTTGAACAAGCAGTTACAACATTTTCCCAATTAGTTTTACCACCTTTAGATCTTGGCAATAAATGATCAAAGGTTAGTTCATTTTTGCTTCCACAATATTGACAAGAAAATTTATCTCTTAAAAAAACATTAAATCTGGTAAAATTTGGATTTCTTAAAGGTTTTATGTAATCTTTTAATGCAATTACACTTGGAAGCTTCATGCTAAATGATGGACTTCTTACTTCTCTGTCATAATAACTCACTATAGAGACTCGATTTAAAAAAACAGATTTGATAGAATCCTGCCAACTCCATAATGATAAAGGGTAATAACTTAACGGTCTATAATCTGCGTTTAAAACTAGCGCTGGACATTTTTCTAATGAGACATTTTCATTTATCATAATAATAATCTTAACTTATATAATGTTAAAATCAACTAAACAAATAAAAATTAATTTTATTAAAATTCTAAATTTTTTTTTAAAAAATTTAGAGCTAGGCTAGATGCTTCAACTGGTATATGATGACCGCAATTTTTAAGTAAGTTGGTCTGTATTTCAAATTTATTTCTATCAAAAAAATCTTTAGCTTCTAACAAAAAATTTGAACTTACAATTTCATCTTGATCACCATGAATGAGAAGTATTTTACTTCTGTTTTTAATCCTTGTTTGTAGATTATTAGGATTTATAATTTTACCGGAAAATCCAATGATAGAACTAAATTCTTCTTCACTGGTAACTCCCACATTAATTGACATCATACAACCTTGGCTAAACCCGGCTAAAACAATATTTTTAGTCATAATTTGATATTTATTTTTAACTTCTTCAATATATTTTTTAATAATAATTTCTGCCTCAAGTGATTTCTTTAAAATATAATCTTCGTCATTTTTTGACAAATCAAACCACTGGAAACCAATTGGATTTATTTCACATTTTTCATACCCATTCGGACACAAAAAAACTGTATTTTTCAAAAATCTTCTCCAATTTAAGGTTAACATGCTAATATCTTTCCCATCACCACCATATCCATGAAAAAGGATAACAGCATTATTTACTGGTTCATTGTTATCTGGAGGAATAATTATGGTGTCTAGGCAAAATGTCATAATATTAATTATTTATAATTTGTACTTTTAATGTATATATCACATTATGTTATCTGGAACTTTAATCAAAATCGTCTCTATATTTCTACTACTTTTAGTTGCTGTAGTTTTAATTCTAGGAATTGCTAATCTATTTAAGGGTGGTTCAAAAAAAGCATCTAACAAATTGATGCAATTAAGAGTAATTTTACAATTTATAGCAATAATTGCACTTGTTGGTTTTGCCTATTTTTTTAAGAATTAAACTTAATCAATTGATAAAAATAAGTTAAATCAATTAAATAGAATTAATTATTATGAATAAAAAAAATAAACCTATTTGGGCAACGAGAATAAAAGCAAATACATCAAATATTTTTGAGAGAGTTTCAAGCTCAATAGATGTAGACAAAAGACTTTTTAAACAAGATATTATTGGGTCAATCGCACATGTAGAAATGCTATATAAACAAAAAATAATCAATCTGAAAATTAAAAATAAGATTGTTTGGGGCTTAAATAAAATTCAAAATCAGATTATCAAAAAACAATACTCTTTTAACTATAAGGATGAAGATATTCATATGAGTATAGAGAAAAAACTTTTTGAACTTGTTGGAGATGATGCTGGATATATACATACTGCTAGATCAAGAAATGACCAAGTTTTGGTAGACTTAAAAATTTGGATGATAAATTCGAACGAAAAATTAATTAAAATGTTAGATCAAACTGTTAATAATATTTTAAAAATAGCAGAAAAAAATATTTATACAATAATGCCTGGATTTACTCATTTAAAGAATGCGCAGCCTATTTCTTTTGCACATTATATTTTGGCTTATGTTGAAATGTTTAATAGAGATAAAAAAAGATTAAAAAATAATTTTGAAAATTTAAAAGAAAATCCTTTAGGTTCAGGTGCTTTGGCTGGAACATCATTTAACATAGATAGAAATTTTACAACAAAAAAACTTGGTTTCAAAAATGCAACAAATAATTCAATTGATACTGTTTCTGATAGAGATTTTGTATTAGATTTTCTTTTTGCTTCCTCAGTGTGTTCAATGCACATCTCTAGATTTGCAGAAGAATTTATAATTTGGAATTCTGATGCATTTAAATTAATTTCTTTAAACGATAGTATTGTAACCGGATCCTCGATAATGCCCCAAAAAAAAAATCCAGACTCTCTAGAATATCTCAGAGGCAGTGCGGGAAGCACTTACGGAAATTTATTTTCGATGATGACTATTCTGAAGGGACTACCATTATCTTACTTTAAAGATTTACAAAATGACAAAAAAATTATTTTTGATACCTTTGATGGTCTAATTGACTCAATAAAAGTATTAAATGAGATATTGAGAAATTTCTCAGTTAATAAAAATGAAATGTTAGAACTTGCAAAAAAGGGACATATTACTGCAACAGATCTTGCTGACTACCTGGTTAAAAACCTTAAATATCCTTTTAGAAAATCTTATCAAATTACAGCGAAGATAGTAAATTATTGTGATAAAAACAAAAAAACTCTTTCAGAATTGTCCTTGGAAGAGATAAAAAAAATTGAACCAAAAGTAAAAGATGATGTGATTGGTATTTTTGATCTTAAAAACTCAATAAACTCGAAAAAATCATATGGTGGAACATCTTTTGAAAATATAAAGAAAATGATAAAAAAATACAAAAATGACTAAAAAAATAATAATTATTTTATTTTTTCTAATTCCAATCTTTTCTTGTGGAAAAAAAAGTGATCCTGTTTATCAAGAAAATTCGGGGTTGATTAAAATCAAAGTCTATGGAACAAGTAATAGTTAATATTTAACTATTAAAATAAATTCTAGATGTATTACATTAATAACAAACTATTTATCGATAAAATTGCAGTTGATAGCATTATAAAGAAAACAGGAACTCCAACTTATTGTTATTCTTATAAAAAGTTAAGAGAAAATATTCTAAGATTTAAATCAGATTTTAATAGGATCGAACCGCTAATTTGCTTTTCAGTTAAAGCAAATAACAATTTGAAACTTTTAAGCGAAATATCTAAACTCGGAATAGGTGCTGATGTTGTTTCAAAAGGTGAGTTAATAGCTGCGTTAAAGTCAAAAATTAATCCCAAAAAAATTGTATTCTCTGGAGTTGGAAAAACGTATGAAGAAATTAAGTTTGCAATAAAAAAAAAAATTCTATTAATTAATATAGAATCTCGAAGTGAAATAGAAAATATAATAAAAATTGCAAAAAAAATTAATAGAAAAGTTGATATTGGGATAAGACTAAATCCAAATGTTGATGCAAAAACAATGAAAGAAATAACCACTGGAAGGAACTCTGATAAATTTGGATTAACTGGTAAAGAGGTCATTTCACTTATCGGAAAGTATAAAAATTCGAAATACTTGAGTTTAAAATGCTTGAGTGTTCATATTGGAAGCCAAATTACTAGTAATACCCCTTACTCAAGAATGCTTAGAGTTGTTCAAAGAATAATTGATAAGTCTAGATTTCAATTTAACTATGTGGATCTTGGTGGAGGTATGGGTATTGACTACGGTATAGAAAAAAAATTAATAGATTACAAAAAATACTCTCAACAAATTGAAAAATTTAAAAATAGGAATAATGTAAAGATAATTTTTGAACCTGGAAGATCCATAATAGGGAATACAGGTTATTTATTGACAAAAATTATTTATATTAAGAATACATCAAAATTAAATTTTATTATTATTGATGCAGGGATGAATGATTTGATGAGGCCAGCTCTTTATAAAGCTTATCATAAAATTATTCCTGCAAGGAAAAGTAGAAAAAGAGTCTTAAAAAAGCATGATATTGTTGGACCTATATGTGAAACAACAGATAAATTTTTATCAGTAAATTCCTATCAAATGCTTAGTGAAGGAGACAATCTGGTAATATGTGATGTTGGCGCATATGGAAAAGTGTTAAGCTCAAATTATAATTTGAGAGAGGGAGCTTCCGAAATTTTAATTAAAAAGTCAAAAATAATAAAAATAAAACAAAAGGAAAATCTTAAAAATATTATTTAATTGATGATTAGGTCATTACTTTTTAGATTTTTTTTCTATTTAGGAACAATAGTTATTTGTATAATTTTTATACCTGCATTAATTATGCCAAAGAAAATTGATCTTATTGGAGGTAAAATATTAGGTTATTGGATTAAAGTATGTCTATATATTTTTTTATCAGTAAAAATAAAGATTAAAGGAATTGAGAATATTCCAAAAGATATACCTTTTTTTATTGCATCGCTTCATCAATCTTTGATTGAAACTTTTTTCTTACAAACTATTTTTAATTCCCCAGTTTTTATTTTGAAAAAAGAATTACTCAAAATTCCACTCTTTGGATGGCATTTAAAAAAAATAGGATCTATATCAGTCGATAGGGACAAAATTAGTAGAGAAAATCTAGGTTTATACGAAAAAATTATCTCAATCACGGATAAAACTAAAAGACCTGTACTAATTTTTCCTCAAGCTACTCGAACTAATATTGATGATAGACTACCTTTTAAAAAAGGTGTGTCAAAAATTTACGAGAAACTAAACTTTGCTTGTTTGCCTGTCGCTTTAAATTCAGGGACCGTCTGGCCAAAATCAGGAAAGTTGTTCTCAAATAAAACAATTACAGTAAGTATACTTAATCACATACCCTCCGGACTAGAACCAACTAATTTTAAAAAGAGATTAGAGGAAGAATTGTACTTAGAATTAGATAGAATTTGTTAGCCTTTCATCGGCATAATTACATAAATGCTGTCAAAATCTGAAGGATCCTTTATTAATGCTGGTGATCCAGATTCTTTTAAATAGATTTCTAACTTATTTCCATCCATATTAGATGCCACATCAATTAAGTATCTTGGATTAAAACTTATATCTAATTCATGTTCAAATTTTACTGGTAAACTTTCTTTGCCATCTCCACTATTGCTATTGTTGACAGATAAATCTAAATTATTATTTGATAAACTCATTTTCAAACCATCTTTCTTATCTAAAGATACAGAAGCAACTCTGTCTACAGACGTCAAAAAAGGTTTTAAATCTGTTTCAAGTTTTTTTTGGTTGTCTTTTGGAATAACTTGAAAATAGTTCGGGAACTTTCCATCAATTAATTTTGATATCAATACACAATTATTGAATTCAAATTTAATTTTTGATTTCACATTTGAAATTTTTACATCTCCATCATAATTATCAAGTAATGAACACAATTGGAAGATTGTTTTTTTTGGTAAAATAATTGGATCAAATTTAATTTCCTCAGTTAACAAAGTTTTTGAAATTGCCATTCTATGACTGTCTGTTGCAACAGCTGTCAAAAATTTTTTGTTTTCATTGTCAGTTATATGGAAAAAAATTCCACTAAGATAATGTCTCGTTTCATCATTTGAAATAGAAAATTTACATTTGTTTAGTAATTTAAGTAGTTTTTTAGAGTTTATTTTAAACTCATTTTCTCTAAAATTTTCTTCTGTGATTGGGAATTCTGATGCTTTAAGACAATTTAGATTAAATGATGAATTATCAGACTCTAGATTTATTTTATTTTCGCTGACTAAATTAAAACTTATTTTTTTTTCATTATTAAATTTTCTTACTATATCATACATTATGGAACATGAAGTAGTCGTTTCACCATCTTCTTCTATCTCGATATTTGAAATATTTTGAATAAAAATTAAATCTAGATCTGTAGCTGTAACCTTTAGGATTTCATCTTGAGCTCTTAAAAGAACATTTGAAAGTATAGGCAATGTGCTTTTTTTTTCAATCACACCTTGGCAAAAACTTAGGGAATTTTGCAAATCTTTTTGATTTACGTTAAATTTCATTTTCTTTATTATACAAAATTTTATTCTTCAATGTATCAATTTTAATATTTAAATCATTATCGTCCTTTCTTAATTTTTCTATTGTTTTAACTGAGTGAATAACCGTTGTGTGATCCCTATTTGAAAAACATCTCCCAATTTCCGGCAAGGATTTAGATGTAAGCATTTTTGATAGATATATAGCTGTTTGTCTAGGCCTTACTAGATATCTAGATCGTCTCGAAGATAACATTTCATTTTTACTAATTTTAAAATATTTGCAAACTATTGTCTGGATATTGTCAATTGTAACTTTATTTTCATAAATATTTAGTAAATCTTTAAGAATAATTCTTGTTTCAGATAGATTGGGAACTTTATTATATATTCTTGAAAATGAAACAATTCTATTAAGAGCTCCAACCAATTCTCTTACATTTGATTTAATTTCCGAACAAATAAATGTCTGTATATCTTGAGAAATTTTGAAATCACCTCCATTTACTAAACTAAGTTCAGACAATTTTTTCTTTATTATTTCTGATCTTAGGTGCAAATCAGGATTCTGTATATCTACTACTAAACCTCCAGAGAATCTTGATTTTATTCTATCTTGAATTCTACTAAGTTTATTTGGAGGTCTATCTGCACTAAGAACAATTTGAGACCCTTTGTCGAGCAATGCACTAAAGGTATGAAAAAATTCCTCTTGTAACGCCTCTTTTCCATTCATAAATTGAATATCATCAATAAGTAAGACATCTGTATTTCTAAAAAAGTCTTTAAATTTTATCATTTCGTTTGACTTAATGGACTTCACGAAATGATACATAAACCTTTCTGCAGAAATAAACATGACTTTTTTGTTTTCTTTGAGTTTTAAACCGATAGCATTCAACAAATGGGTTTTTCCCATACCAACATCAGAATAAATATATAACGGATTATAAGTAGAATTTATATCTGTGACTTTTTTTGAAGCTTCATAAGCAAGACTATTGCTCGATCCAACTATAAAATTATCAAAATTCTTATTAGGATCTATTCTATTGTATTGTATGAATGAGTCTTTAATAAAAGAGACATTCGTATCTGGTAAGTTATTTTTTTCAATATTATTTTGAAAATTATTTTTTCGATAAGCATCTGAAGAAATTGAGTTTATTTTAAATTCAATTCTACTAATATTTTTATTGTGAGATTTAATTACTTGTATAACATTATCTAAATATCTTGAGGTTATCCAATCTCTAATAAATCTGGTTGGAACCGAAATTAAGAGATTGTCAGAGTTAATCTCTATGATATCCATTTTCTTTAGCCAACTCTCAAAAACATCTTTACCGAATTTTGTTTTGAAATCTTCTTGAACCAATTCCCATTTTATAAGATCATTTTTTTTTTGATTTAAGGAATTTTTCATCTGTTCTTGTTTAATCTGAAATAATTAATTTATGCAATATGATTATTTTTTTTTTAAAAAAAAAATGTAATCCCTAATTGAATAAAATTTTAAAATTGAAATAAAATCTTAGATTGAATTTTTAATTCTGTAAAAATTTTGTTTAAAGAAAATTTAGAAATAAAAATTATAGAAAATTTGTTTACTTAATTTTTGGTTATAATTACTTATTAAAGTTTAGGATGAATACAATAAGTTGATTCAATTATAGAGAGTTAATTCTTTTTGTAATTCTAGAAACATTTCTTGAAGCATTTTGTCTCTTCACTACTCCAGTTTTAGCTATTTTCATCAACTCTGAATTTAATTTTGGAAGAAAGTTTAAAGCTGCTTTTTTGTCTTTTTTTTCAATTAAAAGGTTAATTTTCTTAATAGCTGTTCTATATCTGCTTTTTCTAGACTTGTTAACTAAAGTTTGTCTTTTAACTCTTCTATTAGTTTTAATCGCTGATTTTGTATTTGCCATTTGCGCGATTGTATAGCTCGGTTATTTTGTGTGGTCAATTAAATTTTTTAGTTATTTTTGGCATAAATTACATAAGTAAGTTGACCTATTTGAAATATTAAACTTTTTAATTATGCCTGAACAAAACCTATTTTTACAATTTTTATTTTCTCTGTCATATGCTTGAAATTCATTCTGATAGGATCCCTTGTTTCCTTTTACAGAAATGAAATTATTAATGGTTGTTCCACCTCTTTTAATCGAGTTTTTTAAAACCTTTATAGTGAAATATATAATTTTTTGAAGTTCTTCATCTTTAATTTTATGTGAAGATTTAAATGGATTTATCTTAGAATAATTTAAAATTTCGTTGGCATAAATATTACCAATTCCAGATATAAATTGTTGATCTAGTAAAGTGTTCTTAATATTTTTTTTTGTTTTAAATAAATATTTTTTTATATAATTTAAATTAAATTTCTTACTAAATGGATCTGGGCCAAGTTTATTGAAAAATTTGTTTAAATTAATTTCATTTTTTATTAATTTTATAAAACCAAATCTCCTTGGATCATTGAAGACTAATGAAAATTTTTTAAAATGAAAAAATATGTGATTGTGTTTTGCAGGTAAGTTTTTTGAATGATAAAAACTCAAATTTGTATTTTTTGAATTCCTTATATTTTTGATAAGGTGTAAGGTTCCTGACATTCCAAAATGCATAACCAAAAAATAATTGTGTTCAAACTCTATAACCACGTATTTAGCTACCCTTTTAACATTCAAGATTTTTAAATTTGACAGATTTTTAGATAAATTTTTAGGAATAGAAAATCTTAATTTTTTATTTTTCACTATTATTTTTGATAATCTTTTATTTAAGATATGTTTTTCGAGTGACTGTTTTACTACTTCTACTTCTGGTAATTCTGGCATATCAGACTATATTATAAACAACTAAAAAAATATAAATGCAACAAAAACTACAAAATACAAAAAATCTAGTCTCGGATGTATTTAATAAAGTTTATGACAAGTATGATTTAATGAATAATATTATGTCTCTTGGAATTCATACATCTTGGAAAAATAAGTTAATTTATAAAATGAAACCAAAAAAAAATAAAAAATTAATTGATGTCGCCTGTGGAACTGGTGATATTGCTGAAATATTTCTTAAACAAACCAACAATGCTTCAAAAGCAATATGCGTTGACCCAAATAAGAATATGCTGTCTCTTGGAAAGAAAAAACTTCATAATTATAAAAATATAAAATGGAAACTCGCTTCAGCAGAAAAGTTACCATTCAAGGACTCTCAATTTGATTATTATACAATAAGCTTTGGTTTAAGAAATACAAAAAATTTAAATAAAGCTTTATCGGAAGCTTATAGAGTTTTAAAAAATGGTGGAAGGTTTTTTTGCTTAGAGTTTTCAAAAGTAAATAACGATTACCTAAATATGATTTATCAAAAGTATTCTGAATTAATCCCTTTTATCGGTGAGATGATTGTAGGAGATAAAAAACCATATGAATATCTAACAAAAAGTATTGAAGAATTTGTAGATCAAGAAGAATTGATTAATTTGATGAAAAAAAATAAATTTAAAAAGTGTGATTTTAGTAATTTAAGTGGTGGCGTAGTTGCATTACATAGTGGTTGGAAAATTTAATGATTAAAAAAATAACTACTTTATTTATTATAGGCAGAAAACTTGCTTTATCAGAGGTGCTTAATATAGTTTCTAAAGTTCATAAAATCCCATTATCTATTAAAATTTTCTTTAGTTTATTGGGTCTATTTGGAAAAAAAAACTTCAATCAAGATTTGAATGAAGAAGAGAGACTCTGCAAATCTTTGGAGTCAATGGGTGTTACATTTATAAAACTTGGACAGTTCTTAGCAACAAGACCTGATATTATCGGAGAAAAATTATCTGAGCAATTGCAGACTCTTCAGGATAAGGTGCCAGCGTTTTCTAAAGATATTGCACTAGACGAAATTAGCAAAGGGGTCGGAAAAGAAAATTTTGAGGATTTTATTAATATATCTAACCCAATTGCAGCAGCATCAATAGCTCAAGTTCATAAAGCACAAATCAAAGATAATGGTATTTTAAAAGAAGTTGCAATTAAAGTTTTAAGACCAGACATTAAAAAAGTTTTTAATCAAGAAATAGAAGCTTTAATATTACTTGCATATATTGTTGAATCATTAATAAAAAAGACCAAAAGGCTTAAGCTTGTTGAAGTTGTTTTTTTATTGAAGGAAATAACAAACCATGAAATGGATTTAAGGTTTGAAGCGGCTGCTGCAAATGAATTTTACGAAAACACTAGAAACGATGTAGGGTTTAAAATTCCAAAAATTTATTGGAAACTTACTAGTGATAATGTTCTTACTTTAGATTGGATAGAAGCTATTTCAATAAGAGAAGTTGAAAAAATTAAATCTCTTGGGGTAAATCTTAAAACGCTTGCAAGAGATATTATACAATATTTCTTACGCCACGCTGTTAGAGATGGATACTTTCATGCTGATATGCATCAAGGAAATTTATTAGTTGACAATAGTGGTCAATTAATTTTCATAGATTTTGGAATAATGGGAAGAATTGATAAGATAAATAGAAGATTTTTAGCTGAAATATTATATGGTTTTATTCAGAGAGATTATATTAAAGTAGCCCAAGTGCATATTACTGCAGGATTAGTTCCCCAAAATGTTAATACTGAGGAATTGGCTCAAGCTTTAAGATCAATTGGTGAGCCAATTTTTGGTCAATCAGTTAAAGATATTTCTGGGGGCAAATTACTAAAACAACTATTTGATATAACTGAAAAATTTAACATGCAAACACAACCACAACTTTTACTTCTTCAAAAAACAATGGTAGTTGTAGAGGGGGTCGCCAGAAAGCTCGATCCAGACGCTAATATATGGGAAATATCAAAACCAGTTTTGGAAAAATGGCTAAAAGAAACAAAGGATCCTTTTGTTGAGGTAGGAAATATTTTAAAAGATACTTCTGAAGTCTTAAAAAAACTTCCTGAATTTCCAAAAGTCATGGATAAAGCTAATCAAGCCCTTACATTTTTAGCAAGTGGACAAATTCCACAAAATTCAAACACATACTCATCTTTAAATGAAAAAAAAATTGAACTTCGATCTTTTAAAAACCAAAGTATTATTGGTTTATTATTTCTTGTAATTTTATCTATCATAGTATTTTAATTCTTAAATGAAAAATTTGATAAACAAAAAAATATTGCTGATTATTTGTGGTGGAATTGCTGCTTATAAAGCTTTAGAGTTAATAAGAATACTTAAAAAAAATAGTTGTACCGTAAAAACAATTTTAACTAAAGGTGCTTTAGAGTTTATAACACCTTTATCTGTTAGCTCTTTATCTAACGAGAAGGTTTATACTGATTTATTCAATTTTGAAAACGAAGCAGAGATGGATCATATTTCATTATCTAGATGGGCAGATGTTATTTTATTTGCTCCGGTCACAGCTAATAAAATTGCTCAATTAAGTAATGGCTTAGCAGAAGACCTTGCCACAACTGTTGCTCTAGCTTCCAATAAAGATATTTTTCTGGCACCTGCGATGAACGTTAGAATGTGGGAAAATAAAATTACGAAAGAGAATTTAAATAAACTTATTAACTCAAAATATAATGTAATTGACCCTAATATTGGTGAAATGGCTTGTGGAGAATATGGAACTGGAAAATTTGCTGAACCTATCGAAATCACGAATATAATTAATAATTATTTTAAGAATCTTGAGGAAAACAAAAAATTTAAGGCATTAATAACTGCCGGTCCTACTAGAGAGTATATTGATCCAGTAAGATACATTTCAAATAGGTCATCTGGCAAACAAGGCTATGCATTAGCGGAGGAATTGCAGAAAAATGGCTTTCAAACAACTTTAATTTCTGGCCCAACAAATCTTAAATCACCACATGGAGTTGAAATAATTAATGTGAATAGTGCACAAGAAATGTTTGAAAAAACCATTGAAAATCTGCCCGTAGACGTTGCAATTTTTGCTGCAGCTGTCGCAGACTTTAAAGTTGAGGAAACAAAAAATGATAAAATACAAAAAAATGTTTTTGACAGTCTAAAATTACAAAAAACTGTAGATATTCTTGATTATACCTCTAAACATAATAAGCTCAGACCTAAAATTGTAATAGGGTTTGCAGCAGAAACAAAAAATTTGGAAGAGAACTCTATAAATAAATTAAATCAAAAGAATTGTGATTGGATTATTGCAAATGATGTTTCAAATAAAAAGATAGGTTTTGATAGTAATTATAATGAAGTTAAAATATTCAAAAAAAATAAATCTAAAATTGAGAATATTTCTTATAATACAAAAGAAATGATTGCTAAAACGTTAGTTAAAGAAATTTCTAACGAACTCAAAGTAGATGGTTAAAATCCTTGTAAAAAAAGTTAATAAAAAAGCTCAATTGCCAAAATATAAAACAGTTGGATCCTCGGGTATGGACCTTATGGCATGTATAGAAAAACCAATTTATATATTGCCACAAAAATCTGAGATTATTCCCACTGGTATATCAGTAGCAATAGCTGAGAATACAGAAATTCAAATCAGGCCACGATCTGGATTAGCAGCAAAAAATAATATTTCAGTTTTGAATACACCAGGTACAATAGATAGTGATTATAGGGGAGAAATAAAAGTTATCCTCTACAATCATGGACATAATGAATTTATAGTTAATAATGAAGATAGAATAGCCCAAATGGTTTTAGTGCCTATTATTAAAGCAACTTTTGAAGAAGTAGAGGAACTTCCTGAAACTGTTAGAGGTGAAGGAGGATTTGGCTCTACAGGAAAATGAACAAAATTAATAAAAGTTATGTAGATAGATATTCCCGCCAAATAGTTCTTAAAAACATTGGGGTGAAAGGACAAAAAAAAATTAGCTCTTCAAAAGTTTTTATAGTGGGAGCAGGAGGATTGGGGTGTCCAATAGCTGATTTACTGTGTAGAGCGGGTGTTGGTGAAATTGGAATAACAGATTATGACAGAGTTTCACTATCAAATTTAAATAGACAAACTTTATTTGATACTAAAGATATTAAAAAATTTAAAGTTGATGTTTTAAAAAAAAAATTAAAAAAAGTGAATCCATTAGTCAAAATTAAAATTTTTAAAAAAAAAATTAATATAAATAATATTGATAATTTAATATCAAAATATCAAATAATAGTTGACGCCTCTGATAATTTTGAGACCAAATTTTTACTCAATAATAAATCTATAAAGCACAAAAAAAAACTTATTGTTGGAGCAATAAGCAGATTTGATGGACACATCTTTGTGTTTAATTTTAAAGACAATAAAAGCGCTTGTTTGAAATGCTTTTATCAAGAAAAACCCTCTGACGAAATTTTAAATTGTGATCAAGATGGTATACTTGGTACTAGTGCAAGTATAGTAGGTTCTTTCCAAGCTAATGAAATATTAAAATCCATAATTGAGGCAAAAAATGTTTTAAATAATTCAATATTGATTTTGAATACACTTAATTTAAAAATGAGAATAGTTAATTTTAAAAAAATTAAACAATGTGTATGCAAAAGATAGTTATTATAATTATATTTTTTTTTTTAACTTTTACATCCAAAATAACTTTAGCAAATGAATTTGTAATGCTGAAAAATGATAAGGTAAACGTTAGATATGGTCCAAGTTTTGAATACCCGATAAAATTTGTTTATTTAAAAAAATACTTACCAGTAAAAATAATAGATAAAAAAGAGAATTTTAGAAGAATAATTGATCATAAACACAACAGTGGATGGATTCACACGTCACAATTAAAAAAATCAAATTCTGCAATTTTAAAAGAAGAAAAAATAATATTTAATAAACCAACGAAGTTCTCAAAGCCTGTTGGTGTCGCAAAGAAAGGAAAGCTTATTTTAATCTCAAAATGTAAAAATAATTGGTGTAAAACTTCTATTAATAATACTACAGGTTGGATTTTATTCGATAATTATTGGGGAAAGCTTCCTATTAATTAAAGGGATCCTCCAAAACACAAGCAACTAAGTGAATTCTTGCTTGTTCTCCTCCATTAAAAAAATTATGAAATTTTTTATTGTTTGTTATAGTTGCAGTGCCATCTGCTGGCATATGTTTTGCAACATTTTCAATCACCATCATACAGCCTTTGTTGGTAACTATTGGTATATGTAATCTTGGTTCAGGGTCTTTATGCCAACTTAAAGTTGATCTAGGTTCTTTTAACAATAGTCTAACTCTTCCTAATTTGAACCTTTTTTTCAAGGTTTCGTAAACTTCCTTAAAGTAAGTATCTTCAAAATCTGGCACGAGTTCTGTATACTTTGACTCATCTATCTCAATATCTCTCGAAACTTCTTTTCCAGATTCATCTGCTATAGTCCAATATTTTCCACGAACGTTGTTTCCTTCGACTGAGTTATCATCGTTGGGAATTCTGTTCAATGATATTGCACCAAAGTGTGTAACTCCTGGAGATTGAAATTTTTTTTTCTCTAAAACTTTATTTAAATCATCTCTTAGTCTTGAGACATCAAATTTCAATCCTGGTACTTCGTAGAAATCTTCAAAACTCATTTCCGCCATAAGTTCAACTTTCTATTAATTTTGTAAATCAAATCTGTCTGCATTCATAACCTTAGTCCATGCAGCTGTAAAGTCATTTATAAATTTGTCCGTTGAATCATCTGTCGCATATACTTCCGCCAAAGCTCTCAGTTGTGAATTTGAACCAAAAATTAAATCAGCTCTTGTTCCTGTCCACAGAACTTTTCCTGATTTTCTATCAACGCCACTAAATAGATCTTCTTTGTTTGAATTCTCTTTCCATTTTACATCCATATCTAGAAGATTTACAAAAAAGTCGTTTGTTAATTTTCCTGGTCTTTTTGTAAACACGCCATGTTTAGAGCCATCAAAGTTTGTTCCTAATACTCTCATACCTCCAACTAGGACTGTCATCTCTGGTGCAGTTAATTGCAATAATTGAGCTTTATCTATTAATAATTCTTCAGCTTGAGTAGCGCTTTCAGAATTTGCATAATTTCTAAATCCGTCAGCTTGTGGCTCTAGCAAACTAAAAGAGTGTATGTCAGTTTGATCCTGGGATGCATCACCTCTTCCAGGGGAAAAAGATAATTTAATTTTTTTTCCAGCTGCGGCTGCTGCTTTTTCTACACCTACGTTACCTCCTAAAATTATTAAATCAGCTAAAGAAACATGTTTCTTTTTAGAGTTAAAAGCCTTCTGTATTTTTTCATATAGTTTAATAACTTTTGAAAGTTGAGATGGATTATTTACTTTCCAGTCTTTTTGAGGTGCAAGAGTAACTCTAGCACCATTTGCACCACCTCTTTTATCTGAAGCTCTAAAGGTTGAAGCTGAAGCCCAAGCTGTAGAAACTAATTGAGATATCGAAATTCCTGACTTAGAAATTTTACTTTTTAAATATTCAATATCTTTGTTTTTAAGTTTATATTTGTTCTTTGGAATTGGGTCTTGCCAAATTAAATCTTCTTTTGGAACTTCATTACCTAAGTAGTTTATTTTAGGGCCCATATCTCTGTGTGTAAGCTTAAACCATGCACGCGCAAAAGCATCAGCAAACTCATCCGGATTATTATGAAAATGTCTGGAAATTCTGCCAAATTCAGGGTCAAATCTCATTGATAAGTCTGTTGTTTGCATCATTGGTAAATTTTTCTTTCCTTTTATATGAGCGTCTGGAGTCATGTCAGGAGCATGTCCATTTTTTACTGGCTTCCATTGATGTGCACCCGCAGGACTTTTTGTTAATTCCCATTCATAACCAAAGAGGTTATCGAAATAACCCATATCCCATTTAATTGGGTTTGATGTCCATGCACCCTCAATACCACTACTTATTGTATCAGCTCCAAGACCACTTTTGTAATTACTATTCCATCCTGTAGATTGGTCTTGAATTCTAGAGCCCTCTGGCTCTGGTCCTTTATGTGATTCTGGTGCTGCTCCGTGAGATTTACCGAAAGTGTGGCCACCTGCAACTAGTGCAACGATTTCATAATCATTCATAGCCATTCTCCCAAATGTTTCTCTAATATCTCTCGCTGCTAACAATGGATCTGGATTACCATCTGGACCTTGTGGGTTGACGTATATTAATCCCATTTGTACAGCTCCGAGAGGGTTTTCTAATTCTCTTTTTGAATCATATCTGTTATTTGCAAGCCATTCTTTTTCTGAACCCCAATAAATATCTTCCTCAGGTTCCCATATATCTTCTCTTCCACCTCCAAAACCAAAAGTTTTGAAACCCATAGTTTCAAGAGCAACATTTCCAACTAGTATAAACAAATCAGCCCAAGAAATACTTTTTCCGTATTTCTTCTTTATAGGCCAGAGAAGAAGTCTTGCCTTATCTAAATTGACGTTATCTGGCCAACTATTAATTGGTGCAAATCTTTGATTACCTGTTCCAGCTCCACCTCTTCCATCGCCAGTTCTATAAGTTCCTGCAGCGTGCCAAGCTAAACGAATAAATAAAGGTCCATAATGACCATAATCAGCAGGCCACCAAGCTTGGGACTCGGTCATTAATTTTTGAAGATCTTTTTTCAGTGCTTTAAAATTCAGTTTTTTAAATTCTTTTTTATAATTAAATTTTTTATCCATTGGATTAACCATGGATGAATGTTGACTTAATATTTTTAAATTGAGACTATTTGGCCACCAGTCTCTATTGGTTTGGCCTTTTCCAGAATTATGTTTTTGTGGTATTCCTTCTCCGTGAAATGGGCATTTATTGATGTCATTATTTATTTCGCTACTCATGATTTTCCTCCGCTATTAAGTAAATATATGTCTCAATATACTTAAAGTCAAGTAGTTTAGAATCATTATAAACTATATTTTTTTTGAAATTTTAAAAGTCACCTCAATGTCATCAATTTTTTTTCCACTTGGGGGCATTGGGGTTTTTTTAATTTCAACTTCTTGAGAATTAATATCAATTAATTCCTTGGTCTGTTCATCATAAAAATGATGATGTGATGACGTATTAGTATCAAAATATGATATGTCATTTCCAATATTTATCTCTTTTAAGTATCCTTTTTTTTGGAAAGCATGAACAGTGTTATAAACAGTAGCTAATGAAATTTTTTTGTTATCTTGATTTTGAAGAATTTTCATTAAATCACTAATAGAAAAATGGAAAGTCTTGTCTCTATTAAATAATATATCACAAATTTTTAGTCTTTGTTTAGTTGGACGTAAGCCAGAAGATCTTAGTTTTTCTATATAATTTGCTTCTGTAACAGTCATACTTTATAATTATTCTAAACTATAGTAATATTATATTTGATCTAAATCAAGTAATAAGGTTAGACTTTTATGAAAAAAAACTCCTACACATATAATGAGCTAATTAATTGTGGAGAGGGAGGATTATTCGGGCCAGGAAACGCAAAATTGCCACTTCCGCCAATGCTGATGTTTGACAGAATTACAGAAATTAGTGAAAATACTGGAGTTTATAAAAAAGGTCTAATTAAAGCAGAGTTAGATATTAAAGATGAATTATGGTTTTTTAATTGTCACTTTAAAGAGGATCCTGTCATGCCAGGTTGTTTAGGCTTAGATGCAATGTGGCAATTAGTTGGATTTTATCTGGGATGGCTTGGAAACCCTGGGAGAGGCAGAGCACTAGGTGTTAGTACAGTAAAATTTACAGGTGAAGTTCTTAAAAATGTCAAATTGGCAAGTTATGAGATAGAAATGAAGAGAATAATTGTTAAAGGTGAAACTACTGTTGGTCTTGCTAATGTTATATTGCTAGCAGATGGAAAAAAAATTTATTCAGCTGATAATTTAAAAGTAGGATTATTTAAATAATGAGAAGAGTAGTTATTACTGGCTTAGGAATAGTCTCTTGTTTGGGTAATAATCAAAAAGAGGTGACTCAGTCTTTGTTAAACTCAAAGTCAGGAATTTCTTTTTCTGAAGAATATAAAGAACATAATTTGAAAAGTCATGTTCATGGAAAACCAAATATAAAATTAGAGGATCATATTGATAGAAAAACAATAAGGTTTATGGGTTCAGGCTCTGCTTATAATTATATTGCAATGAAGGAGGCAATTGAAGACTCTGGATTAGAGGAAAAAGAAGTCAGTAATTTTAAAACAGGAATAGTTATGGGTTCTGGTGGTCCGTCAATTGAAAATGTGATTTTAGCTGCAGATAAAACAAGAGCAAAAACTCCAAAGTTGATGGGACCATTTATTGTTCCAAGAACAATGGCCAGTACTGCTTCAGCAACACTTGCTGTTCCATTTAAAATTAAAGGAACAAATTATACTATGAGTTCTGCATGTGCAACCAGTGGTCACTGCATAGGCAATTCAATGGAACTTATTCAAATGGGTAAACAAGATGTTGTATTTGCAGGAGGTAGTGAGGAAATTCATTGGGCTATGACTGCAATGTTCGATGCAATGACAGCATTATCATCAAAATATAATCAAACCCCCGAAAAAGCATCAAGAGCTTATGATAAGACTAGAGATGGTTTTGTAATAGCAGGTGGAGCTGGTGTATTAGTTCTGGAAGAATATGAACATGCTAAAGCAAGAGGTGCAAAAATTTATGCAGAACTAACAGGTTATGGAGCAACATCAGATGGTTATGATATGGTAGCTCCATCAGGAGAAGGCGCTATAAGATGTATGAAAATGGCACTTGCAACTTCTAAAAATAAAATTGATTATTTAAATACACATGGAACTTCGACTCCAGTTGGAGATATTACTGAATTAAATGCTGTAGGGGAAACTTTTGGAACAGAAATTCCAAAAATAAGTTCAACAAAGTCCCTATCTGGACACCCTTTAGGAGCAGCATCAGTGCATGAGGCTATTTATAGTTTAATAATGATGAAAAATAGTTTTATTACCGCTTCGGCAAATATAAATGATATGGATCAAGATGCTAAAAAATTCCCAATAGTTACTCAAACGGAGAAAAATGTAGAACTTAATTCGGTAATGTCAAATAGTTTTGGTTTTGGTGGCACTAACGCAACTTTAATTTTTGAAAAGATTTAAATTATGAGCTTAATGAAAGGTAAGAAAGGATTAATCATGGGTGTTGCCAATGAGAGATCTATTGCATGGGGAATTTCACAAAAACTAGTAGAAGAAGGTGCGGATCTTGCATTTACTTACTTAGGTGATGCTTTAAAAAAAAGAGTTATTCCTTTAGCTGAAAAACTAAATTCAAAAACAACATTTAGCTGTGATGTAGAAAGAAAAGAGGATGTTATTAAATTATTTGAAGATATTAAATCTAGTTGGGGTGAAATAGATTTTGTTGTACATGCAGTTGCATTTTCAGACAAATCTGAACTTTCGGGTGAATACCTTAATACGACAAGAGAAAATTTTTTAAGAAGTATGCTCATTTCATGTTTTTCCTTCACTGAAGTTGCAAGAGAGGCAGCTAAAATTATGAAACAAAATGGTAGCATGATTACCCTTACATATGAATCCACAAAAGCCATACCTAATTATAATGTTATGGGAGTTTGTAAATCTGCGCTAGAGGCAAGTGTAAAATATCTTGCAAGAGATCTAGGGGCAAAACAGATTAGAGTAAATGCAATAAGTGCAGGACCAATTAAAACATTAGCAGCATCAGCAATTGGAGATGCAAAATTCTTGTACAAATGGAATGAAGATCATTCATTTTTAAAAAGAAATGTAGATATACATGATGTTGGGAATTCAGCTTTATACCTTCTAAGTGATTTAGCAGGGGGTGTTACTGGAGAAATACATTATGTAGATGCTGGCTACAATAAAGTTGGTATGCCTGACCCAAAAAATATAACTTGAGTTATGTCTAAAAGATATAGTGGAAAATCATTTAAAGACTCTAGTGTAATGAAGAAAGCAAAACTTACACTAAAAGAAAAGAGAAAAATTAAGAGAGAGAAGAAAAAAAATAATTAACAGCAACTACAATTTTTTTTATTTTTTTTTATTTTCTCTTTGCTGCTCTTTATTTCCTCTAATTCTTTCTTCTGATCCTCAAAAGCCTGTTTTTCTCTCATAATTTTATTTTCAAAATATGCATAAAGAGATGTAAACCCTAATTTAACAGCTTTTTTTTCCTCATAGTTTCTACGACCCTTAAGGTTTTCAATTAGTTTAATTATCCGTTGATCTTGCATATTTTTAAACTGCTGCCTGTTTAATTGAAAGTTTAACTTTTCCTCTATCAAATCCAATAACTTTCACTTTCACTTCATCGCCTTCTTTAACTACATCAGTTACTTTAGCTACTCTTTTATCAGCAAGTTCTGAAATATGAACAAGTCCGTCTTGTTTGCCTAAAAAATTTACAAATGCACCAAACTCCATAATTTTCATTACTTTGCCATTATAGATTTTATTCATTTCAGGTTTTGCAGTTAGATCTTTAATCATTTGCATTGCTTTGTTTCTAGAGTCTTCATCAGGCGCAGCAACGGTTACTACTCCTTCATCATTGATATCTACTTTAGCTCCAGAGACCTCTACGATCTCTCTAATAGTTGCACCACCTTTTCCTATAACAGTTGCAATATCTTTTTTATCTACTGATATTTTTTCCATTTTCGGTGTATGTTTTCCAACATTATCTCTTGACTTAGAAAGAGCTTTATTCATTTCGCCTAAAATGTGAATTCTTCCATCTTTAGCTTGTTTTAAAGCCTGTTCCATAATTTCAAATGTAATGCCAGTTATTTTGATATCCATTTGAAGTGATGTTATTCCATCTTTTGTACCAGCAACTTTAAAATCCATATCACCTAAATGATCTTCATCACCTAGAATG
>MDTE01015076.1_pt1 | contig 22771 bp, 25 predicted proteins | sample 811231 | NCBI WGS metagenome assembly MDTE01 (sample SAMN05326651, study PRJNA326480) | marine metagenome | isolation source: seawater | place: Indian Ocean: Red Sea | collected 2010 | reverse complement strand
TGGAATCCTAAAATGGAAAACTATATATTTGGAGTAAGAAATAACATACATATATTTGATCTACGTATAACTTTAGATTTACTAAATGCTTCTTTAGTTAAATTACACGAGATAATTTCTAAGTCAGGAAAGGTATTATTTGTAGGTACAAAAAAACAATGTAGCGAAACTGTTTCAGAATTAGCAAACACAAGTAATAATTTTTTTGTGAATAAAAGATGGCTTGGAGGGACATTGACTAACTGGAAAACAATTTCAAACTCTATTAACAGACTTAATGAACTTGATAGTCTAATAAACGATCCAGCTTATGTAAATAGTGTATCAAAAAAAGAACTTCTAGAGACAACTAGGGAAAAAGATAAGCTTCAATTAAATCTTGGTGGCATTAAAAATTTAAATGGCAAACCAGATTTAATAGTTATATTTGATGTTTTAAAGGATAAACTTGCTGTTCTTGAGGCTAAAAAACTTAATATACCTATTATTGGTATTGTAGATACTAACTCGGATCCAGAATTAATTGACTACATAATTCCTGGTAATGATGACGCAATTAGATCAATTAATTTATATAAAAGATATTTTTTAGAAACAATCATAGATGCTCAAAAATTTTTAAGTGACAAAATTAATAGTGAGAAAGAAGAAGTTACAAGTAAATAAATATTTTTATAGGAGATTAAATGTCTGAATTAGATTTAATAAAAGAATTACGAGAAAAAACTGGAGCAGGTTTTTTAGATTGTAAAAATGTACTTAAAGAAAATAATGGAGATATAGAGCTATCAATTGATTCATTAAGAAAAAAAGGTTTAGCAAAAGCTTCAAAAAAATCATCTAGAGAAGCAAAGGAAGGGGCAGTTGGTTTTTATAGTAATGATAATATTACTGTAATTTTAAAAATAAATTCTGAGACTGATTTTTCAGCAAAAAGTGAAATATTTTTAAATTTTTTAGATCAAATAGGAAATATAGCGTTAAATCAAAATGATCCAAAACTAAATTTAGAAAATTTATTAAACATAAAAGAAGATGACAAAAGTGTTTCTGAAATTTTGACTGAAATGATTGCAAAAATTGGAGAAAATTTAATAATAAGTCAATTGCAAATTTATAGTAACAAAAATTTAAATTTAAATTATTACGTTCATAACCCTTATAAAAGTAATATAGGAAAAATTGTATCAATTGTTCTGTTCTCAAGTAATGAAATTAATGAAAATGTTAAAAATTTTACAAAAAATTTATGTATGCATATAGCTGCATCTAAGCCAGATGCTATGGATATTGAAAATTTATCGCCTAAATTAATAGAAAATGAAAAAAAAATTCAACAAGAATTAATTAAAGATTCTGGAAAGCCTTCTAATGTAATAGATAAAATCTTGGAGGGAAAAATGAAAAAATTTTATAGTGAAGTTACTTTACTAAACCAAAGCTATGTAATTGATCCTGATAAAACTATTAAAAATGCCATAGACGAATTCAATTCATCTAATAATTTAGAATTAATAAATTATTCTTATTTAGCCCTTTAATATATGAATGAAAGAATACTAATTAAATTATCTGGAGAGGCCCTGATGGGTGATTCAGCTTATGGAATTGATGTTTCTATAATAAATTTTATTTCTAAAGAGATTAAAAAAATTGCTCAATTAAATTATGAAATATGTTTAATAATTGGTGGAGGAAATATCTTTAGAGGAGTTAAGGGAGCATCTGAAGGTATTGATCGTTCTACATCAGATTATATGGGTATGCTTGCAACTATAATGAACGCTTTATCTCTGCAAAGTTGTTTGGAACAAATTAATATACCTACCCGTGTCCAATCAGCTATTTCTATGTCACAAATAGCTGAACCTTATATTAAGCGTAAAGCTGTAAGGCATTTAGAAAAAGGGCGAATTGTTATTTTTGCAGCTGGTACTGGCAATCCTTTTTTTTCAACTGATACTGCTGCATCATTGAGAGCATCAGAAATGAATTGTATTAAAATAATTAAAGCAACAAAAGTTAATGGGATTTATGACAGTGATCCAGAATTAAATTCTAATGCAAAATTAATTAAAGAAATAAGTTATTCGGATGTTATAAATAAAAATTTAAGAGTAATGGACTTAACTGCAATAAGTTTAGCAAAAGAGTCTAATATTCCTATATATATTACTAATATATTTGAAGAAAATTCTCTGATTACAGCTTTGAAAGAAGAAGGAAATTATAGTAAAATACATTAATATGAATTTAGATGATTTAAAAAACAAAATGGACAGCTCAATACAACACTTAGAAAAAGAATTTCAAACTATTAGAACTTCTAGAGCTAATCCAGCAATGCTTGAAAATATATTTGCCGATGCTTATGGTTCAAAAACACCTTTAAATCAATTAGGGAATATATCGTCACCAGAATCAAGTATGTTAACAATACAAGTTTGGGATACAAGTCTTTTGAAAAGTATAGAAAATTCAATACTTGAATCAAACTTAGGTATAAACCCACAAATAGATGGTGCTCTAATAAGACTGCCAATACCAAAACTTAGTGAAGAAAGAAGAAATGAACTTACTAAAATTGCATCTCAATATGCAGAAAATTCTAAAGTTTCAATAAGAAATATTAGAAGAGACTTTATAGAAATAAAAAAAAATGAAAAAAAAGATTCTCTATTATCTGAAGATGAATTAAAAAAATTTCTCACTGATGCTCAAAATTATACTGATAAATATATATTAAATATTGAAAATATATTAGAACAAAAAAAAACTGATATTATGAAAGTTTAAGCTTGCCAAAAAATAAGTTAGATCATATTGCGGCTATTCTTGATGGAAATAAGAGATGGGGTAAAAAGAATAATCTTAGTATAAAAGAATCTTATAAGGCTGGTTTAGGCAATATTGATAATTTAATTAATAATTGTATTGAATATAAAATAAAATACCTAACACTTTTTACTCTTTCATCAGAAAATATAAATAGAAAATCAGTAAATAATATTTATCAAGTTGTGTATGACGATTTTGCATATTTTTTTGAAAATATAGTAAAGCAAAAAAAAACAAAAATTAAAGTTTTTGGTTCTAAAAATTATATACCAAAAAAAATTATAGATTTAATTTTATATTGTGAAGAAAACACTAAATATAATGAAGAATTATTTCTAAATATAGCTTTTAATTATGGTTTTAGGAATGAAATAAAATTTATTTTAGAAAATTTATCAAAAAAAAATAATCTGGATTTTGACAATGAATTAAGCATTAAAAATTTATTTTATTTAGGTTCTATTCCAGATCCTGATATATTAATTAGAACTGGCGGTGAAAAAAGATTAAGTAATTTTATTATGTATAATTTAATTTATACTGAAATTTTTTTTGTTGATACTCTATGGCCAGATTTTAATAAAAAAGAATTAATTAAAATAATTAATGACTATAAGAAAATAAATAGAAGATATGGTTTATAAAAATTTATTAACTAGATTATTATCTTCGATGATTATAATTTTTATATATTTTTTTTCTATTAACAATATATTTTATTTATTCATATTTGGGACTATAATCTATGTTATTATATTTATTGAAATTACTAAATATCTAAAAAAGTATATTTATTTTATTATATTATATTTTTTATTATCTTTTATAAGTTATATATTTTACTTATCTTACTATTATGATTATAATTTATTTAATATTTTAATATTAACTATAATAAGTTTTGATACTTTTAGTTTTTTTTCAGGAATTTTTTTTGGAAAAACTCATCCCTTTAAAAAAGTTAGTCCAAAAAAAACTATTGAGGGTTATTTAGGTGGATTAATATTTACAAATTTAATATTAATAACCTATATTTCTTATTTTATAAATTTTTCATTAAATTATATCTTCTTTATTAATTTGATAATTTTGTCTTCAATATTTGGAGATCTGATTCAATCTTTTTTTAAAAGAATTAATACTGTAAAACATTCAAGTAATTTTTTACCAGGGCATGGTGGTTTTTTTGACAGATTTGATAGTTTTATGACCTCAATAATTTTAATTTTATTTTATAGTTATTTATTTAAATGAATATAAATATTTTTGGCAGTACTGGAATTATAGGATCTAAATCTCTTAAAATTTTAAATAAATATTTTCCAGAAATAAAAGTTAATTTATTAACAGCAAATAACAATGTTTCAAAATTAATTAAACAAGCAAAACTTTATTCTCCAAAATTTGTATATATTAATAATAAAAAAAAAATTTTGAATTTAAAAAAAGCATTAAATTCAAATATTAAAATTATAGATTATAAAAATTTAAACTCATTTTTATCTTCAACAAATTCTGACCTATCTATTCTTGCTATTTCTGGATATCGTTCTTTAGATCATTTTGAATATATTATAAAAAATACTTCTTCTTTAGGTCTAGTTAGCAAAGAAGCAATTGTTTCTGCAGGTCATCTTTTTAAATACTTAAGTAAAAATAATATTGAAAAGATTTTCCCATTAGATTCAGAACATTATTCTATATATGATTATTTCAATAATATTAAAGATAAAAATTTTAATAAATTGTTTATTACAGCATCCGGAGGTCCTTTTTTTGGAAAAAAATTTTCTTCTTTAAAATATGTTAAATTTCATGAGGCCTCAAAACATCCTAAATGGAAAATGGGATATAAAAATAGTATTGATTCTGCTACACTTTCAAATAAATGTTTAGAATTAATTGAGGCGCATTATCTTTTTAAAATACCATATAAAAAATTAAATATTACTATTCATCCTGATTCCAAAATTCACTCAATTATTGAAAAAGATAATTTTATTTATGATATGATTGGTTTTCAAAATGATATGTTTATACCCATTTATAATTTTTTTAATAAAAAATTTAAAAAAAACCTAAAAATAAATAAATTTTCTTTTAATTCCAATTCTAATTTTAGTTTTTTTGATGTAAAGTTTGATGAATTTCCTATTTATAAATTATTTCTACAACTAGATAAGAATGATCCAACGAATATTATAAAGTTTAATGTTGGAAATGAATATGCAGTAAATTTATTTAAAAAAAATATGATTAATTATACAGATATTTACAGATTTATAGCTAAAATATCATCTTTAAATTTGAATTATAAATTAAACAATATTAAAGATATAATAGAATATCATGAATATCTTGAAAATCATATTAACAATAATTTGCAAAAATATATTTAATTTATTTTCTTTTATTATTATCTTTTTTAATTCTTCAATATTGATTTCTAAAGAAATAATAATTGATGGAAATAATTTTTCAGATGATCAGGTAATTATTAGCATTATTGGAGAAATACCTGAATTTGATGAAAAATCACAATCAAATTATATATTAAAAAAATTAAATAAATCTGGCTTGTTTAAATCAGTAGAAGTGTCATTCGATTCAATTAATTTTTATGTTAATATTATTGAATATCCATCAATCAATAAAATATATTATGACAATAATGATAGATTAAAAGATGATCAATTAGATCAAATAGCATTAGAATTAGAAGTAAACAATATATCTGATATTAAAATAAATAAATTTATTGATGAATTAAAATTAATTTATCAATCTTTTGGATATAATAATATTATTATTAATTCCAAAACTGAAAATTTTAATAATAATACTGCAAATTTAATTTTAGAATTTAATGAAGGTCAAATTACAAAAATCAGAAAAATAAATATTAATGGTAATGCTGCATTTGAATCTGATACAATAATTTCTAAAATTAAATCAAAAACTAAAAAAATATCAAATATTTTTGCTAATAATAATTTTAAAATATTTCAAATTAATAACGACATAATTAGAATAGAAAAATTTTATAAGTCAGAAGGTTATATTGATATTAATGTAGATTATAATGTTGAATATTATGAAAATAATAAAGTTGAAGTTAATTTTTTCATAGATGAAGGTTTAAGACACTATATTTCAAATATAAATTTTGATAATCAGTTAAGTCAAAATAATAATTTTGATGATTTATTAAATGATTTTATATCTAAAAATCAAAATTTAATTGATAAAGTATATAGTATTAATCAATTAGAAAAACTGGAAACTGATCTTTCCAGTACTTTAAAATCATCCGGAGTGAATTATTTTGAAATTAATAGTTATACTAAAGTATCTTCTAATAATGTTGATATCTTATTTGTTATCAAATCGACAAAACCAAAATATATTAATCAAATAAACATATCTGGAAATGACAGAACATATGATTATGTTATTAGAAGAGAAATTGATGTAGCTGAAGGTGATCCAATAAATGATTTAACATTAAGACAGATAAGAAAAAAATTAAATAATTTATTAATTTTTAAAAATGTAGATGTAGAAATGAAAACTTCAGATGAAGATGAGGATTCTAAAAATATAGAAATTGATGTTGAAGAAACTCAAACAGGAAGTTTTAATGTTGGATTTTCTGTAGGGTCGTTAGACGGTATAAGCTTTTTAACAGGTTTAAAAGAACGAAATATTAATGGTACTGGCAGATCCCTAGAATTTTTAATTAATACAAATGACGACAATAAAGAATTTACCTTTAGCACTTCTGAAAAATTTATTTTTAACAGAGATATAGAGCATGCATATTCAGCAATTTATAAAGAGAGTGATTTTGCTACCTCAAAGTCATACAAACTTAATGCTTTAAACTTAGAAACTAATTTTAATTATACTTTATCTGATAATTTGTATCATACTATTGGCATTGGTTATCAATTGAAAGAATATATTATAACAAACTCTTCTACTGTATCAGATAATATAGCTAAATCTTCTGGAGAGAGTATAAGTTTTAATCTAAATAATGATCTAATTTTTAACACTTTAAATTCATTTATCAAACCTACAAAAGGTAATTATTTTCTTTTTGCTAATTCTATTCAAACTCCATCAAGTTCATCAAATGGATATTTCAAAAATATTATTACTTTTAAGAAATATTTTGAAATAAAAAATGACATTTATTCAATACAAACCAAACTAGGTAATATTTATTCTCTTAATGATAGTGAAATTTTATCAGATGATAAGTTTTCCTTAGGTGGTAGATGGTTAAGAGGTTTTGATAATTACGGTGCAGGACCAAGAGATTCTCGAACATCCTATGTAGGAGGTAATAATATAATTGCTGCTAAATTTGATTATTCGCGACCAATAACACTTAATGACCAGAATCCTATATATTTAAATCTATTTAATGATTATGGGTTAGTTTGGGGTAATCAAAACAATGTAACATCATCTGATGAGACTGTAAGATCTTCATATGGCTTTGGAATAAATTATTATTCCCCAATTGGACCAATTGGATTTACTTGGGGCTTCCCAATAAATGATAAAGATTATGATATTAAACGTATGTTTACATTCTCAATAGGTAATTTAAATTGATATTTAAATATTATATTTTTTTTATATTATTTTTAATATCTTCAAATTTATTTGCTATAAATGTCAGAGTTATTGATTTAGAATTTTTAATAACTGAAAATGAAACTTTCAAAAAATCTATATTAATAATTGAAAATGACCAAATTAAACATAAAGAACATTTTACTAATAAAGAAAATGAACTTCAGTCTGATTTAGAAAGAATAGAAAATTTAAAATTGATATTAGATGATGAAAATCTTTCTATTGAAATTAAAGAATATAAAGAAAAATTTTCAGAATTCCAAAAGATTGTTAATAATTATAACTTACATTATGAGCAACAACTTAACAATTTAAAAAACTTAATAATGCAGAATATATTAGAATTAGTAAAAAAATATTCTAAAAAAAATAATATTGAATTGATATTAGACTCTGATAATTATATTATAGCAGTTAATAATATAAACATAACCAAAGATATTTTAATTGAATTAAATAAGCAAAATATTGAGTTTGAATTTGAACAATATAAATAAAATTAACTACAAAACTATAAAAGAGAATTTTATTACTCATAATATAAGTTTTGAATCTATTCTTTCAGATGAAGATTATTTTGAAGATTTTAATTCTATTTTAAAATCTAATAAAAATGATATAACTTTTTTTTTAGACAGTAGTTCGATAAGTATGCTTAAAAATATAAATGCTAAAGTCTGTCTAATTAGTAAAAAAAATTTAAAATATTTACCAAAAAATATTATTCCAATAATTGTTAATGATACTTATAAAGCTTTTTCAATCGTATCAAATTTGTTTAAAATAAACAAAAAATCCACTGGAGAAATTTCTGTTAAATCAAATATAAATATTGATTCAGTTTTACATAACAATGTTCAAATAGATCCTTTTGTAAATATAAGAGAGAATTGTAAAATTTATGATAATGTTATTATTGAATCAAATTGCACTATTGGTCCAAACGTTACAATAAAGGAAAATACTGTTATTAAATCAAATAGCACTATTCTTCATTCTAAAATAGGTTCTGATTGTATAATTAAATCTGGAGCCGTGATAGGAGGCACTGGTTTTGGATTTGATCCAATTTAAAAAATGCGAATTGATCACAAAGGCGATGTAATCATAGGAAATAACTGTAATATTGGATCTAATACCACAATTGATAGAGCAGTATTTGATTCAACTATTATTTCAAATAATTGCTTTATAGATAATCTTGTACAGATAGCTCATAATGTTAAAATTGGCGAAGGTTGTATATTAGCTTCTCAAACCGGTGTAGCAGGAAGTTCTATCATTGGCTCTAATGTTATAATTGGAGGACAGGCTGGTATATCAGGTCACATAACTATTGGTAAAAATGTAAAAATAGCAGCAAAAAGTGGAGTTACAAAAAATATTAATGATAATGCTGTTATTGCCGGTTTTCCTGCAATTGATATTAAAAAATGGAAATTAACAAAAATTAAATTAGGTAAACTATAATGATTTTAAAAATTGAAGATATAAAAAAGTTCATTCCTCATAGAAAGCCATTTCTTTTTATTGATGAATGTAGAATTATTGATATTGGAAAAATAGGTGAATCTTATAAAACATTTAAACTAAATGAGTATTTTTTTGAAGGTCATTTTCCAAACAACCCAATTGTTCCAGGTGTTGTAATTGTTGAGGCAATGGCGCAAACAGCTGGTGTAGTAGTTTCACATAATCTTAAAAAAGTGGGAGATCATTCTGTGTTATTTATGAGTATTAATAAAGCAAAATTTAGAAAACCTATTTTACCAAATTTCAAAATAAGATTTGATGTTAGATTACAGAATAATATAAAAAATGTATATAAGTTTAATGGAAAAGCTTATCATCAAGATACATTAGTTTCTGAGTCAGAATTTTCAGCAATGATTACTGACAAGTAATAATTAGTAATAATATTTTTATATAATTTTTTTTTATAATTATTATTAGCTATTTATGGATTATAGTAATTCATATATATCACCAAAAGCTAAAATTCATAATAGTGTAAAAATAGGACCTTTTTGTTTTATTGGTGATGATGTAGTTATAGGAAGAAACTGTGAATTAAAATCTCATGTTTCAATTGTAGGAAATACTAAAATAGGAGAAAAAAATATTTTCTATCCATTTTGTTCGATAGGTTCAAAACCTCAGGATTTAAAATATAATAATGAGAAAAGTTTTTTAATTATTGGCAATAATAATGTATTTAGAGAAAATGTAACTGTCAATCCTGGCACTAAAGGTGGAGGCCTTAAAACAATTATAAAAAATAATTGTTTATTTATGATCAGTTCTCATATTGCCCATGATTGTAAAATTGAGTCTAATGTAATTTTAGCAAATAATGCAACATTGGCTGGACATGTTGAAATAGGCGATAGCGCAATAATTGGAGGAAATTCAGCAGTACATCAGTTTGTTAAAATAGGGAAGTTAGCAATGATTGGAGGAATGAGTGGAGTAGAAAAGAATATTTTACCTTATTGCTTATACATTGGGATTAGATCTGGCATTAATGGTATCAATATAATTGGATTGAAAAGAAAAAATACTCCATATAAAAATATTAAATTTATGATATCTTTTTTAAAAGAATTATTCAATAAAGACTTTTCTATCGAAGAAAATTTAAAAAATTTAAATAAAAAATACGAAAGAATTAATGAAATACAAGAAATGTTAGAATTTATTAAAAATTCTAATAAAAGAGGATTAGCAAGTTTTTTAAATGAATAATATTGGTATTATTTCTGGAGGTGGAACTTTACCATTAGCTATAGGTGAGAACTTAATTAATAAGAGTTATAATGTAATATTTTTTGTTATAGAAGAATTTTACAACATTAACACATATAAAAATTATAATGCTCAAAAAATTACACTTAATTCAGCAAAAAAAATTATTCAAATTTTAAAATCAAATAATATTAATAATATTATTCTTGCTGGTAATATTAGTAGACCAAGTATAACTGATTTAAGTTTTGATTTTCAAACTTTTAAACTAGCAAAAGAATTACTATTAAATAAAAATGGTGATAATGATTTGTTACTTGCTATTACTAAATTCTTCAAAGATAATGGGTTTGATTATTTTAACTGGAAAGAATATTGTCCAGAGCTTTTTGCAAATATTGATAATTTAACATCTACTACTCCAACAGATTTGGCTAAAAAAAATCTAGATAAAGCACTGTCTATTTTTAAATCATATGGAAGGTTAGATATTGGTCAAAGCTTAATTATTCAAAACCAAATTGTAATTGGTTTAGAAGCTGCAGAGGGTACGGATAATCTAATTTTTCGCTGTAAAAACTTTAAAAAAAGCGGAGATAAAGGTATTTTAGTAAAACTATCTAAATATAATCAAAGTAATATTCTTGATATTCCAACAATTGGTTTACAAACAATAAATTTATTAAAAGAAAATGATTACGAAGGAATATATATTGAAAAAAATAACTGTCTTATACTTGATAAAAAGAAAACTATAGAATTAGCTAACAAGTTTAAAATATTTATTTCCACTTGCAATAAAATTGACTAAAAATATAAAAATTTTTATTTGTTGTACTGAGCAATCAGGCGAAAATATCGTTTATAATATTTGTAAAAAATTAAATATATATAATTATCAAATTGATGGAGTGTGTGGAAGTTTATCTGAAAAATATTTTACTAACAAATATTATGATATTAGTTTATTTAAATCTTTAGGTTTGTTTGAAATACTTTTTTCTATACCTAAATTTTTAAAAATTATAAATAATTTATCAATAAAAATCTTAAATCAAAATTATGACTTAGTAATTTGTGTAGATTCTCCTGATTTTAATTATCAATTGGCTAAAAAATTAAAAAAAATAATTTTAAAAATAACATTATACAGATTGTTGCTCCTACAGTTTGGGCATGGAGAAGTAAAAGAGCAGAAAAGTTTGCTAAAGTTTTTAATGAAATTTTTACTTTATTTAGTTTTGAAAATAAATTTTTTGAAAAAGAAGGTTTAAAAACTACTTTTATTGGTCATCCTGTTTCTCTTATAAAAAGCAACAATTATGATGATCAAAAAGATAAAAAATTAATAGCTTTTTTACCTGGTAGTAGAGAAAATGAAATAAAAAAACTTTTTCCATATTTTAAACATATCCATGATTATTTGTTGAAACACGAATTATATAATTATAAGCTTTTTATTCCAACTTTACCTCATTTAATTAATAAAATAAAACAGTTAACTAAAAATTGGAAAATACAAACAATTATATCTGATAATATTGATATTAATGAAAAATATTATAAAAATGTTTTTATAAGCGTAACATGTTCAGGTACTGCTTCTTTAGAAATATCAAAAAGGATGATACCTCAAATAGTTTTGTATAAGCTTAATCCCTTAACATATTTTATATTTTCTTTTTTAACCAAAATTAGATTTGCAAATATTATAAATATTATGAATAATAAAATGATTGTTAAAGAGATTGTTAATAAAGAATTAAATAAATCAAAATTAATATCTGCTTTTTCTAATATTATGAATGAAAAAAAATTTAGAGATAAACAAATTTTTGAAGTAAAAAAAGTATTAAATCAAATACAATCTTCTCAAGACCCCTTTGAAATATGTAAAAAAAGAATAAAAGAAATTATTTCCACAACCACTTAAATATTGATTTTTTCTCTCTAATTGATTCCTGTTGAAAATCTCTTGATTTTTTTCCTAAGTATAACTGTCTTGGCCTACCAATTTTGTTTATTGGATCTTCAATCATTTCTTTCCATTGAGAAATCCAGCCTACAGTTCTTCCTATTGCAAATAAAACAGTAAACATACTAGTTGGGAATCCTAAAGTTTTTAGAATAATGCCAGAATAAAAATCCACATTTGGAAATAATTTTTTTTCTATAAAATAGTCATCTTTAAGAGCAATTTTTTCTAATTCTATTGCAATCTTTAATAGTGGATCATCAAGTTTATCTAATTCTTCTAAAACTTCATGAGCACTTTCTTTCATTACACTAGCTCTTGGATCGTAGTTTTTATAAACTCTATGTCCAAAACCCATTAATCTAAAAGGGTCATTCTTATCTTTTGCTTTGTTAATATATTCTGGAATGTTTTTTACATCTCCTATTTCCTCAAGCATTTTAATTACTGCCTCATTGGCTCCACCATGTGCAGGGCCCCATAAAGATGCAATTCCAGCAGCTATACATGCAAATGGATTTGCTCCTGAAGATCCAGCCAACCTTACAGTTGAGGTTGAGGCATTTTGCTCATGATCAGCATGTAAAATAAAGAATCGATCCATTGCTTGAACTATTTTTTTACTAATTTTAAATTCTTGAGTAGGTACAGAAAAAGTCATATATAAAAAATTTTCTGCATATGATAAATCATTTCTTGGATACACAAATGGTTGTCCAATAGAGTACTTATAAGCCATTGCACCAATAGTTGGAATTTTAGCAATTAATCTATGACAAGCTATCATTTTTTGATTTACATCAGAAAAATCAGTACTGTCGTGATAGAAGGCTGATAAGGCACCTACAACACCTACCATAATTGCCATTGGATGTGCGTCTCTTCTAAAACCTCTATATAAGTGAACTAACTGCTCATGTAACATTGTGTGGTTAATAATTACATCTTTAAACTTTTGCTTATCTTCAGGGGAAGGTAAGTCTCCATGTAAAAGCAAATAGCAAACTTCTAAGAACTCACTTTTGCTAGCAAGTTCATTTATGTTATATCCTCTATGTCTTAAGATTCCTTTATTACCATCAATATATGTAATCGAGGAGTCACAAGATGCGGTAGATGTAAACCCCGGATCATAAGTGAACATACCTGTTTCTTGATATAACTTTCTAATATCTAAAACATCAGGACCTTCGGTTCCTTTAATCACTGGTAGATAATAAGATTTTCCAGTTTCATTATTAAATAATGTAAATGAATTTTTTTGTTTATTGTCTTCGAAATCTGCCATATTAAATTTTATACCTTTTCAGTCTTTCTATTGATTTTTGTTTTCCCAATATCATAAAAATATCAGTAATAGAAGGTCCATTATAATCATTAGTAAGTAAATATCTAATTGGCTTACCTAAAATAGGAAATTTAATATTATTCTTCTTTAAAAAATCTTTAATTTCTAAATTAATGAAATCATATTCCCATTTATTAATATTGTAAATTAATTTTAAAAAATTATCAAAGCAATTATTAAATTCATCTTGAAAATTTTCATTTAAAGATACTTCAAAGTTATCATTAAAATATATTTCTGATATTTTTATCATTTCCTTATACTTATTAATATCTTTTTTATAAATATTAAATATTCTAATTAATTTTTCTTTATCGATCGTTATATATTTTTTTAAAAGCAAGCTTGATTGACAATAATTTAAAAATAAATATAAATTTTCTTCTTTTCTTAAATAATAATTATTAAAATAATCTAGCTTTTTATAACTGAAGATACTTGCTGACTTTGATAAATCTTTAATATCAAAATTTGAAATTATATTATTAATTTCTATCACTTCATTGTCTTGATTTTTAGGTGCCCATCCTAATAAAATTAAATTATTAATGATGGCATCAGGTAAATAACCTAGTTCTTTTAAATCATTTAAACTAACTGCCCCATGTCTTTTTGATAATTTTGATCCATCTTCACCATGAATTAAAGGAATGTGGGCATATTTTGGAATGTTCCAATTTAAATATTCATATATAAATTTTTGTCTAAAATAATTATTTAAATGATCATCGCCTCTAATTATAAAATTTACTCCAAGATCATGGTCATCAACCACAACTGATAACATGTAAGTTGGTATATTATTTTTACGAACCAGTACATAATCATCTATTTCAGAATTTTTTACCTCAACCCTTCCTTGAATTTTATCTTCTAATATTTCATTTCCCTCAATGGGGATTTTGATTCTAATTACAAAACCTTTTTCTAATGATTGAACTTCTTTATTTTTCTCACAAGATATGCATATTTTTTTTGAAGTAATTTTACCTGAATTTATTTTTTTTCTTCTTTCGCTAAGTTCACTCTCATTACAAATACATTTGTAAGCTTTTTTATTTTTCAAAAGTATATTAGCAATTTCAAGATGCCTATTAATATTTTGAGTTTGAATTTGTGGTTCATTATCCCATTTTATTCCTAACCAATTTAATCCATTAAGTATATTTTCTTTGAATTCATTTGTTGATCTTTCCTTATCTGTATCTTCAATACGCAAGTATAATTTTGAATTTATATTTTTAGATTTATATATAAAATTTATTAATGCTGTTCTTGCACTGCCTATATGAAAATTCCCTGTTGGTGAGGGCGCAAATCTAGTAATAATTTCAGTCATTTATAAAATAACTATTAATTATATTTTCTTATAATGCCAGATAAAGTACCTTGAATTTGTATATCTCCAATATTATGCTCTTTGATATCATAAGCTTTATTTGCAGGTATCAGATAAATTTTTTGATTAGTCATTTTAATTTTTTTAAGAGTAATTTCATTATCAAGTGTAAGTACTGCAGCAATTTTGCCATTTTCCGCAGATGTAGTTTTTTTAATGATTGCTATATCTCCATCAAAAATACCCTCATCAATCATGGATAATCCTCTTACTTTTAACCCAAAATAAGTAGAATGTTTTGTGACTAAGGATTTTGGTATTGCAATAATTGAATCTGAAGAATTTATAGCTTCAATTGCTTCTCCAGCAGCAATTGATCCAATTAAAGGTATATTTAGAAAGTTTTCTTCTTTGCTATTATTATTTGGAAGTAACTTAGTTATTTCCATTGCTCTTGCTTTGTGTTTTAAGCGCTTTATATATCCTCTTTGTTCTAAACTTGTAATTAATCTGTGTATTCCAGATTTTGATTTCAAATTAACAGCATTTTTCATTTCCTCAAAAGATGGAGAAATGTCATTTGATGAGATGTAATTATTTAAATAAACAAATAGTTCTTTTTGTTTTTTAGTTAACATATATGTTCTATATATGTTCTCTTTTGATAAATTACAACAACATTATTAAGTATATTTAAATTTTAAAATCGCTTGATTTTCCGCCTTTTTTTGAATTTAATCTTAAATTAGCTATTTTAATAGATTTGTTTAAGTATTTACACATATCATAAATTGTCAAACAACTGATAGTAACGGCAGTTAAAGCCTCCATTTCAACACCTGTTTTTGATCTTGTTTTAACTATTGCCTTAACGTTCATTGATTTTTTTTTTATATTTTTGGTTATTTCTATATTAACTGAGTCTATCGGAATGTTATGACAAAGAGGTATTAATTTAGATGTTTCTTTAGCTCCCATAATTCCAGCTATTATTGCTATATTTTTAATACTTCCTTTTTTTGATTTTAAGTTTTCGATTTTTTTAAAACTATTTTTGTCAAATATTACCTCTCCTTCAGCTTCTGCTATTCTTTGAGTAATGTTTTTATCTCCAACATCGACCATTATAGGGCTGTTTTTTTTATCTAAGTGACTAACCATGATTTAATAATTTTTTAATAAAAGTTGAATAATCATTTGATCTTAAAATCGATTCACCGATAAGAAAGTTAAAAATACCTATATCATTATACATTTTTATATCTGCTGATGATTTAATTCCACTTTCTGCAATTACAGTATAATCTTTACTAACACTTGTAAATAAGTTTGCAGAGTTGCCAATATTAGTTTTAAGATTTTTTAAATTTCTATTGTTAATACCTATTATTGGATAATTTAACTTTAAAGACCTTTTTATTTCATCTTCATCATGTGTTTCAATAATGCAATCTAAATTTAGATCATTAGCAATTCCCAAGAATTTTTTTAATTGATCATCACTTAATATTGAAACAATTAGCAAAATCACATCAGCTTGATAGACTTTACTTTCATATATTTGATATTCATCAATAATAAAATCTTTTCTTAAAATTGGTATTTTTGTATTTTGTTTTATAAAGGATAAATGATCTATTTCTCCTTTGAAATAATTTTTTTCAGTTAAAATAGAAATTGCATTAACTCCAGACCTCTCATATATTTTAGCAATTTCTAAAGGCTCATAATTCTTAACAATTTCTCCAGCACTTGGGCTCGCTTTTTTTATTTCACCAATAATAAAATTTTTTTTCTCAACACTTGCTTTTAAAATGTCACTTTTAAAATTTCTTTTTAAGATTTGATCTGATACTAATTTCTTAAGAGATTTTAATGAACATTTTTTTTTTAAAATTTCTATTTCTAATTTTTTATCTTCGCAAATTTTATTTAAAATATTATTCATTAGTAATACTTGATATAAAATCTTTCGTTTTACCTTCATTAATTGATTTTTGAGCTATTAGAGCTCCTTCTTTTATATCCTTGGCTTTCCCAGAAAGGTATATTGCTGCACCTGCGTTAATCTCAACAATTTTTTGAAAATGACCATATTTCCCATTAATCATTTTTAAAAAGCATTCAGCATTATATTTCGGATCACCACCTTTTATATCTTCAAGAGAAATATAATTATACCCAATATCACGCGGATCAAAATTATAATTTTTGATTTTTTTGTCTTTTAACTCACAAATATATGTGTTTTGACTAAGTGTAATTTCATCTAATCCATCAAACCCATGAACAATCATTATTTTATTTGATCCTAATTCATTTAAAACTTCACAATGAGTGTTAAGCAATTTTTTGTCATAAACTCCTAAGAGTTGGTTTTTTGCACTAGCAGGATTTGTTAATGGTCCTATGAGATTAAAAATTGTTCTTGTCCCCAAATTTTTTCTTACATTAATCACATGCTTCATTGCTGAATGATGATACTGAGCAAACATAAAACAAAAATTATTATTTTCTAATTGTTTTTCCAATATTTTTGGATCATTAGAAAATTTATATCCAATGTTCTCTAACATATCTGCAGATCCAGATTTTGAACTTACCGATTTATTTCCATGTTTTGCAATTGATACACCACAACTTGCGGCAACCAAAGAAGCAGCAGTGGATATATTTAAAGTGTCAGACATATCTCCGCCAGTACCGCAGGTATCAACAACATTTTCTGGAGAATTAATTTTCAAGGACTTAGATCTCATTATTTTTGTTGCACCTAGTATTTCATCTTTAGTTTCTCCTTTAATCTTTAGAGAAATTAAAATAGCAGTTGTATCAATTTCATTTAATTCACCATTCATAATTAATTCAAAAAGATAATATGACTCTCCAGTAGTTAAATTAATCTGAGAAAATAATTTATTTTTTATATTATTAAATTCCATATTTTATTAATTTTAAAAAATTTTTTAATAAATCTTTTCCTATTTTAGTCCCAATACTTTCTGGATGAAATTGAAAACCATAAATAGGTAGCTGTGAGTGAGCTATTCCCATTATTATTTTATTATTCGTTTCTGCTGTTACTATAAAATCTTTTGATAGTGTATTTCTATCGATTATTAAAGAGTGATATCTTGTTGCTAAAAAATTATTTTCAATATTTTTAAATATTTCATGATTAAAGTGTTTCATGGAGTCAACTTTACCATGCATAATTTCTTCACATCTTATAATTTTCCCTCCAAATGCCTGACCTATGGATTGATGACCTAAACAAATACCTAATATAGGAAATTTATTTTTAAATTTCTCAATTAGCTTTAGACATATACCTGCTTCATTTGGTGTGCATGGCCCAGGAGATAGCACAATTGCTTTTGGATTAATTTCTTCAATCTCTTTAATTGTTATTTTGTCATTTCTGTATGTTTGCACTTCTGCCCCTATTTCATTTAAATAATGCTTAACGTTGTAAGTAAAGCTATCATAATTATCGATCAAAAGTATCATTAATTATATCTATAAGAGTCTTTAGCTGCTGCCATCAAAGCACCTGCCTTATTTATTGTTTCTTGATATTCATCTTCAGGCTTAGAGTCATATACTACTCCACCACCTGCTTGGATATAAAGTTTATTATTTTTTACTAATCCACTTCTTAAGCTTATACATGTGTCCATATCTCCGTTTGAATCAAAATAGCCCATACACCCAGCATAAAAACTTCTGTTTAAATTTTCAAGCTCCTCAATTATTTCCATTGCTCGAATTTTTGGAGCTCCAGACACTGTTCCAGCTGGAAAACCAGCTTTTAATGCATCTACTGCATCATATTTTTCATCAATCAGGCCTTCAACATTTGAAACAATATGCATAACGTGAGAATAATATTCAATTATCATTTTTTCTGTTACTTTAACTGTGTTATTTTTGGCAACTCTTCCAACATCATTTCTACCTAAATCTAAAAGCATTAAATGTTCAGCAAGTTCTTTTTCATCCGCAAGAAGATCTTTTGATAACTCAAAATCTTCACTTGTGTTCCTTCCTCTTTTTCTAGTTCCAGCAATTGGTCTTATTGTAACTTTCTCATCTCTTAGTTGAACTAGCAATTCTGGACTAGATGCAACAAGGCCAAAGTTATCAAAATTTAAGTTTACTAAATATGGAGAAGGATTTAATCTTCTTAAAGATCTATATAGGCTTATTGCTTCTAAATCATAATTTGTTTCAAACCGTTGTGAGGTTACAACTTGAAAAATATCACCTTTTTTAATATATTCTTTAGCTTTTGAAATCATTGAAAAATACTCTTCTTTAGAATAATTTGATTGGAAGTTAAGATCAGAATTTATTTGATTCTTTTTTGTCTGAATAAGACTTTCTTTTAATTGATTTACTTTTACTTCTAAAGCTTCTTGTGTTTTTAGAAATATTTTCTCAAAATTTTTATCATTGCTTGGATATACAACTGTCATAACAGTTATACTATCTTTAATATTATCAAATACAGTTACTATCTTAGGTCTTATTAATACAGAGTCAGGTATATTTATATCGTCTTTATTCTCTAAATTTATTTGTTCCATATATTTTATCATTGGATAGCCTAAATAACCAACAAGAATAGGATAGGGTACATCAATTACACCTTTGTCAAATTTAGATATTTCAATTAAATTTTTAAGAGACTCTATTGGTGCACTTGATACATCATAACCATAATTGTTATCTTGATAGATAATTGATGCACTATTATTATTTACTTCCCAAATAATATCTGGATCACAACCAAGGAGTGAATACCTTCCTCTAAGACTACCTCCTTCAACTGACTCTAATAAAAATGAATACTTTTGGTTTTTTTTTAACTTTAGTAAACAAGAAATTGGTGTCTCAACATCTGCTATTAAGTCACGTTTAAGAATCTGAGGTTTGCTTTGTTTCAGCCCCTCAATAAATTTATTTTTTAATTCATTCATTAATATTGGCTAATTAAAGCCTGAATTAAACTGTCATTTGTAGAAATGCTTTTATGTTTGATTATTTCAGATCCAAAATTACTCCTTAATTCAGATAACATTGAAATCTTTTGAGGGTTTGCAACTTCATTAGGAAAGATAATTTTTTTTAATTCACTAATGTAGATATCATCATTAGTAATACTCATAGAAATCTCATTCATCTCATTTGCGAATATGTTATTCTTTAAAATTGGTGGATAAGAATTATCATTTAACTTAATATCTTCATTTGAAATTTTACTATTTAAGAGATTAGCAATATATTTAAAAGATTTTGAATTTTCCTTTGTTTCATTAAGACTAGTTTCTATACTTTTTATTTTCAAAGTATTAATCCAATCGTTTGATACAGTTTCAAAAATCTCACTTAATTCATAAGGTTTTTCATTTTCAATATTAACAACATTTATTACAATAGATCTGTTATCATCTACATCTAAAATATCGCTAACAAAATCTTTATTGCTTGCAAAACTTTTTGCAATAACTTGATTTTTAATTAAGTCATTTTCAGATTGCATATTTTGTCGTTCTACATTTTTTATCATTTCTATGTTTAAAGAGTTATCAAGAGCTATTTCATTTAATGTCAGACCATCTAGTATTTGTTGACTTATTTTAATTTTTAAGTCTGTTATAAAATTTTCAAGCTCAACTTGTAAAAGTGTATTGTTTATTTCATCTTTTGATTGGTCCAGAGTTTTTTGAATTTCAGGGTAGATATTATCTACAACTACAATATGTTTTGCTAGTGGAGTTTCTACAACATTAGAGATTTGATCTTTTTGAAGACCAAAAATCTCTTTAGATAAATCTTCTAAAACTTCATTTTTGGATACTTTGGAGAACTCATTAAAAATTAAATTATTCTCGTTTGCAAATTTTATAATTTCTTCTTTTTTATAAGATGCAATATCATTTCTAAATTTTAATGCCTCGTCAAGTTTTTTAAAATTAAATTGAATGAAATCTCTTGTTTCTGGCTCTAAAAAAAATTTATTATTATTATTGTAGTAGTTTTCTATCTGAGAATCTGAAGGAGTAAATTGATTTTTGTAGTTATTTTTATCAATTACTAAATAAGATACATCTCTTTTTTCAGGAACCATATAAGAGTTTATATTTTCATTAAAAAATTCTACTATTAAATCATTATTAATAGAAACATCTAATTCATCAAGATTGGGCAATTCAAAATCATTAATATTTAATTTTATTAGATTAATGTTTCTAGTATGGTTATTATGTTTGTCTAAAAATATTTGCATTTCATTAGGGTAGTTCACTTTAAAAAATAATTTATCAAAAACTCTTGATCTGGATTCGTAGTCAATAATTTTTACTAAATCATCTATTTTTAAATTTTGCTGGGATAAGAATGAGTTTAGTGTTGTCTCATTAAGTTTGTTATTTTTATCGTATAAGTTAGGAAATCTTTTTTTTGTTTGAGTTGCTATTACCGTTTCATCTAATATAAAATCTATATTATCAAATTCGTTTTCAAAAACAGCATTATTTACAAGCTGACTCAATGCTATCGAATGTATTTGAAAAGCTGCAATCTCTTCACTAGTAAGAGGCTTACCAAACATCTGACTATATTGATTAACATTCATTTGCATTACTCTAAGAAACTTAGAGGTAGAAATAGGCGTGCCAGAGACTGAGGCAACAACATTGTCAGAATTAAATAAATTAGAATATCTTTCCCCACCCCTAAAAAAAAATAAACTTAACCCAAACAATATTGCCAATACAAAAGTAATTTTAGATTTTCCAAGGCTTCTAAACATAAATTATGTTGCTTCTATAATAATAGTTTCTATAAGGGAAATAATTATGATCAAATTAAACAATTTTTCTTCATTTTTTGTTGCAAATTGGAAATTAAATGGCAATTTTAAGTTTATTGATAAATTTATTAGTGAACTTAAGATACCTGAAAATTCGTCTAAGTGTATTATAATATGTCCAACATCTATACATTTAGATTATATAAGCCATAAGAAAAATAATTTTTATATTGGTGCTCAAAATGTATCTCAGTATAAAGAAGGGGCATACACAGGTGAGATCTCATCTAATGCACTTACTGATTTAAAAATTCGTTTTTGTATAGTTGGACACTCTGAGAGAAGACAAATATTTAATGAAACAAATATTAATGTTAACTCAAAATCATGCCATCTAATCCAACATGATATAGTTCCGATTGTATGTATTGGTGAAACATTAGAAGAAAAAGAAAATAGAAAAACAAATGATATATTAGTAAAGCAATTAGAAGAGAGTATTCCAGAATCTTCAAACTCAGATAATACTATTATTGCTTATGAACCAGTTTGGGCAATAGGCACAGGGTTAACACCTACTATTAAAGAAATTAATAAAACTCATGAGTTTATAAAAAATCACAATACCAAATTTAATAATTATAAAATTTTATATGGTGGATCAGTAAAAGCTAATAATGCAAAAGAAATAGTATCTTTACCAAATGTTGATGGAGCATTGGTAGGAGGGGCTTCACTTAAATCTGATGATTTTACAAAGATAATAGAAGATTAATATCTTGATTTATAAAACTTAATAAATATAAGGATCGCATGTTAACATTAATAATTATTCAGCTAGTTCTTGCTATTCTTCTTGTTATTCTAGTTTTACTTCAAGGTAGTGACAATGAAGGTCTTGGTCTTGGAGGAGGTGGAGGAGGCTTAGGAGGAATGATGTCAGCTAGAGGTTCCGCAAACCTTTTATCTAGACTTACAGCTTTAACAGCAACTTTGTTTATGGTTATGAGTGTTATATTGACAATTGTTGCTTCAGTTGGTTCTGAGAGAAATGTTTTA
>MDTE01001099.1_pt1 | contig 22773 bp, 25 predicted proteins | sample 811231 | NCBI WGS metagenome assembly MDTE01 (sample SAMN05326651, study PRJNA326480) | marine metagenome | isolation source: seawater | place: Indian Ocean: Red Sea | collected 2010 | reverse complement strand
CTGATGTAGCAACAAGAGATCCTGCTAATGCAGTTAACCCTACTTTTTTAAGTTTGTTCATATTTAACTCCTTATTGTTTTATAATTAATTATAAACAGCAGTATTTTTAGCAAAAATATTGATTTTTTTGCTAAAAATGCTTTAAAATCTATTTAATTTTTAAAAGTGTTGCTAAAATACATCATATCTAAAAAGGTCGAATTTATTAAGGTTTTTTATAAATGAAGATACATATTATCCCTAATTATGCTAATTATTGTTTATATCATAAAAATTAACTATGAAATTATATTCTATTAAAGTCATTGCTTTTTTGCTCGGAGGCCTTTTTTTATTAAACTCATGTGATGCATTAAAATATAGAAAAGTTAGTGCAAAAGATTTCCCACCAGATCCGAAAGAGAGAGTTGCTAAAAATATTGAAGAGGGAAGAGGTTTTAGATTATTCGACAGTGAGGAATTTAAAAGTGGAGGATTTGACTTTGCTACTTCAAACGAATTATGGAGAGCTTCTTTAGACGTATTAGACTTTATGCCATTGCTTACTGCAAATTATTCCGGGGGAATCATTGTTACAGACTGGTACAACGATGGTGATGACGTAAATACATCAATTAAAATTTCTGTTAGATTTTTAACAAATGAAATTAGAGTAGATGCACTCGATATAAAAATATTTAAAAAAAATTGCAGTGTAACTCAAACTTGTAAAACCTCTGAAATTGAAGGCGAGTTATCATCTGAATTAAAAAAAAGCATACTAAAGAAAGCTGTTTTTTATGAAAAATCAAATCCGTCAAAGAAGAAGAGGAAATATATTTACAGCGATCCTAAAGACTAAAATATTTCTAATTTAAATCTTCATCAAAATGGAAAGATATAATTTTAAAACTGTAGAGTCCAAGTGGCAGAAATTCTGGGAAAAAAACAGAAGTTTTAAAACGAAAGTAGATAAGAATAAAAAAAAATTTTATTGCCTAGAAATGTTTCCTTATCCATCGGGCAAAATACACATGGGCCATGTAAGAAACTATACAATTGGAGATGTTTTGGCTAGATACAAAACATCTAAAGGGTTTAATGTTCTACACCCAATGGGATGGGATTCATTTGGCTTACCAGCAGAAAATGCTGCTAGAGAAAACAGTCTTGATCCTAAGACTTGGACAGAGTCAAATATAGATACTATGAAAAATCAATTAAAGAAAATGGGATTGTCAATCGATTGGGATAGGGAAATATCAACTTGCTCTGAAGATTATTATAAACACCAACAACTATTTTTTTTAGAACTTTATGAAAAAAATCTAGTTTACAGAAAAGAGAATTATGTAAATTGGGATCCTGTAGAACAAACTGTTTTAGCTAATGAGCAAGTAATAGATGGTAAGGGATGGAGATCTGGAGCAATTGTAGAGAGAAAAAAATTAAATCAATGGTTTTTTAATATATCTAAATTTTCTGAAGAGCTTTTGGAGGGTTTAAAAGATTTAGATAAATGGCCTGAGAAAGTTAAAACAATGCAAAAAAACTGGATAGGTAAGTCTTATGGATGTGAAATTGACTTTAAGATTGAGGGAAAATTACCCATTAAAGAAATAAAATGTTTCACAACTAGACCTGATACTTTATTTGGTTTCTCTTTTTTAGCCGTCTCGGTTGATCATCCTATTTCAAAACATTTTTCAAAGGACAAAGAATTTATAAAATTTAGAGAAGAATGTTCAAAAACCGGAACTACAGAAGAGTCCATTGCATTAGGTGAAAAAATTGGATTTAAAACAGACTTACTTGCTATTAACCCTTTAAATAAAAGTGAAAAAGTGCCTGTATATTTTGCGAATTTTGTTCTAATGGACTATGGATTTGGTGCAGTTTTTGGTTGTCCAGCTCACGACCAAAGAGACTTAGATTTTGCAATTAAATATAATCTTAAAATCAAAACTGTAGTAAAACCAAAAGATAAAAATGATGATTTTGTTGTAGAAAAAGAAGCTTATACAGGTCCTGGAATTCTAATAAATTCTGAATTTTTAAATGGATTAAAAGTACCGGAAGAGTCAATAAATCATACAATAGATTTTCTTGAAAAAAAAAAAATTGGAAAAAAAAAAATTAATTTTAGACTTAAAGATTGGGGAGTATCAAGACAAAGATATTGGGGATGTCCGATACCTATGGCATATGATGAAAAAGGTAACGTTTATCCAGTCCCTAAGAATCATTTGCCTGTAAAACTTCCAGATAAAGTAGACTTAAATTCAAAAGGTAATCCGCTTAATAATGAAAATTCTTGGAAGAAAATAACAATTGATGGAAAAGAACTAACTAGAGAAACTGATACTCTTGACACTTTTGTGGACTCATCCTGGTATTTTATAAGATTTTGTTCACCATCTTTAAAAGAATACGGATTCGATCATGATGAAGTAAAATATTGGATGCCAGTTGATCAATATATTGGAGGCGTTGAGCATGCTATACTTCATTTATTATACTCAAGATTTTTTACCAGAGCTTTAGATTTTAAAAATGACAAAATTAACTTAAAAGAACCTTTTAATGGATTATTTACACAAGGTATGGTTTGCCATGAAACATACAAAGATGAAAATAATAAATGGTTAAGTCCTGATGAAATAATTTCAAAAGATGGAAAAAATTATTTTAAAAAATCAGATGAATCTAAAAAAGTTATAGTTGGACCATCAGAGTCAATGTCTAAATCAAAAAAAAATACTATAGATCCAGAAAAAATAATAATTAATTATGGAGCTGATGCAGTTAGATTATTTATCTTATCCGACAGTCCTCCAGAAAAAGATGTACAATGGTCTGAGCAAGGAATGCTGGCATCATATAAATTTATTCACAAATTATGGGAGTTACACAAAAAAATTAGAGAAAATATAAATGAAAAAATACCAGCATCAAAAAAAGATGAAATTTTATCTAAGTTTGTAAATCACTTAATTCATAAAGTTAATGGAAACCTTGAAAAGTTCAATTATAATGTAATTATAGCTAATATGTATGAAGCCTATAATTATCTAAATCAAAAAAATAATATAAATGTTGGAAGTAAAAATTTATTTGAGAACTATTCCAAGGTACTAACCATATTCTCTCCTATTATACCTCACTATTGCAGTGAATGTATGGATGATCTTAAAATAAAAACTGATAATAAATGGCCAGAAGTCAATTATAAATTGTTAGAAAAACAAGAGGTAAATATAGTAATTCAAATAAACAGCAAAAAAAGAGGGATTATAGTTGCCAAAAAAGACATTGAAGAAGAAGATGTTTTAAAATTAGTTTACAAAGATGAAGAAATTAAAAAATTTTTAGAAAATAAACAAATAACTAAAAATTTTTATGTTAAAAATAGATTAATAAACATTTTAGTAAAATGAGTAAAAACTTTAGATTATTTTATATATTATTTTTTATATTCATTATCTCATGTGGATATCAACCAATATTTCAAAAAAAAGATATTAATTTTAAAATTAATGAAATAATTGCAACAGGGGATAATAAAGCAAATTATACATTAATTAATAATTTAAAAAGTTTTAATAAAAGTGAAAACTTCTTAAATGTTTATGACCTAGTTATAAATTCAAATAAAACAAGACAAATTACATCAAAAGATACAAAAGGAAATCCTAAAACTTATAAATTAAACTTAGTTGTAGAAATTAAAGTTTATCTAAATAAAGAAATTAAAACTACAGAATTTTATGATAAATCTTTTTATTACAACAATATTGACAGTAAATTTGAATTAAGCCAGTATGAAGAAACAGTTTTAAATAACTTGTTAGAAAATATTTCACAAGAATTTTTATTTAAACTTCAAGCACTTTAAATAATGATTATAAAAAATTTTGAATTAAACAAAAATATATCAAAGTTTAAAATTTTCTTACTTTACGGAAATAATGAAGGACATAAAGATCAAGTTATAAACGACTTATTTATTAAAAATTTTAAAGGTCAAGTAGAACGTTTAGAAGAACAAAACGTATTAAATAATTATGAAAATTATTTAGCGGGTTTGATGAATAAATCATTTTTTGATGAAAATAAAATAGTTATCATTTCAAGAATTTCAGAAAAAATAATTAAGTTTATCGATGATTTACTTGAAAAAGATATTAAAGATATAACCATAATTTTAAATTCAAACAGTTTAGAAAAAAAATCAAAATTAAGAAATCTTTCCGAGAAAGAAAAAAAAATTGGTTGCGTTGCATTTTATGCAGATGAAAACAAAACACTCTCTTTTATTGCTTCTAAATTTTTTAGAGAAAATAAAATACCAATTTCTCAAGAAGGCATAAATATAATCATAGAAAGATCAAGTGGAGACAGGAAAAATTTAGAAAACGAATTAGAAAAAATAAAATTTTTTTCATATTATGAAAAAAAAATTACTATTGATGAAATAAATAAATTAACTAATTTAGCAGAAAATTTCACTATTTCTGAATTAGTAGACAATTGCTTATCAAAAAATATAAAAAAAACTATCAAGATACTGAATGAAAATAATTATAGTACAGAAGATTGTATTGTTATAATTAGAACTTTACTTTTAAAGTCAAAAAGAATTCTTAATTTAAAAAAAGAAATTATTGAAAATAATGATCTTGACCGTACATTATCGTCATTTAAACCTCCTATATTTTGGAAAGATAAGCCTGTGGTTAAAAAACAGCTCGAAAAATGGTCGTTAAAAAGTGCAGAAAATCTTGTTGTAAACATTAATGATATTGAACTCTTAATAAAGAAAAATTCAGCAAATTCTTTAAATATTATATCAGATTTTATTTTGTCGACCGCTAATAATTAATAATTTGCTTTTATTATCATTATAAGTCTATTTAGTTGATCAAGATCTTTATATTCGAAAGTTAAGATACCTTTATTATTTTTTTTATTTCTTATAAATGCCTTAATACCAGTTCTTTCTTCTAATGAATCCTCCAACTGTTTTAAATTTGGGTCTTTAGATGAAAATCTATTTTTTTTAATATTTTTTAAAGATCTAACTAAATTTTCTGACTGTCGAACTGATAAGTTTTTTTCTATAATTTTTTTTGCTAAAAAAAAAGCATTTTCTAATCCTACCAATATTTTGCCATGACCTTGAGACAACTTTTGCTGATCAATTAGATTAATTACTTCTTTTGGCAATGTCAGAAGTCTTAGACAGTTAGTTATATGCGTTCGACTTTTTCCAATAAATTTAGCAACTTTCTCTTGATCATAATTAAATTCGTCAATCAATCTTTTATATCCAAGTGCCTCTTCTATTGGGTTTAAATCAGTTCTTTGAACATTTTCCACAATTGCAAATTCTAATGATTTTAAATCATCAGCTTCAACTTCTATTATTGGAACTTCATGCAGACCTGCATTTTGTGCGGCTAACCATCTTCTTTCACCGGCAATAATTTCATATTTACCTTTATTCTCATCAGATTTTCTAACAACAATTGGTTGGATGATTCCTCTTTCTTTGATTGAGTTGGTTAATTCATCTAAATTCTCTTTATTAAAATTTTTTCTAGGCTGATATTTATTTCTTACAATTGAACTTATGGAAATCTTATTATTTATTGGTTGGGAATTTGTATCTCCTATTAAAGAAGATAGACCTCTACCCAGTCCCTTTTTTGCTTTAAATGGATTCATCAAGCCGCACTTTCAATAATTTTTTCTTGGTTTAAAAATTCATCAGTAAAACTAAAATAAGACTTGCTACCAGGACATGATTTATCATAAAATAATACTGGTATACCATGAGATGGTGCTTCTGATAATCTTACATTTCTTGGAACAACTGTTTTATAAACTTTCTGCGTAAAAAATTCTCTTGCTTCATTCTCAACTTCTGCGGAAAGTTTATTTCGTTTATCATACATCGTAAGAAGTATACCTTTGATTATCAAATCTGGATTTAAGTTATTCTTTATTCTTTCAATTGTCTTCATGAGTTGAGTCAATCCTTCAAGTGCAAAAAATTCGGTCTGTAAAGGGACTACTAAAGAATTTGAAGCAACAAGAGCCATTATTGTTAATAAGCTCAAGGATGGTGGACAATCTATAAGTACATATTCATATGATGCTCCAGAATTGTTTAAATATGCCATTATTTGCTCCTTTAAAATAAATGCTCTCCTGCTATCACCTGCTGTTTCAACTTCTAGTCCAGACAAATCAACGTTTGAAGTGATTATATCTAAATTTTCAAATTTTGTTTTACATATAACTTCTGAAATATCTTTTGATCCATTTAAAACATTATAAATAGTCTTTTCTGAATTAGCAGTATTGGACAAACCTAATCCTGTAGTAGCATTGCCTTGGGGATCCAAATCAATGACAAGAACTTTTTTTCCTTTTAATGATAATCCAGCGGCAAGATTAATTACCGTGGTTGTTTTACCAACACCCCCCTTTTGATTTATTATTGATAATATTTTTTCACTCATATTTTTTTTAAATTTGTAATTTTAATCATCATTGAATCTTTACTAGTTAAACTTTTTTTTTCAGTATACTCAAATTTAAATTTATTTAGAGACCCTCTTAAAACTTCTTTCCCATTTTTTCCAAGATAAACAATTACATATTTAAATTCTGAAAAATTTTTTTCTACGAGATCTAATATAATTGGCAAAGGTTTAAATGCTCTCGCAACAATTAAATCTGTTTTTAGATTTTTCTCATAAAAAATATTTTTTTGAAAAATTTTGGTGTTTAAATTAAATTTTTTTGATACTTCTTTTAAAAAATTACTTTTATGATAGCTTTTTTCATAAAGATTAAATGTCATTCTGGATTTTTTATATTTCATTATTATTGCAAGGACTATACCAGGTAGACCTGAGCCTGATCCAATATCAGTACATACTTCGTCATTTTCATCAATAAAATCAATTATTTGTGCACTGTCTATAATATGTCTTTCTTTTGAAATAGGTTCAGATTTATTGCTTATAAGATTAATTTCTTTATTTTTTTCTAAAATGAGGTTTCTAAATTCCTCAAGCTCTGGAAATGTTTCACGTGAAACATTTAGAGTTTCTAATTTTGAATAGTCTAAAATATTCGAATCAATCAAGCTATGTTCTTAATAGACTTTCTTTTGACGTGAGACAACAAAATATATACAGCGGCTGGGGTTATTCCATCAATTCTTAATGCCTGACCCATTGTTTTTGGCCTAATTTGCTTGAATTTAGACTTAACTTCATTAGATAATCCGCTTAAATCGTCATAATTAACAGTTTTAGGAATAATTAAATTTTCATCTCTTTTAAAAGCTAGTATATCGGCACTTTGCTTTTTTAAATATCCATGATAATGAGCATTTATTTCTAATTGTTCGTCAATTTCTCTAGTAAAATAGGGAATTATTGGCCATATTTCTCTTATTTTACTCATGTTTACATCTTTTTGACTTAAAACTCTATTTGCTGATCTAGAAACTCCATCTTTAGCAATATTTACCCCAAATTTTGATATTTTTGAAGGGGATATTGTTAAATTATCCATTTTATATTTAATTTCCTCTAATTTAGAGGTTTTTTCTCTAAAAGACTCTGATCTTTTCTTTCCAACTAAACCAATTTTAATACCTTTTTCAGTTAATCTTAGATCTGCGTTATCTGATCTTAAAGATAATCTATACTCTGCTCTTGAGGTAAACATTCTATATGGTTCAGCTACTCCCTTGGTTACTAAATCATCGATCATCACCCCTATATAAGCCTCAGATCTATCCAAAATAAAAGGTTCTTTGTTTCTAACAGATAGTGCTGAGTTTATTCCAGCAATTAAGCCTTGGGCCGCCGCTTCCTCATACCCAGTGGTTCCATTTATCTGACCTGCTAGATAAAGATTTTTAATTTTTTTTGTTTCTAAGGTTAAAAATAACTCCCTAGGGTCAACATAATCATATTCTATAGCATAACCAGGCCTTAATATTTTAACATTCTCTAAACCATTGATTTTACTACATATTTCATGCTGTACATCTTCAGGTAATGAGGTAGATATTCCATTTGGGTAAATTGTATTATCCTCAAGCCCCTCTGGCTCTAGAAATATTTGATGTCTTTGTTTATCCTCAAATTTTTTTACTTTATCCTCAATAGAGGGACAATACCTTGGACCAACACCCTTGATACTACCTGAGTACATTGCGCTTCTATGAATATTTTTGTTTATAATCTGATGAACCTTTTCATTAGTGTATGTTATTCTACATGAAATTTGCTTATTAATATTTTCCTTTGTAAGGAAAGAAAAAAAATAAGGATCTGTATCTGCAAATTGTTCCTCGAGATTTTGGAAATTAATTGATCTAGCATCAAGTCTAGGGGGTGTTCCTGTTTTTAGTCTACCCAAATTAAAACTATATTTTTTCAATTGTTCACTTAAACCTTTAGATGGTTTTTCATTATACCTGCCAGCTGGAGTTTGTTTTTCACCAACGTGTATCAAACCATTTAAAAAAGTTCCAGTTGTTAATATTAGCTTAGATGTTTTTATATTTTTACCAGATTCAGTTAAGACTCCTTTTATAGCGTTATTTTCAAATATAAACTCAATTACAGGATCTGAAAAAACGCTTAAATTACAATAGTTTACAAGTTTTTCTTGCATATATTTTTTATATAAAGATCTATCACTTTGAGTTCTTGGTCCTCTTACTGCGGGACCCCTACTTCTATTTAGTAATCTAAACTGTATACCTGACTTATCAGCGACTTCACCCATTAAGCCATCTAAAGCATCTATTTCTCTTACTAAGTGTCCTTTTCCTAAACCGCCTATGGCTGGGTTACAAGAAAGCTCTCCTATTGTATTTTTTTTGTGGGTAAATAATGCTGTATTAACTCCCATCCTAGCTGAAGCTGCTGCTGCCTCACATCCGGCATGACCACCACCTATTACAACTACCTCGAAAGATAACTCATTTTTCATAGCTGTAATTTATAATTGATTAAAATTTTTACAAGAAATCTCTTGGAAAGGCCTAGAATTGACAATTATCAATGGTTATTTACCTATACAAAAATCACTAAAAATTGACCCTAAAATTTCTTCAACATCAACTTTACCTACAATCATTCCAAGTTGTCTAGTAGCTAATCTTAAATCTTCAGAGGCTTTATCAAAATCTTCTGTGTCCTTTTTATTATCAAAATTTTCAAGATAAGATACACACTGCTCTAAATGTTGCCTATGTCTTTCTCTAGTTATTAAAATATCTTCTGACCTAATAAAAAGTTTATTAAGTCTTTCTTTTATTTTTAAAATTAATTCGTCTATATTCTTCTCTTTTTTTAATGACAAATAAATTGGATTATATTTTTTAAAATCTAAGATCATATCATCTATTCCAAGGTCTGATTTATTTACAACTAAAATTGATCTATCATTAATTAGATCTCTCAAAAACCCTGCAAAATCAGCATTTTTTGGCTCTATTAGTACAATGTTTAAATCGGCATCTTCGGCTTTTTTTAAAGCTAACTTTATACCTTCTCTTTCAATTTCATCCTTTGACTCTCTTATTCCTGCAGTGTCCGAAACTATAACTGGAAACCCATCTATATTTAAATGAGTTTCTATAACATCTCTAGTTGTTCCCGCAATTTCTGAAACTATAGCTACTTTTCTTTTTGACAAATAATTTAGTAATGTCGATTTGCCAGCATTTGCAGGCCCAACTATTGCTATTTTAAAACCCTCTCTAATTCTTTCTCCTATCTTTTGATCATCTAATTTTTTGATTATTTCTGTTTTAATTAAATTTGCTTCAACTTTTATTTTTTGGTCTATATCTTTTGGTAAATCATCTTCAGGAAAATCTATCTTCGCCTCTATATAAGATAAAATTTTTAAAAGTCTTTTTCTCCAGGAGTTATAAATTTTATTATTATCTCCTGTAATCATTTTAATAGCTTGTCGTCTTTGAATTTCCGTCTCAGATGAAATCAAATCTCCAATACTTTCAGCTTTTAGCAAATTTATTTTATTATTCTGAAATGCTAGCTTAGTAAACTCTCCTGGCTCAGCTAGTCTACATCCGTTAATTGAAGAAATTGATGAATGTAGAGCTTCTATAACAGAACGGCTACCATGAACATGAAACTCTGCCATATCTTCTCCTGTGTAGCTCTGTGGGCCAGGAAACCACAATATTATTCCCTCATCAATTATCTCATTAGTATTGATTTTATTGATCTTTTTAAGTGTAGCAACCCTTGGCTTCGGTAATTCACCAGAAATAAGTTTTAACAACACTTCCTTGGTATCTGGGCCTGATATTCTTATTACAGCAACCCCTGAAATCCCTGGTCCAGAAGATAAAGCGTATATGGTCATTTAATTTAATTTAAAGTATAGCAGGAAAAATTTAAAAGGTCTCTTAAGAAGGCTTATTCATTGAAGTAAAGAATTCCGCATTATTCTTGGTGCTCTTTAATTTTGAATTGATGAATTCTATAGCATCCATAGAACCCATTGGAGCTATAATTCTTCTAAGAACATTCATTTTTTGTAAGTCATTTTTATCAAAGATCAACTCCTCTCTACGAGTGCCTGACTTAGTAATATCGATTGCTGGAAAAATTCTTTTTTCAGAGATCTTTCTATCCAAAATTGTTTCACTATTTCCTGTTCCCTTAAATTCTTCAAATATTACTTCGTCCATTCTGCTTCCAGTATCAATTAATGCTGTAGCAATAATTGTAAGTGAACCACCTTCTTCTATATTCCTTGCGGCGCCAAAAAATCTTTTTGGTCTTTGAAGTGCATTTGCATCTACTCCACCTGTTAAAACTTTTCCAGAGCTAGGAACCACTGCATTATAGGCTCTTCCTAATCTTGTAATAGAGTCTAAAAGTATAACTACATCCTTTTTATGCTCGGTTAATCTTTTTGCTTTTTCAATAACCATTTCAGCAACAGCAACGTGTCTTTGTGCTGGTTCATCAAATGTTGAACTTATTACTTCGCCTTTAACAGTTCTCTGCATATCGGTAACTTCTTCTGGTCTTTCATCAATTAGCAAAACCATTAAATAACACTCAGGGTGATTTGCTGTTATAGAATTTGCAATACTTTGTAATATCATAGTTTTACCAGCTTTAGGTGGAGATATGATTAGAGATCTTTGCCCTTTTCCAATTGGGCTTACTAGATCAATTAATCTAGGTGTAAGATCTGGTTTTTTTTCAATCTTGGTTGTTTCGACTTCCATCACTAATTGTTTATTTGGATAAAGAGGGGTTAAGTTATCAAAGGCAATTTTATGTTTAAATTTATCAGTATCCTCAAAATTAATTTTACTTACTTGAAGTAAAGCAAAGTATCTTTCTCCGTCTTTTGGTGCACGTACAGGACCTTCTACTGTGTCCCCTGTTCTAAGCCCAAATCTTCTTATTTGGCTTGGGCTAATATAAATATCATCTGCGCCCGGAAGATAGTTTGATTCCATTGCTCTTAAAAAACCAAATCCATCCTGTAATAACTGGAGAACTCCTCCACCAGTAATTTCTTCACCTTTTTCAGCTAGTTTTTTTAAGATAGCAAAATAGATTTCTTGTCTTCTAAGAGTACTGGCATTTTCAATCCCTAGCTTTTCAGCTTCAGATATTAAATGTTCGGATGATTTTTCTTTTAGTTCTTGTATATTCATTAAGGGAATTTAATTTTAAGATGATTTAAATATATATATTAAATTAGTTTTTTCAACCTTAGATTGGCTTAAAAACAACTATAAAAACAATCAAAATTAATAAAATAGTTGGTATTTCGTTGATAATTCGAAAAAATTTAGCCGATTTATTATTATTTTTGTCTTTCAATGATCTTAGACATTTGCCAAGATATTCATGATAGGCGGTCAAAACTAATACCAAAATTAATTTTATTTGTAACCATAAGTTTGAGAAAGCCTCAAAGCCATTTAAATAAATTAAAATTACTCCAAAAATCCAAGTTAAGATCATAGCTGGCCTCATAATATAATTATATAGTCGTTTTTCCATTACCTCGAAAATTCTAGTTGTCTCAACTTTTTCGTTATTTTCGACATGATAAACAAATATTCTAGGTAGATATAATAGTCCTGCCATCCAAGAAATTACGGCAATTAAGTGTAAGGATTTTAACAATAAGTATAAGTTCATTTTTTAATTAAATATTTATTTATTAAGTATTCAAATAAATTTATTTGATCAATATTATCGTTTAAACATGGAACCAATTCAAAATTTTCGCCACCAGCATTTATAAAACTTTCTTTGCCTTGAATTGATATTTCTTCTAATGTTTCAACGCAATCTGATGCAAAGCCTGGGCAAATTACTAATAAATTTTTTACTCCTTCTTTGGGCAAACTTTCTAGGGTTTTATCTGTATAAGGCTTAAGCCAAGCCTGTGGTCCAAATCTTGATTGAAATGTTGTTTTAATTTTAATTGATTTAAACTTTTCTGATAAAAGTCTAGAAGTTTTTTGACAGTAACAATGATATGGGTCACCTTTATCAAAATATTTTTGCGGTATACCATGATAGGAAGCTAAAACTAAATCAGGTTTCCAATTAATTTCTGATACTTTTTTTTCTAAAGAATTTTTTAATCCATCAATGTACATTGGTTCAGACTCATAATGGGAGATTATTTGTAAACTAGGTTGCCATCTCATTTTCATTAGGGTTCTATATACTTCATCACACACAGTTGCTGTGGTTGCTGCCGCATATTGTGGATAAAGAGGAAATATTAATAAATGTTCACATCCTCTTGAGTGAAGATCTTTTATTTTGCTTCTAATGCTTGGATTTCCATATCTCATTGCAAAATCTACTATAATATTTTCATCTGAAATTTTATCAGATAATTTTTTTGTTTGTTGTTGGGTATAAAATCTAAGAGGAGACATCCCTTCATTTTTCATCCAAATTTCTTTATAAGCTTTTGCTGTCTTTGAAGGCCTGAAGTTTAATATGAAAAGATTTAAGATAATTTTCCACAATATAGGATTTACTTCTATTACCCTTCTATCAGAAAGAAACTCCTTTAAATATTTTCTTATATCAAACCAATCTGTGCTATCTGGTGTCCCTAAATTAACTATTAATATTCCTGTTTTTCCAAAATTTATTTTGGGATGATCGTTTTTCATTGATCCCCTTTAACGATATCAATTAAATTTTTAACCATCAAAGGATCTGTTTCTGGTAAAACTCCATGACCAAGATTAAATATATATGGATGATCTTTGAACACTTTTAAATAAGTTTCGGCTTTCTCCTTTAAATTTTCGTAGTCTGTAAGTAATATTTTGGGATCTAATCCACCTTGGATGGGTATATCAATATCTTTAACTATGTGCTTAGGTTTAACATTGTAGTCAATATTTATTGCGCTAGGTTTAACAATATTAACAAATTTTTTATAGTCTTTTATATTTCTGGGAAAACATACAACTGGTACACCTAATGATTTTGTATATTCAACCAATTCAAAATTAGTACTATACAAAAATTTATCCAAAGATTTTTCATCTATTAATCCAGCCCAACTATCAAATATTTGAATTATATTTGCACCTGCATCTATTTGGTTTTTTATGTGTATCTTTAAATAAGTTTTAATAATTTCTAATAAATCTTCTATTTTTTTTTTATCTTTAAACAGATTTTTATCTATATCATTTTTTGGAGATTTTTTATTTAACATATAAACTAATAAAGTCCACGGTGCACCAACAAAACCAAACATACTCTTTCTAATCAATTCTTTACTAATTGATACTCTATTAATAGATTCGTACACAGGTCTTAATTTTTCTGTAAAAGAATTTTCATCATTTTTAGATATTTTTTCTAAATCTAACTCTCCAAGAATTGGTCCAAAATTTTTTTTAAATTCTACTTTCTGACCAAGCGCAAAGGGCAACATTAATATATCTGAAAAGATTATTGCTGCGTCAAAATTAAATCTTCTTAATGGTTGAAGTGTTATTTCTGATGATAGATCATTATTCAAACATAACTCAATGAAGTTTTGATTTTTTTTTCTTATTTCTCTAAATTCAGGTAAATACCTACCTGCTTGTCTCATTAACCATATTGGCTTTTTTGTAGTTGTCTTTTTTAAAATAACTTCTTCTATTAAGTTCATATAATAGTATTAAATATATATTATGTTAGTTGTTTTATATTATGTGAATTATGTAAATTATTTTATTGTCACAATTTATCCACTTTTTATCAACAATTAAAACTCCTTATAAGCCTTTATATTTATTAATTTTTAATAATTTTAAACATTTTATGTATATTTTTTTCAACATGTTTGATTTTGTTGATTAAAATTAACTATTTGTAAGAAAATAAACAATAATAACTTGCTTAATATATTTAGTTAATTTTTTAATAAGTTATAAACAGTTTATACATGAAAAATATACATCAAATATACTTAATATCAGATTCAACTGGTGAGACTATAGATAGAATTTTTATGGCTTTAAAAGCTCAATTTACAAATTTTAAATACGAAGTTCATCAGTTTTCTTTCACAAGAACTGAAAATCAAATTTCTAAAATATTAGATACCGCATCAAATGATAAAGAATCTATAATTTTATATACTATTGTTGATAGTAAATTATCGAAATTTCTGGCTAAAGCAGCAGAGAAAAAGAAAATACCATGTTTTGGAGTTTTGGGTGATTTAATACTAAATTTCTCGAAACTTTTGAATCAAGAAGCCTCCCATATTCCAAGCGGTCAGCATATTTTAAATGAGGAATATTATGAGAGGGTAGAAGCTATTCAATTTACGATGAACCACGATGATGGAAATATGACCAGCGATATAGAAAAATCAGATATTGTATTACTAGGCGTAAGCAGAACAAGTAAAACACCGACCTCAATATATTTAGCAAACAGAGGTTATAAAACCTCAAACATTCCGCTAGTAAACGAAAACTCTATACCAAAATTCCTTAGAGATAGTCCAGATAAATTGTGTGTAGTTGGCCTTACCACAGAGCCACAAAGATTAATAGATATTAGAAAAAATAGAATGTCATCTATTAAGGAAGAGCAAAATATAGATTATGTTAACTTAGATAAAATTAAAAAGGAAATTGAAGAAGCAAAAAAAACTTTTAGAAAATATAATTGGCCAGTTATTGATGTAACGAGAAAGTCAGTGGAAGAAACAGCGGCCTCAGTTATAAAAATCCATGAGATAGGTAAAAAAAATGCTTAATATAATCCTAGCTTCTAAAAGCAAGGTAAGAGAAGAAATTCTAAAACAAAATGGTATAAATTGTACTGTAGTGCCTTCAAATATAGATGAAGATCCAATTAAAAAAAACTTACTTAAAAATGGAGCATCACCAGAGATAATTTCAAAAAATTTAGCAGAAGAAAAAGCATGTATAGTAAGTAAAAATACAAATGGTAAAATAGTTCTGGGCGCTGATAGTGTTATTGACTTAGATGGAAAAATCGTTTCGAAACCTAAAAATAGAGAAAAAGCTTTTGAAATTTTGAAAAATCTTAACGGAAAATCTCATTACCTCATAAGTTCAGTGTGTATCTGTAAAAATGGTTCTAAAATTTGGAATTATACAGACAAAGCAAAGTTAACAATGAAAAAAATGTCTGATGTTGAGTTAAAAGAATATTTGCGAAAAATATCTGATGAAAAATTATACTCTTATAATGTTTACCAAATAGAGGGAGAGGGAAAAAACTTGTTTAAAAATATAGAAGGTGATCACAATACAATTATGGGTCTACCAGTAAATAAAATTAAGAAATATCTAGAAAATTTAAAATGAAAAAATATTTAGTTATAGGTAACCCCATTAAACACTCTTTGTCCCCAGAATTGCATAATTATTGGATAAAAAAAAATAAAATCAAAGCTATCTACGATAAGCTTCAAGTAAAAGAGCAAGAACTAAAAGAAATAATTGCACTATTAAAAAACGATAAATTAGCAGGTGCAAATGTAACTGTTCCTTACAAAAATGCTGTAGTTAAATATATGGATGAATTAACCAATGAAGCAAAATCCTCACAATCTATAAACACAATTTATAAGATTGAAAATAAATTAGTCGGTCATAATACTGATATTGCTGGATTTGAATTGGCATTAAGACATATTAAATACAATATTAATAATAAAAAAGTTTTAATTTTAGGTTCGGGAGGAGTAGTTCCTTCAATTATTTTAGCTTTAAAAAAAATGAAAGCATCAAAAATTATTTTAAGCAACAGAACAAAGAAAAATGCTGATAGACTAAATAATTTTTTTAAAGAACTTAAAATTATCGAGTGGGGAGAAATTCCCGAGTTTGATGTAATAATAAATGCCACAAGTATTGGTTTAAACAAAGATGATGAAATAAACTTAAATTATAAAGATTTAGGGTCAAATAAGTTATTTTATGATCTTATATACAATCCAAAAGAAACTAATTTTTTAAAAAAAGCAAAAGCTTTTGGTAATACTACCGAAAATGGTAAAATGATGTTTATTTATCAAGCTCATCAGTCATTTACTATATGGCACAAGGTAATGCCCGAAATAGATGATGAGGTTTTAAACTTAATTTGAATGATTAAAATTGGAATTTTAGGAGCAATTGGATCAGGGAAAACATTTGTTTCAAAACAATTTGGACTTCCGGTTTTTAATGCTGATAAAGAAGTATTAAAAATTTATAAAAAAAATAAAATTTGCTTTAAAAAAATTAAGAATAAATTTGACAAATATCAATTAACTTTTCCACTAAAAAAAAAAGATTTAGGAAAAATTATTTTAGATAATAATAAAAATATAAAAGAACTAAATAAAATAGTGCATCCATTGGTCAGAAAGGAAATTAATTTTTTCTACAAAAAAAATAAATATAAAAAAGCTGTAGTTTTAGATATTCCTTTATTATTAGAAAATAATATTTACGATAAAAATTTTATATTAGTATTTGTTGATTCTAACAAAAAGCAAATCTTGAAAAGATTGAAAAAGAGAAAAAATTATAATTCAAAAATCTTTAAAATACTACAAAAAATTCAACTACCCGTAGAATTTAAAAGAAAAAAATCAGATTATATTATTAAAAATAATTTTATAAAATCTTCTCTTAAAAAAAATGTTAAATTGTTAAAAAAAAATTTATTTAATAAATGAAAGAAATAATACTAGATACAGAAACGACAGGACTATCAGTTAAAGATGGTCATAGAATTGTAGAAATTGGATGTATTGAACTTGAAAATTTAATACCAACAAAAAATAGTTTTCATTGCTATTTAAATCCTGAGAGAAAAGTCTCTGAAAAAGCACTCCAAGTACATGGTTATACAGATGATTTTCTATCTAACAAAAAAAAATTTTCTGAGGTAGTAGATGATTTCTTGCTTTTTATAAAAGATAAAAAAATTATTATTCATAACGCAGAATTTGATCTTGCACATTTAAATAACGAACTTTCAATTTTAGGTATGAAAAAAATTAGTAATGAAAATATACTAGACACATTAGAACTGGCGAGGGAAAAATTTCCAGGATCTTCGATAAGCTTAGATGCTCTTTGTAAAAGATATAGAATAGATAATTCTAGAAGAGTTAAACATACCGCCTTAATTGATTGTGAACTTCTTTATAAGGTTTATATAAATTTAATTGACCAAAAAGAACCAACTTTAAACTTTAATCAAAGAAGTGAGATTAATAGAAATGTAATAAAATCCTCTAATATTGAATATAATAAAAAAGTAGTGGTTCCATCTCAAGATGAGATTGGATTGCATAAAAAATATTTAAAAACAAGCTTAAAAAAAAATTATTTCTAAACTTTTCTTTCAGAATAAAGTTTTTCAAAATCAATCTTCTTTTGAAAATTTATGCCTGGATAACCTGCATCACTAAGGAGATTTAAGAATATTTTTTCTAAATTAGGATATATTCTTTGAGGCACATCACATAAAACAATTTTTTCGATTTCTTTCTTTTCTATATTTTCTTTTTTTATCTTTAATACAGTGGAATAAACTATTTCAAAAAAAGATTTTTTTTTACTATCTGAATTGTCACTAAAAGTTAATTTAGTATTAACTTCAATCATTTTATTTTTTAAAGGATTTGAAGTGATATCAATATTCATTTGATATTTTGAAATATTATCTTTTACATAAATAATAGTTTCAGCATCTGGAGTTTCGACTGAAAGATCTTTAATATAATTTAAAATGATTTCAAAGTTTTCAGACATAATTTTTATTTTTTATCTTCATCAATATCTTCAAATTCCCCTTCAATAAAGTCATTTTTATTATTTTTGTTATTGTTCTGATTATATTTTTTTGAAAATATTTTAAAAATAATTTTTCTAGTAGGTGGAAATATTAAAAATATGCCAATTATATCAGTTATAAAACCTGGGATAATCAGCAATAGCGCGGCGAAAGCAATAGCTGCGCCTGAGATTATTTCATATAAAGGCAGTTCATTACTAATTATTTGACGCAGTCCTGATCTCAATGATCTAAAACCTTCATATCTTGCATAATAAATACCCAAAAAAGCTGTTAGAAAAATTAACCCAATAGTATTAAAAGCACCAATTTCTGAGCCAATTTTTATAAGAAAATATATTTCTATTACAGGTATTGAAATAATTAAGAATATAAATGCGTTCATTTGTATATAGTCTAATTTGCCAGTTGAAATTAAGCAACATAGTAAATATTATTTAATTATGAATTATAGTTTCGAATATATCGATATAATACTTTTAGCGATGATAGCTGGCTTCATTTTTTTAAGATTAAGAGGCATTTTAGGAAAAAAGACAGGATTTGAAGACAATATTTCGACAAGCTTTCCGCACGAGTATCCAGTTAAAAAAAAAGAGAAAACTTTAGATGCAAGCAATTTTGATGATGAAGCAAAAAAAGATTTTTTAAAAGGTGCGGAGATAGCTTATGAATCAATAATTACAAATTTTGCGTCTGGCAATTTAAAAAATATAAAATCTTTATTAGATAAAAAAGTTTTAGATCAGTTTACTGATGCTATTAATGAGAGAAAATTAAAAAAAATTACTTCTGATACAACCTTCATAGGTATCAGCTCTTCAAGTGTGAAAGAACATCATCAGAAAGAAAATATGTTAGAGGTAACCGTTGATTTTGTTAGCGAGATTATTTCATGTATAAGAGACAAGGATAGTAAAATTATTTCTGGTTCACCTGATAAGATTAAAAAAGTTCACGACACCTGGAAATTTTCAAGGGATAGTAGATCAAAAAGTCCTAACTGGATGTTGATAGAAACACAAGTCTAATTGAAAAAAAAATTAACAGATAAAGATAAACAAGACTGGTTAAATTTTTTAGAAAGCAAAGATAGTATAGAAAATAAAGATAAAGATTTTAAAAGATCTAAAAAAAATTTAATTGAAAAAACGATTGATCTTCATGGATATAGTTTAGATGAGGCAAATAAGGTTATTTTTGATTTTATTGAAAAATGTTACTTACAAGGTGTAAACAAAATAAATATTATAACTGGAAAGGGATCGAGATCTCAAAATGAAAAAAATCCATATCAATCTAAACATCTTGGCATTTTAAAGTATTCTGTACCAGATTTCATCCAAAATAGTCCAGAATTAATGTCCAAGATAAAAAAGATAGACCTGGACTCAATTGAAAATTTTAGTAAGGGAAATTTTGAGATCATTATGAAGAAAAAATGATCAAAAATAAAAAAAAAAAATTTAGAATTAAAGCAAGAATCAGAAAAAGCAAAAAAGAAATTAATCTTAAAGTAAATAGTTTTTTTGACTGGATAAAAGGTGCTGAAATTATCACCTTAAAAAAATGCAATGTAAATGAGGACCCAGTAAGACCTGAGCTTGATAATGATTTTAGAACAAGCTTTGGAAGAAAAATATATGGAGTCAAATATAGAGGTGAGATTCATGCAGTAATGTGTTTTGCCTTTACAAATAAAATACCAAAAACAGTAAAAGAATTGGATTTATTAAGCAAAGACGCTTTTTTACAAAGTACTCATAGAGATCAAAAAGGTGGAAAAATTGCAATTGCTTATACTGTTTGGTCAAAGAAGAAAGGTGGCGGTAAACTTATAGTCAAAGAAGTTTTTAAATTAATAAAAAAATCAAATCATTTAAATCGTTTAGTAACATTATCTCCTTTAACTGAAATGGCTAGAAATTTTCATTTAAAAAATGGAGCAATTGAGATACAAGTTAATGAGGAAACACAGAATTTTGAGTACAAAATTACAAAATAAATTTTGATAAATCTGTATCTTTAATTAATTCACCCAAGTTTTCTTTAACATAGTTAGAGTCTATAATTATCTTTTCTCCAGCCCTATCTGTTGCTGTAAAACTAATTTCATCCAAAACCCTTTCTATAATGGTATGTAATCTTCTTGCTCCAATGTTTTCCACTGTAGAATTTACTTCAGTCGCGAGATTTGCAATTGTATTAATACCATCGTCAGAAAACTCTAAATCTACATTTTCAGTTTTTAAAAGCGCCTTATATTGCTTGATAAGACTATTATCTGGTTCTTTTAATATTCTTACAAAATCCTTACTATTTAATGCATCTAACTCTACTCTTATTGGTAGTCTTCCTTGTAACTCAGGAAGAAGATCTGAAGGTTTAGCTAATTGAAAAGCGCCAGACGCAATAAATAAAATATGATCCGTTTTAATTGGTCCGTATTTCGTGCTCACAGTAGTACCCTCTATTAAAGGTAATAAGTCTCTTTGCACACCCTCTCTTGATACATCGCCACCAACTCTATCAGTTCTTGCGGAAATTTTATCTATTTCATCTAAAAAAACTATCCCATTATTTTCAGTTGAGTTTTTTGCGGATTTGATAATTTTATCTTGTTCAATTAATTTGTCGGATTCTTCATTTAATAAAATCTCATGAGATTCTTTTACACTCATTTTTTTCTTTTTAGGTTTGTTACCCATTGATTTTCCAAGCATGTCTGAAATATTAATCATGCCAATATTTGCTCCTGGCATTCCAGGAATTTCAAAAGAGGGCATCTGACTATTTTCACTTACATCAATTTCGATCTCATTATCGTCTAGATCACCATCTCTTAGTCTTTTTCTAAAACTTTCTTTTGTCGCCACACTTGCTTTATCACCAACAATTGCGTTCAATACTCTATCTTCCGCAAGCTTTTGTGCCTGAGCATGCACTTCTTTCCTTTTCTTAACTTTCTCCATTGCTATTGCAATTTCTAATAAATCTCTTACTATTTGTTCCACATCTCTTCCAACATATCCAACTTCAGTAAATCTTGTTGCCTCAACCTTTACAAATGGCGCCTCTGCTAATTTAGACAACCTTCTAGATATTTCAGTCTTTCCAACTCCAGTTGGACCTATCATAAGAATATTTTTTGGTAAAACCTCATCTTTCATGTCGTCTTTAAGAGCTTGTCTTCTCCATCTATTTCTCAAAGCTATTGCAACAGCTCTTTTTGCTTTATTTTGACCTACTACAAATCTATCTAATTCTGAAACTATTTCTCTTGGCGATAGAGAATCTAAAACTGATTTTTCTGTTTTACTAATTTTATCTTTAGGAACAAATGATTTTATATTAGACTTTTCCATTATATTTTTTCTATACTGACATTATCATTCGTGAATACGCATATATCGGAAGCTACTTTAATTGCCTTTTTTGCAATTTCTTCCGCTGACAGGTTTGTATCCATTAAAACTTTTGCAGAGGCAAGAGCGTAATTTCCTCCAGAACCAATTCCTATTACATCACCTTCAGGCTCTAAAACATCTCCAGTGCCCGATATTATAAAACTTTTTTCTTTATCACCAATTGCCATTAAAGCTTCTAATCTTCTCAAATATTTATCTGTTCTCCAATCTTTAGCTAATTCAACAGCTGCTCTTGTTAAATTCCCAGCATGTTTTTCTAGTTTTGATTCTAATCTTTCAAATAGTGTTAAAGCATCTGCAGTTGAGCCCGCAAATCCTGCAATCACATTTCTTTTATCAATTTTTCTTACTTTATTAGCTGTACTTTTAATCACAGTATTACCCATGCTAACTTGACCATCACTCGCAACTACTACTTCATTGTTTTTTCTAACTAATACTATTGTTGTCATACTATATAAATGGATATTAATTTTAATAGTTCAAGCCCCTCATTAGTATTATTGATATATGTAAATAATGGAGATATACCTATTAAAAATTTATGAAGCGAAAAGCAAAAATCTCAAGAAAAACAAAAGAGACTTCAATCAGTGTTGAAGTCAACATTGATGGAAAGGGTAAATATAAAATTGATACAGGGATAGGATTTTTAAATCATATGCTTGAGCAATTATCAAAACATTCTTTAATTGATTTAAACGTTAAAGCTAAGGGTGATACACATATTGATTTACATCATACAACAGAGGATGTGGGTATTGCTATTGGTGAGTGCATAAAAAAAGCATCAAATAAATTTAAAGGAATTAAAAGGTATGCACATGCAATGATTCCTATGGATGAAACTCTTTCTAGGGTTGCTGTAGATGTATCAAACAGACCTTATTTAATTTGGAAAGTAAAATTAAAAGTTGAAAAACTTGGTGAGATGGACACTGAACTATTTAAAGAATGG
>MDTE01074775.1_pt1 | contig 22782 bp, 20 predicted proteins | sample 811231 | NCBI WGS metagenome assembly MDTE01 (sample SAMN05326651, study PRJNA326480) | marine metagenome | isolation source: seawater | place: Indian Ocean: Red Sea | collected 2010 | reverse complement strand
GCGCCGGATTCGTAGCGGGTGAAATAGACATTTCGAACGGCTTCGATAAGCGCCGCCCGTCCGATGATGAAGCCGCCGGCATTGGGGCCGCCAAAGTACTTGGCGCTGACGGCGATCAGATCGGCGCCTTGCTCGATGAGCCCGGGGAGCACATCGGTGGGATAGTTGGTAAAGGCGGCATCGACAAACAAGGGCACACCACGCCGGCGGGTTATCTCTGCCACCGTGCGTAACGGCACTGAGCCCGGTTTGTTCTGCAGATGGATGGGATATAGAAACAGCGCAGTATGCTCGTCTATGGCTTCTTCAATTTGCTCTGCCCGGGTGCCATTCTCGCTGCCGACCTCGGTCAGTGTCGCGCCCGTCATGCTCACCTGCCTGTCGTACTTGTAGCGATGGCCGCCCTGGATGAGCACTTTGTGTCTCAAACCGGTGACATCGGGGAGTCGCTGTGAGATTTCGCCATCCGTACCGGCGAGGGCGGCGGCGGAACTCAACGTGATGGCTGCGGCAGCGCCCGGGGTGACGATGCCGGACTCGGCACCGAGCAAATCGGCGATCCTCTGACCTGCCTGGTCCAAGAGCACGGGCAAGTCCACAAAGCTCTTGTTCACCTCTTCCATGGCCTGCCAGACCCGCGGCGACAGGCGCGAGCCGCCCAGATCAGTGTAAACACCACAGCCATTGATGACGGGTCGTACGCCGAGTCGTGTCAAAACTGTTTGATTGTTCGCCATGAGTGTCTCGAGTTCATTAAGAATCTGGGGGACGTCATCAAGCGTCGCCCGGTGACGAAAGTGTCTACCAACGATACGTAATGTCGGTCCGTTGTTACAGCGTCCAAAACAGTGCACGCGAATCAGCTCGGCATCGATATTTCTTCTGGCGATGCCGGTTTCCAGTGCTTGCGCGATCTCGGCGCTGCCAGCACCGCCGCAACTCACACGCGTAAGGCGCTGATTCACACACACTAACACAGTGCTTGTCATGGTGTTCTCCAAGACCCTGGTCAGAGTCTAGCTTCCGAGGCGTGTTCTGCAGTCAGTCTGGGGCTGGGGCAGTCGGGTGTTACGCTTCTCGCTTGGCAAGGGGAGAAAACGCAGGCAACCTTGGGAGCCTTCGCTCATCAACCTCTGCACACGGCTGAAAATGACTCAGGATTCAAAAGGAGGCGGCCGCCTGGCGGTCGACATTGGTGGCACTTTCACCGATGTCGTACTCGAAAAAGACGGGCGCTATCACGGCACCAAGGTGTTGACGACCCATCAGGCACCAGCAGAGGGTTTCATGCTCGGCGTCGAGCGTGTGTTGGCGGAGACCAACACCGACGCTGCTCACATCGACCTCATTATTCATGGCACCACGCTGGCGACGAACGCGCTCATCGAGCGCAAAGGCGCACGCACCGCGCTTATTACGACTGAAGGTCACCGCGACGCTCTGGAGATGGCCTACGAGAACCGATTTGATCAGTACGACATCCAGGCCGACCGGTTGCCGCCGCTGGTGCCCCGTGAACTCCGGATACCGGTTCCGGAGCGCGTCAACTATCGTGGTGAGGTGATTCGTGCCCTCGATGAAGGGGCGGTTCGTGCGGTCATAGCCGAGCTTCAGAGCACAGGTGTCGAGAGCGTTGCCGTTGGCTTGTTGCATGCCTATGCCAATCCCGACCACGAGCAGCGTGTCGGTCGCACGCTCGCAGAGCTGGCGCCGGAGCTGATGGTCTCGCTGGCGAGTGACGTGTGTCCGGAGATTCGTGAGTACGAAAGGCAGTCGACCACCTGTGCCAACGCTTACGTGCGCCCGCTCATCTCCGGCTATCTGGAGGACCTGCAGCATCGGCTGCGCAGTGCGAGTCTCGAATGCCCTTGTATGCTGATGACCTCTGGCGGCAACTTGATCACTATCGAGACCGCCAAACAGCACCCCATCCGATTGGTGGAATCCGGGCCGGCAGGTGGAGCAGTGCTCGCTGCACATATCGCCAGAGAGCTCGGAGAGGACTCAGTGGTGTCGTTCGACATGGGCGGGACCACGGCGAAAATCTGCTTGATTGACGACGGTGAGCCGTTGCTGTCGCGTCAGTTCGAGGTGGACCGGGCACATAGATTCATGAAGGGCAGTGGCATGCCCATCAAGATTCCTGTCGTTGAGATGGTCGAGATAGGCGCCGGCGGCGGCTCCATTGCGAGTGTTGACCGTTTAGGCCGTATTCAAGTTGGACCCCAGAGCGCGGGATCCGAGCCGGGACCAGCCTGCTATGGGCAAGGTGGCGAGCGAGCTGCGATCACCGATGCGAACCTGCTACTCGGCCGGCTCGATCCGGACGAGTTTGCAGAAGGGCGTATGGTGCTCGATGCGGCGGCGGCGCAAACCATCATCGAGCAAGACATCGCCGGGCCGACCGGGCTCGGGCTCCTCGACGCCGCGAAAGGCATTATCGAGATCGTCGATGAGAACATGGCAGCTGCGGCGCGTGTTCACGCTGTCGAGCGTGGCAAAGAAATCGCCGCTCGAACCATGATCGCCTTCGGCGGCGGTGCGCCTTTGCATGCTGCGCGTCTGGCGGAGAAGCTTTCCATCGACCGCATCATCATTCCCGGCAACGCGGGGGTGGGTTCCGCAATTGGTTTCTTGCTGGCCCCGATTGCCTATGAGGTTGTTCGTAGCCGTTATCTGCGCTTGTCGGTCCTCGACACCGAGGGATTGCGGGTATTGTTCGATGAAATGCGTGCGGAGGCGGCAGCCGTGGTGTCGCTGGGTGCTGGTGATGCGCCCCTGGACGAAAAACGTCACGGTTATGCGCGCTATGTCGGGCAAGGCCACGAGATCAAGATCGAGTTGCCGGCGGGGGAGTTCAATGACGGGTTGGCCGACGAGCTGCGACAGGCATTCGAGACTGAGTATCAGAATCAATACGACCGTACCGTGCCCGGCTTGGATATTGAGGTGCTGACCTGGTCGGTGATTTTGTCGGCACCGGTCGAGGCGCCGCAAAGCTCGGCATTCGTGGGCGCAGGTGGTGACGTCGTTAAACCGGTGGACAAGCATCGCAGACTGCACGCGCCCGGGGCGTCGGAATCGGTTGAGGCGGTGGTGATCGACCGTCAGCTCATACAACCGGGCGGCGAGGTGCTGTCGGGGCCGGCAGTCATTACCGAGCCGCAAACGACCAGCATAGTGCCACCTGGATTCGACGTCGATGTCAACAGCAGGGGAGACCTGGTGCTCGTGCGGGTTTCGAGTGAACGTGATGTGGCGGCCACGGCTGCGGCCATACGGAACCAGGTGATCTGGGACCGCTTGATCGCCATTGTAGAAGAGCAGGCTCAAGCTCTGATTCGAACCGCCTTCTCCACGACGGTCAGAGAAGCCGGTGATTTGTCAGCGGGGGTGTTCGACCTGCGGGGTCGGATGCTCGCACAAGCGGTGACCGGAACACCGGGACACGTTAATGCCATGGCGGCCTCGGTGGGCTTCTTCACCGACAAGATTCCGTTGGACCGCATGCGGCCTGGTGACGTTTATGTCACCAATGATCCCTGGCATGGTACGGGCCACTTGTTTGATTTCACGGTCGTCACGCCGGTGTTCAAAGATGGGGCCCCGGTAGCCATGTTTGCCTCCACAGTGCATGTCGTCGATATCGGTGGCCCGGGGTTTGGTCCGGATGCCGGGCAGGTCTACGAAGAAGGGCTGTGTATTCCCATTCTGCCGCTGTTCGAAGCGGGTGAGCCCAACAACAGTGTGCTCGAGATCGTTCGGGCGAATGTTCGCGAGCCGGTGCAGGTGGTCGGTGACCTCTATTCCTTGACGACCTCGAATGCGGTCGGTGGCCGCCGTCTTCTGGAGATGATGGATGAATTTGGTCTGAATGCCTTAGAAGGCATCGGCGACCACATCATAGAGACTTCAAACAGCGCCATGCTCGAGGAGATCCGCAAGTTACCGTTCGGGCGATACGAGAACGACATGGAAGTCGATGGTCATGAGTCGCCGGTATTGATCAAGGCGACCATGGACATCGGTCAAGATGGTATCGATGTCGATCTGGATGGCACCAGCGGCATGTCACCTTATGGTATCAATGTGCCAATCACTTACACGCAGGCCTACGCATCCTTTGGTATTCGCTGCGTGGTAGGCAACGATATTCCAAACAATACCGGCTCGCTGGCACCCATTCGTATCACGGCACCGGAAGGCTGCATCATGAATGCGCCAAGACCGGCGGCTGTCACGGTACGCCATGTACTGGGACAGATGTTGCCCGACGTGGTACTGGGCTGTCTCGACAAGGCCAAGCCGGGAGTCGCACCGGCAGAGGGCAGCTCGAGCTTGTGGAATCCGATGTTGTCTGGTGGCCACGGTATAGTTGGCGATCATGACTACGGGGATTCTGAACCTTTTTCGGTGACCATTTTTCATTCTGGCGGCACCGGCGCGCGGCCGGGCAAGGCCGGATTGTCTGCAACAGCATTTCCGTCCGGTGTGCGCAACACGCCAGTCGAGATCACTGAATCCATCTCACCGATGGTGTTCAAGCGCAAGGAGTATCGTGTCGGTTCCGGTGGTGAAGGTAACTATTCGGGTGGTGATGGCCAAATCATCGAAGTCGAGCATGGGGACGGTGCGCCGTTCGCAGTGTTTGCTTTGTTCGACCGCATCGACCACCCGGCACGCGGCCGACACGGTGGCGGAGACGGTGCCCCCGGCTGCATCTCGCGTTCCGATGGCGTTGCTTTACGAGGTAAGGGGAAGCAAGTCATTCCGGCCGGTGTGAGTCTTATCTTGGAACTGCCCGGCGGGGGAGCGCTAAACTAGGGCTCGTCTATCTTTCATGCATGCCAGCGATGGCGTAGCGAGCAACTCTTGGAGACCTGAGATGGCCAGCACTTATCTCGAGCATGTCGACCACCCCAGTGCCTGGCGCGGCAGCGACTTCAGTTCGGTCGATGACATCAGTTTTTTTCTCGAGCAGCGTCATCTGGATGCTCTGGATCAGGCGCTGCAAAAGGTGCGGGCCGCAGGGCGGGATCTCAACTCGGTCGAGAAGCGGCATTTCGATCTGAGCGCCATTGCCGATGATGTGGCCGACATCGAGAACGAAATCTTGCATGGGCGTGGCATCGTGGTAGTGCGCGGCTTTCCGGTTGCAAACTACTCGCTCGAAGACATCGAAATTCTGTACTGGGGGCTCGGCACCCACTTAGGGGTCGGTGAGTCCCAGTCCAATCTCGGCGATCGGCTGGGGCATGTGCGAGATGTTTCAGGCAAGGATCGCAATGAACGTGCATACAGAAACAGTGTCGACATCATGCTGCACACGGACTTATCAGATATCGTCGGCATGTTGTCACTGCAGAAATCTCGAAGCGGTGGCTTGAGCACATACACCAGTGCAATCGCTGTGCACAATGAGGTGTTGGCCACGCGTCCTGACCTGTTGGAGCCCGTGTATCGTGGATTTCACTATCACCTGTTTGGCGAGCAGCCGAAGGGTGAGCCACCGGTGACCAGGCATCGCATCCCGGTGCTGTCGCACAAGGATGGGTTCGTCAGCGCACGTTATATCCCGGAGTACGTGTTCATGGCGGCCAAGGAGATGGGTGAGCAGTTGCCGGCACGAGACCGTGAGGCATTGGATTACTTCAATGAGGTCTCGCGTCGCGCCGACATCCGGTTCGATGTCATGCTCGAGCCTGGTGACCTCAGTCTGATCAACAACTACACCGTTTTGCATGCCAGAGATGCGTTTTATGACGGCGAGCAGGCACACGAGAAGCGGCATCTGCTGCGTCTGTGGTTGAGTAGCGCATACCAACGTCCAACCGTCGACAATCTTGATTTGTACACCACGACCAGGGGCATTGGCGAGCAAGACGGGCGCGGAACTTATTACACCGGCCGGACTGACACGATCTCGAAGCTGGGTCTCGACTAGGGAACCTCTGAATCAGTCTGGGTCGCGCAGCTCGTGTTCCCAATGTACGAAGACCAGACTGATTCAGAGTCTCCCTAATACCTCTGTACTAGACAATCCGTGACAGAATCGTCTTCATCCAATGCGGCTTGGCCGATCCTGGCAGTGCTCGCCACGGCGTTGCTATGGGGTACCTTCTGGTTGCCGGCGCGTGCACTTCAGGTTGGCGCGCCCTGGGCGACTCTCTACGCCAGCAGCTTCACCTTTTTCGCGCTGGTGCCTTTGATGGTGCGCCGGTGGTCGGTGATACGAGAGCTTGGCGCCGTTGATTGGTTCATCGGTGTGATGATGGCGTTCTCTGTTGCGGCTTTCTCCGAAGCATTCGTGCACGGTGAAGTCGCCAAGGTCATCGTCTTGTTCTACGGCGCACCGGCGTGGGCGACAGTGTTCGAACGTTTGATCATCGGAACACCCATCGGACCCAAACGTCTGGCTGCCATCGGGTTGGGTGTGCTCGGCGTATTGATCGTATTCGGGCTCGGCGATGTGATGCCCGTACCTAGTACAAGCAGTGATTGGATGGCGATTTTCTCTAGTGTCACCTGGACACTGTCGTTGACACTGCTCAAGAAAAGACCGGTACGAAAGAGCGTCGATCGGTTACTGGTGGTATCGCCGTTTCTGTTACCGGCTTTCGCATTCATGATGATGTTGTCGGCTGCCCCGCCGGCGATGGTGGTCTGGGATCTGGATTTCGAGCTGTCGGCTTGGATGCTCGGCTTTGCACTCATCTGGTTGACGCTGATCGTGTTCGGTACGGTTTATGCGGCGGCCCGGATGTCTCCTGGACGGGTGGCCATTCTGATGATGTTCGAAGTGGTGGTTGGTCTGGTGAGCGCAGCATTACTGACTCAAGAGACGATTGGCGCACGAGAGCTGATTGGCGCCGTTCTGGTCATGTCGGCCGGTGTTGTCGAACTGGTCCGCTTGACCCCATCTCCGAACCCGATACGCTAGCCAGCTTGTCTCGCCCCGCACGTTTCGATAGCCGAGGCGTCTGCGCTCCAGTATTGAGTCGGCTACTGGTACAAAACAGGAACAAACCCACCATGCTCACTCTCGATCGAATCCTCGGCAACTTTGAGATCCTTTTCGAGTGGGAAGAGCGTTATCGTTACATCATCGACCTGGGCAAGCAGATCGAGTCTTTGGAAGACGTGGACCGAATCGAGGCCAACCGCGTACAAGGCTGTGTGAGCAATGTCTGGCTGGTCACTCAAGTCAGTGAGGAACAGCCGCCAAAGCTGCGTTTCAGGGCTGATAGCGATGCTCACATTGTGCGTGGCTTGCTCGTTATCTTGCTGACGGCATACTCAGACAAGACTGCCGAGGAAATCTTGGATGTGGACATCAATGCGATCTTCGAGCAACTGGAGCTTTCCAGTCACCTGAGTCCGAGCCGCAGCAACGGATTTTTCTCCATGGTCGAGCGCATCCGCTCGCTGGCCGGCGAGCTCGCCGCCTGACACTGTTTTGTGAACACCGCTAACGCCACTGTCGACGACGGCGCGGGCCGTCAGCTCGCGGTAGTGGCCGCTGTCGTGGCTGGCGTATTTTTCGGTTACGGTTTTGTGCTTCGAGTGTCGCCCGGTGTGATGGTCGAGGACTTGATGCGCGATTTCGGGGTCAGCGCATTGGTGCTAGGTCATCTCTCAGCGTTTTACTTCTATCCCTACGCGATACTGCAAATACCCATCGGTCTGTGGCTGGATCGGGTCGGGCCACGGTGGTCGATGACCGCGGCTTGCGCACTGGTTGCAACGGGCTGCTTCGTGTTCGGCACCAGCGATGCTGTTACCCAGGCGTACTTCGGACGTTTCTTGATAGGCATGGGCTGTGCGCTCACCTGGCCTGGATTCTTGATGATCATCCATCAGTGGTTTCCCGGTCGGTTCGCCTTTCTGGCGGGAGCCGGGCAGCTGGCGGGAATGGTGGGTGGCATCGCGGGTCAGGCGCCGCTGGCTGCGGCAGTAGAGGCTCACGGTTGGCAACAGACCATCTACGGGCTGGCCTTTGTCGGTGTGGTTCTGGCGCTTTTGCTCGGTGCGACGGTTCGCAATCGATTGACGCCGAGCGAACAGCGCATGTCCTTGCGTGAGTCATTCTCGGTCGTGCTCGGTCAACCCGCGAGTTGGCTAGGGGGCGTCTTTTCGGCGTCAATGGCGGCACAAGTGCTGGCCTTTGGCGGACTGTGGGGCGTGCCGTTTCTCGAAACCACCTACGGCTTCGAGAAAACCGTCGCGTCCGGTTATGTGTCTCTCTTGTTCACCGGTCTTGCCATTGGGGCCATGACGGGCGGCTGGTGGTCGGACTGGACTGGCAGACGGCTCTTGATCATGGCGGTGTGTTCACTCGTCTGCTCAATCGCATCCACCATCGTACTTTGGCTGCCTATCGGGTCCTCGGTGCTGCTGGGGGGCATGCTGTTGCTCTGGGGCATTGGGGCCGGCGGGATCGTGCTGGGTTTCGCCGCGGCGCGTGAAGCGAATCCTGCCGCGGCCAGCGGACTGTCGGTAGGATTGGTGAACACCTTCGTTATCGGCAGTGGCGCACTGTTTCACCCGCTCATAGGCGCGTTTCTGGACTTGCTGTGGCAGGGGGGTGAACTGGACGGTGTGCGGATCTACGCAGATGTGACTTATCGATCGGCATTGAGCGTGCTTCCGGTGACCGCCTCGGTGGGACTATGTTGTGTCGGCTTGTTGTCGAGGATGAAAGCCTAAGCCATGGGTTCCAGTGGCAGGACCGTTTTGTAACGCACATTTTTCAACGCGAAGCTCGACTTGATGCTCGCGATGCCTGCGATGGCGCCTCGACCATTGCACGAGTCTGTCGTACGCTGTTTGCGTTTTGACCGATTTCCATGTGCCCGCAAGCTTGAGCGAACTGTCACCCGCGTGGCTGACGGAAGCGCTTCGTGAGTCAGGAATACTGCCGAACGGAACGGTCAGTTCGGTTTCATTGACGCCGATTACCAAATGGAATGTGGCTAGTGTGTCCCGCATTGAGCTTGGATACGACTCGAGCACACCGCCGCACGCACCGGCATCGATGTTTGCGAAGCTTCGGGCGGAACCCGATCCGCTAGCGGACGTGTTTCCCGGTGAGGTGGCGTTCTACCGCTCGTGCGGGCAAGCGGGATTGCCGGTTCCAGATTGTTACGTAGCGATCACTGATGACCATACTGGGCGCAGTCTGTTGCTGCTCGAGGACCTGAGTGAAAGTCATGAGGTGTTGTCCTGGCATGAAATTCCTCCACTCCATAGAGTACACCTGGCCCTCGGCTCGCTTGCGTGTGTCCACGCTCACTACTGGCTCGAGCATCCAAGCAGCGTCCGGCTGGAGGCAGACAAGCTGAATGCGCAAATTCCGCGTATTGAAGCTGAGCTCGAGCCGCATATTGGCGAGTTTCTGGCTGCAATGTCGACGCAGGGTAAAGCAGGGGAGCTCCGTTTATTCGAGCGGCTTTATCCGCAGCTTCGGGCCATCAAGTTGCAACGAGCGATGCAGTGGCGTCCTTTGACCCGAGTCCATGGCGATCCTCATTTCTGGAACATCCTGTTTCCGCGGAACCCGGGGTCACGAGATTGCCGCTTATTCGATTGGGAAGATTGGCGCTACGACAACGCGGGTTCAGATGTGGCGCTGGTGGTTCACATTTTCACCGGTGACAGTTTCGATGCCGAAGTTCGCGACTCACTGTTGAAGCATCATCACACTGCACTCAGCACGGCTCTGGGGTCGGTTTTGGATTGGCAAAACTACCTCGATGATATCCGGTACGGACATTTGCAGAATCTTGTAGTCCCGGTGTTTCAGCACCTCATGGGACGTGATGCAGAGGCTTGCGCGAATACCTTGACATGCTGGGCACGGGGGTTCCAGGAGCTCGGTGCGGCAGCGCTCACCCAGTGAGCGCGTGACTGTCAGTGGCCACGCGCCAGGCGTGGCCTTGCGCTAACGCATTTTGATAACGAGCGCAGCGGGTTGGCTCCAAGCGACATGTCTGCATTCATGTGGTGTCGCCAGTTCAAGACTAGTAGGTCCATTTCTCAGTCAGAGGCCGCAGCTCGATCTCGTTGCTCCAGGCCTGCGGAGGTTGTTGGTGCGCGGCCCAGTATGACTTTGCTATAGCGTCTGGGTCCGCCAGGATGTCTGGCGCATCGCTCCCCTGGTAGTACTGCCGCATGATGGGTACATCCAGATCACAATCGATCCGAAAGTGCACGACATGAATGCCATCCACCGCATAAGCCTTGCTTAGACTCTGTGAGAGTGCACGCAACGCGAATTTGCCGATGGCATATGCCGGGTTGATGGCGGAGCCGCGAAAGGCAGCGGTTGCGCTCGAAAACATAAGACTGCCGTGTCCGCGGCGACGCATGCCCGGCAGCACGGCCTTGGCCGCTGCCAGCGCGCCGACGACCTCCAGCCTGAGGGTTTGCTCGAGAGCCTCGTACTCGAGGTCCAGCGGGGCGCATCCCTTGAAGCTGTCACGCGCGTTGTAAATGAGCACTTCCACCTCGCCCATGTCTTGTGCCACAAGCTGCAGAGCGGTCTCCACACTTCGCGGTTGCGTGGCATCGGCGGCGAAAAAGCGTGCGTCGATGCGTGGCGTAACCTCCAGCGCGGCGCTCAAGGCTGCATCGCTGCCGGCCTGGGAGCGGGACACCAACGCAATGTCGTGACCGTGGGTCGCGAATTCGACGGCTAGTGACTTACCGAGGCCTTCACCGGCACCGATGATGGCGCAGATCGGGTTGGCGTTGTCTGACGGGATGCTGTCGCCGTTCATCTCAGCTGATACTCCTCTGCGTGACAGGATGACAAAAGCGCAATTGCGCCGACACTGGCCGGCATGATACAGCGTTGATGTCTGCCACGGTTCGGTGTTGTGCTCACAACGGTGCGACCTCTGAACGGTGGTGCGTGAGGGCTACTGGAGAAATGCGTGACCAAAACGGAATGGCGGTTCGAGACTGAAGGTTTCATCGAGGTCCAAGGGGGACGTGTGTGGTATGGCGCCACGCGCCCGACTCAGAACACGGCTACGCCATTGCTGGTGCTCCATGGCGGACCTGGCATGTCGCATGACTATCTGTACCCGCTGACGGATCTGGCCGATGAACGTCAAGTGGTGTTCTATGACCAGCTCGATGCCGGACGTTCGGACCGGCCCAATGAACCGCGTAACTGGGTATTGTCTCGATTCCTCGACGAGGTTAGCGCGGTGCGCGACGCGCTTGGGTTGTCGAAAGTTTGCGTGTTCGGCAACTCGTGGGGTGGCACTGTGGCGGCCGCGTATGCGGCGACTCGCCCGGATGGGCTCGATCGTTTGGTGTTGTCCAGTCCGCTCATCAGCACAGACCGGTGGATTGCTGACAATCAGCGTCACAGGGAACAGCTGCCGCCGTCGGTTCAGGAAATCATGGCGAGCTGTGAAGCAGCTGGGCAGATTGAGGCCGATGAGTATCAGGATGCGGTGGCCTTGTTCTACAGCCGGCACTTTTGTCGGGTTGATCCCTGGCCGTTATACGTCAATGAATCGTTCGATGTCCTGAACGAGCAGTGTTATTCGAGCATGTGGGGACCTAACGAGTTCACTTGCGACGGCGTATTGATGGGCTATGACGGGTCTGCGTCACTGGCGTCTATTGAAGTTCCGGTGTTAATGACGTGTGGCGAGTTTGATGAGGCGACGCCGGCAGCCTGTCGAGCCTTCTCGGCATTGATTCCAAACTGTGAGTGCGAAGTTTTTGCAGATTCATCGCATCTGGCATTCGTCGAAGCGAGAGCGTCGTACATTGCTACATTGCGTCGATTTCTTTCGGCCATTGCAACTACCGAGTGACAGCACCGGGTTCCTCCTGGCTGCCGTGCTAAAGCGATGCCCAACGGCTGTCTACCGCCCGTCTCCAGAATCGCCAGGCCAGGGTACCAGCACCGCGTCGAATGCCCCCAACCGACTGACTGCCTGTGCCGCTGCTACGAGGCCAGCTTCTAAGCTGGCTTCGAGATCTCGATTCAGCATGTATTGGGCCAAGAATGCCGCGGCAAGAGTGTCGCCAGCGCCGGTGGTGTCTCGAACTTCCGTGGTTGGAGCCGCTGGAGCGCTCAGCTGGTCGGTTGGCGTAATGACGCTGGCCCCGGCTGCGCCATGGGTTGCGACAAACACGCAGTCATGCCTGTGGGCGCAACTTCGGAGCTCGTCTAGCAGTCTTGTCTCATCGCGGGCGAAGCTAAAGAAGCCGATGTGAAAATGCGCGGCGTAGCGTTGGATGAAGGCCGGCAGCTCGGCGAGAGGAGTAAACGCGCCGAAGTCAACGGCGCGAACGCCTCGCGAGGGCGCTGTAATCACGGACGCGAAGAAGCCGAGGATGTGTCGATAAACCGTCATCATGAGCACGTCCGCTTGCTCGAGCACTTTGCGCTGGGGCGCGGTGATGCGGTGCTCGCCGAGAACCCCGGCGTCGAATTGTAGAAATACTTTCTCGCCATCGGGTTCCTGATCAATGAGTTGCACGGGTGACCGCCCTTCGGCGACGTGAAGATGATTGCGAATACGGTGCTCCACAAGGGTGTCGAGCACGAGTGTCGCGTGTGCATCCGTGCCAATAGCACCCAGGACCCCGATTTGGGCTTTGGCTGCGAAATGTTGTCTTGCATTGACGGCAAAGTTAAGGCTGATGCCGCCCGGGCGATCCACGCGTAGATTGACATAGCGATCGATGGCGCAGTCGCCGGCGGCAATGATGTTCATGGGGCGCGCCAATCCTGGTGACAGAGTCAGATCTGTCGAACCGTGGTCATGGATGGGTCGATGACAACAGTCATCTCATTGGCAAATCGTACCCACGGATCATGCTCCCGGCCCGGCTCTGGTGCATGAGGCAATCCCGCAAAGTAATACAGGCAGCGCTCGGTCAGAGGTCTCGCTGCGGCATGCCAGGTGCCGGCGCGGATGATGATGGCCTCGCCAGGCTCGATGCGAAACACCTGGGTTGCAGTCGACTCAGGTCTGTCGGCCGGGTCATTGACATTAGCGCTCGGGGCTACCGCCTGTAACAACGTGCCGGTGACCGGGACCAAGAGTTCGTCGTCGGGGTGGCGTTCCATGACCTCAATGGGTGCGCTGGTCGGCTCGGTGACGACTTGACCGAGACGCATGTCGGCACCGTGTAGGGTGCCGATGTCGAACCAGCACTCCCATCCATCGCCCGCCGACGTTCCTGGTGAGCGCGGTTTCAGCAAGGCTTCGCCAAATGGCGCGAACTCGGCCTGGCTGAGAGCGACTGGTGGGACGACGTGCATGCTCATGAGACAACTCTTTGCCGAGAGGGCGTTCGGCGTCGCCCACCTCTCGAATGGCTTCTCATTGTAGACTCTCCGTCAAAGTGCGATAGCAAAATGACGCGCCCTCCGCGGAGCAGGCAACAATGCCGATGTGCTTGGCCATGTGTGCAACCGGAACTCGAAGCAAGAATCCATTGCCACTATACCGTGGCCATAGCGATGTCGCCGAGCCTCGCTATCAGCGATAGGTTCGCATCTGGCCGACCACCACGCCTTGGACCTGCACCTCGTCAGAAGCATAGCGCTGTACTTCGAAAGCCGGATTTTCCGGATGTAACACCACTTCGCCCGGGGTTTGTTCGATACGCTTCAAGGTCGATTCCTCGCCCTTCACCAATGCGACCACGATGTCGTGATTGCTTGCCGTCGAGCGCCGCTCGATGACCAGTAAGTCACCATCGAGGATGCCGGCATCGATCATGGAGTCACCCTTGGCTTGCAGCACGAAACAGGACTGGGAACCGAGCATGAACCCTGGAACCTCTATGGTTTCGGGGACTTCGAAGGCTTGCACTGCGACACCGGCGGCAATTTTGCCGAGATAGGGAACAGCGTTTTCAGCGGCGCCTTGCGTCGTACGCAGCCGAACACCGCGGTGCTTGCCGTGGAAAGGTTCGATCAGCTCCGCCTCCACCAAGGCTTGAATGTGTTTGTGCAATGAACCGCGCGAGCGCAGTCCCAACGCATCACAGAGCTCGTCCAGTGTTGGTGGATCTGCCCAACGGTTTTCCGCATCGAGCAGAAACTCGTAGATGTCTTGCTGTCGTCGTGTCAGGTTCACTGCTTGTCAGTTCTCTATTCGTTCTCTAGACTGAGCATAGAAAACAAATGGAGAACAAGCAATGTCGGCTCTTGCTACCGAGGTTGCGGGGCCGCTCAATGTGGGTGGTGATGACAAGGTGGAGGCCCTGGTTGCGATGCTCGAGGCCGGGCATGGCGCCCGGATCGTGACATCCAAGAGGCTGCCGGCCAGCGCCGGCCGTTATGCCGAACTGCCACGCGAACTAGCCCCGAAACTCAAACTGGCGTTGGAGCGTAAGGGCATTTCCCAGCTCTACACGCACCAATCCGAGGCCTGGGCAACCATTCGCGAGGCAATGAACACCGTTGTAGTAACGCCAACAGCCTCGGGTAAGACGCTTTGTTACAACTTGCCGATTCTGCAGTCCATTGTTTCATCAGAGGCCAAGGCGCTGTATTTGTTTCCGACAAAAGCGCTGTCACAAGACCAGGTTGCCGAACTGCTCGAGATCAACCGTGCGGGAGACCTGGGGGTTCGCGCCTACACGTTTGACGGTGATACCCCGGGTGATGCTCGTAAGGCGGTGCGCACCCGTGGCGATATCGTGGTGTCGAACCCGGACATGATTCACCAGGGGGTGTTGCCCCATCACACCAAGTGGGCACAGTTCTTCGAGTCGTTGCGCTACGTGGTCATCGACGAGATGCACACCTATCGAGGCGTGTTCGGTTCGCATATGGCCAATGTGATTCGCCGTCTTCGCCGCGTGTGTCGGTTCTATGGGTCTGACCCGGTGTTTGTGTTGTGCTCGGCGACGATCGCAAATCCTGCAGAGCTCGCCGAGCGCTTGATTGGCGAGCCGGTGACGACTATCGACCACAGCGGCGCGCCGCGTGGAGAGCGGCATTTACTGTTGTGGAATCCTCCAGTGGTGAATCCAGACCTTGGTATCCGGGCATCTGCACGTTCACAAACAGCGCGCATCGCACGCATGGCGGTTGCCAAGGGGTTGAAGACCATCGTGTTTGCACAAACACGTCTGATGGTCGAAGTATTGACCAAGTACATGAAGGAGGCATTCGATAAAGACCCACGTCATCCGGCGAAAGTGAAGGCCTACCGTGGTGGTTATTTGCCGACTGAACGGCGCACCATCGAATCTCAGCTGCGTGCCGGGGAGATCGACTGTGTCATTTCTACAGTGGCGCTCGAGCTTGGTGTCGACATCGGTGCACTCGACGTCGCCATCCTGTGTGGTTACCCGGGTACAGTGGCGGGTACCTGGCAGCGTCTCGGGCGCGCGGGTCGTCGCAATCGACCGTCGCTCGCCGTCGTGGTGGCCAACAGTTCCCCGCTCGATCAGTTCATCGCGAAGCATCCCGAGTTCTTCACCGAGGCCTCGCCTGAGCACGCGCGTATCGATCCTGATCAGCTGTTGATCTTGATGGATCACATTCGCTGCGCGGCATTCGAGCTGCCATTTCGCGATGGAGAGGGCTTTGGTGGTGAGGCAATCGCCGAATGCCTACAATACCTGGCAGACGAGCAGGTCTTGCATCACGAAGGTGACCGTTGGCACTGGATGTCTGATGATTATCCCGCCAACGGCGTCAGCTTGCGTTCGGTTGCGGAAGGAAACTTCCTGGTCATCGATACCACCGATGGACAACGCAACATCATCGCCGAAGCGGACTACTCGGCTGCTGCTTTGACCTTATACGAGGGTGCCATCTACATGATTCAGGCTCGACCCTGGCAAGTCGAGCTGCTTGACTGGGAAGGTCGTAAAGCCTACGTGAGAAGCACTAACGCTGACTACTACACGGATGCCATTGATTACACCAAATTGAAGATCCTCGAATCCTTCGAGCAAGACGCCGACAACAGCGCCCGTTGCACACAAGGTGAGGTGCATCTGGTTAGAAGGGTGGCCGGTTACAAGAAAATCAGGTTTCAAACCCACGAGAACATCGGGTTCGGTAACGTCAACTTGCCGGATCAGGAGATGCACACCACGGCGCTGTGGTGGCAGCTCGAGCCGGAAATCATTCAGCAGAGCTTTGCTGACAAGCAAGCGGCACTCGACGGATTCCTCGGTGCTGCACATGCCATGCACTTCATCGCAACGCTGATCACCATGTCTGAGCCGCGTGACATCGGCCGGTCGGTGGGCACCGGTGATGCCGGCTGGTGTGCGCCCGGAAGCTCGGTCCCGGTGCCACCCCCGGAGCAACAGGACCCGGTAGAGCAGTCTGACACTTTCATCCCGACGGTTTACCTCTACGACAACTATCCCGGGGGCATTGGCTTAACCGCGCCACTCTTTGATGCCCGCGACGAAGTCGTACGACGGTCATTGGAGCTCGTTACCGAGTGTGAGTGTGTCTCCGGCTGCCCCGCCTGTATTGGTCCGGTTGTCGGTGAGACGGAGGGCACTGATTCACCGAAGATCCGTGCTCTGAAAGTGCTGTGGTTGCTCCACCAGAAGGGTCACTGAAGATGGCGGGGCTTGCGTCCAGACTCTCCAAACTCAGAGCGCAAGCTGGACGACCGTCGGCTGCGGACTCGGGCCATAAACTGGCGGTGAATGGCGGTACGGCGTCAATCGTCAGTGAGTTGAAGCGCCGCAGTGTTGCTCGGACAAGTGCTGCGCGGGTGTCATCTCGTGGTGGGCTTGAGGCCTTGGCAGAGCAGGTCGGTGGCGAAGAGGTTGCGCCAGGCTTACTGGTGGTGGAGAAGTCCTTCTCCATCGAGCGTACCCAGGGCAATGTGAAAATTGGAGCTGGTGTCGCGAGCGGGCTGGATTACTTCGGCTATTCGAACACAACGCCAGTGTTTCTGGATACCGAGACTACGGGTTTGTCGGGCGGCGCGGGTACTCTGGTGTTCTTGGTCGGTGTGGCCCGGTTACGGGACGACAGGGTGGAGTTGCTGCAAGGCTTGCTGACCCGCTATGAAGGCGAGGCGGCGATGCTCGAAAGAGTATCCGAATTCGCCACGCCTACCGATCTGCTGGTTACCTACAACGGCAAGAGCTTTGATTTGCCGTTACTGGGGTCCCGCTATCGTCTGACGGGTGTGGTCGATCCGTTTCCAACGTTGGATCATTTCGATCTATTGCACACGACTCAACGAGCATTCCGCAAAATGTGGCCCCAATGCACACTGCAAGAGGCGGAGCGCCGGCTGCTCAAGTTCAAGCGAATCGACGATCTGCCGGGCTCGCTTGCACCGCAGACATGGTTTGACTGGCTGCGTAGCGGCCGGCCCGGGCGGCTGCCTTCGGTGTTGATACACAATGAGCTCGATGTGTTGTCAATGGCTGCACTGGTGAGCGCACTACAGGTGGCGTACGCCACCCCAACAGTAAACGAGATCGATTTTCGCGGTGTGGCGAGATTCCTCTCCCGACGCCATGGCGTGCAGGCCGCTTATGAGTTACTGCATGCGAACCGTGCCGATTTGGATGTGGAAGCGGCGCTCGAGCTCGCCGTGCTTGCCAGACGTCGTAGTGACTGGCCGGTCGCAGTCGACTCCTGGCAACGGTTGGCTCGTCACGGTCATGCCGAGGCCCTCGAAGGTCTGGCCAAATACTACGAGCATGTCGATCGGGATTTTGCACAAGCTCTACAGCTGACCGACGATTTGCTCAGAGTCGATGGTGGCGTCGAACGTCACCATCGCCGTCGCCAGCGCTTGTTGGTCAAACACGCTCGAAGAGCATGTTCTCGCGACTGAGCCCGTGAGCTTTGATGGCTCGGGCGGCGGGTAATTTGAAGCCCCTGCTCTGAAGCTTGAAGAAGGCCGGCTGGGAAGCGGATATTGAAGACTGCTGGGGCGCTCCGATTATCGCAGTGTCATCGCCACGGTACCGAGCTCACAGAAGTCGGCTGCGGCGTGCTCACCAGGCTGCATCCAATAGATATCGGTTGCAGTGCCGGTGTTGTGCACGTGGCCGGCTTTGAGGCCATCACCGTCGCGCGAGCGAGCGTTTGCGAGCCAGACCAACGCCGAGACTGGGTCGCCGAGTACGCGATTCCCCGTGCCTTCACGCACGACCTGTCCATCGACCTCCAATGAGACTTCCATGGACACCAAGTCGAGTGCTCTCCAGTCGCTTTCGCCAGGACCGACAATCAAGGCGCCGTCAGTGCCGTTGTCGGCTATGACTGAGAAGACATCCTGATTCGGCCAGTCCATCAGATGCCCGGCGACGACTTCTATCGTTGGGTGTACTGAGGCGATGGCCGCTTCGACCTCCTCACGTGACCATGTCTGCTCCCTGCTTGGCAGGTCATGTGCGAGCCGGAAACCGAACTCACACTCCAACACGATGGGCGGGAACTTTGATGCTTCGAGTGTTGCTGGACTTTCCAGGACGAAGTCTTTCAACAGTCGAGCGTAGTAGGGTTCATCGAGGCCGAGCAAAGTTTGAATCGTCTTGTTGGTGCAAGCACAAAACCAACCGGCTAACGGCCAGCCTAGGAGTTCGATCAACTTGTCCTGCACCGCGTAGGCTTCTTGCAAGTTTGTTGGTCGACACGCGTCTGGCAGCCCGTCCAGGGTGTCGTGATTCAACCGTGCCTGCATGAGCAGGTTGGCAGCCCTTTCAACAGCGTCTGGGTTCAGCACGGCGTCTGTGCTCCTTTTCAATCCAGGAGATGGCGCACCTGGCGCTAGTTGAGAGCAATGAGAATGTCCGGAAACTGATCCGTAATCGCGCTGCACAGAGGCCATCGAAATGGCTACCTGTGACATCTATTCGGATAACCTGACACTGCTCGCTCAAACAACCACAATATCCATAGCCGGCGGTCGTGACCAGCGACTGCCGTTTGGACTCGCTGCCATTGGCGGCGCCCGGAGGTCACTGCTGACTCGTTACTGTTGCGATGATGCAGTCGTAGTGTACCGGATGAGGCCCCTGTCGGTGTTTTAGTGCCAGATTGCAGGCGAGCGAGACTGGCGTCGGGCTTGGACCGCCACTAATCTACGTCGAACATAAGGGTACGACCATAGGAGAGGGGACGACATGGCGCAAGAGCTGTGGCGACTGAGTGCATGCGAGCTGGGCGAAGGGATCCGAGCAAGAGAATGGAAGTGTATAGATGTGATGAGTTCGGTAGTCGACCGTATTCGACAGCACAACGGCCATCTCAATGCGATTGTCGATGACCATAGCGACTCTGCGCTCATTGCGGCGGAACAAGCGGACCGAGTTGTCGAGAGCGGTGGGCCACTTGGTCCGCTTCACGGCATCCCCATCACTATAAAAGAGAACATCGACGTAGAAGGGCAGCGCACACCAAACGGCTTGCCGGCACTGGAAGGATTGATTGCACCTGCGGATTCACCGGTTACGAGGAACTTCAAGGATGCGGGTGCCATCATAGTCGGTCGAACGAACACGCCTGAACTCTCTATGCGCGGAACGACCGACAATCCGTTGCACGGCAGGACCTTCAACCCTTGGAACGAGGAGGCCAGCCCTGGTGGATCGTCTGGTGGGGCAAGTTCTGCTGCAGCTGCCGGGTTTGGTCCCATACATCACGGCAATGATATTGGTGGGTCACTGCGTTTTCCGTCTTTTTGTTGTGGACTCGCAACGGTCAAACCGAGCCTTGGGCGAGTGCCGACCTTCAACCCTTCGGCGTCCGCGGAGCGTGGCCCACTCGCCCAGATCATGTCTGTGCAAGGTGCAATCTGCCGTGAAGTCAGAGACGTGCGAGCGGCGTTACGGGTGATGTCCAAGGGCGACCATCGGGACCCCTGGTGGGTTCCCGCGCCAATTGACTGGCCACCGCAAAGCACTGTGAAGGTGGCCTTCACAAAGCAGAGTTACGGCTACCCCATACATGCAGAGATTGTTGCGGGTCTCGATCGGGCAGCGGATTTCCTCAGTGACGCGGGCTACGAGGTGGTCGAAGTCGAAACGCCGTCAATCCTGGATCCCGCAAATGGCTGGTTTGACGTTTTTGTTCGCGAGCTCAAGGAGACCCTCGGTCCGGTGACCAAAGAGCACGGTAGTGAGACCATCCAGCGGATTTTCGAGTACTACGAAAGTGTCGGAAACATGATCGAGTTGGAGGATTATCTATCTGCGCTTTCGCAACGATGTGTGTTCACTCGGGCTTGGAATGTGTTTCTAGGCGAGTATCCGTTGGTCTTGTGCCCGTTTCTGATGCGCCCCACATTCGCGTGGGACTATGACGCGCAAGGCATAGACCGTACAGCCGACTTGTTTCAATCTGCGATCTACAGCGTCGGTGTCAACTATCTCAGCGTCCCCTCCGGCGTCGTGCCCATCGGCTACGCTGACAGCTTGCCAGCCGGGGTCCAGGTCATCGGTCGGAGATACAGAGAAGACCTGATCTTGGACGCACTGGAAGCCATTGAAAAGCGTGTGGGCATCATGACCCACGAGCTGTGGCAACGAGAAACCTAGCAACGCATCTAGAGTCTCATGCCGCCATCGATTTCGAGGCACCGGCCGGTGAAGTAGTCGTGCTCGAAGATGAACCGGACACCCTGAGCGATATGTTCCGGCCCACCCATGCGTCGCAACGGGATGGTCGCCGTGATCTTGTCTCTCACGTCCGGACGAATCGCTTGGGTCATCTCTGTATCGATGAACCCCGGCGCTATGGTCCCGGTTCGAATCCCATGCCCAGAGAGTTCCTTGGACCACACGACGGTCAGCGCATGAACGCCAGCCTTCGCGGCGGAGTAGTTGCTTTGTCCCATGTTGCCTTCACGTGAAAGGCTTGAGATGTTCACGATCACGCCGCCTCGGCCCTTAGCGACCATCTGCAACGCTGCCTCGCGGCCGCAAAGGAACACACCGGTTAGATTGACGTCCAACACCGCACGCCACTGCTCGAGAGAAAGACCAAAGTCGGTGACGCCATCCTTTTTCTTGACCAGCAGTCCGTCGCGAGTGATGCCTGCGTTGTTGACAAGACCGTCCAATCCGCCGGATGTATCGGCAATTCTCTTGAACACCGAGCCCACAGACTTCTCATCAGCGATGTTGGCCGAGTAGCCAAAAGTGGTGAGCCCGAGTTCTGACAGGCGTGCACTGGTTTGTTGCAGGGCTGCGTCGTCAACATCGATGAGATGGACGATCGCCCCGTATTGTCCAAGCTGCTCTGCAATCGCTGCCCCCAATCCTCGGCCAGCACCGGTTACTGCAATGTGTTTCTTGTCAATGTCCACACAACCTGACTCCTTAAAGAACAAGGGTGCTCAGTCTTCATGGCGACGCAACATCAAACAAGCGTTGTTTCCCCAAAGGCGAACGACTGGCTGATGGCGATGGGGATGTCGACCGGATTGCTATCACGCGCGAAATTGAGTTTGGCGATGGGATCTTCAAGATTCACACACGGATGAGTACGACCATCTCGAATGTTGAGCGTCGTGACCAAGAACTCGACAGCGCTGCTCGCCCCGAGTAGATGACCGACCAATAATTTGGTCGAGTTGACTAGGACATCCCACCCAAACACGTGCTCGATGACCTCACATTCGACTTTGTCGTTCAACTCAGTCCCCGTGCCGTGAGCATTGATGTAGCGAACATCCTTCGGAGGGACGTTCGCGGCCGCACAAAGCGACTCCAACATCGCCGCAATGGTTCCACCGCCCGGCTCCATTGCCCTCATGCTGTGTGCATCGAACGACTCGCCAAAACCAACGACCTCGGCAATTATAGGGAGCTCCGCACTCCCGCGCATGCTCCAACGACTCCAAAACAAACATCGCCGCACCGCCCTCACTAAACAGAAAGCCCGAACGACGCTGATCAAACGGCCGGTTCAACGTCTCAATCGGCCCATCCCCGTGTGCCGAGGTTCCCGCACAGTCAAAGCCACGAAACAACGCCCCATAAGGGGCCTACAATGACTCAGAGCCTCCGGTCAGCATCACGTCCGCCAACCCATTACGAATAGCCTCAAAAGGCCTCCTAAATGAGAGGGTGTTACAGGTAGGGCTGGTTCATGTCGCCAATGCAATCGTGGCGCGAAGTGCTATTGGAGGGTTGTTCGAACGAGAGGACCAGTTGGGTGACCTCGGCCTTTGTGTCCCCCCTCTGGTGGACTTTGGGTTGAATCCGGTCGCCCTCGAGATCGAAGAGCGGGCGATGGTTGCAACCGAACAGTTCGTGGACACCATAGTCGGGCTTGGCCTGGGTGGGGCGTTGCAAACAGCTGATGTGCGCCGATCCCGGATGGCTCCCTAGTCTGTTTGCCCTTGTGGATATAAGGCACCGATGCCGTGCGCAGCTGACTTCACGAACACACCGCCGCGGGTCCCGGTGTGACCGTAACCACCAAACGGCTTGAAGCCAAGCAATGTGAGTAGCTCTGGAGAGGCGTTCTCCAAAACATCTTTTGTGGCGCCAAGTGTCCAGTTCGACAGGCTGCGAAACTGTGGCCCACTGTAGTAACTGGTCACGCCGTATCGAGGCTCATTACTGTTATTCGCGCCTGCTGCATGCCAGGTGCGACCGTCCCAAAGAATCACAGTGCCTGCTTTTCCCGTTGCCGGAATGGTGGAGCACGGATGGGGTACGGTCTGGACGGGTTGCAATCCAGAGAGGTGGCTGCCTGGAACTAACCGGGTGGCGCCATTTTCCTCGGTGTAGTCAGAGATCATCCACATTGCGTTGACCACCACTGGTGGATTGATCGGCGTCTTGGAG
>MDTE01069784.1_pt1 | contig 22782 bp, 19 predicted proteins | sample 811231 | NCBI WGS metagenome assembly MDTE01 (sample SAMN05326651, study PRJNA326480) | marine metagenome | isolation source: seawater | place: Indian Ocean: Red Sea | collected 2010 | reverse complement strand
CTGCAGCTGGCCGAGGAAGGGTTCGATCTAGCGCTGCTGGGACCCGATTTGCAGGAACTCGAAGGGACCGCGCAAGAAATCGTCGCTCTGGGACGCCGCTGTCACCTGGGTAAAGTTGATTTTCTGGCACCGGACACAGTCGCGACAGCGATTCAATCGGTGCGAAGCCAGTTTCACCAGATTGACGTCCTGGTAAACAATGCGGGCATCGCCGGACCGACTGCAACCATCCAAAACATCACGCGAGCCGAATGGGACGCGACGCTGGCAGTCAATCTGAGCGGCGCCTTTTTGTGTTGTCAGGCAGTGGTCGACGCGATGATTCAACGCCGGTCCGGAAAGATCATCAATATTTCTTCCATGGCCGGAAAAATTGGATTTGCGCTACGGGCTCCCTACGCAGCATCGAAGTGGGGGCTGATTGGTCTTTCGATGACCTTGGCCAAGGAATTGGCCAGCGCGAACATCCAGGTCAATGCCATTTGCCCTGGACCCATTGAAGGCTCCCGTCAGGACGAAGTCATTCGCGATCGGGCAGCGCAAACCGGCCAGACTGAGGATGTCGTACGCGCCGAAATCCTGGAGAGTATGGCGCTAGGTCGCATGGTACCGCCCGCCGACATCGCCAGGATGGTAGCCTACTTGGCCTCCGCGGCGGGAAACAACATCACGGGACAAGCGATTGATGTCGCGGCGGGTTACGCACTGTGAATCGGCAAGCCGTGGCGCCGCAATGGGCCTCTTGTTCTCGCTCAAACGGCTGACGACGCTCGCTCGGCTGCCCATCGTTGCCCACTCAGGGGATGTCGGGCAATTAGACAACACTGTCAACCTGCTCCAGAACCAGTTTCAGTGCCATCGCCGCCGTCTCCCTGGATAGCGATGGCAGCGGCGTGGGGTGGCTGGCTGCCTGACTGATTTCGACAGGTAGATGGATGAACCCGGCCCGGGTGTTCCAGCCATTTTGTTGGATCGTGTAATGGGACAAATAGAGAATCGCATTACACAAATAGGTTCCCGCGTGATAGGAAACGCGTGCCGGGATGCCCCGTTCGCCAAGCCGCTGGCTCCAGTTTTCCAGCGGCAGCTGGGAATCAAACGCCACGGGCCCGCCTGTGACCAGAGCGCGACCCGCCGCGGTCGGGGCATCCGGATCCCTGGTGACATTGATCCCAATCGCTTCAAATTGCACATGTGTCGAACCGGGTGCCTGCCCAAGATGCAGCGCCAAATCGAATTGAGCCGCCAGATCCTCCTCCAATTTGCGTTCCACGACGGCCAGGTCGACCGGGTAGAGCCGGGTTGTGACGCTGTGCTGGGCAGGTAACTGCCGCGTCAGTTCAACCAGGGCCAACCAACTAGCATTGGTTTTCCAGGGACCGTACGACTCAAATGCGGTAATCAAGATCTTTGCCATACCTGGTGCTCAGCTGCAAAGCGGTCCTGCCGTGGCAAGAATCCTCGCCGTGGGCTGGCATGCGTATCTCTGGCCAAGTAGGCTATTCTACGTACGCTTCTGGAAAAGCTCCATCATTTAGCAAGGAAACAACTCCTGGCCCGACCGCGCGACGGCCTGAGGATTTCGACCTTTAGTGATTAGATCGGGAGTCTAATATGTACTTCAACCCTGGCAAACTTCTCTGCGTCCTGTTGCTGCTCAGTGGAGCCTGGCTCGTACCCGTTCAGGCCCAAGATAAAGAAGAAAAAAAAGAGGAAAAGAAAGAAGAAGCCAAGGCGCTCTTCCCCGACAAAAATCTGGAAGCGGTTGTGCGACGCGAAGTCTTTGAAAAGCGCAACAAGAAAGACCCCCTGACAAAAGAAGACGTTGTCAACATCTCGTCGATTGGCGTTGGTGGTTATGGTCGTGGCAAGAAGATCAAGAGCCTCCAGGGATTGGAAGCCTGTCGTAGTCTGCGGGCACTCGAATTACCGGACAACGAAATCGAAGACCTGTCCGCGATTCAAGAACTGAAATACATCCAGACCATCACGCTGTCTGGAAACAAGATCAAGGACATTGGACCGCTCGGAAAATTGACGGCACTGCAGTACATCAACATTGAGAAGAATCAAGTCGCCGACTTGAAGCCGCTGGAGACCCTGAAAAACCTGCGCAACTTGTATGCAGATGAAAACACCGTGAAGGATCTGGCGCCGTTGGCGGGTCTGGACAAAATGGTCTCGATCTACCTGAAGAACAATCAGGTCACCGACCTCAAACCTCTGGCGAAATTAAAATGGCTGGAGCGACTCGACGTCAGTGGTAACGGTTTGACCGATGTGTCGGCACTGGCTGGATTGACCGAGTGGCGTTACCTGTTCCTGCACCGTAACAAGATCACCGATCTTTCCATCCTGATTGAGATGGCACAGAAAGATAAAAAAGGTGATCAACGATTCGCTCCATTCTGGAATCTGTATCTGGCCGACAATCCATTGAGTGACGCTGCCAAGGGCAAACAACTCGAGGAGTTGAAGAAAGTCGCTCGGACTGTGGATCTCAAATACAACCGCTGAGTAGCAGCCTGTTCATATGCCCATCCGTTGGGGGATCATCGGTTGCGGAGACGTGGCCCGCCGTCGTGTGGCGGCGGCCATTTTGGGTGACGAGCAAAGTGAATGCCTGGCGGCATGCCGCCGAGATTCTGCTCACCTCGCCCAGTTCTGCTCTGATTTTGAGATTCCGCGAGCCTACGCAACACACCAGGAACTGCTCGCCGACGAGCAAATCGATGCCGTCTATGTGGCGACTCCCGTCAGTGCGCACTGCGAACAAGTGCTAGCCGCAGCCGCAGCTGGCAAACATGTCCTGGTCGAGAAGCCGATGGCTTGTACGGCGTCCGAATGTAACCAGATGATCGACGCGTGCCAGCGTGCGGGTGTCCGCTTGGGCGTCGCTTATTACCGCCGCTTTTACCCGGTTGTCGCGCGTATGCACCAATTGCTGCGGGAAGGGCATTTGGGCGATCTCCTGTCTATTGCCGCCGTCACGGCCAACCCCTTCCAGATGTCACCCGATGACGAGGGGTACTGGCGGGTCGAGCCAGACGTCGGTGGAGGTGGATCGCTGATGGACATCGGTAGCCATCGCCTGAATCTGTTTCTCCACCTGGGAGGCCCGATCCGCGAGATCAAGGCCTATTGCAATACGATCGCCGCGCCTTATGCGGCCGAAAACGTGGCGTCTTTGGTTTTGCAGTTCCAGTCCGGTGCCCATGGTATGCTGCAGTGCTTCTTTGGTTCAGCATTTGACCCCGACGCGTTTACCATAACAGGCACGCGGGGCCAAATCAGTTCAACTCCTTTGAACGGTGGCCAGTTGGTCTGCGAACTGGGTGGCAAGCAAACTATCGAGGCCCACCCGCCTGCCGAAAACTTCAACGCACCCCTCATCTCAGACTTTGCCAGTGCCATCCGTGGGCAGCGCCCACCTGAAGTCACAGGAGAAGAGGGCTGCAAGACCAACGAAGCCCTGGCAGCCGCGTATGTTAATTCTCAATCGAGTCGCTGATGTCCGGTCCCTTCCAGATTCTGTTGTATACCGGTTGCCTGATGCTGGTCCTGTTCCGGACCGTTGCCCATCCCGCATTTCCGATTCGAACAGATGATCGGAGTGCTTCGCCAGGCGATCCGTTTGTCGACCGTGTGGTTTCCTTTGAACCCGGTCCCGGTAGTGGTTTTGGCAAGGACCGTTTGCCGACGATCGTCCTGGGTCCGCCACGCGGCGGTGGCTTACGCGCGGGATCACGGCATGTTCTTTCGTTAGGACAGCGGGGGCGAATTACGCTGGCTTTTGTCGACAACCAGGTCATCGATGGACCGGGAGGCGACCTGTTGATTTTTGAGAACGCGTTTCTAACCGGTGACGGCGGGCAACCCGCCAATGGGTTCTTTGAGCTGGCCAAGGTTGAAGTAAGCATCGATGGAATCTCCTGGAAACCGTTTCCCTACGACACGGGCACGCGCAAAGGCTGTGCCGGCTGGCATCCCGTGTTCGCCAACTCGGATACAAACCGAGTGCCGGCGACCGATCCCAAACGCGCTGGGGGCGACCTGTTTGATCTGCGGGATGTGGGACTGCGGTATGCCCGCTACGTGCGAATTACCGATCTGGACAACGCCCTGGGCGGATCAGGTACCGTCGGGTTTGATCTGGACGCGGTGGCCGCCGTACATTCCCAGCCACGGTCCAAGTCCGCCCCCTGAAGCCGACGTATTTTGCCGCCGTTGCGACCCACCTCAGACCTTTCGAACCACATTGCTTTGGCGACGGCACCGTGCTTGATGCCGAATCACGACGCACCCCCTCCGGGTGGCAAAATCGCCCAACGACAAAAGCACAAAAAAACCGGCTGGCGGCACGCGCCCAGCCGGTCTATCCGGTTACCCCTGTGGCTATCTAGCAACTTTGGCTATCCAGCGACTTAGTCAAACGCCCCGTTGCGCCGCCGTTTGGGTAAATTCGATCCACCCGACCCGGCTGCCGAAGGCTTGCGATCACGGAAAATACCAGATGTCTGGCCCGTCGATTGGGGTCGCAAACCGGTCTTGAGTTTAGGCTGGAAATCCTCACCACGGGCCGCTTTATCAAGACGCACGGTCCGCATTTCACCCTGATAGCCCATCAGGCTGAGAAACTCGTCGAGGTTGATGGCCTGAATGCCAATTTCGTTCGCCTGGTTGAACAGTTCGTTATATCCAGCGAATTCATTCTGTTCCGTGGGCACAGAACCTTTCACCAGATAGGTGGTCGCTGGGGTCATGGTACCGTTAATGGCGCCCTTGTCATCAACTTCTGCGAGAATCACGCCGCCGTTCATCGTGATTAACTTATGCACCAGGTCGCGCTCGCCTTCGTCTCGACGATCATTGCCATCGACATCCATAATGCCTGCCAAGGCAAATCCCATCCGCCGACCTGGCCGCCAGACGGGTGAGAAAATAACGTCGCCTGGCACAATCGGATCTTCTGTCAAGTCTTCACTGATCCGCGCTTCGGCGAGATGCTCATCAACCACTTTGGTAACCTCAATGTCACCCTTTTTGCGGGTGGCATCGATCCCGTTGACGTCATATCGATAGACACTGAACGTCATCTGCCGCCGCAAACCATCGGCGACCCCAACATTGATCCAAACCATCTTGGAGCCCTGATTAATCCAGGTCACACGACCGTCAGGGATGCGAAAAATGGCTTCGCCACGCAAATCACGAACCCGGTTCCGTAGCAACTCCGCGGCATTTCGCATTTTACTAATGGTGGCATCGGAACTCGATTTCTGCTCCGCTACTTGCGATTCGGCGGTCGTTTTGTCCGCTTCCGCCTGCTGGACACGGGCCTGTAATGCTTGCTCTGCGGCCGCTTGATTTCGCTTGTACTCTTCAAACTCAGTCTTCTGCTTTAACAGCTCATCACTCACCATCTGCTGTTGCTGGACCGCTTCTGCAAGTTGACTTTTGGTGGCTTCTTCGTTGGCCTGCCGAGCTGCCAAATTCTTGTTCTGCTCTTCCGTACTCTGTTTGTACTGCTCATTACGGTTCTGCAGTTCGGCGATCAGGTGTGTCCCGATCTTCGAATACGTACGGTCACCCGCATCAAGATTCGACGCATAGGTGGCCATATCGACCTTGAACGCATCGACCAGTTTCTTGGTTTCACTGCCGGGCGAGAGCGGGATTTCATCCAAGCCCTCTGGGGGCCCTGCAATCATCTTCTTCAATGCCTGGATTTCATAATTCAAATTATTGATCGTTGCTTCACCCGCCGTTGCCCTGGTGTTAGCCGCTGCGAGTCGTTGCTGGTCGCTGGAACTCTTGTAATAGAACACCGAAGCTACCACGGCCATCAACACAGCAAACATCACCGTGACCATCAACCAAATCTGCAGGCCCATGTTTTCACGCGACGCCATGACAAATCTCCCGTGAGCACGAAGCTCTGTTCGTTCAATCCGAATAACAAGGGCCGACCGGTTGGGCGACCGTAACTCAACGACTCGACTTTATTCGCTGCCAGTTCTTCCAGGGTGGCCGCCTCGGCCCCACGTGGGAAAGCGACCACTTGCACGCGCCCAGCATCCCTGCACAACACTCAGCTACACAGCGCCCGGCTATCCGTATAGCATTCTCATCGACCGTCTGTACGTAATTGGCGACCTTTGTTGCCACGGTTCCGGTCCTGACTACCGGGCAGGTCATACCAGGTAAATCGTAAAGCCGGGTTCCGCCCATAGCTGGGTTGGACCGTTCCCTATGTGCGAGTCTAGACGGCGCCAAAACCCATGTCAATCAAAGTAGGAAATCGGGGCAACTTAGGACAGCATGGCTGGAGGTGCCCACGACGACCAACAAAACCCCTCGTAGGAGGGGTTCCTGCTTCATCGAGAAGACTCCTGATCAGAGCGGTCGACCGTCGTGGTGGGCTGCTGGGGAACCTGGCACTGTCAGGCAATGACTGCCTTTCGAATAGCCTCTACCACACCCGGCATCGTGTATTCCGTGGCTTCCGCAGCCGGTTCGAAACCGTAGTCCCGCAACGTGCTTGACGTCAATGGACTGATACTTGCCAGCTTGCATTGGTGCAGCTGTGGACCAGCTAGATGCACCAGCGCTCGAGCGATGGCAGAACTGGTGACCGTCACCCAGTCGATTTGTCCGTGAACAAACTGCTGTTGGATATCCGGCTGTAACTGGTGCGCATCCGAGCTCCGATAGACCACCACCTGATCCACGATACCTCCCGCTGCGCGCAATTGTTCGGCTAAAACCTCCCGACCCCGACTGGCGCGCGCCAGCAAAAAACGCCGGTCCGCCGCTCCCTCCACCAACTCGGCAGCCAGGGATTCTGCTCGGAATTCGCTCGGTTGCAGGTCAGCATCGAGCTGGAATCGGCTCAATTCTCGAGACGTGCCCGGGCCAATCGCAGCAATGCGCAAGCTCCCCAGGGCACGCGCATCCTTGCCAATGGCCCGCAATCGCTCCAGCAGAAATCGAACCCCATTGGCACTGGAAAAAACCAACCAGTCATACTGGCTGAAATCTGAGCAAGCCCGATCGACGGGCGCCCAGCTCTCGGGTGGGTCAATTTGAATCATCGGATGGGCCAGTACGTCTGCACCCAGTTCCAGCAATGGCTGCCGAAGTTGTTCGACCTGGCCGAGCGGCCGTGTAATCAGAATACGAACACCAAACAGTGGCCGCCGCTCAAACCAGGAAGGGCTCCCCATGGAACGGGTTACTTCACCCACAATGATCATGGCGGGTGGCCGAATACCCTCCTCTGCCACTCGGTCGGCAACCTCGTCAAGGCGACAGTAAATCGTCTGTTGATCAGGCAAACTACAACGGCGTACGATCGCCGCGGACGTATCGGGCGCCTTGCCAGCCAGCAACAATTGACGCGTCCAGGTCGGGGCCGTGGTCACTCCCATATAAAACACGAGCGTTCCGGGAAAACTCGCCAACCCGTGGTAATTCATGGCTGGCTTCTGCTTGCCATAACTTTCTTGACCCGTAATGAGCGCCACGGCCGAAGCCTGATCGCGGTCGGTCAACGAAATTCCCGCACAGCTCGCGACGGCTGTCGCCGCCGTCACGCCAGGTACCAGCTCGCAGGGAACGCCAGCCGCCTGGAGCGCACCAAGTTCCTCACTGCCCCTAGCGAAAATGGTAGGATCGCCCCCTTTAAGGCGAACAACCTGCTGGCCCGCAAGCCCGCGTTTCACGAGCTCTTCGTTGATTTCCGCCTGCCTCCAGATCCGTGTTTTCCCATGTTGGCCCAGACAAATCTGCTCGGCATGATCGCTGGCATGCCGCAGGATCTCCTGGTTGACCAGATAGTCGTAGAGCACCACATCTGCCCGCCGTAAACATTCCACGCCACGCAAGGTCAGCATACCAGGGTCACCGGGACCCGCGCCGACGAGATACGCCTTGCCAACTGGTGGTAATCGATCTGATGGCATGCCAACCCATGTGATTAAGAATCAAACGTACTAATACCAGGTCGCCAACTTTTCTGCTGTGGGCCCGCCACAAAACCGCCGGGCATCGTCACTAGGCGGCATCCGGTTTCGCACCACATACGGTTCAGGTGTCGTCAGAAGATCCAGCCGTGATATTCCCTCGCTGCACCCAGAGACCGTCACGGCTGGCCCATAAAATCACCCGACACTCAATCGTCGCGACGTAACTCAAAGCTGGCTGGAACTTTGCGACGAGCGTACCAGATTCGCCACTGCTCCTCATTGAACTCGAAGTTCACTTCCGGATTCAGAGACGTCAGTGCACCAAGAACATCCTGATTCTGCTCTTCCCACCGAATGACCAGTGGCTTGTTCTTGCCAAATTGAAACGCCCGACCACCATTTCCAAAAGTCGCATTCGCATTACTCTCGTTCGGTTTCAATGTCCGCTTGTGTTGTGTCACCAGTGCTTCGATCAAGGGACGTGTCGCAACCGGATCTCCCAGCTGCGCCAGCGCCAATGCCGCCCGGTTGACGAGCCGGTTATCGTTTGCCGCAAGCACTTGGATGAACGAGGCGACAGCACGATCCGTTCCGAAGCGAGACAACTCTTCCAAGCAACGCTCGCGAACGAAGTCACTCGGGTCACGCAGTGCGCGGGAAATAAAAGCACTGACACCAGGCCCGCGCTGCAAGCGGGCCAGAACGTCGATGTACAACAATTTGAGGGGTTCAAACTCCTGATCCTGGTCGAGAAATTCGGCCAGTGCCGGCGCCGCCCTTTTGTCAACAATCTGGGCAATATTATCACGTCCGGAAACCTGCTTGCCGCGCGCTTTAACAATCCAAGTGCGCCACATCTTGAGTTTCTTGCGCCACGCCTTTTCCTCGATTTCACGTTCCTCAAGGCGTTTCTCAAAATCGACATCTTGAACCAGCCGCCATTTTCCCTGGTAGCGCACGTAGCCTCGACTTTCCCAATACTCTTTGGGCTGTTGCCACCGACCATCGATTTTGCGAAAGCCCAAGGCGCGACGTGCGTTGATGTGTTCAGATTCATAGGTCAGTATTTTTTCCAGATGCATCTCGCGCTGCATTCTCAAACCGCGCTTGCGGCACTCTTCAGACATGATCCAATTCCCCCGAGCAGTCGACGGCATCTTGGGAAGCCATCGCTGATACCATTGCTCGGCCTCAGACTTGAGGATCACTTTCGCGACCTGATCCGGGGTCAGTGTCAGCCTGGCTCCATCTGACGTGCGAATCTGATATTTCTGCCGAGGCGCCTCAGTCGGATTCAACAAGTCACCTTCGATGCGTCCTGGAGGCTGGTCCCCGACCGGCTTGAGAAGGATCACATCGGCGTTCAAGAGACTGCTGGAAACGGCCAGTAACAGGCCGATCACGAACCGCATTGTTGTCATCGTTCCACCCTCGTTGCAAAACAACCCTGCTTCCGTTATCGGTCGAACAGCCCTCTTGTCATGCGCACCAGATTCTGAACAGAAAGTGTCTCCGTGACGCCGGGAGGGTTGGGAGTTTTGACCGGATTATGCAGCGCGTTACTGGTTCAGTATAAGATTTGGCAACTGGCCGGATCAACAAAAACATGCGCTGCGCGAGCAAACTGCTGCGGGCCGGTTCGCCCAAAGTACCTGATTTCTCGCAACCCAAGCCAACGGCGAAGACCTGGGCAATCAGATTTTTTCGCCGAGACCCTTGGTTAGCGCCATAAAGGCCGATTCGAGATTGACCTCATCCTCCCGGAAAAGTCGGATGCGATGACCCGCATTGACCAAGGCGGTGGACAGATCACTGTAATCCTCAATGCCGGGAGATAACGTCACCCACATATCGAGGTTGCGCTGTTCGATCGATTCAACCGCATCCTGCTGTTCGAGGATGCCGCACGCCGAATCCAGGTCACCGACGACCCCAATCACCAGCACGATTTGCTGGCGCACCTGTTTCATCACCTGTGCGACTTCTGCATTCACGGACATGACTCCGCGGTCAATGATCCCAACCTTGTTACAGATGTCCGCCAGTTCCGGCAAAATGTGACTCGACACGATGATGGTTTTTCCCATTTGCCCAAGCTTCCGCAACAAGTTGCGCATTTCAATACGGGCCCGGGGATCCAGACCACTGAGTGGCTCGTCCAGCAATAGTACCTGTGGATCATGCAACAGCGTACGGGCTAAGCCAAGACGTTGGGTTTGACCTCTGGAAAGTGTATTGGCATAGGCATCACGTTTGAAATCAAGGTCAACGATCTCCAACATTTCCTCACAGCGCTGTCGCCGCGCAGGGCCCTGGATACGGTAGGCGGCAGCAAAAAACTCCAGGTACTCAATGACTTTCATGTCGTCATAGAGGCCAAAGAAATCCGGCATATAACCCACCAGCCGACGGATCTCTTTAGGCGCCGTATAGATCGAATAATCGCAGACATAGGCTTCACCCCAAGTCGGATTTAACAACGTAGAGATAATCCGCATCGTGGTTGTTTTTCCAGCTCCATTGGGACCGATGAAACCAAACAAATCGCCTTCGTTCAGCTCGAGATCGATCTCGCGTATTGCGAACAGATCGCCATATTTTTTCGTCAGATCGTGGGTCCTGATCACAGGCGTGACACTTTCGGCTGATAGTGGATTTGCACACACTTCATGGCTGTTGCATTTCCACAGGGAAAAGAACTCTGACATAAGTCCAGTGCGCATTCGCGTCGGCTGACAACAACTTCTGCTGATCGCTTAGATCACTGAGGGATTCATGGCAACGGCCCAACAATATGGCCCGGCCAGTACGCAGCGCCGCGCTCAGATCAACGTATGATTGATAGCGGTGTGTCAAATCGACATACGATTCACCTCCCGCAGCGCCGTAGAACATCATCAGTTCCAGGATCCGTGGCACATGACCGGGTCGCACGTCCTCAGGATCCCATTGCGTACTGACATCGCGGTTACTGACGACAACGCGCTGTTGGAGTTTCCAGCGCAAATCTTTATGCGATAACTGATTGAGTGACACCACTTGTCCCGATCGCAGTACTCCGTCAATCATATACGACGAGTTCTGGTAAAGTACGACTGCGTCAACCAGGTCCACGTTGAGTGGGTTCTGGACCTCTCCACGCAAAAAATGTCGCCGATCAGCAACCAGCTGGGACTCTGAACCGGCCGACACTTTCGCAGACCAACGGACCGACAGGCTCTTGCTGGAAGCTACAGGAACAGACAAGCCGCGAAGTTGCCCACCGGAGCGGAAACTGACTTCATAAGCCTTTCCGGTCAGCCGGTTCGTCGATGGACTCCCCAGGCCACCCAGACCATCCCCCGGTAAACCTTGCCAACACATCAGCACTTCTGCATTTTCGTCTGTCGTCAGCCGTCCTGAGGGTGTCAGCGAAAGGTCATACTGAGCCTGACGAGGACTATAAAGTTGCGCCCAGGTGGTACCCCGAACTCGTCCACTTTGAGTGTCTACGTCAATGATCTCTACTTTATTGACAACGACCTGACCTTGATCGCGATAACGACTCAGTCCGATCGCCAGCAGACAAAAGAGAATTGCCAGCAACGGAAATGTCAGCCAGGTCCACTGCATGCGCAAAGCCAGCCAGCGTCGCAGCATGAAGAAGTCGCCTGGACCGATGAGCAGAGCGTAAAGTGTGATCAGCGCCGCCACCAAACCAAATGGAAAGATCCGCACGTTCTCGAATTGATCCATCGCCCCACGTAACTGCCCCACAATATCCCGGTATCCCACGTGTGCGAGTTTTTCCACGCGCATATCGAGTCCCCTGCGGGGTCGACCGGCTGACAACCCATCGATCAAACGGGGCATTAGCGAAATTCTTCCGGACCAGGAGGTCCAGGGGGACAGGCCCAAATCAGCCGCGATCAAATCGACCTGGCCCATGCCTCGCGCAAAGCGAACCCAAAAAGCTTGCTGCTCGTTTCCGCGGGCGATAGAGACTTCCACGACCCCTTGCGGATTACGAATCGCAGTCATGTCGAAAGCACTCAACTGTTCGCTTGACGCAAAAATCGACTCCAGCTCAGCCGTCTCAGCCTGCTGCCGGACTCCGACAAATTGACCAGGGTTGAACCGCGCCAATGGGTGCTGGCTATCGAACACAGCTGCACCGTTCCGACCGACGGACAACACCAGCCTGCCTCCCAACTGAACCCATCGATCGAGCGCCGACCACTGCGGTTGGGTAACACCATCGAAGGCGCTTAATTGACCCGTAAGCAAAATCAGCGTATCGACGGCTTCGTAGCCGTGCCAACGGTCCGGCATTTCCGCCGCCGCCACCGCGGCATACGAGAGTTTCGTCGGTGCTGCCTGTATTGGTGTGGTCACCGGCGGCAATTCACCCCCCAGCACCACCACTAAAGGGTCAGTCGACCGTCGCGCCGTGGCCAGGTCTGAAACGCGCTGATAGACGCGCGTTACACGATCCTGGTCGGTTTGAAATCCAACGGACAATTGAGACTCGAGTGAGCCAAAGCGAATGTACCCAACGACAGATCGCTCCTCATTGGCTGCCAGACTTACTTCTTCTTGCTGGACAAATTCTACCGACTGCCCATCGCTGTCATGGGTCTTCAGGACGATGTGCCCCCGGCAAGCTGCCGCGCCGGTTTTCAGCCGCAACCGGACGGGCGTCCAGTGACCCACTTTGTACTGGCCGCCAAAACCAATTGCTGTAGCACTCAGATCCTGGTGATCTATCAGTTCAATCGAAATCCCGTCAGACGCAATAACCCCCGCCAGGCTGGCGAGCCAAACCAGGCCTGCGATTACAACCGTTGCCCCACCCTGTCCACGCGGGCAGGGCGCGGATGGACGTACATCAAAGGGCGCTGATCCGACCGGATCCCCGCCCCCGCTTCGGTACGATAGCCAAGGGAGATGAAAAGATTTCTGCGCCAACAGTTTCCTCACCCACATCGAGAAGTTACCCACCAGAGAAACACCGCGCGGCCTTTGGACCCGCGTTGATTGAGCGCATCGACTTACTTCAGCATAGCTACAACGTTCCGATGCGGAAACAACGGATTTGGTTGTGCAAATGATCTCGCCAACGACAGCCGGATTGGGTCGATGACACGACCTCGCAACCTGGCTCGGAAACACCAGCTCGATCAATCGTGAAAACGCCGCGAATGCCAACCACGAGCATACGGATCAGAACGATCCGGGTCAGGGCTTGCCGTCCCTGGAACAGTCACAAACCCACTCCCCACAACCAGGACAACCTGACCCGTATTTCTGCATGATGGCTTCACTTAAATCGACTTCGGCAACATTGGCTATTGTCGTGAGCCACGCCAGCACATCGGCGAATTCTTCCAGGCGATCTGCATGGCTGCCTTCGCGCAGCGCTGTGGCCAATTCACCCACTTCCTCCATCAACCACATAAACGTGCCATCGATTCCCCGCTCGACATCTCGATCGTGGTACATGCCGCGGATGAGCTCTTGAAAAGAACGTAGTCGAATATCCACGGGCAATTCACCTGCCTTGGTTTCCGCATCACCCATTGCCGTCCTTTCCTGGTACGCCACCCCGTTTTCACCCAATCCACACCCGCTTGCGCGGAATCCATTCAGAGAACAGCACGTCTAACTGTGTTTCGAGCATGCTTCCCGATAACAGTAATCAAACAACAGTCGCCACTCCGCCTCCGCCACTTGACGGCACAGCAAGTCGCAGTTGGATCGACCCTCCACAGCAGCACTGCAAAGATCGATGAAACGAAACGGGTCCCAAGTCGCCTGACGAAGCAGAAACGCCTGGTCCGCATGTTCATCGGCTTGCGCTGCACGCGCCAGATCGCGGGCAGCGATCACAAGTTCAGCAAATACTGGGTGTGTTCCAACCCGCCTGAACCAGTAGGCAGCATTAGAGAAGTCAGGCTCCCGCCGATGCATAATTCCATGCCAGTAGCTACCAGTTGGCGTGTCGGCGGATTGCGAAATTTCGTGTGATTCATCGAGGTAATCATGCAATAACCAGAGCGCGGAATGACAGCATGAGGCCATGATTGAATCGCAGACCAGGCCGCCGTCGAATAACAACGACTCATTCAGGTTCGACAGTTCTGAGTAAACTGCCGCGTTGGGCTCACCACCCACCAATTCGCACAAGCCACCAGCGGTCAACAAGCGCCCACACGACGTACCGTACTGAGTCGTCGGGTCCGATTGCGTCGTGGAAAATTTTCCGTTCATAGCCATGCCGCTCCCCAGCGAGCGTGCCGCAAATGTCCCAGCCTCAACCGCTTTTGGAGCCGGAACACGCGTCTCTGTGGGCGTTACCGCTGATTTCCAGGCCGTCGCGTCTACCTGTCGAGCCCGATTCGCGCCGAACTGCTGCGAGCCGGGTTCACATCGACTTCCCATTATGCACCTCCGTCAGGCCGTATTGTCAAGCCTTTACCTATCAGATGCGATACAACCCTGTTACACTAAACCGCGTTTCGAAGAAATTACTTTGGCGCAGACGGTTCGATCGATGGCTGATGATTCCACCCCTGTTTCTGACGATTCAAAACCAGGTGCAAATAGCGCTACGCCGTCCGCGGCGGCTCCACCGAACGACGCGCCACCAGCAGAGTCTGGGGCGGGAACCGACGCGCCAACCGCAGCCACCAGCGACAACCCAACCAGCGCTGCAGCCGACGGAAATTCCGATCAAGCGGCATATGTCAGTCGTCAAGGGATCCAAATTGGTTCCCGGCGCGACAAAGACACGGCCCCTGCGACAAGTCAACCGCAAAGGACCGGCACCGACAAACCGACCAAGCTGCTGAAACCTGGTCAGACCGCCTCCCCCAAAGCAAACAAACCGTCCCCCGCTCAAGAAACCAAACCACCCGAATCCGTGCCCAAACCTTCGGTTCGAGATCCACTCAGCGCGGACCTTGAACAAGAACTCGAATCCGCACTCGGCGAAGTCGAGCTGGGCGATTTAATGGAAAGCCAAGGTGCCTCCGGCGCATCAGCTGTCCTCGAAGTCGACTCGCGCCGACGCGCCACCGTGGTCAAAATCCATGGCGACCATGTCTTCTTCAGCCTGGGAGGGCCGAACGAAGGTGTTGCATCAGTACGGCAATTCAAGAAGCCCCCCGAACCGGGAACCCCCATAGAAGTGATCGTCACCGGCTACAACGTCGAAGACGGCCTCTATGAGTTACGTATTCCCGGCGCGGCCATTGATGTGGCTGATTGGGCCAGTATCGATGAAGGTATGGTGGTGGATACCACCGTGACAGGATCCAACACAGGTGGCTTGGAATGCATGGTGAATACCATCCGCGGATTTATTCCAGCCAGCCAAATTAGCACGGTCCGAGTGGAAAATTTTAGTGAGTACATCGGACAAAAATTAACCTGCGTGGTAAACGAATCGAATCCTGGTCGAAAAAAACTGGTGCTCAGCCACCGCGCCTTTCTGGAACGCGAGCGGGAGGCGGCGCGGGAGCAATTGCTGACCGAACTTGAAGTCGGACAGGAGCGCGAGGGGATCGTGCGCAGTCTGCGTGAATTTGGCGCGTTTGTCGACCTGGGCGGGATCGACGGCCTGATTCACATCAGCCAATTAAGCTGGGATCGCGTGAAACATCCCAGTGATGTATTGACAGAAGGCCAGAAAATTCAAGTTCGCATCGCCAAGATTGATCCTCAATCGGGAAAGATCGGACTCGCCTATCGAGAATTGCTGCAGAATCCATGGGATGACGTGGACCAGCATGTTGTCGTAAATTCTGTGGTCACCGGGACGGTTTCCCGGGTAGCTGCCTTTGGGGCCTTCGTCCGACTGGCACCTGGGATTGAAGGTCTCATTCACATTTCAGAATTGGCACATCAGCGTGTCGCGAACGTCAACAGCGTTGTCCAGGATGGGCAACAAGTCGAAGTCAAGGTTCTTTCTGTCGACCGGGACAGCCAGCGCATCGGTCTCTCTTTGAAGGGAGCCCTTCCCGAGCCCGAAGAACCAGAAGCCACACCAGAAGAGAATGCCGATCTTGATCCACTGCGCGACTCGATCGTGCCCAAACACGAAGGACCGCTCAAGGGCGGCACCAACCGACCCACCGGTGGCGACCAGTTTGGTTTGAAGTGGTAACCCGCCGGGTGGGCAGCGCGACTTTCGGGATGGCACCCGCGGAGTATCGCTCTAGCCGTTTTCAAAGCGATCGCATTCGCCTCACGTACGACGTGGCATGACACGTCCTTGCACGCGTGCGGGAAGTCCCTGGATGCGCAAGAACCCTTCCGCGTCTGTCTGGTTGTACGACCCTCCACCCTCCATCGTGGCCACCCCCTCGTCGTAGAGGCTAAAGGGGCTGCTACGGTTGGCAACCATCATATTTCCCTTGTAAAGGTTGAGGGTCACCTCTCCGGTCACGTGCTTCTGGGCATCTTGAATGAATGCCAGCAGCGCGTCCAGTTTCGCGGAAAACCAAAACCCGTAATAGACCTGTTCGGCAACCTGGGGTGCCAATGTATCACGTAGATGCGCCAGGTCCCGATCCAGAGTCAGTTGCTCCAGAATGCGGTGGGCTTCATACAACACGGTCATGCCGGGTGCCTCATAAACCCCGCGGCTCTTCATGCCAACAAAACGATTTTCCACCATGTCAATTCGACCAATCCCATTACGTCCACCGATTGCATTCAAGGTACGGACAAGTGTATCGGGCGCTTGCGGATCGCCATTTACCGCTACAGGTATACCCGCTTCAAACGCAATGGTCACCGTTTCAATTTGATCGGGAGCGGCCTGGGGAGAGGTCGTCATTCCAAATTCCACCAGTTCCACGCCGTTGACACTGAGATCCTCGAGTTGCCCAGCCTCATAGCTGATGTGCAGACAATTTTCATCACTGCTATAAGGCTGCGCGGCTGTCGCTTTGACTGCAATTCCTTTGCGCTGGCAGTAGTCGATCATCTCCGATCGACCTGGAAACTGTTCGCGAAAGCTCGCGTCACGCCAGGGAGCAATGACTTCCACGGCGGGGTCCAGTGCTTCGGCAGCAAGCTGAAATCGACACTGATCATTTCCCTTTCCAGTCGCCCCATGCGCATAAGCCTGTGCACCCACCTCTCGCGCTACCTCGAGGCAAACCTCCGAAATAAGCGGTCGGGCAATCGACGTACCGAGCAGGTAAACACCCTCGTAGCGCGCCTGCCACTGGAGAACAGGAAATGCAAAATCCCGGCACAGCCGTTCCTGGGCATCGACCAGCCGTGAGCTGGCGGCCCCTGTATCGCGCGCTTTCTGGACAATCGCTTCGCGATCTTCACAAGGTTGACCGAGGTCCACATAAACCGCGTGAGGCTCGTATCCCTGGTCGACCAACCAGCCCAGAATCACCGACGTGTCGAGACCACCCGAATAAGCCAATACACAACGAGGCATCGCCATTCCTTAGGAAGAAAATACAGAATCAGAATTCCCCATTTTGTCCGCTACCCGGCGACCCCGGCAAGGTGTCGCGGCAGATTTCGTCGCCAGCCTGCCGCGCTAGCTCTCCCGGCACCGGCTTGATAGCAGACGTTTACGGCAGTCGTAACGTACGAATGCAAACTGGGGATGGTACCGACAGCTGGTGGCCGCTTGGAGTCAATTCACCCGTCTGCGGATTAATCCGAAATACCACCACCGTCCCGGTCGATTGGTTTTCTGCCATCAAGTAACGACCTGTCGGTTCGACAAAAAAGTTGCGGGGCGTGCTGCCTTGAGTCGATTGATGCTCAACATAAGTCAGCTTCCCAGTGGCGGGATCGATCGTGTACACGACAATCGTATGGTGTCCGCGATTCGAGCCATAGAGAAATTTTCCGTTTGGGTGCACGCGCACTTCGGCGGTCGACAGGCCATGGCCCTGAACACCTTTCGCCAAGGTGGGAATGGTCTGGATGGGTTTCAGCACACCCGCCACCGGGCTGTACGAAAATGCGGTTACCGTCAGGTCGATTTCGTTAATGACATATGCAAATTTACCGGACGGATGGAAATCAAAGTGGCGCGGCCCAGCGCCCGCTTTGACAGATACGGAAGGGGGGTCGTGCGGGGTCAACGTCCCGCGCGCACCGTCAAACTGGTAAACCAGAATCTTGTCCAGTCCCAGGTCGGCCGCAAACGCGAAACGATTTGCCGCATCCAAGTTAATCGAATGCGCATGCGGACCCTCCTGGCGCTGTGGGTTGACACTCGATCCGCGGTGCTGCACAAAACCGGTCGCCGGCTTGAGGCCGCCGTCTTTTTGAATCGGCAGGGAGGCGACATTGCCGCCAACGTAATTAGCGACCAGCACATTACGGCCGGCGCGATCAACGACCAGGTGACAGGGCGCGCCACCCCGCGATGGCTGCTGGTTGATTTGTTGGAGGCTGCCATCAGGCTGAATCGCAAAAGCGGTTACCGCGCCGCTCTTTTGCCCGGCAAATTCGACGAGCTCATTCACCGCATACAGGAAACGACCATTGGGATGGATCGCCACAAACGATGGGTTTTCCGACTCGGCCGCGAGCCGCGCGGGCTCCATCGCACCACTATTAAGATCAATTGCTGAAACATAGATACCCTTACTTTCACCACCGGTGTACGTCCCCACATAAACGCGAAGTTTCCCCGCGTCAGCTTCTTCTCCCGGTGCCTGTTCTGTTGGCAAGATCATGGCGAGTCCCCACAAGGCGGCAAGTGCCCATTTGCTGTCGATCATTGATAATATTCCTGTTCTGTGTATTTGACGATTGTCGAAGTTTACGCTGCGGAAACTGGGTTGTCGGCCCCCAGGCAACCCACTCGGCCTGCGCATCAAAGCGAGCTAGTGAAAAAGTCCCAGGCCGTATCATATCGCGACCAAACCGGACTACGATGCTGGACTATGATATGCTTCAATGGTGCAGGTCACAGCATTTCACCCGACTCGCGGCTTGAAGAAAACAAGTTTATAACTGTGTAAATCGTTGTTCAATCGCGGCCGAATGTGGTGCTTCTGCGCTCCACCGCCCGAGCGCTCGACAGGACACCATCTCCCCGGCTGTCGAATCTGGACGGGCCTGAAAAATCTGTCCCTCTAATAGGTTTTGAATTCACGATCCCCTCTTGCCGAGACGCTACCCATGCAGCGATTGGCGACCCTCATGCGACGCTGGCGTCATTCTTCGCCCCTGCAACACGTCGGGGTATCTTTGCTGGGCGGTCTCGGCCTGCTGTTTGTCGTAGCGGTATGTACCGTCACATATGGTCGTGTCGAGGGGGAAGAATTCTCACCGCAGACATTCCAGCGGCGCCGTTTCCGATACGTAGAAATCCCCTTGCTGGGAATTCAAGTTTGGCCCATTGATCGACAAGACATAACCAACGAACTGGAGCAGCATCTTCGCTTGCTACCGGGCGTTGTCTCGTCCCCCACAAAGAAGCAGTGGGATCTTGTGCGGGTAAAACGGAGCGGCCAGGACTGGGATGAGGGCGATGGGCTGATTCTTTGTATGTATCTGGATGCACGGGACGCCAAAGACCAGCTGCACTGGTACACCTGGTCACTACAGCACTCGGAACTGGCTGCCGTATTATGGCCTGTCGTAGGACAACTTGCGCAAAATCAGATGTACGCCTTAGTACCGGTGGCATTCCGTTTGGCGACAACTACCCCCGACGCAACGCGCTTGCAGAATCTGTTGAAAACGTCTCTGGCATCTGAATACCTGAACCTGGCGGTCGCCAGCCGGAATACAAACCAACACCAACAAGCGCTCCAATGGATCGAGGATGGCCTGAAGATCGATCCGGAAAATCAATCCCTGCTCCAGGAACGAAAGCGCAATCTGCCGAACGAAGCTGGCGCGAAAGCCTCCACACTCGACGTACGTCACTAATCCGACCGCCATGGAAACCCACGATAGCATCATCGACCTGGACAACAACGCGACCACGCCCGTCGACCCGCAGGTGAACGAGGCTATGGCGGCCTGCCAGGCGCTCGGACTGGCAAACCCCGCCAGCCAGCACACAGCAGGGCAGCGCGCAAGGCGGAAATTAGAGGACCTACGGGACCAAATTTGCGGGCATCTGGGGGGTCGGCGGACCCCTGGCTCGGCCGACCAGCTGATCTTCACTAGCGGCGGCACTGAAGCCAACAACCTGGCGCTACACGGGCTGGCGGGCTCACCGCCTGGCCGTGTTATCGTGTCCGCTGTTGAGCATCCCAGCATCCAGGCACCGGCCGACGCATTGCAGGCGTGCGGTTTCGAAGTGATTCGTCTGGGCGTCAATACCTCCGGTGTGGTCTGTTGTCAGCAGCTGGCCGAGCTAGTGACACCCGAAACGCGGCTGGTCAGCATCATGCTGGGCAACAATGAGACGGGCGTACTTCAACCCATGCGGGAAATTGCCCAGCTGTGTAAAGCACAGGGAGTCTATCTGCACACCGATGCAGTGCAGGCGGTTGGAAAAATCGATGTCAATTTCCAGGAACTCGGGGTCAGTGCCCTGTCGCTTTCGGGACATAAGCTACATGGTCCGGTGGGCATCGGAGCACTGCTGGCACGTTCGACCCCAACGATCAATCCACTGTTGCGGGGTGGGCACCAACAACAGGGAGTGCGCCCAGGAACGGAAAGCGTATGCCTGGCAGTCGGCCTGGAACGCGCCCTCGCGCTCTGGCGGGACCAGGTTCATGCGCGGGACCAGCAACTGTCGTTAACCCGCGATCGGTTTGAGACCAGTCTCTGTCGTCAAATTCCTCAGGTCGTGATCAATGGCGGCGGTGCCCCACGATTGCCCCACACCAGCAATGTCTCCTTTCCGGGAGTCGATCGCCAGCTGCTTTTCCTGGCCCTGGACCAGGCGGGCGTGGCCTGCTCAACGGGCTCTGCCTGTTCCAGCGGCGCGACAGAACCATCACCTGTGCTGCGGGCGATGAACCTTCCCCAGACGTTACTAGAAACCGCTTTGCGATTCAGCGTCAGCGTCCACACAACCCACCGTCAGATCGATCTGGCAGTTGACCGTATCGTAAGTGTTTTCAATCACTTGCGCCGTGATCTCCCTGCCAAAAACCGCGCCCGTTCGGGTCGTCACAGCGGTACGAAAACGCTATAATTCGGGTCTCCCCGCCCGGCTAGTTTTTCCACGCGTTACGGGGGCGCCTGGCTTCTTTTACGGACTGCGCGTGAACACGCTTCTCGAGCCACCAACCGCAGCTCCGCCGACCCCGCCACCAGGCGAATTCAGGTCAGCCGACTTTACTTGCGTCGCCCCTTCACTTGACTCCGCACAGGCGAATCACATTGCGCAGGCCGCGCTGGAATTTGCCGATGCACCCCGCGCCGAATACAACCCGCTTTTTTTCTTTGGGCCCAGCGGCACAGGTAAAACTTCGCTGTTGCGAGAATTTTCCCAACGCTGGACGGCCCGCGCACCAGCTGATCAGGTCCATTATTGTACCGCCGCAGATTTCGCCCGCTCATATGCCAGCGCTGTGGAAACGGATGAGTTGAGCGACTTTCGCCGGCGTCGTCTGTCCAGCGCTCTTTGGCTGATCGATGATCTCTCTGAGCTGGCTGGCAAACAAACAGCCCAGCGGGAACTCTTGCGACTGATGGAAACACCGTCGGACCGCTGGTTTGTGTTGGCAGCTGATGCCTCTTTGCCAGACCTGCCACTGATTCCCCAATTGACTGGTCGGCTGTCCGCCGGACTGGCCATTCAACTGGTACATCCTGACCGGTCGCTACGTCAGTTACTAGTACAGGAACTGTGTGCCGAGCATGAAATTGACCTGGTTCCGGCGGCTGTCAATGAACTTGCCGGCCGGTGTCGTACGCGACGTCAAATAGAACACCATGTTCGGCAGCTGGTGGCGACGTGCGGCCACTCAGAGACGGTTGGCGTGGAACAAGTTCTGGATACGGTCGCTGCCACGATGCCCTGCCCCGACGTCCGCTCCATCGTATCAGCCGTTGCCAGCCTGTCGAATATCAGCGTTCGTGCGATGCGCGGGTCCAGTCGACGACGCCACGTCGTACACGCTCGGGGTATTGCCATGTTCCTGGTTCGTCAAAACAGCCGCCTGAGCCTGCAAAAGATCGGCAGCTATTTTGGCAAGCGTGATCATTCAACTGTGCTACACGCGATCCAGCAAGCTTCACTGCGGCTTGCTCAGGAACCGTTGCTGCACCGCCAGCTAGTCGAACGAGGGCTGCTCGACATGGACGCTGCGGCTGTGGAAAACCCGTTAGCAGATGTCACTTGGATGAAGCCAGTTCGGTCGGTTGCGAACAGTCATCGCCAGCGATCTGAAAAACCACTTGAAAGACACTCTGTTCTGACTGGCAGTATACCAGTCACCAACCGGTTATCCACAAAGTAGGAAATGTCCTAACTATCGGATATATATGCGTTTTTGGGCGGTATTGGCCGCGCTGTCAACACTTTCACCGTCAGAGTATTACTGCTGTTATAGCTGTTAAATCTATTCATAAATACAGGGAGCGTCACTCGCGTGGCTCCCGGCATGTGTTTCGGAAAGGCAAATGCCGATGAAAGTCGAATGCAACCGCGAACAGCTGCTTGCCGCCGTTCAATCTGCCGGAACGGTTGTTCCTTCACGCAGTCCCAAAGAGATACTCAAGCACCTCAAACTGGCTGTAGTGGGAGATACTGCCATATTAATGGCGACAGATATGGATATCGGGATTCGTATCCAAGTGTCAGAAATTCAGGTCGAAGCTGCCGGTAGTGTCGTATTGCCTGTCAAAGAGTTTGGCTCGCTGCTGCGGGAAT
>MDTE01046179.1_pt1 | contig 22783 bp, 27 predicted proteins | sample 811231 | NCBI WGS metagenome assembly MDTE01 (sample SAMN05326651, study PRJNA326480) | marine metagenome | isolation source: seawater | place: Indian Ocean: Red Sea | collected 2010 | reverse complement strand
TGCGACCTCACACAATAAGATCCTGCGGGCCCGTCACCGGGTGCAGGCAGGTGAGTACCTGGCAAACACGCTTCACAAGCTCACCAGCGCTTGTGAGCGCTACGACTCGTCGGCCGTGCGGCAGCATCTGCTTGAGCTTGTTCCCGAGTACGGCCAGAACATCGAACCGAACGAGCCGAGCAAAGTAATACCCTTGGTTCAGAAACGCCCATGACCGAGACTTCGCACGAGCTCTCCTCGGCGAACAGCAATGGCACTTTGTCAATCTGGGGCTATGTGTTGCTGACTGGTTTTGTCGTCTTGTTACCGGTCGGGTCATGGTACAACGCACCATTGCTGATCATGGCGGTGATCGGCTGTGTGCTGCTGGCAAGACAGTTCAACGAGTTTTTCAGGTTGGAGACCGCGCGTCTGCTCGGTGCGGTGTTTCTGTGCATCTGGGTCCCGATGGTAATTGCGACCGTCGGTGCTGCCAATTCCGGGGAGGCGTTGAGAAAGACTGTTTCGTTCCTCGCGTTGTTTCCCGTTGGTGTGTTTGCGATTCATCTCGCCTCGAGGCGGTGGCACCCGAACAGACTGACGCTTTTGCTGTTCGCGGTCGTGTCACTGTGGATGCTCGATGCTGTCGTGCAGTTCTTGCTCGGCGCGAACCTGTTGGGCTTCCCAAGAGAACGATTACGTCTGACCGGCGTGTTCTACCCCAAGTTCACGTTGGGTGTTGTATTAGCGGTGCTCTCACCGTTCTTTTTCGACGCCTTGCGCCGTCTTTGTTCGAAGACGTTCTTGTGGTCCGTACTGCTGGTGCCCTACTGCCTGGTCATTGTTCTGGCTGGCAGCCGCTCGTCATGGGCGGTCTTCCTGGTCGCTATCATTGGTTACCTGATCTTCCTCAAGAAATCCGGTGTCATCGCAACTGCCAGTCTGGCGAAAACGGCTGGTGTGATCGTTGTGATCGTTGCCGTGCTGGCGACCGTGTTCCCGGCTCAGACCGACAAAGTCTCGTCGGTCATCGGCAAACGAGTCGAACGTACGCTACCTATCCTGCAAGGTGATCGTGAAGGTCTGGACCGGGCCTTGGCGCGCAGATTGTCGCTCTGGGAGACGGCTCGGAACATCATCGGAGAAAGCTGGTTAACCGGCGTGGGACCGCGCGGGTACAGATACGTGTACGCGGATTTCGCGCCAGAGGATGACTATTTTCAGGGAGGAAAACTGAAAGGCACTCCAACTCATCCGCATCAGATGTTTTTGGAGATTGCAGCCGAATCCGGCTTGCTCGGCGTGTTGGGTTATGTGCTCATGTTCATTCTCATCATCCGGCATCTCGTGCGGTTGTCGCCGGCCGCATTCCGAATTGTCTTTCCGGCGGCGCTTGCTTTAGTTATCTGCGTTTTTCCATTGAACGTGCATCACGCCTTCTACGGCAGCTTCACCTCAGCGATGATGTGCTGGCTGCTGGCCGTGTTTGTCGGCACCTCGCAATGGACCTCTCGCGCCAACGACCGAACAGTGCTGGACGACGCGTTCAACACTTCGGCAGGGCCGAAGGTCCGCCAGGAAACCAACTCAGCCAAGCCGTAGAAACTCCAGCACGCCACGTTCAGAAATTTTTCGACCAAAGTGTTTGGCTCCGTGTACGGTCCAATGACCATAGTCATAGAACAGAATGTTGCCGTCCACGTCAGCCACATCGCATTGCTCCCGACTCGAGTCGCAGACCATCGAAAACCGGTCGACATAGACCACACCATGTTCACGTGCGTAGCCTCGAACCTATTCGTTGAGAACATCCAAAGAGTCATCGCGCCGCGTTGCCAAATAAGTGTCCAAACCATTGAGCCGGCCGAATGAAAGCGCTAGCTTGGGTACGTCATCGAGAAACTCCGCGGTTCGTCCAAAGACGACAATCTTCGCGTCCGAGTGCTCGCGGAACTCCGCGAACAACTCCGGTAGAAACTGGATCTCCTTGGGTTTGAGACGGGTGACATAAGCGATCCAGTCCGCGTTGCGGAGCACCTCGCTCGCGAACACGGTCTCGCGCAGCCGCTCGAAGCCCTACACCATGCTCTCCAGAATGACATCGGCTGACGGATCGTCGGCGAATAGATACATGCACTCCGAACGCAGCCGCTTGAGTCTTACCTCCAGGTAGTCGAACAACTCCTTGTTGATGGGGAGAGCGTTGAACATGTCTCGTGCATGACTGTCACCGATGATAAGCAATTTCACCTTCTCGTTGGCTGTTGAGCGAAACGGTACCGAGCTCAACTCGGGTCTGTTTTTGGCGAAGTCGACCGACTGTTGACGGGCGGCCTTCGGATCGCTTGCGGTGGATAAGATGGTGGGTGGAACATCCCAACGCGAAGGCCAGCCACCTTGGTACCACACGCCATAGCTCAGTGCTCCCAGACTAATAACGCAACCGAGACTCAGCGTCACGAAAGTACGCGTGGACCCGAATATCGAAAACGTAGTAGAGACGAACTCTACAGCCCGAATCCCCTGTCCCACCGATGAGGTGCCGCTGTCTAGGATCGGCAGGTTCTGCCGTCTACTGCCAACCCGCCAACACATCATCGAGTCGATCGATCGAAATGAACAAGCCGTGGCCATCCACGTGACGCGGACCACGGGCGAATTCTCGTATAGCCGCTCTGGTTTCATGGAGAGCGTCGTCAGGGATCCAATCAGCATCGAAGACCCAGACTACGTCAATGGAATCTTCGGCTGGCCCCTGAACTAGTAGTTCTGACGATTGCTGCACGATGTCAGTCGGACTCGACACTCGAACAACTTCTCCCAGCTCGGTCGGAAACTCCTGAAGAGTGTGCCGCAAGTCTTCGGTCGGCAGGAATCGGGTCCAAAGAAACTCATCGCGAAGGCGAGCTCGCTTCGCGGGCTGGCAAGAGGTTGACAACAACTCGACGGTAATGCGCAGATTCTCGAGTGCGGCAGCATATGTAGAAGCCGGCGCCGGATACTGTGTCGGCCCGAGCCATGCCTGATCACCTCGGACATAAGTCTCGTCATAGTTCGTCCAGAAGTGCGGCACATTCTGAACGATGACTCGTGTCTTGCTGGAGTGCGCGAACACCCGCATGCCTTGCGCGTATTGCCGTGGAGAGGGCGCACCGAAGGCGACGCCCACCACGATGTGGTCGCGCCGGTTGATTCGATTCGTTACCTGGGTGACGAACTGCTTCGTTCCCAACACCAGGTAGTCGACATTGCTGACATCACCTACTTCGAACATGCGTCGTGCAAGCTCAAAGCGCGGACGATGGCAGTCCTCAGACAGCACCAGCTTGGCCGGCAGACCGGCACGGCCAGCGGCCGCGAGCACCACGACCCAGAACAACAGCGATACGGCGAATACAAGCAGCACCGCTGCTGCACGCGACAATGGCATCACAACTCCTGATACTGAAATGTCACCGGCTCCAGTGGAAACGCACTGATCAAATACAGCAGCCCCAGCGCGGCCCAGAAGATGAGTATTATCTCAATCCAGCTCAGGTTCAGAAATGTCTTCAAACCTCACTCCTCATGCTGTGCAACACGGGCTTCACCGGGACTCATGGCGACACATTTTCTTTCAGATAGTCGACCAACTTCCGGCGCACCATCCGTTCACCGATGAAATTGAAATGACCCTGATCGCCGTAACCCGAATCGGCGAGATCGAGCAGCTCGTCACGGCTGAACGCCAGATACGAAACACCAAAACGTGCCTCGATCTCCTCCTGGAACCCGGCTGCGAGTTCCGGAAATTCGAACCTGGGAAAGTCCATCACAACCACTTGTATTCCCTTCGCCTTGGCTTTTTCGGCGAGCATGTCGAGATAAAAACTGTTGCGGTGGTTGGCACCGGAATCCGGATCCCAGCTCCGTGGCTCGGATACGAAATAGCCGTCTCTATTCTTGCGCCGTTTCAGCCTCCGCTTGAGCAGAGTGATGATGGTGTTTCGCGGCCGCGTGCCGCTGCGAATCACGGCAGGCGAGCGTTGCGGCAATTCGGCTGAACACAACGAGGGCGACACCACGCAGAAGTCGGCGGTACGGCCGATTCTCCGATACAGCAACTGCGCACGATGGGTCAGCACTTCCCAGACCGGGAAAGACCCGATTGGTGTAAACAAGATATCACTCAACCGGCCGATCTGACTCAGGTTCCGATGAGTCTGGATTCCTTTTTTCGTCGCGTCGTCGTACTGCAGAAAAATGACCCCGGCCTCGCGAGTCTCCAAGAACTCCAGCAGTGGGATCACATGTGCATCGAATCCGCGACCGGCGACCGACAAGTTATAGATCACCGGTTCGCGACCAGCATAGACCGAGGCAAGGTCCCGTGCGAGAGCTTCTGCGCGTATACCACGGCGTGAACGCGAAGAGCCGCCAATGACGATATCGACTGGCCCACTGTCGGCATACAAGGCCGCGAAGTTAGTTTGATAAGGCCAGGGACCGCTATAACGAACTGTCGGGCGTTCGGAGAGCACGAGGAGCGACGCGAAGAACAGTGCGGTCAGGATTAACGAGAGCAGGCAGGCGACGAGGATCTTCATCATCGGTCAGAACACACCTTGTAGAAAGGATACGCCCGCGCTCAGACTAGGAGAGTTGGCTACTGCGGAGACTACGCTGACGAAAGCGAGGGTCAGTACCCAGCTGACAACTGTTAGTGGCCACGCCACATAGCGGCGTGCGGCAATCCAGGTCTGAAACTGTTGATAACGTGGTGTCCGGCGCGCCATCACCGTCAACGCCATCGCCGAGCCGTGCGCTACCGCCCAGAACAAATAAGTCCAGGACACGTGATGCCACATACCGATGACCAGAAACACCAGGAACAAGCCGGTGATTCTGAGCCCAGTCGTGCGCACGAAATTCAGGTACACGAACTCGGACACGAAGTTCATGATCGAGATGTTCCAGCGCTGCCAGAAATCTTGGATGTTCACTGCCAGAAACGGATATCGGAAATTCTCGCGGATTTTTAGCGAGAACAACTTGCTGGAGCCGATGGCGAGATCCGCGTAGCCGGAGAAAGACAGGTACAAGCTCAGCCACAGCACTAAGGCCATCGCCACGATCTGACCCGAATCGGCTTCCGCGATGTTGTTCTCGGTCCGGGGGAAATGTCCGGCGATGAATGGGTCGACAATCTGGTCGGCGAGCCAGTAGAACTTCAGTATGCCTATCAGTATTCGACACAGACCGAACACGAACTCCTCGGCAGAGAAGGAGGTGTTGCAAGACTCGGCATTGAACGTCTTGATGTTCTCCACCGGTCCCGCGGAGTAGGTCGGAAAGAATGAGTTCAGGAACAACAGGTCCAACAGCCCCACATCGCACTTGCACTTGTAGACATCGATCACATAGCCGATATTTCTCAGCGTGAAGTACGACATTCCGGCCAGTGCGAAAAGTTGATGCAGCGCACTCAGATCGGTCAAATCCGGCAGAATCATCAAGGCGATTTGTACGCAGACGAACAGCGCGGCAGGCCACCGCGCGGCTGTAACGGACCGCACGTACTTGTAGCCGTGCGCCAGTGCGGAGGAAGCCAGCAGAGCGACACCGAGTGCTGGCACGATCAAGGTCACCAGGACGATGGACACCACTGTCAAGAAAGTTGCTCTGAACCGCCAGCACCGTTGTGGTGTCGACCAGTACACCACCACTGCAAACAGCAGCAAGAGCAAGTACAAGGTCGGTTGAACGAACACTGATTGGCGAGGCCGTTATGGCAACTTTTCAGGGTGGGGATACACCGCCATTACTGCGTCAGTGTGAGAAATCTAATATCGCCAACGCGCTCTGCGCCGACACTGACACGCGACTGCGTGACCCGTCCCGCGTGACTGTTGTCCAGATTGATTTGCACCGGGCCCCAGGTCTCGCGCGGCAACAATCTCGAGAGCAGGAACTCGACGACAATCCAGCGTCCTTCGCTTAACGGAAGGTGTTTGTTGTGGAGCAGCTTCGTTGCGAACACCACATGCTCAATGAGATCAGCTTGCTCTACGGGCGTGGTACACGCAGTGTCGTCGGCAATGTCGGTGGCGCTGACAATGGCGGATTCGAATCCTTCGATGCGATGTCGTATGGCCGCACCGGATTCGCACAGGTAGCCCTCGAATTCTCTGCCATCACTCAGTGAGAACCAGAGCAATCCGTTCGTCCGCTTCGGAATTGTCCGCTCGCCGGCCGGCCAGTAGGAGAGCGACAGCTGGGTGCGAGAGAGATTGTTGAACTTCAGGCGGAAATTGGTGGTGGGGCCGGAACCGAATACTGATGCCAGATGGTCGGTGACACTGCGGCAGATATCGCCGCCCTGCAGATAGTCCCGATGTCCACGAAGCGGGACATCGAGTTTGGTCGAGTCACACTTTTGCATTGCGGCCCCCGCTACCGATCGCTTGAGACTCGTCTGTGCTGTCGTCAAGCTTACCCTCTGTCGAGATAGGCGAGCAGGTTCGAAACTCTGAACAGGTCGTGCGTGTCGATCTCGGTCTCGGGCAGCTTCATACCCGTGGCTTTCTCGACATTCAGCAGGAATACCGCGCTATCCAGAGAATCCAGAATCTCATCATCAATCAGATGTGACTCGGCGGACACCTCTATCTCCCTGCCGACAGCGTCGTTGACTGCCTCCTCGATCATTTTGAGATTGTCGGTCATGTATGACTCCCCACAATAGCGACTGCTAGCCGAACTTGATGACCGTCGCCGCCCAAGACAATCCGACACCAAAGCCGCAGACTACCACGTTTCCACCCAGCTCACCGCGCTGCCTCAGGCGTTCGAGCGCAATTGGAATGGTCGATGACACTGTGTTTCCAGTCTGTGCCATCTCAATGGGCACTTTCTCGGGGTCGAGTCGCATACGCCGCGTCAGTAACGCGAGCATATAGCGGCTCGCCTGGTGAAACACGAACAAATCCACCTCCTCTCGATCGAGCTCATTGGCCCTGAGACAATCTTCGACACACTTCGGAATACGTGTCTGCATGAAATCGAGAATCGCGCGGCCATCCATACGGATAGCACAGTCACGGGAAATCTGGCCGTCGCCACCGGTCTCGGAATCGATGGATATCAGCGGGTGGCGCGCGCCACCTGCGACAGCGGCGAGACCCATACCGCCCGCGCCGTCCGTACCGTATACGGCCTTGCCAATTGACACCGGTCCACCCGGACGCATGACGGTCACCGCGGCCGCATCACCAAAGACGGTTGTGGTGGACTTGTCGTCACGCGCCATGGCGCGCGAGTAGGGATCGCAGGTGACGATGAGCCCACTGCCCAGATCGGCTTGCGTGACGAACGCATTGGCGAGCGTTAGTGCATAAACCCAGCCCGAGCAACCTAAAGACAAGTCGAACGCAGCGATGCTGCACGGCGCTCCGATACGGTCACACAGCAGCGCGGAGCTTTGCGGCAGACGGTAGTCCGGATTCTGAGTCACGAAAATCAGCCAGCCGAGCTCACCGGCCGATAAGGATGCTTCGGAGAGTGCGGCCTCAACCGCGCGCTCGGCCAAGTCGAGTGGACTTTCATCGGGTAATAGAAAACGGCGCGACTCTATGCCGACCTTGTCGCGAATGAAGGCCTCATCACCGTCAGTCCACTCGGCAATCTCAGCCGCATCGACACAACGACACGGCAGTGCGCTGGCGAAGTCTAGGTTCCACATGCTCAAGGGGAAGGCCAATCCAGTGGCGGTAGTGTCACATAGCTGCTCGAATGTAGGCAACACGAAGTCAGACGTTGCCCACGCAGAACCGACGATGACTCAGACCATAGCGCCGGGCGTACGACTTGAGCGCTGAACCGCGGTGCTCGCACGATTCCGGGTGGTCTAGCCACTTGTGTTGCAGTCGAGTCAGCTTGTTCCGCAATTCCTCGGGGTGATGTCGATTTAACTTACACTGCGCGACAACGGACGGCCAAACTTGCCCTTCCACTCGTAATGGGCGAAGAGTTCGCATCATTGCTGTTAGCTCTGTTATCACGCACGCTTAAGCTTCGAGTATCACCTTGAAATCGAACACATCTCGCGCAATCGAAACCGGCTCAAGGGCAATCCTCGCATGGGCTTTCAGTACAAGAATTTGGACCGAAAAGATCCAAGTGAACGTGGCGCTATCAAGACACGCGCTGACGTGCTGAAAGTACGTTTCACCGTGAGGACCTATCTCTTACATGGAGGCTGAACGCATTCTCTGCTTGAACGACGCAGTTGTTCGCAGCAGTGGCCGCTACGTTCTCTACTGGATGCAGCAGTCTCAGCGCACACAGTTCAACCCTGCGCTCGAACACGCAGTTTCTCTTGCCGACGAGAGCGATCGCCCGGTGGTCGTGGTCTTTGGTCTGTTCGCCGACTATCCGGAGGCCAATGAGCGGCATTTCGCTTTTATGCTCGAGGGTCTCGTGGATGTGGCGGCTGGCCTGCGGGAGCTCGGTATCCGGTTCGTTGTGCGCTCGAGACGACCGGACGAGGCCTGCCTGTCTCTTGCACCGGGCGCGGCACTGGTTGTCTGCGATCGCGGATACCTGCGCCATCAGAAGCAGTGGCGCGAAGCAGTGGCACGCGAGGCGGGATGCAAGGTTGTACAGGTCGAGGGCGATGTCGTGGTCCCGGTGGATCGCGTCTCGGACAAGCGCGAGTATGCAGCCCGGACGCTCCGCCCGAAGGTTGGTCGGCTCCTCGATTCTTTCCTAGGTGGCGAGTCGCGCCGCCGCCCTGCGCAATCGTCGCTGCGCATGCGGTTCCAATCGGACGTCGATCCCCGCGATCCATCCGCCATTCTCGCGGGCTTGCGAATCGACCGCTCGGTGGGCCGAGTCGCGCGTTTCCGCGGCGGCACGGCGGAAGCCCACCGCCGACTCGGGTGGTTTCTGCACAGCGGCCTGGCGGGCTACGCCGAAGCCCGTAACGATCCAGCGGATCCCCAGTGCTCAAACCTGAGTCCGTATCTGCACTTCGGCCAGATCTCTCCGGTGGAGATTGCCCGAAAGGCCCGTGCCGCCCGGGGCGGCGACAACGAAGACCGCGCCGCGTTCCTCGAGGAACTGATCGTGCGTCGCGAGCTCGCCAGCAACTTCGTCCATTTTGAGCCTGACTACGACCGCTACCAGGCGTTGCCCGGCTGGGCGCAGAAGACGCTTGCCGAGCATCGAGACGACGCGCGCCAACACGTCTACAGCCGTCGACAGCTGGAGCAGGCAGCGACCCACGACCCGTACTGGAACGCGGCCATGACCGAGATGATACGCACCGGCTACATGCACAACTACATGCGCATGTACTGGGGAAAGAAGATCATCGAGTGGTCGAACACCCCGGCGTATGCGTACCGGACGGCGCTCACGCTCAACAACAAGTATTTCATGGACGGCCGTGACCCGAATTCCTACACTGGCGTTGGCTGGGTCTTCGGGCTCCACGACCGGCCGTGGGCGGAGCGCCGGGTGTTTGGCACCGTGCGCTACATGAATGCCGGTGGACTGGAGCGTAAGTTCGATATCGCCGCCTACGTGCGCTGGGCCGCGGGGCTGGATCGGTGAGTTCGGCGACGGGCACGGCTGATGGAGGAGCAACGATCGCCTGGACCGAGCGCCACCTTCGCTCCCCGGTGAGCCGGGTCACGCAGGGCATGCCCCACCGACCCCGAGGAGGACGAGGAAGGCGGGTATGACGTCAGCCGTTTTGGCGCCGCAACTCGCTGTCTCAACTTTCCTGACGACGGACACCAAACCGCCCGGCGATCTTTTTACAGTTGAGCTGGTCGGTGAGCCGATGATGATTGTGCGCGTTGCGGATGATCAAATCCGTGCGCTGTCGACAGTTTGTCTCCACCGTGCGTGTCCCAAACGGGACATTGACCATCAAGAACAGGCGCGTCGGTAAGCGAGACCCGCCAAGGCCAGATCGCCCAGCGCCAGACCGCGAAATACGAACGCGTTCCGCTCGTCTTCTCTCTCTCGGCCTGATACCGTGCCCTGCACCAAGCCGGTCAAATCACCTTTCACGAGACCGGGGTCGACCATCGGTTCCGACACCGCCTCTTGCTCCAGATCGTCGATGATGACCCTCTCAAGGGCCGACAGGGTGTCGGGGAGCCACGGAACTGCACTATCAGTGATGGCCACAAATGCCCCCGGTTTCAGCCAGCGTGCATCGAGAAAGGGCTTGCGTCCCACCACGCGAGTTACAGATGTGACAATCAGATCCGCCCCCGTAATCGCCTCTTCGGCATTTGTGCTTGCGATGGCGCATAAGCCCTTCGCCCGTGCAGCGTCGCACAGGGCATCACGATTGGCGGTGCCGCGTCCAAGCGCCCGGGCCTCCTGTAACGGAAACAGGTCGGCGAATGCGTCCAGGTGGCTGTGTGCCTGAACCCCGCAACCAATGAATGCCGCGGTGCTGGAATCGGGTCTTGCCAGGTATTGTGCCGCTACCGCACTCAGTCCCGCAGTGCGAATCGCCGTGACCCAATTCCCGTCGACCGTTGCCAGCGGAAGACCGGTCTCGGCATTCAGCAACGTGACCACACCGTTGATGGTCTTGAGACCCTTGTCGGAATTGCGCGGGTTGAGCACGACTGATTTGACCGCCAGCAAAGGCGGGTCGGTGCAAGCCGCGAGGGCGGCCATCATGTATCGGCCATCAGGCGGCTGGATGACCGCCTTCGGGGCGTTCCACATCTTGTTCTCGGCGCGGGCCAGGATGAGCTCTTCAATGCTTTTCACCACGTCGGCGGTAGTGACGCCGAGCTGGACACAGTCTTCGTAGCTGAGGTGTGGAAGCACGGTAACTCTCCTCTACTACCAGATTAATGTGGCGCTCGCGGGTCATTCGACTTGCTTGGTCGGTCCATGCGGGTTCGGGCACGCTTACTGCAAATCATAGAGACGCGCGCAGTTGTCCCACAGAATCCGTCGCTTACTCTCGTCACCGACACCGGGCAAGTCAAGAAAGGTGTCAACTGCGTGCGGGTAAGCCGAATCGTCATGTGGCCAGTCGGTGGAAATCACAAAGTTTCGATCACCAACGGCGGGTATAATGTGTGCAAGCACGTGCTCGTCCGGGTCGCACGCCACCCAACAATGTTCCTGAAACGCCTCGGTCGGTGTTCGACGCAGTTCGAACTGTGCTTGGTCTGCAAACTTCTCAACGCGCTCATCCAAGTTCCACAACCAAGACGGTACCCAGCCGCAACTTGCTTCCAGGAATGCCGCCTTCAATCCGGGGTGGCGGTCGAAGACACCACCGGTGAGCAAGCATCCAATGGCCAACATCTGCTCGACCGGATGTCCGCAGGCGTGAGATAGGGCAAAGTTGTCGAGATAACGCTGCGCGAGATGAGTCTGATATGCGTTCTGGATACCGTGGAAGGCGAGGGAAACACCCAGCTGCTCCGCCGCCTCCCACAGTGGCTCATACTCGGTGTCGTACCATGCACGACCATTGACTGGATGATTGGATAGCACCAGCGACACCGCACCCAATTCGCTAGCGGCACGCTTTGCCTCGTTCACTGCCTCATCCACATCGTGCAAGGGCAACAGGGCAGCGACTTTGAGCCTGGACGCATCTGCAGCACAGAACTCGGCCAGCCAATTGTTGAACCCGCGGCACAGGGCTGCGCATAGCTTCGGATCGAGACCGTCAATAGCAATGAAATGGGCCGCCAGGGTTCGGAAAACCACAGCGACATCAACGCCTTCGACATCCATGGCCGTTAACATCGCTTGTGGATCGTCCCCCCTTAGGTCCTCGGTCTTGTCCTCGTAGCGGCCCTCCGCCATATGTCGTTCTGTTGCCCGCTCGGTACGCAACTCCGCCAGGCGTCGTCGCCGCGGATCATCAATGAACGCCGGAAAAACCTTGCCGGCAAAATGCCAAATGTCAACGTCGGATCCATTGGTTTCCACCGACGCTTCATCACGAACCGGAATTTGGTCCTGAAACTTGGCCTCCACGTACTTGCGCCACAGGTCGGGTGGCTCCGCCACGTGGATATCGCAGTCCATCACCTTGAAACCGTTCTTTGTCATGACCTCTCCCCTATTTTGCGCTTGTGAACGACTTGACGCGAAGAGCCGCTTCATCAGAATGAAATGCCGCCACAGTCAGCTCGGTTTCAAGTTCCAGAGCACGGTCGAGATCAGCAGACAACGACCGTGTGAGCAACTGCTTGAGTGCAGCAACTGAGCGCTGAGACTTTGCGCATGCGAGTTCCGCGACTGACATCGCTTTCGGCATCATCTCATCAACTGGCACGACCCAGTTGACCAAGCCGCGTCCCAGCAACATCTGCGCGCTCTGACGTTCGCCCAGCACCAGCAACTCCATGGCTTGCTGATAACCGACCGCCTGTGGCAGCAAGTGGGTGACGCCACCGGTGGGAAATTGAGCCCATTCCATCTCGGGAAAAAAGGCAATCAGATTGTCAGCCGCGACAATCAAGTCACAATTCAACATCCATTCGAATCCGCCGCCGACAGCGTAGCCGTGGATCGCGCCGACAACCAGCTTGTCGGAATGCAGCAAGTCGCGGGTAATGCGTTGTATGCCTTCGATGTGCGCGACAATCGATGCGTTGTTGGCGCTTTGCTGATCGAATTCTTTCAGGTCATCACCCGCGCAAAATGCTCGGCCATTGCCGGTGAACACAATGACCTTGACCTCAGGGTCGGTGATGACCTCACTCAGAATTGTGTGCAGGTCCGTGGTTAGAGTGGTCGACATCGCGTTGAGGCGATCGGGTCGGTTCAAGCTTACGATCGCGATCTCATCCTCGCGTGTCAGCTCTACGGTGGACACCATGTCTTAACTCCTCTCGACAAGCGAGGTCTTGCCCGCTGTACGTTGCAAAGCTTCGAAGCCGATCATCTGAATTGACGCCGTTGCGCCAATCGCTTGCTGAATTGCCCGCTCCAGCGATTCCTTCGCGTCAGTCCAACGAATTTCGGGTAAGTCCCTTGCTGCCTCGACCCGCATCACGATTCGGTCGTAGGGCCCGGAGCCTTGCAGCTGAATTCGAAAATGTCCCGACGTCAGCTCGCCGAATCCCAGCACTACTTTTTGCACGGCGGTTGGGAATACATTGACACCACGAACATTGAACATGTCGTCGGTTCTTCCGGTGACACGAAAGCGCATGGACCGTCGACCGCATCCGCACACATCGGTGCCAGTGATGGTGATGACATCTCGGGTTCGGTAGCGAATAAGAGGCTGGCACTGTTTCTCTAAATGGGTACAGACCAACTCGCCGGTAACCCCTTCCTCGCAGTCGAGCCGCTCTCCGCTCGATGGGTCGAGAATCTCATAGAAGATCATGTCGCCACTCAGATAGTGAAGATCGGTGGTGTGCTCGCATTGCGAGCCCATGATGCTCATCACCTCGCTCATCCCGAAGTTCGCATTTCGGGCGCCGAATCCCCACCTCGCTTCCAAACCTTCCCTGAAGGCTGGATTGTCGAGCCCCGGCTCACCGCCGAACAACGCCAACCTCAATCCTAACTCGCACGGCACCTTGTCAAACTCCTCACGCAGAACTTTCTCCAGCAGTGCCGGGTACGAAGGTGTACAGGAGATGGCGGTGATTCCGAGCTCGAGGATGGTGTTGACGAGCAACTTGGTGTTGCCAACGCCAAACGGAATAACCGTGGCGCCAGTTGCTTCGAGAATCATGTGGTCCGTCACCCCGCCTGTCCACAGACAATAGTTCAGGCAGTGAATGACCTTGTCTCCGGGCCGAAGCCCGGACGCGACCATGCCGCGCCCACCTTGCTCGGCAATAATGGCAAGGTCTTTGGCGGTATTGGCGAGAATCAGGGCCTTTCCGGTTGTTCCCGAAGTCCGGTGCAGTCGAACAACCTGATCTGGCTCGCAAGCGATGTAATCACCGTAGGGATAACACTCTTGCTGAGAGTCTCTGATTTCCTCCTTGTCAGTGAGCGGCGTGTCTTTCAGTGCCTCCAACGAAGCGGCAGCTTTTCGCACATTGCCGAGCTTGCGGGCGTAAAAGCTGGATCGGTCGGCAACATAAGCGCATTGACGTGCCCACTTCTCATCTTGCAGCTGGCGAAGTGCCGCCGGCGAAAGCTGTTCGATCTCCGGGTGTAGCATCAAAGCAGACGTCATTTGGTTTGCGGGTTGATTTGCGGTGTCGGTGATCATACCGATTGAGACTAGAGTACGCTCAAATCATGCAAGAAGACGTCACGAGATAGGACATCTTGTCCGACGCCGTTTCCATCCACTCATGTTCGTTGTCGTTCTCGGTAAAAGATGTAAAGTCCGCTGCCGACAACGAGTGTGGTGCCGGCGAGCATGAAACCATCGGGAAACTCTGACCAGATGAGGACGCCGAGCAACAGTCCCCAGATAACTGGTGAATAGCGAAACGGTGCGACAACGACGACTTGCGCGAGTCGCAAAGATTCGGCCATCAACCAGTGCGCGGATCCAAACAGCAGGCCGGCCGCGGCAAGAACCGCCGCGTGCGTCCAACTCATCGCCGGCCAACCTCCAATCGAAGTGACCGCGGCACAAAGAACTACCACAGCGGTGCTCACTATGACCATGGATAACGAGGACTCGGTAACAGTCATCCTGCGAGTCAAGATATCGCGTACCGACTCGAAGAACGCCGCGCCGAGAGGCAGCAACACCGCCCAGTGCAAGGTGTCACCGTCAGGTTTCATAATGAGCGCTACACCGCCGAAGCCGATCAAAACTGCCGTCCAGCGGCGGCGTCCTACTTGCTCGCCCAGAAATCTTGCGGCAAGCGCGGTGATGAACAGCGGCGCCGCGAACGCGATGGTAATGCTGTCGGCCAGTGGCAAGTACTGCAGACTAGTGACGAACAAGAACGCAGAGCCGGTGGACAAGCCGCCACGGAGCAGGTGAGCCGGCCAGCTGACTACGGTCACGCTTCGACTTTTGCGAAATGCCAGCAATACGACTGACAGTATCAGTAAGAAGAACGCGCCACGCGCACAGAGCATTTGGCCGACTGGATAGACGCCCCCGAGCCATTTGGTGATTGCATCGCTCAAGGTGATCAACAGACCGGCTAGCAACACGCAGCCGATTCCTCTGAGGATTAGCCTGAAATCCGAACTCGTACTTGGCTGCGGTGATGACATGTTCAGCGCGCCCGGCAGCACGGAAAAAGGGATTGGAGGAAAAGCATTCAACCGTCGATTGTATCTTCTCTGCCGCTTTTTGGATGCAACGGGCTTGGTAATCCCGAAATATCGAAATTAACGGGAGAGAGACGATACGTTCTCAATCAAAATGCGTCTCATCCGCTCCGTTTAATTGCAACGTACCCGTCGGCCCCGCGGTGACTTGACCTCAAGTCGGGCTTGTTCGAGCGCGCTCGGTCCGCTGGTGCACGCATTGTCGGTGACACATTAGTGACCGGTCTCGATCGTGCTGACAAGCGAGTGTTTCCCGACAGTGGCGCGGTCTACGCAAAGAACACCCTGGTCGCGACCAACGGCTACACCGGTGACTTCATTCCGGAACTTAAGAGACGCCTGCTCCCAACCGGCGCCAGCATCATCGTCACCGAGTCATTGCCGGAAGAGATCATGCGCTCGGCGTTGATCAAGCCCCGTCTTTTTACAGCGCTAAACCAAGATCACTAGGTTTCCATTCCTATATTCAGCATCCATCAAGCCTAAGCCGCTTGATTGCCGCCACTTTACTAATGGTGGAGGCACAGCTCTCTGCCCAGATAATTACCAAGGGTTTAACTCATTGATTTATTGAGTTTTAGACACAATAAACCGCCCTAAAGGCGGTTTTATCTTGTGCAAGAGATCCTCTAACCCACTTTTAAATCTAGGACAGTTTACGGCCTCGTACTGCTCACGGGCTCCTCTAGAACTGCCGGCAGAAGACGCCCCTCGTCATGATTCTGAAAATTTTGCAGTAGTTTTCTCTTAACCCGCATTCAGGTAGGGGATTGCACCTGCAATATCGGTGTCGTCAATAACATGGAAGTTGCTGACACTTCCCGCTTGTCGTGCTTGCCCATAAGGAGCGTACTCTGGGTCCGAAGCAAAACTGTCGAGCGCCTCACGTGTTGGAAACTCAAGAATTGCGATCAAAGTACTATCTTTCTCAGCCCCTTCCAGCGTTTCGATGTTTCCGCTGCGAGACAGGTACTTCCCACCGTGTTTTTCAACAATTTTGTGAACATTGCCTGCGTATTCTGGAACCCATCCGTCATCTGTCACTTTAATGTCAGCAATTAAAAATACGCTCATGACTTCCTCCTTGAGTTGAAATTGAGGCCCTGAGAGCCGAACACCACAAGTTTAAATCCTCTATTCCACAACTATGATACATCCCCTTCTATATTGGTTGCAGCTCTACGCCTCTAAAATGGCCTATCAACCTTCAAAACAGCAACAATTCTTGAAAGCGCCGACTCGACCCACTGGTCTTTTTCCTCATATGAAAGGAGCCGCACATCAAAGTCATTCTTCTCATTGAAGCTTGCAGTATCCCGCCTGCCATTACCGCAAAAACCAGCATCGATTGGTGACGTCCAAGCCGTTCTTCCCTAACAACCACTGACAGATCTCCATCTGCCGCCATTCGCCAAGCTGTGGGTGGTTTGCCGGTATTGCATCGATACCAGCCGCTAAAGCTCCACCACGACGGGGCCAGACACTGCATCTGTGATCCCCGTATCCGGTGAAATTTCCTCCAGCATGTGGCGTGCCGTATCAAGTGAAGCAATCATTGCCGGCCTTGCGGCAACCACGGCGTCTTCTGACTCCCACAAACCTACTGAACAATAATTTTGCTCACCAGTTTTGATCAATATTTGACTAAGGCTTCCCTGAAAAGACGGCAAATCAGAGAAGTGTTGCAGGAAGTCATCAACACATTCGTTCTTAACCTTAAACCGAACCACGTTACCAAATTTGGTCATAATTTATCTCCAGATTTAAATCCGAGCTCTGAACCTTTCTGTTCACGTTGCGATCTTGTTCCTGTTCCCAGAGGGGTAACCAATAATCCATCTACGCCTGACATCTGTCTTAGCCAAGACGTACAGGCGTGAAAAAGAGTATGAAACTATTTTTTTATCTATTTCAAATGCCGGGATTTCTGCCCTTCGTGTGGGTCGCGTCGGATGGTGGAACCGGCTGCCCACCTGATTGACGATGTGCTCCTGACGGTGCCCGTACGCTAATGGGTGCTGTCGGTACCGTGGCCGTTGAGACTACTGTTTGTAGAGAAGCCGGAGTTGCTCGACACCCTCATCGAGCGCATCATCCGCGCCTTGGTTCGCTCAGGGGCTCTAGTCGACGACCCGGAGCAACCGTGGCTTGATGTCGCACACTCCAGCGTGTGATGACAATCCCAAGTGCGCTCACGACAGCCCACCGACGCTCAGCGGAGCATCGATGAGTTGGATACAGCATCTTCGCCAAGTCTTCCAAATCGACAGCTGGTCCGACCACGGATACCGTTGTGTGTGCCGTCGTCAGTAAATGAACGCTGGTCCACCGACAATGTATACGACAGGTGCTTGATACGTGAGTTCTTTCGCTGCCATTACAAGGCTCCACGTCGAGCTTGAGCGAGGTTTGGTGGTGTCGTTGGGCTTTGGCGAACTATTACGTCAAACTTCCTGTTACGAGACGAACACCGACACCGCAGCCGCTTTCAGCGAAACTAGGAAAATTCACGGCTTGCAGGAGATTAGAAGCACATGAACGAAATTATCTGCCCCCACTGTACAAAAGCGTTCAAGATCGACGAAGCCGGGTATTCAGAGATTCTGAAGCAAGTTCGAGATCGAGACTTTGACGAGCAGCTACGGGCGAGGCTCGAGCTTGCCGAAAGGGAAAAGATGGCTGCTGTTGAGCTGGCGAAGAGCGAGGCCGGCAGCGAAATGCAAAAGACAACCGCAGCGAAGGACGCTGAAATCCAAAAGCTAAACGCAGAACTTGATGCTGGCCAGGTCGCATTACGACTTGCTGTGACTGAGGCCCAGAGCGTAGCGGAGAAAGAGCGTGACGCGCTCGCGAATCAGTTGAGTCAGGCGAAGCAAGCCTCTTTGGCGGCATCCCAGTTGGCGGAGGCAAACATCTCCAAGGCAATTCAGGAAACGACGGCGGCGAAGGATACAGAAATCCAGGAGCTCAGGGCGAAGCTGCAGGCTATCGAGGTTGCGAACCAGCTCGAAGTCACTAAAGCCGTAACCACAGTCGAAAAAGAGCGTGATGAACTGGCGAACGGACTGAAGCAAGCAGAACTAGAGAAGCAAATTGCGGAGAAATCCCTCAAAGACAAATACGAAACCCAGATCAAAGATCGTGATGAGGCGATCGAGCGTCTTCGAGATATGAAGACGCGCTTATCGACAAAAATGGTTGGTGAAACCCTCGAACAGCATTGTGAAACTGAGTTTAATCGAATTCGGTCAACCGCGTTTCCGAGGTCGTACTTCGAGAAGGACAATGACGCGAGTACCGGCAGCAAAGGAGACTACATCTTTCGAGACTCTGATGAGGCTGGTACTGAGATAGTGTCCATCATGTTCGAGATGAAGAACGAGAATGATGCTACTTCGACAAAGAAGAAGAACGAGGACTTCCTAAAAGAGCTTGACAAGGATCGGACAGAGAAAGGCTGCGAATACGCAGTGTTGGTGTCTCTGCTTGAATTGGATAGTGAACTTTACAACTCGGGGATAGTGGACGTGTTTCACCGATACCCGAAGATGTACGTGATTCGTCCTCAGTTCTTTCTCCCGATCATTACGCTTCTGCGAAATGCCGCGATGAAGTCGCTTGAATACAAGGCGGAGCTTGCCATCGTCAAAGCGCAGAATCTGGACATAACGAACTTTGAAACCAAACTCGAAACCTTCAAGGACAAGTTCGCGAAGAATTACGATCTCGCTTCTCGGCAATTTGAAACGGCGATCGACGAGATTGACAAGTCGATCAATCATCTCCAGAAGACGAAAGATGCCTTGCTTAGCACCAGTCGGAATCTACGTCTCGCACATGACAAGGCACAAGATGTGACCATAAAGAAACTAACGTCACGAAATCCTACGATGGCTGCAAAGTTTGCAGAGCTAGAGAGCGGCACTACGTCCCACGAGAAATGAGACTGCGGATTCTCGAGCATTCAATCCGCCCTCTGTTGCGTGCATACGGCTGGCGCGTCATCGGCCGGCGAGGCGTCGAAACTTACGTCGAATTCGTCTCCGAGCGAGTGGAGTAAACGTGAATGTAGCATCGTGAACCGAAGGTTTGTTTGTTGCAGGGGCGCCGGACCATTCATCGTATGTCCGGATTACTGCATCTACCCACCCCAGTTCGTCTGTAGGTCGTGACTGGGAGTCTTCCGGCCACAAGCTTCCGTACTTAGATGATGTACGAGATCGAAATGCACGAACCCTCGGAGAAATTCGCGAGGTGTTGGAATAAGGCCGGATACCACCTGCAGAGTCAGGTGCAAGATGGCATCAATTCGTGGCTCAAAGTCAATCTAACTCTTCCCTTCCTTGAGCATCTGTCATTCCAGCTGGGTAACCAGCTCTTCTTCATTCGGATAGAGGACATAGATCGGAGGCTTTCGACGCCGGGGACCCTTGGCGTCCTCTTGGCAATCGCTGATGCCTGCAATGGCCATGATTGCCTGATGCCGAATGCGTAGGCGAGCTGATGGTGAGTGGGAATCAACACGTACTAGATGGGGGCTGGTAAACGCTCGGTCGGGTGTGCCCGTTGCCCCGTTAGATCTGGTGACCGATGAACTCATCGAAGTGACTGACTGGGAGCTGCAGGACTTCGCCGTGATGATCGTAAAAGACCTGCTCGCCAAGGATGGCTACGAGATCATGTCTTGGCAGGGGAATCCGTCGGTCGACCCATCGATCTGGTTCGTTGGAGATAGCAAGAATCCCGAGTGGGTGGTAGTACGAGCGGTGCGTTATCCGCTCCGGGAGGCCGAGCGTCCGAGCAATTGGAACTCCATAGCCAAGGGATGCGAGAGAACAGGCATCATAGGTCACGTTGCAACTGTCGCCTTCGCAAATGCTGGGCCGGCGCTTCGACGGACGACTTCACATTGAACAACGAAGAACGACGTCTGCCGATTCAACGATGACCTCCACGCTGTGCAACGCGACCAAGCCGGAAAACTCGTCACCGTCTGAGGACTAGATGGATAGTGCCTTCTTTACCAACGGTGTCGGATCTGTATTCGGGTTTGTCCAGTCGGCGACGCCAGGGTGCGTGGCTACAATGACAGACTGACCATTCCCGTTCTCGAATGCTCGACTCGTCCATTTCCGGGCATGCCGGCCGTTGATGCAATCTGATAGACTCCCTGCTCAGAAATGGCGATGACTCTACATTACGGTGGGAGCAGTGGTTCCGTGCCGTGCGAGATTATTCTCAAGAACAACGGGAGCCTTTTACTTTGAAAATCCTTAACTCATTTGGTCCTAACCCCCGGATGGTGCGGATGTTTATGGCGGAGAAGGGAATCGAGCTCGAAATGGTCGAACACGATTTAATGGGTGCCGAGAACCGCACGCCGGCGTACGTTTCGAAGAACCCCGGCGGACAGCTACCGGCCATGGAGTTAGACGATGGCACGGTTTTAGCGGAAACGGTGGTCATGTGCGAATTTCTCGAAGATCACCATCCAGCCCCCGCGTTGGTCGGTACGAATGCCTTGGAACGGGCCGAAGCGCGGATGTGGAACCGGCGCATCGAGCAGAAAATAACTGAGAACATGTACAACGGATTTCGTTTCGCTGAGGGCTTGGAGCTGTTCAGAGAACGCATGCGCTGTATGCCCGAGGCGGCGGATGGTCTTAAAGCGATCGCCCAAGACGGTCTCAAGTGGTTCGATGAGCAAATCGCCGGCAAGCAATTCATCTGTGGTGACCGCCTCACCATTGGCGACTTAGTGCTCTACTGCTGCACGGATTTCGCCAAGGGTGTGGGACAGCCGCTGGATGCAAATTTGAAGAACTTTAGTGAGTGGTTTGCCCGTATCGAGGCGCGACCAAGCGCTAGCGCGAGCCTGCATCCGGCAGCGGAAGAGGTTGGCATGCGAGGCTAGCAGTATCGATGGCATTGACGTCATTTAGCTGTTGGCGGCAGCGGCTGGAGGAACGCGATGGGTGGAGGTATGCACAAACAGATGATCCCAATGACAAGGAAGTCGTTGAGGTAGGCAATGAGCTCGGCCTAACGGTCGACCTCAATTGAGAGGCATGCCAGCCCGCCGCGTGAGGATAAACCCCAGTTCTCCGGTATCGAGAGCTGGCCTAGGCGATCACCCAAGTATGGCTCTCGCTTCGGAGGCGACGAGGGTGCCATCAAAGAACGACGGATTAGTTTCTCCCCAAAACCTCACGGCGTTAGCAAAAGCAAAATCGCGAAAGTCGGTTGGGCTCATGAGTTCGGATTCAACCAGCTCGTATGCGCCCGGTAACACGTCCTCCATGTTCATGACGTCGAAGTGGCCGATGTCGGAGCCAAACATCGCTTTCAGACGGGTTGAGAAAGGATTGTTGCGTTCGGCGAACGCCCAAGCGTTCATGCGGTCTTCCGATTCACAACCGAAGTAGAAGCGTTCCGCGAACAACGTCTTGATATCCCGCGCGTCCTCGATGCGGCAGGCCGAGAAGTCATCCAGATCTTCGATTCCACCCGTTGACGCCGAGGCAGGCGCTGCCGTGTCAATGAGCGTAGTGGGATCCCGCAGGGCTTCAATCATTGTCGCATCGCCGTAGTCTTCAGCCCACTCGCGCAGCGCTTGTGGGTCGACGTTTGATGGGTCTACCGCCTCCAGTGCCGACCGATTTCGGGTCTCCCAGTGCTCGACCAAGTCGGCGAACAACTGACAAGCCCAGCCAACGCCACCTTCTTGGAAACCGAAATTGAGACAGGGAAAGCGCCGCGTAACACCGCCGAGGAACAGCGCCTTACACACCGCTTCGGAGGTTGATGCAAAGTGACCGATGTGGTTGTACACAAAGTTAGAAGGCGATGTTCGCAGGCCGTAACCACGTCCGCCGGTATGAAAAGTGGGCGAAAATCCGAGCTGTTGGCAACAATCCCAGACCGGATCGTAGTCGTGCTCGCTATCGAGACCCAGTACATCACGCCAGAGAGTGAAACGATTCGGCGGTGAGTCGTCGGACAGCGCGGCGACCGAATGTCGGTTCATGCTGCCGAGCATGACGGCCTTCAGGCCAAGCTCGTTCTTAACGAACTCGAGTTCCTCGATGGCCTCTTCCGGCGTGTATGTGGGAATTGCCGTCACCGGGGTAATGCGGTCGGCGAAGGGGGCAAAGTGTTCGGCAACAAATATGTTGAAGGCTCGGCAGGCGGCTTTGCGCTGACATGGATCAGTGAGTCTTGGTAGGCCAAGCCCTGCCGTGGGATAGAGAACACAGAAGTCCAGACCCAGTTCGTCCATTCGCTCGTACAGCAGCTTTGGCATCATCGCAGTGGCGCGGTCCTTGGTGTTACGAGTGGGTGCCGTCCAGAAACCTTGTTGTGCAATCCGTTGATGGCGGCGTTGCGCAACACTCATGTCTAGCTCGCGTTCCATTTGTTCGCTGAACGAGGTGTAACCGTTCAGTGCATGCCGTCCGCCGATACGCTCCAACGCCGACTTGATTTGCGGACCAAACTCCAGCCAGTGCCCATCGGCGTCGACTACCGGGTGCGCAATCTGGGCGCGAACATTTGCTGG
>MDTE01039073.1_pt1 | contig 22783 bp, 12 predicted proteins | sample 811231 | NCBI WGS metagenome assembly MDTE01 (sample SAMN05326651, study PRJNA326480) | marine metagenome | isolation source: seawater | place: Indian Ocean: Red Sea | collected 2010 | reverse complement strand
GCTGTGGTACTAACCACTTTGGCACCGTACACTTGTTGGGCAACCTCAGGTAATTCTATTCCAGTAACTACTGCAAATTCTTTGTTGGCTACATTGTAAGAACTCAGCATTGCAGATTGTTGGTCTCCTTCTAATACAATGTCTATCACATTTGGATCGTAATCGATTCCATCATCGGGATTCGGGTCTTCTCCTCCACCAAATCTCCAAGTTTTTGCGTCGGCATCCACTTCACGCCATTTACCTGGCCCAAAACCATCTTGTGAGCCTGCTATGATTACAAATCTGTAATTTGGAATATCTGAACCAATAACTGTTTTTGAAACGGTAATTGTCACGGTTTTTGTATTAACATCGCCAGATACTTCGATTCCCTTGGCACTAGTTTCTCCTGTTTGGGCATTTACTGTTTTTACTGCTCCTGGATCTCCCGTTGCAGAAATTGCAACTTCCCAAGCCCAGTCATCATGAATTACAACATTGGCACCTTCCAGTGTTTCAGTTTCACCCCAAGAGTAGTTTCCTTGGTCAACATAGATTTGGACAATTTGGTGGCTAAATCCATTGGTAAGACCCCAATAATCTGTCATCTCTGCGAAGGTTAATTCGAAGCGTGCGTTCCAAGAACTTTGGGAAATTGATAAGTTAGTAACATCAAAAAGTCCAGCGCCAGGAGCGAAATCTCCAGCAAGAGGATAGGTGTAATCTCCACCCCCATTTTCATCACCTTGCGGATCATTAATGTTTAGCAAAGTAACCCATTCTTCTAAGTCCGGCATAATTATTTCAGCAGGCGCTGGTGGTGCGATTTCAATATCTTCTCCATCACCATAGGTGGTGCTATTTATCCAAGATGTAACCACTTTAATTCTAGTTGAATATCTGGGAGCTAATCCCAAATCAGACCAAGGAATTTGGAATTCAAATACTTCACTTGCAGCACATCCCCCGAGTATTGATTGGCCAGCAAGATTCCATCTTTCTGAATCGCCAACTTTTCCTTGGGCTGTGAATAAATCATATTTCGCCTTTCCATCATCTCTTAGTTGATCAAAGTTCAAAGAAACCATATTTTTGGCAGGGAATCCTAGAATTTGATTTCCATAATAGGTTCTAAAGTTTGTTTGAACTTCATTGAAATTGATTGCATTAGGCTGCATGAAATATATTGAGACATCTGCCTTTTCCAACATCGTCTCATTCCAATTTTGAGGGGCAGAGCCTAAGTCAATACGTACATAAATATTAGATGAATCATATCCAAGATGGAAGGATTCTATATCCAAATCTCCATTGTTAACACTAGCATCATACATTGCCGCCCCATCCCATTCTCCCGGCAATGCAATTCCGTCAATCATCGGTTCAATTATACCACCGTAGGGGATACTTGGTGTTGCAGCCCCAGTCCATAATTCTTGTAAATAAGGTGGTAAATCCAAATTAATTGCTCTATAAATATTTGATAAATGAACCTTGAACAAGACATCCCAGTTTTCGTCATATCCACTATCTTGGTCTAGTCCGTACCACCAAAACCAATCACTTCCTTCAGCAATATAGAGGGATTCCCATGCTGCTTCTAATCCAGCATGGTTTGGATTTGTTGCTTCAAAATCAACTAGTGCTTGGCGAGCTTCAACAAGTCGTTGCCATGCAAGGCTTTCTTCTGCTTCGCCAGCCCACGTGCTTAGAGTTCCATCAATCCATGATCCTGTCCCAATCGTTTCAATTTCTGGCAAGGTTGTATTTTTGTCTAGGAATTCACTAGGAGTAGTTGTAACAATTGTAGGGTGTGTAGATAGTCTGTTGTACCATTCTTCCATGAATGGTCTAGCGTTGTCAGCATGTTGGAATTCTGACATAAACATCCAATTTTCTCCATCTAAGGCAACAGTTAGCAGATGTTCTGATGGGTCTTCTCCAGCGTCAAGCAATTCTTGTCTTATGTTATCGAGGTATGATATGAAATCAGATACTGCAGCTTCAGGAGTCATCGATCCGTATTGGAAAGCAATGCGGTCTGAAATAACACGATCACGAAATATTACGGCGACCTCTCCGCCTTCAACACCCGTAACAATCCATGGGGTTGCTAGATTAGCGGCATCATCAACATCTATGTGATTTCCATTTGAATCAGTAGATTGTTTGAGTAATTCTTCATCTGTAACCATCCATTGAATACCTACGTCTGAAACAGGTTCAACCATTGCAGGGGATACAGCCTCTTCACTGGGCCACATTCCAACTGGCCTGAAGCCTAATTCTTCCTCAAACAAGTTCATGCCGTTGATTAGATGGTTTTGCACATCCTCAGGCCATGCCTCTTTGTTTACACGGATTCCATCTTCCATTGTCCATCCATCCATCATTAGTAAAGGCATAATGGGGTGATAGTAAGGAGTAGTTGTTAGTTCAACTTGACCTGATGCTGCTAGTTCACTATACATTGGTAATACATTACCCATTTCTTGATGTTGGGTGTCAATAACATACATCAAATCTTCATGTGAGTAATTCCCGTTCTGCATGAATAGATCAATTAGGCCTTGATTATGGTGGCTTGCGTTATACTCACCTAGGACGTAATCTGGAGAAAATTGGTAAAGGTACCATAAGACTTGAAGGTCGAGAAATTCTTGTGGATCTAGCAAATCATCATCCATGATGGTATTTGGTTTCAAATTATGACGAGTCATATCATACAGTTGTGAGTATCTAGAACTTGATGGATAAAGCCAAGATTGTTTATCTCCAGTTTCAGACACATTGTAGATCCACCCACTATTCCAAAAGGATTGAAATTGCATTGTGTGTAACTCTAATGCCGTAGCATTAGGATATCCTCCTTGAGGCCATGAACGCTTAGCAATATCAGTATGGATATCCAATGTCTCACTGTTGTGATAATCGACTAACTGTTCTACAAATGAAGGTACAAGGTTGTAGGTAACTTTGGTATTAGTATTAGCTAATATCCCTGGTGAGTCAACATACTCTGTCATAGAGTGAACTCTAACCCAGGGCATTTCGTAAGTATTAGTTAGCTTGTTCTTGTAATATGGTTGATGTTGATGAAAGACAATTGCTAAATTTAGAGCATCTGATACCTTTTCGGCTCCTCCGGATTCAACTACTGGAATAGTAGATGGGTTAACTGAATCATTTACATTTTCAATATGCCAAGCGTGCGTGAAAGTTTCTGCTCCATTGGATGAAGCAGGATTTTCCATGGGAAAAGATGTCCAAACATTGCCTTCATTTTGCCATTGTGAATAAGCTACAATATCAAAAGAATTTGGAGAACCTAGAGCACTCCAAGGTAGTGAAATTTCAGTTACTTTGTTATTTGCCCAGCCAGCATAAACATCAACATTTGTAGTTTGTTCTAGCCAAGTAGAACCGTCATATTCAATGTGACGAAAGTAGGAATCATTTTCCATTACAAATCCATGGTCGGCTGCAAATGGTAGAGTATGAGCAAAGTTCCAATCTTTGCTTAGTACCGATCCTCCTTGGCTGGTGTTAATGTAGACGAATAAATCAGCGCCTTCGTTTGAATCCTTCCAATCAGTTCCATTCCATGCGAGGTAGAGATTTTGTGAATCCCAGGTCATTGAAAAAGTGACATTGTTTGAATCAGTAGCCATTGTTGATTCGTTAGACCAATCGTCCATGCTACCATCAATGGTGATCGTTTCGGGGGTATTTGCAGATACGAAAATAAAACACATTTGAAGCAAAAATATGCAGCAAATAAAGAGTGCCTTTCTCCTCATCTGAAAATTGCTCTAGTGATACCTTCAAAGGTTTTCCCCCCTCACAGCAAACATGAGAAGAAAGGTCGGTGTGCTCTGTCATATCACATCACTCCCATCTTGTAATCTTGAATCTGCTAAACGATTTGTCGACTTTCTTGAAAGATCTAATTATTCAGTTTGGCAAATGTTGCCAATTACTCCACCTGATTATTATGACTCGCCGTATGCTTCCTCATCGGCTTTTGCTGGTTGGACTGAATTGGTAAAAAGCACTAAACAAATTTCTATGGATAATGAATCCTATTGGTTAGAAGATTGGGCATTATTTTGTACAATAAAACAGCACCATCAAAATCAGCCTTGGACTGATTGGCCAATTGAATTGAGAGACAGACACCCGGAAGCATTGGAGGAATGGCGGGCAAAAATTGAACCAGAATTATTGAAACAAATGAGTTTCCAAGCGGGTTGGAATGAATTGCATAATTACGCCACAGATAAAGGAATATCATTGGTTGGTGATGTACCAATTTTTGTTGCTCATGATTCTGCAGATGTTTGGGCTCACAGACATTTATTCCAACTTGAGGAAGACGGACAACCAAGTTTTGTGGCAGGTGTACCGCCAGATTATTTCAGCGAGGATGGCCAAAGATGGGGGACAGTTCTTTATCGCTGGGAATCACATCGTATCGATAATTACAAATGGTGGAGAGAAAGAATTGCAAGAGTCTTGAGGTTATTTGATAAGGTTCGAATTGATCATTTTAGGGGTTTTCATTCTGCTTGGGCGATACCTACACAAGATGAGCATGCAAGAAATGGATTTTGGCAAGAAGGGCCCGGTGATGAAATATTACAACAATTGATTGAAGAGGCTGGGGGTTCAACAAAAATTATTGCAGAAGATCTTGGAATTATTCCTTCAGAAGTGATTGAATTAAGAAAGCGCCATCAATTAAATGGGATGGCAGTATTGCAGTTTGGCTTTGATGGTAATATCAAATCAAACCCTCATTATCCTCCTAATATTGAAAATGATTTGGTCGTTTATACTGGTACTCATGACAATAATACTACTAGGGGTTGGTTGAATAATTTAGGTGACGAATCTATTAACACAATTTGTAAATTAGTTGGTTCAAAAGATATTGATGTTAGCACAATCATCAACTTAGCTCTTGGAACTAGGGCTGAATTAGTCATCATTCCACTTCAAGACATATTGAATTTAGATTCTAATGCAAGAATGAATACACCAGGCACAGATTCAGGAAATTGGTCTTGGGCATTTACTTGGGATGATTTGCAAAATAATTTTCAAACGAAAATTTCGTGATTGAAATCAAAGAGATGATATGGCTCTTTTATTGCGGTTAACTCATGGTAGTTGCTTACTTCTCGGCAGAAGTCGGATTTGAAAGTGGGCTTCACACATATTCAGGAGGTCTCGGTGTTCTAGCAGGAGATCATATCAAATCAGCAGCCGATGTTGGTCTTGATTTAGTTGCGGTAACTTTGCTTTACCGTCAAGGATATGGTAGACAACATTTGGATAAAGATGGAAACCAATCCGAAACCTATGGTGAAATAAATCCAGAAGAGTACCTTTGTGATACAGGGGTTGAGATTTCATTGCCTTTAGATGGTGGCATGTTGCATTCCAAAGTATGGCTATACAAAATCAAAGGTATCTCAACTTATTTCTTGGATACTAGGCATTCAGCAAATTCAGATGCACATTCTATATTAGGAAATAGGTTGTATGGTGGAGATGATAAAACAAGAATCCGTCAAGAGTATTTACTAGGTGTGGGTGGTATTCGTGCATTACAAAAATTAGGGCATAATATTACAGGTTTGCACTTAAATGAAGGACATTGTACTTTTGCAATGTTAGAAATGTTGAGCCAGGGCTGGAGTCGTGAAGAATTATCCAGCCGCTCTTTATTCACAACACACACTCCAGTCCCAGCGGGTCACGACCGTTTTTCATGGTCTGATGTTGAAGAAGTTCTTGGCGCTCTCCTTCCCAGAGACTGTCGCAAATTAGGTGGTGAGGAATACTGTTCAATGAGTCATCTTGGAATTGCATTAGCAGGCAGTGTTAATGCTGTTTCAAATCTTAATGCCTGGGTGGCTTCTTCTATGTTTGAAGGAACTCACATTGAGCCAATTACAAATGGAGTTCATCATATTACTTGGACTTCACTTCCAATGGCGGAAGTATTCGATAAGCACTTGCTAGGTTGGAGGGAAGACCCTACAATTCTTGCACATGCAGGTAAGATTCCCGAAGAAGATTTGATTACAGCGAGAAACCATGCTAGGTCAATATTAAGGGATCTCGTTTTTGCAAGTACAGGGGTAGAAATGTATTCTAATCGTTTAACAATAGGTTTTGCCCGCCGTTTTGCAACATACAAGCGTGCCAATTTAATATTCAGTGATATTGAGAGATTGCTGGCTATTGGTGCTGGTAAAATTCAATTTGTATTTGCTGGTAAAGCCCATCCAAAGGATGAGGGTGGAAAGCAATTAATCCGTGACATATTTGCAGGTGCAGAACAAGTAGGAGATGAAATCCCAGTTGCTTTTCTAGAAGATTATTCTATGGCGACTGGTTTAGCAATGACAGCAGGCGTAGATATTTGGTTGAATAATCCAGTACGGCCCATGGAAGCTTCTGGAACTAGCGGGATGAAAGCAGCAATGAATGGAGTTCCTAACTGTTCAATTTTAGACGGTTGGTGGCCTGAAGCTTGTGAACACGGTGTCAATGGCTGGAGTATTGGAGAGTCTGAAGATGACAGAGATGATGCCCGTGATGTTGAGGCGCTATACAATGTTCTAGAGAATGAAGTATTACCAACTTGGGATGAAGGAGATAGTCGTTGGTCTCACTTGATGAGAGCTGCTATTTGTACTAGCGCCCGTTTTACTGGGGCTAGGATGATTAGTGACTACCGTCGTTTTTATGATGCTTTTACGGACGCCTAATTGACATAATTCCAATTCCTATAATTGCAACAATTAATATCCCTAAAATAGCATAAACAACTAAACTTCGGATCTCAAATCCACCCGTTTCAGTTGTTGAATCCTGATTATTTTCTTCAATAATCTTTTCAGAATCTGGATTTGACTCAGTGTTATTTTCATTTTGTGGTGCTTCTTCTGGATTTGTTTGGTTTCCAGTTTGGTTTTGAGTATTGTTGGATGTTTCATTAGTTGATTGATTTGTGGTTTGATTGGTGTTATTGTTTACTGGATTATTATAGGTGCAAGAACCATCATCAACTTCTGCAAGTGGGTCGTAGTTGGTTGCACTTGAGTTTGTGCACCCTTCAATAGGTTCAGGTTGAGGGAATTGGCATGAACCATCATCAACTTCTGCAAGTGGGTCGTAGTTGGTTGCACTTGAGTTTGTACACCCTTCAATAGGTTCAGGTTCAGGTTCAGGTTCTGGTTCCTCTACCTCCTCATAATTGCAAGACCCGTCATCTACTAATGCACTAGAGTTGAAATTATTCGCTAACGAATTGGTACAGCCTTCAAGGGGAATGGTTGGATGTTGGAAATCCCAATCGGTTCCTGCTGTCCAAGGGTTTGAGCAATCTGGTGAATATGCACCGGCCCCTATCGTAGCTATTGCAGACCCGGGAACTGGGCAGAAATTGTGATTCAGAGTATCAGTCAATTGAGACTCAACACTTCCCCCTGAGTCCAGATATCCATTGAAATTAGCGGAATAATTTCCAGGTACAGGGTAATTGGAATAGTTGTCCTGTCTATGAGATGAAATTCTATCTGCTGCATTCGCAAAAAATGTTGAGTTTTCATTTCCACCATCTCCTATGACTATGATGTTGTTTTTCTCATTACTTGGTGAACCAGGTTCTACTCCAAAGACAGTGTTATGTGATATATTGTGATAATCACCCTTAACCATGATTCCTCCAGCAATATTCCATGCAACATTATGGTGTATTGTTGCATTCCTACCTTCGTTGGTACCACCCATTGGCCCATCCATCCGAATCCCATATTTTGGAGTATCATGAATCCAATTGTAAGCAATCATAGCATCGGTCTGTTGACCCATCATCAATTGAACAACAGCTCCATCGGTCTGAAGATGTCCAGTATTAGAAATGTCATTGTATTCAACAGTGGCAGCATTTCCAGGATTGATTACAGAAGATGCACCAGTGTTGTGAATTGTGTTATTTGAGAATACATTATCACTACCTCCAAAATAAACAGTAGTCATCAAACTAACAGAATCAGTTGAGGTCCAATCAATGTGATAGAAGTAACAATTGTCAACGGTATTTTCACCTCCATATAGTTCGAAGGCACCTCCATCTGTGTAAAGAAAAGCAGAATTTTCGATGCTGCTTCCAGATGTACGATCAAAACGAGATATCCAGCGTTCGGAACTATCTTCTCCTGCAATTCCAAGACTCCGTTTTGACGTGCTCGGATAAAGTAAGGTTGCATTACGAATAATAGAATCATCACAGTTGTCAAATTTGAAGGTACTAGCAAAGAATTCAAATCCTTCAATAACCACTTCGTTACTATCAAGACAGCTCATAGAATAAGGCTGTGTTTTGACTCTAATGTTCATGTCATTCGGGTTTTGTCCATTTGGAGTCATGAAGTATATTGTAGTATTTTCACGATCAAAGAACCATTCTCCAGGTACATCGAGTAACTCAAGTTTACCTTCTAAGAAATAGCGATGATGCTTTGTCTTCCAACTTTCCACAGGTTCGTAATGCATCATAGCATTGCTCTGATTATATTCAGTAATTACCCGACTCCAGGATTTGAAAGATCCAACGTTGAGAACAGCAATTGCTCCAACAGGATCAATCCCACTGGCATTTAGGCCAACGTGTCCTCCGTCAACAGGTCCAGCGTCGATGATTTCTCCATTCACATAAGGGTAAACCCAACTGTTATTCGCATCTTTGAATTTGTCACGCTCCATCGTTCCTTCTGCCCAGTTGTGGGTGATGTTGAATACACTCCCATCAGTAAATTGGGCATTTGGCCATCGAGCTGGAATCATTTCTTCTCTGTCAACGAATAACTGCCAGGCATCAACTCCAACATCGATGCTGTGAATTGTACCCTCATCGACTACGCTGAAATTTTGCCATATACCTCCTAAATCAGATTGTACGTCAGCAGAACCATCCAGTATTACTCGTGAACCATCAGTTTTTATTTCGATTTGATTAAGGTCAGAAAATGTGACAGATTCCTGATAATTTCCACTGTGGACTATTACTTTCCCTCCATCCTCAAGACGATCTACAGCATTCTGAATATTCTTTATTGGACAGGCAGATGAACCAATGTATGAATCATTACCATGCGATGCATCAACATTCAGAGGGCTGTCATCGCTTAACTCTCCAAGTACACAAGCGCCAGAAATTTCAGAATGCGGAAACAAAAATACGCCAACACTATGAGCAGGTAATGTGAACCTATGTTCTTCATCCATTACCACACCATTCAATGAATCATTGGCAACCCATTTCAAATCCAAATCGAATTGCGCAGATGTAATTCCACGGTTCATTGCAATGATTGCTTGATCTGTCGTTGTCGTCATAGACCATGCAATTGTATCTGTATCGTTATGCAAAGATGCGTATGCCCCTCGCCTCAGTGCTTCAGATTCAAGTCTTAATTGTGCAATATCGCTAACGTTTTCCATAAGTGATAATTCTCTATTATTTATGTTAGAATTATTTCTCCACATGTGGCGATTATCTGGATCCGCTCCACCAAATTCTCCGTATTCATCTCCTTGGTAAATTAGAGGAGCGCCCGGTGTGGACAGTAGCCAAGTGTATGCTTGTAAGGCTGCTTGGTAAGGATAATCTCCACCAGGTTGGCCTGGCAATCCATCTTCTTGCCATTGATTCCATTCATCATTAGTTCCTGAATCAGCACGACTAGTAAATCTTGGAACATCATGACTTCCGATAAACGGAACCATTGTTGAATCAATGGCATATTGATCTTGGCTTCTCGCTGTCCAATAATCGAGATGTTGGTAATCCATATTACCAGAAGTGAATACATTGTCAACAACCGCGTGATATAGCACGAAATCAGCTTGTCCATCTAGTCCATTTTCACCCATATATCGGTTTATCATTCCATATTCATCTTGATTATCTACAAGGTTGTGACCAGCCCAACCCATTGCTGTTTCTCCTTTTAGGTAGTAATCAGTCCCCATTGTTTCAAATCTTTCTTTCACTTGAGTTGCAAAATTGAATATTGCCAAGTCATCTACATGTTTGACAGCATCAATACGAGCGCCATCCAAATCAAATCTTTCAAGCCACCAAAGCCCATCTGCTATCATTTGTTCAGAAGCATTCCTATTCTTCCAGTTGATGTCAGGCATGTAAGTACGGAATTGACAATCTAGACGGTGTTCTGTCCAATCACAATTCTGCGTCCCACATAGACAACCTTGATTGAACCAATCTGGGTTGTTGGAGTAGTATGGGTGGTCTTCATGAACATGGTTTACGACAAAATCTCCCATTACTCGAATCCCATGTTCGTGAGCTGCAGAAATCAAATCTTCCAAATCAGCTTCAGTTCCAAGACGAGAATCTACGCTTCTAGGTTCTGTTGGCCAATAGCCGTGATAGGCCGAAACTTGATGTTGCCCATCTCCAGCAACTCCAGTACCATTTGCTGCTGTATTGAATGGAGTAAGCCATAGGGCATTTACTCCAAGGTTGTTGAAATAACCCGATTGAATCATCTGCGTAACGCCTTCAAAATCTCCACCCTGCCAGTCTGCGCCGTGTGCTGCATTTGTTGTAGCGGGGTTGTTTGACGAATTTCCATCTACGAATCGGTCAGTCATTATCATGTATATGAGTGCATCATCCCAGATGAAATTTGCTTGTTCCCCAATCCAAAAAGGTAGTATTAATTCATCAGCATTAGCATTATTTTCATCATTAGCATTTACCCTTAATGTGTATTTCCCATCGGATAAATTATTGATTTCTACGTTAAACTCCCAATTATTTGAATCCCAAGTTCCAGTTATGGGGGATTCTGAAAAATCATGTATTAAGGTAGCATTGATCGTATTTGGATTTGCTTGATTACTTCCAGCCCAATACAAAATTGTAGCATCTAATTCATCAGAATTTATGTTATATGATTCCAAACTGATTGCAGGCTTGCTAGTATTTTCTACGCGCACGATTGAGTTTTCATGTTGTCCACAATATCCTCGATAAGTATTGTAATTATCAAATCTGTAATCATTACCATCAATTACGAATTTGTAGCAATATAACCCCTCATCAAGAGAAATACTAGTGGTCCATTTCCCAGTGTTGTTATCTAGAAATAGGTTGGTGGTATTTCCCCAATCCCATTCACCAATTACGCTAACAGTATTTGGTTGATTTTCTCCAATGTTTGGTTCCCATGAGAATTCTGTCAAACTTTCTCTGACCCTAATTGGGGATTTTGTATTTCCACCTTCAACTTCCATTAAAGGAATAATTGCAAGCATCATTAATGCTACTAAAAACCAGCATTTCCCACTTTTCATAATTTCACCTATCTTCGAAGATACGGTTTGCCGTATCAACAGTTTCGTTGATATGTTTGCACAAGAAACCACGTACAAATTCATTGGCTGGATTATTGTATACTTCTAGTGGTTCAGCATGTTGTTGCAATTTCCCACCATCAAGTATTGCAATTCTATCCGCCAAAACCATAGCTTCAATTTGGTCATGTGTTACATATACGGTTGTAGTTCCAAATTGATCATGAAGTCTACGAATTTCTGTGCGCATTTGATTCCGCAATTCAGCATCTAAATTAGAAAGTGGTTCATCCATTAACAGAACCCTGGGTCTACGAATTCCAGCTCTACCCAACGCAACACGTTGTCTTTGTCCTCCTGACAACTCCTTTGGCTTCTTGTCTAATTGTTCTGTCAAGCCAAGTAGTTCAGCATATTCCAGAACTCGTTTTGATATTTCATCATCTGAAAGTCTGTTTTCTCCTTTTTCCATCCTTAATCCAAATGAGAGATTTTCAGAGATTGTCATGTGTGGATAAAGTGCATAACTTTGGAAAACCATTCCTACTCCTCTAGCACTAGGTGGTAAATGGTTGATTTTCATCCCATCAATCAATATTTCACCTTCAGTAATATCTTCTAGACCAGCTAGCATTCTCAAGGTGGTGGATTTACCACAACCAGATGGCCCTAATAGGACTAAAAACTCCCCATCTTTTACTTCTAAATTCAAATCTATTACTGCTTCAAATCCATCTTCATATCTCTTAGTCACGCCTTTGTAATCTACACGTACCATTGTATCACCCCTTCACTCCGCCTGCAGATAGCCCTTCAATCAAGAACTTCTGGAAGAATAAGAAAAGCAAGGCAACTGGTAAACTTACCAGTAAACTCGCTGCTGCGAAATCACCCCACGCCTGTCCGGTGGAGGAAATAAGTGAAGCAAGCCCAACAGGTAGTGTATACATGTCATTAGATGTGTTGAATGTAAGAGCAAGAAGAAATTCATTCCATGCGGCAAGGAAACTGAAAAGCGCAGTTACAGCAATAGCTGGAAGAGATAGAGGTAATACCACTTTAGTGAAAACTTGGAACTGATTACACCCATCAAGAACAGCGGCTTCTTCAAGTTCACGCGGTACTGTGTCAAAGAACCCTTTGAGCATCCATACACAAAGAGGTAATGCTGTTACACAATAAGCCAAAATTAATCCCAAGTGCGAATTCAACAATCCTAGAGATTTCATTACTAAAAAGTAGGGTACGAGAATGATAATTCCCGGGAACATTTGCACAAGTAAGAAGGCAAACATTGACACATCCCTGCCTGTAAATTTGTATCTACTAAATGCGTATCCTGCGGGTATTGCTATAGTTAGGCCAAGTAAACAAGTTCCTAAACTAACAATTAGTGAATTTCCCATCCAAGTCCAAAAGGAATTACTACCTAGTATCTTAGAGAAATGTTCTGTTGAGAAAGAATCTCCAATTCTCCCTCCAAGAGCATTTCCAGGTGAAAGTGCAATGTCAAGAATCCATATTAGTGGGAGAATAGTAATGACTACGAAATGAATTAATGTGATGTGTGCTCCTATATTTTGATGTTTTTCTTTTAATTTATTATTACGTTCTAAACCGTATTCAATGGCTTTAATTGAAAGCTCCTTTGTAGCCCAAGCAGACACAGGTTTACTTGAAATCCACATTAAAGAAATGGTCCCAGGTACAATTAACCATGCTTGCATCCAGATGTTAAACAATGTAATTTCAGTACTAACAAGACGTAAAACGCCTAACACCATAATGCCACCACTTAGTAGCAAGGATAGGTCTTTGCGCCAGCGTAAGTTCGCTTCTGGCAATAATTGGTGTAACGTAATTAGTAAGACACAACCCCCACAACCATACATCAAATTTGTTTGATCCTTTCTTAATATGTCAAAGGTCAGTAGGATTACATTTACGATTATAGATGCCACTAACCAACGCTTGAGGACATGAACTTCGATTGGGGCGTACCAATCTTGTATTACATTTTCAGAACTCATGCAGATGCCTCCGTCGCTTTAGTTTGTTTCATGTAAGTCCAAGAGAATGTTAGCAGCATGAAGAAAATGATGACTGACCATGCTGCTGCAACTCCGTAAGCACCATCTCTGAATGCTATGTCATAGACGTAAGTAATTAGAATATCAGTTTGTCCAGGTTGTCCAAAATATAGGTTAGGACCACCATCAGTCATTAGATAAATGACATTAAACATATTGAAAGTCCAAATGAAACCGAGTAGTGATAGAGGCACAAGAGCGCTTTTCAGATTTGGTAATGTAAGGTGTCTAAATGCTTTCCATCCAGTCACACCGTCAACCTCTGCTGCTTCATACATATCTTGAGGCAGAGCTTGGATTGCACCACTTAATGACATCATCATGAATGGTACACCAAGCCAAATATTGACTAGTATGACAATTATTTGAGCACTTGTAGGATCAGATAGAAAATTAATATCAGTTCCCAAAAGGTCGTTGATTAACCCATCTGGTTGAAACATACCTTTCCACACTAGAACTGAAATGTAAGAGGGCACTGCCCAGGGAAGTAATAAGATAGTTCGGTAAGCTGTTTTTCCACGAACATTATTTCGTTGCAGAACTAGTGCTAAGAACAGACCAAGGCCAATATGTGCTGTGACATTTGCTATTGTCCAAACTAAAGTGAATAGAGTCACTCGTATGAATCCTGATGAAGCAAAAACATCCCAGAAATTAGATAATCCAATGAATGTTTGTTCACCTAGGTGTGTTTGGTCGGCGTCGGTTAAAGATAGCCAAAACCCGTAAATTACGGGGTAAAATGTCAAAATTGCAAGGGCTAGCATTGCTGGTGCAATGTATAATTGAGCCAATCTAGAATTGACTTTACCTTGTTTTTCATCCCTCCATCTACTGTAACTTAATAGTGCGATCAGTGAGAGTACAATTGCACCTAAAGCAAACATTACAGGAGATGTGTCTCCACTCTCGGGGACATCACTAATTACATCTGTACTCATTTCAAGATTAACTATTGACACACCATCAGCAAAAACTTGGATATTGTGAATCTTGCCTGGGATCATTCCAGTTAGTGTGCAGTTGAATGAATTAGCAGATGGTGGAATAATGGGTGTATGTCCATCTCTAAGCAATTCAATTCCATTGGATGTGCAACTATCAAATCCTTCATTTACCGCCCCAATATTTTCGTCAACCCGCAATTTGGTGTGGATAACACCATCAACTTCAATGGTGTAATTAGAAGCCCCATTTGTTTGAGTTGTAATTTCAATTGTACGATATCCTTCATTTATGATAGGGGGTGCTGCACTTTGTAATCCTTCAATTAATGATATTAATTCGTTATTTGCGTCATCTAAGGCTTGTTGAGGTGTAGAAATTCCGGTATATGCTTGCTCGAATGCAGTAGATAATGGACCATATACTAGAGACATGGATCTAGTTGTGGGTGCTGGTGATCCTAACTTGGTTTGTTCTAGGAATCCAGAAATTACTGGATTATTTTGTATATCATTATCTTGTTCGAGAGTTACTTGAGTTGGCATTGTATAGGTGTCTAGGGCGAAGTCTTTCTGTACAGATTCTGAAGATAGCCAAAGTGCTAGTTCTGTTGCTGCAATTTTGTTTAGGCTTTGTTTACTAACAGTCCACCCCTTGTAAGTAACCAAAGGAGACATTCTTTCATTTGTAGAATTTACAGTAGGTAGTAATGTTTGGCCAATGTTTAATCTACCTGCTTCATAAGTTGCCCAATTCCAGGGGCCATCAACAATCATGGCAGCTTTTGAGGTGATAAATTGATTCTTCATTCCTTCAATTTGTGTACCCGTAGCAACAACTTCGTGTTCTAATTCTAAGTCTAACATCCATTGCATTCCTTCTGCGGAACCAGTTGAATTAAGGCTTGGGTCTCCATTTTCATCAAAGAGGTTTCCACCAAATCCTTCTTGGATTGGGAACCACCAGTATGCGGTCTTGATTGGCAGAGCAAAGCCCTGAATATCTTGGTAGGTCAACTGTTGGGCTGCTGACAATAAGTCAATTTCACTCCATGATTCATCGGGATAATCCAACCCGCGTGCATCAAACAAATCTTTGTTGTAAATTAGAGACAAACAATCTTGACTAGCAGGAACCCCATACAGTGCTTCACCATAACGCATAGCATCTAAGGCGCGCGAATCGAATTGAGAACGCTCCATCGGAGTTAAGTGAGGGCGTAAATCTTCGAGTAGAGGATAACCATCCACGCGAACTTCTCCAATTGAACCTAATTGATCACTTGAGAGGCGCATCAAATCTGGTGCCTGACCTCCTTGTGCTGCTGTCAAAAATAGTTGATCAGCATTACCAAAAGGGACCATCGTAATTTCAACTGTAATGTTAGGATTTGCTGCTTCAAACCCTCTAACTGCATTGGTGAATGTTTCCTCTTCTTTACTTTCAGCAGCAAAAGTATGCCACACCTCAAGTGTGATAGGTCCTTCATCACTAATTGAAAATTGAACTTCTTCTTCATCCCCAAGGCATCCGGGGATTAGAAATATTAAGGCCAATAAAAATGCTAATGCAGATTTTTTGGTAAACCCGTATGGTGGGCACTCTGCCATGAAATGGCCCCTTTCAATTAACCTGTAAAAGATTCTATTCTCATTAGGTAACTAAATTATCTGTTTCTGCCACCCCTGTAGCCACTTTTACGTTTTGATTTAGAATAATTCTTTGTTTTTTTCCCGCTTCTATTTGGCTTTTTATCGTGGCGAGAACCCTTGTCTTTTTTGACACGTGGTTTACTACCACTACTTCTGCCCCTGCGGGACTTTCTTCCTCTATTTGAGCGGTTATTGTTACGGCTTCCCCCACTCCTGTGACGATTTGTTTTTACATTACGATTTTTCCTTGGCCCAGGAACATATTTCACTCCATATTCGGGTAAATCATTGAAGTCTGGTGGTTTGAACTGAATTTTAATACCGGCCTCTCTTTGGATTTTACTACACATTTTCTTTTGTGGGTTTTGAACTAAATTGATTACAGTGCCTGTTGCTCCAGCTCTAGCAGTTCTCCCACTTCGGTGTTTGTACGCTTTACCATTTTCAGCAGGGTCATAGTGTATTACACAATTTACATTTGCGACATCAATTCCACGAGCAGCAACATCAGTAGCAATCAAAGCCAAACATTCACCTCTGGTGAAATCTTTCATTGAGCGGTCACGTTTACGTTGATCCATCCCTCCATGAAGGGTTGCTACGCCAATTCCTTCACTTTCAAGCTCTTCACTCACCCGTTCAACACCCAGGCGAGTTCTACAAAACACGATGGTCCTACCACATTTTCGAATTGATTCAGCCGTAATTGTTATTTTCATATCATTTCGCATTAACCAAAAATAGTGGTCCATGCTATCCATACTGACTTCCTTTGGACCAACTTCAATAGTTACGGGATTATGTTGATATTTGTCAATTAATTCTGCAACTTCATCATCCAAAGTTGCACTGAAAAGTATGGTTTGTCTATCTGATGCACATTGGTCTAGGATAGTACATACAGGTTCTAAGAAGCCCATGTCAGCCATCCGGTCAGCCTCATCAATTACGACGGTTCTTGTTTGTTCAAGGCTGAGTGCATCGTGTTCTAGTAAATCAATTAGACGACCCGGGCATGCGACAATTATATCGACACCTCTAGACAATGCGCGTCTTTGTTTACTGTATGGTGTGCCACCATAAATTGATAGAACTTCAAGATCAAATACATGAGCTAGTGGTTTAATAATGCTAAAAATTTGTTCAGCAAGCTCACGCGTAGGAGTTAGAATTAGAGATGTGGGCAACTCAATTGTAGCTTCTTCAGTACGTGAAATTAGAGGAAGCCCAAAAGCGAGTGTCTTTCCAGATCCTGTAGGTGCTCGGCAACAAATATCTCGTCCGAGCATAGCATCTGGAATTGCTTCTTGTTGAACTTCAAATGGTTCAGTAATACCTTCTTGTTTTAGAGCGTGAACTAAGGCTGGATCTATTCCAAGGTCGTAAAAACTGACGCTCATCTACCCCACCCTCAAGATAACCTGCTCGCCCATCTCTATTTAATCACCCAAGTGAAAAGGTAGTTAATACCCCATGCTTGGTTGTAAAGGCTCACTCCAAGGAGTAATTTGGTCCGCGCTCCCGGACTTGAACCGGGGACATCCTGATGGCTGCCAATACAACCGTTTGTATTACTAGTCTACAGTCAGGCACTCTGCCAACTGAGTTAAGCACGGGCAGGCCACCGACTGGCCCCTCTCATTTGACTATTTCCGGAAAATTAGGGTTAATCAACACGCCCTAACTAGTGTTTTGAATATTCGAAATCACTTGTTGATAATATCTGAGTTGGCACTTTTCATAGGGTCCAGAATCACCCTTTTGGGGTAATCTAAGACCGACAACCGTTTATACCTTTGAAGAAGCGAGTGCTTGTTCGTAGGTAGTGCACACGATGGAGTCCATGGATGGGGGACAAAGCGTATCGGGTAAAGCCGATTACAGTGGTATAGTGAATGAATTGCGAAAGGATACTGATACAGGTCCACTGACAACGCTTGTCGATGATGAATTAACAGCATATGGGGTTCCTAACCCCCGTCTCTTGATTTGTGGTTGTGGCGGTAGTGGAAATAATACAATGAATCGTATTACGCATTTAGGTGTTGAAGGTGCAGTGACAGTAGCAATTAACACGGACAAACAACATTTGGATCATACTAGGGCGATGCAGAAATTATTAGTTGGCCGACATATCACTAGAGGTTTAGGTGCTGGTGGTGATCCATCTATGGGGCGTAAATGTGCTGAAGCTGGCAGGGATGTAATTTCCAAAATAGTTCATAATGCTGATTTAGTATTCATTACAGCAGGTCTTGGTGGAGGCACTGGTACAGGAATTGCTCCAGTCGTTGCTGATGAAGCAAAAAGAGCGGGTGCTTTGGTCGTTGCAATTGTTACAACACCATTCCATGTAGAGAGAAGACAGAGGATGGAAAGAGCATTGGAAGGTCTTGACCAACTTCGTAAAGCCTGTGATGCCATTTTAGTTTTAGATAACAATCGTTTATTGCATTATGTGCCCAATTTACCTTTAGATGAAGCCTTCAGCATAATGGATCAATTGATTGCTGAAATTGTAAAAGGAATCATTGAGACAATTACTCTTCCAAGTTTAATCAATCTTGACTTTGCTGATGTAAGGACCATAATGGAAAATGGTGGCGTTACTATGATGCTTTATGGTGAATCTGATCGTGGTGCAGAGGAAGTGGTTCATGAGGCAATGAATCATCCACTTTTAGATATCGATGTAGCAGGTGCGACAGGCGCTCTAATTCATGTTACAGGTGGTCCATATATGACTTTAGAGCAAGCAAGTCAAGTTGTTGAATTAATGACTAGTCGTATTGCTCCAGATGCCAATGTGATTTGGGGTGCTAGGCAAGATCCTGGTTTTGGAGATACTATCAAGGTGATGTCAATAATTACGGGCGTTGCAAGAGATCGTTTATTGGAAGAAAAAATGAGTGCAGATAAACTTGGAGAAGTTCTAGGTTTATCTAATGAAAAGAATGCAGGTAGTAGATTTGGCTTCCAACGTTTTGATTAATCATTTTTTTTTCAAAATTGCTTTTGTTTTATATAGCCAAAATGCCTTGGTTAAATAGTCTTGAAAATAAGCCTGTTTAGGGAGGTGGAAAAACACATGAATTCTGAAATTAGAACTAAGGTACAAATCGCAGATACTACAGGGCATACAGAGATGGAACTAACCAAGGCTGAAACAATGGACGTAATAGCCCAAAATCGCGACGCTTGGATTTTTGCAGGAAACAAACTTGTTCAGCCAGCAGAACTTGAAGCTGCAAACTGGGCTGATGTTGGTACCGTTCAATTACTTCCTGGTTTGGTTGGCGGCTTTAACTAAGCCCGCACATCACCTTACAACAAAAGACATGCTTACACGTTTGGCTGGGGGCACACACGCTCCCTGCCAAACTCAATCATAATTTAGTACAAATTTCCTTGTTTTCACCTCACGTAGTGAGGGGGAGGCACATTTTTTCAATCGTAAATTAACCGGTTCGCTGATAAAGGGGCAGTAGGTCGGCGACTCGCCTTAGGGGTCTTAGTATGGTAGATGGAGTCTCACATCATCTTCGCAAAACTTGGAAGAGGCCTAAGGATAATCTTCCCACCGAGTATCGTAGGGAGCGCATGTCTCAGTGGCGCCGTGAGCCTGTTTTTCAAAGAATTGCAAAGCCAACCCGTATTGACGCAGCTCGTCGTGTAGGTTACAAGGCTAAGCAGGGAGTTACAGTAATTCGTACAAGAATACGCCGCGGTGGTCTTCGTAAGTCTAAGATTAATGCTAAGCGTAAACCATCAAAGATGGGAATGCGTAAAATTACTATGGCTAAATCAACCCAACGTCTTGCTGAAGAGAGAGTAGGGAAGAAGTATCCAAACATGGAAGTTCTCAATTCATACTGGGTAGGTCAAGATGGAAAGAACAAGTTCTTCGAAGTCATATTGGTAGATCCACATCATCCTTCAATAAAATCTGATAAACATTTAGGTTGGATTACTGGAAGTAGCCATCGTGGCCGAGCCCACCGTGGAAAAACAAGTGCTGGTAAGCGAGGTCGTGGTTTGCATAACAAAGGTAAGGGCGCAGAGAAATTACGTCCCAGTCTCGCAGCTAACCTTAATCGTGGTAAATAAGCAACTTTGCTTATTATTATGGCCAACTTTGATTGCCCATGACTTTCCGCTATGTGGTAATGGCAGAGGCTTTAGTCACAACTTTGCGTGGTCTTCCTGTATTTCTGCCAGATGGAAGACGACTGGGTTTGGTCCATGATACAGTAATTGAGGTGGAACATTGGACTACAAGTCATCTTTTTGTTGTTGATTGTGCTGAAGATATAGTGGCAGGGAGTGTACATGTTGCTATTCCTTGGCATTGGGTTCGTGGGATTGAAGATATAGTGATTTTACGTTGGTTTCCACCTACCCCTATTCCTGAATCTCCATGAATAATTGATGAGGGATGAGCCCCTCGGCCTGTTCGGCTTGTATGTTTGAGATACACATGTTGGGGACGTCTTCAGCGCGTTTTGCTCAAGGTAGAGCTGTTTCAGGCACTTTTGTAAATACTCCTAATGGTTCTATTCTAATTGATTGCGGCGAGGGAATGCAGACTCGCCTTTTAGAACAAAATTCAGCGTTGAAAGATAGTGATCTACAAATTCGTAGTAAGATGTCAAGAGTACGTACGATTTTGTTTACCCACGGTCATCTTGATCATTGCTGGGGTTTGTTACCTATGTTACAAACAATGTCACTTGATGGCAGAACTACCCCACTAACTATTATCGCGCCTACAAGCCATGATGCTATTGCTTGGGTGAGTCAAAATCCAGGAGTCACTCCTTCTGCAGAAAGTGGTGTTTGTTCTACCGATTTGGCAATTTTATTTGATCAATGGAAAACTCTTGGTAGCAAGGACGAAGATTTTGGCTATCCTATTGATTGGGTTTTGGTTCCTATTGAAGGGAAATCACCTTTTGCGAGCCCCACTCAACCAATGGATGGGATTGATTTGACAATGATTCCTACTGAACATGGGATGCCTTCCTGTGCTTGGCAAGTATCATCAGTAACAGGTATTGGTAAATTTGACCGAAAGAAGGCAAAAAATTTGGAGTTATCAAGTGAGCAAACAAGACAATTAGCAAATGGAATTGATGTAAAAACATCTTCAGGTGTCTTACGTGCTAGTGATTTCCGTGGTGAAAAACCAACTTCTCGTTCATTCATTATTTCAGGAGATACAACTGGAAATGTGGGTGCATTCTCAGAAATAAAAAACCCTCCAGATTTATTAGTACATGAATCCACCTTTTTGATAGCTAAACAGGAAAGGGCAATGAAATACAATCACTCTACAACACACGATGCGGCGCGTCACGCTTTGGATTGTAAAGCAAATGTGTTGGCCTTGACGCATTATAGTTCTAGTATTACGGATATTAAGGAGGTTGAATTAGAGGCAAAAGAATTGCATGAAACTGCAATTGCTTGCGTGGATGGGGATATTTTTTCAATATCTGCTAATGGCGGTGTGGTGATGTATCGCCGTTGTGAGGGTTGGAAACAATACCAATTTTGAATAATATATTCTTACACCCGAAGGGTGAACTATTGAAAGGGAGAACAGTATCACCATAATCTAATGCGTTGGAATATTGCAGTGCCAATCGCCCTAATTTTGCTACTAAGCACAATTACATCAACAGCAATAATTGGGGGCGAGGGATTCTCTAATGAAACTCAATTTCATGCAGCAAAAGACGCTTCATGCCCCTCTACAAATTTGAACAGTCTTCCCCCAATGGTTAATTTATCTGATCAATCTTGTTTGCAAGTTTCTTTGGGTTCTCTAACTCCTGGATCATTAGTTTCAATCGATGTATCTGTTTCTGGTAATTCTGCCGACATTCTGATTTTCGCAGCCAATTCAGTTGCCACTTATCTCAATGACCAATCTTACAGAAATCCATCGATTTGGGAAGAAGATGCCTCTGTGGAATCACTTTTGGGCGATGCTGAGTGGCATTGGCAGGTGCCCACAGATCGTCAAGAAACCATTTGGTATCTTATCTTGGACAATCTTGCACATTCTGGTGATGGCGGAGAGGGTGGACAAGGTGGCGCAGAATCGAATATCACAATATCAACAACTTTCCCAACCATGTCGCATTGGACTCTAATGGATTCTCTACAGGTTCTACCACCTGGTAGCCATTTGGCATTATTAGGTCCTCAAGATCTCACATTGGATGAAGGTACTCAAATTTCAATCACAGCGCTTCCCTTGTTGGGTGTTGCTGACATATTTATTTTAACAGAATCACAGAAAGAGACTTACTTGTTAGGTGGCGGTGGTTCATTTTGGGTACCAGGAACTCAAATGCTTTCAATTACCTCTCCAATTACCCAGCCTTGGATAGTTCCTTCCGATTTAGCAGGTCAGCCTCTCTATCTTTTCTTAGATAACGAAGCGGGCCCTACTGGTGGTGGTGATGGTTCTGGGGATTTGAAAGTAACAGTAGCAGTCACTTTGATGCCGGTTTTAAATCCTGTAATTTCTAGCAATGGTAATCTCCAATCTACTGATGTAGGTGAAGAAATAGATTTCAATGTAAATTCAACTCCTAATTTATCTAATCAGGCAGATTTATCTCAAACAGAATGGGATTTTGATGGGGATGGAATTACAGATTCAGTCGGGGCTTCAGTATCTACATCCTATTCAAGCCCAGG
>MDTE01017428.1_pt1 | contig 22786 bp, 23 predicted proteins | sample 811231 | NCBI WGS metagenome assembly MDTE01 (sample SAMN05326651, study PRJNA326480) | marine metagenome | isolation source: seawater | place: Indian Ocean: Red Sea | collected 2010 | reverse complement strand
AAATGAGGAGGAGTCCATATGAAAATTATTAAAAACAAGAATAATGGGAACAGAGAAATTTCTCCTGCAACACATGCCCAGCCAATCATTGGGGGAAATGCACCAGCTGCTCCTCCAATGACAATATTCTGTGGAGTTCTTCTCTTTAACCAAATTGTATAAATGAAAATGTAAAAAAGTATTGAAAAAGCCAATAGAAATGCAGCAAAATAATTAACAGACAAACCAAGAACAATAACTGACACAAGAGAGAGAACAACACCAAAACCAAGGGCATCAGATGGGGAAATTTTACCATCGGGAATTGGTCTTTTCTTAGTCCTTTCCATTAATTTGTCAATATCTCTGTCAAACCACATATTAATTGCCCCAGATGCTCCTGCGCCAAGAGAAATACAAAAAATTGATAAAAAGAAAAAAAATGGATGCAATTCAAAAGGGGCTAGAACCATCCCACATAACGATGTGAATATGGCAAGGGCCATTACTTTTGGTTTCAAGAGCTCAAGATAATCATTCACTGAGCTTTGTTGCTTGTTGGAAAATCTTAACTGATCATTGATATAATTTGATTTCACTAAATCAGCCCCCAAAAAGTCTTAGTGATATTACTTTACTTTAGGCAAATCATCAAACGAGTGGAATGGTGGTGGTGAACTTAATTGCCATTCGTAAGTTGTTGCACCTTTTCCCCATGGGTTCTTTGAAGCTTTTCTAGATTTTACAAAAGCCTCAATGATTACAAAAACAAAAAAGAATGCAGCAAAGACAGAAATATAAGCTCCAATAGAAGATACATAATTCCACCCGGCAAATGCGTCAGGGTAATCAGGAATTCTTCTTGGCATTCCAGCAAGACCAGAAAAATGCATTGGGAAAAAAGTTATGTTCACTCCAATAAATGTAAGCCAGAAATGAATTTTACCCAAAAATTCGTTGTATTCACGACCCGACATTTTACTAAACCAATAATAAAATCCGGCATATATTGAAAAAAGTGCACCCATTGACATCACATAATGAAAATGAGCAACAACATAGTAAGTATCGTGAAGAGCAACATCTATTCCAGTATTAGACAATACAACTCCAGTAACCCCTCCTAATGTAAAAAGAAAAATCATTGCCAATGCGAACAACATTGGTGTTTTAAATTCAATTGAACCACCCCACATTGTTGCAATCCAACTAAATATTTTAATCCCAGTTGGAACAGCAATTACCATTGTAGCTGCCATAAAATAAGCCCTTGTATCAACATCCAAACCTGTTGTGTACATATGATGAGCCCAAACAACAAAGCCTACAACTCCTATTGCCGCCATAGCATATGCCATACCAAGATACCCAAATATTGGTTTTTTAGAAAAAGTTGAAACAATGTGGCTAATCATTCCAAAACCAGGAAGAATTAAGATATATACCTCTGGGTGTCCAAAAAACCAAAATAGATGTTGAAATAAAATAGGGTCTCCTCCCATTTCTGGATTAAAAAAAGCAGTGCCAAAGTTTCTATCAGTTAACATCATTGTAATAGCGCCGGCCAACACGGGGAGAGAGAGGAGCAGAAGGAATGCAGTGATCAGGATTGACCAAGCAAATAATGGCATTTTGTGCATTGTCATTCCAGGTGCTCTCATATTAAAAATTGTGGTTATAAAATTTATAGCACCCAGAATCGATGACGCACCTGCCAAATGCATCGCTAAAATTGCCATATCAACGGCTGGACCAGAGTGACCTGATGTTGATAAGGGTGCATACAAAGTCCAACCAGGGCCCGCTCCACCTTCAACAAAGGCAGAACCAATTAATAACAATATCGATGGTGGCAGGAGCCAGAAACTTAAATTGTTCATTCGTGGAAATGCCATATCTGGTGCACCAATTAGAAGAGGAACAAAATAATTACCAAATCCACCCACCATTGCTGGCATAATCATAAAAAAAATCATTAATAGACCGTGAGCAGTTATCCAAACATTATATTGTTGGTAGTCATCTCCTAGTATTTGCATACCTGGCTCAGCGAGCTCCATCCTTATAAGTAGAGAAAAGATACCTCCAAGCAAACCAGCAATAATAGCAAATACGAGATAGAGAACACCTATATCTTTATGGTTGGTTGAAAAAAAGTATCTTGTAAAAAAAGATGGTGCGTGACTAGACATTCGAAATTTCCTTTCTATTTTTGAACAATAAGATCATTTTTGTTTGAAGCAAATTCTTCTTTAGCTGATTCGACCCAAACTGCAAACTCATCGGGGGATACAGCTTTAATTGTTATAGGCATAAAACCGTGACCCGGGCCACAAAGTTCCGAACATTGCCCGTAATACATTCCTGGTTCATCTATTCTAATGTAAGTTTCATTTAATCTTCCTGGAACTGCATCTGTTTTGACACCTAATGCGGGTACTGCCCATGAGTGGATAACTCCACTTGGATCAGATGTGATCTGAACCTTGATGTTTTTACCGATTGGAAGGACTAAATGATTGTCTGTTGACAAAAGCCTAGGTTGACCTTCTTCTAACTCATCATCCTGAAGCATAACTGCATCGAATGTTATATTGTCGTGGTCTGGATATTCATAACCCCAAAGCCATGTATATCCTGTTGCCTTTATAGTCATATCTATATTGCTCAAATCATTTTGTTTGTAAAGTAGTTTGAAGGAAGGAATGGCCATCACTATCAAAATCAAACAAGGAATAACTGTCCATGCAACTTCCAATAGTGAATTGTGAGTTGTTTGAGATGATTCTTTGTTTCTTTTTGCGCTGAATCGGTAGCACACATAAACCATCAAACCAAACACAAAGAGTGTGATAATTGTTATGATCCAAAAAACAAAATCGTGAAGATTAATTAGCTCCTGCATTAGAGGAGAACCCGCATCTTGAAAGCCTATTTGCCATTCGTAAGGTTGTCCTTTGGGGTTTGAGAAAACATAATTTGGCAAAATTAGTGCAAATAAGATTAGTGATAGAAGTGTATTAATTTTTTTCATTGTCCTTGTTATAATTTTATTTAATCTAATATAATTAGGATTATTTTAAAAACAAACTAAAATTTTATTCAACCCAGTAATTAATTATACAAATATAAACTAGTAAGTGGTTATTTACAACTAAGTTCTTTATTGTTAATTATTAATTTATTTAGGAAAAAATCATTATATGAAAAAAATCAAAAAAGAGTGGAATGAAAAATTAGTTACATTAAAAATCGATGAACTTTTGAAAGATTTTGACGATGGTGAACTGTTTGTAGAAGAAGTCTTTTCAGAAAATATAACTTTTGATGATAACAGAGTCAAAAATGCGAGTTACGATCAAGATAGAGGTTTTGGAATTAGAACTGTTTCTGGGGATTCTGTTAATCTCTTTCATAGTTCCGAAATTAATGAAGATACTCTAATCAATGGAATTGCTATGGTGAAAAAAGGTTTAACAAATAAAACACAAAAAAAAATCGGATTTAGTAATACTAACAAAGTTCTTTATGAAAAACTCAACCCCATATCTTTAGTTCCACTGGACAAAAAAATTGCTCTTTTAGAAGATATAAATAATTACACTAGAAAATTGGATAGTTCAATTAAAGAGGTTTCAATTAGTTTGAATGGAAATTTTCAAAATGTTGAAATTACAAAACATAATGGAGCTTTTTTCAATGATCACAGACCACTTGTAAGACTTAATGTTAATATTTCTATTGAAAAAAATGGGAAGATTGAAACTGGCTCATACGGAATGGGCGGGAGAATAACATATGACAAAATATTCGATCAACACACTTGGAAATGCGCAGTCAATGATGCCTTAGAACAGGCAAAAATTAGATTAATTGCCAAACAAGCTCCTGCAGGTGAACAAACAGTTGTTTTAGGTCCTGGGTGGCCTGGAATTCTTTTGCACGAAGCGGTTGGACACGGGCTTGAAGGTGATTTCAATCGAAAAAAAACATCGGCTTTTTTTGATTTAATTGGACAAAAAGTTGCCTCGGATCAGATAACAGTTGTAGATGATGGCACTATCCCTGAAAAAAGAGGTTCACTTACAATTGATGACGAAGGGACTCCATCGCAAAACACAGTGCTTATAGAAAAAGGAAAGTTGAAAGGTTTTATGCAAGACAGGCTTAATGCAAAACTTATGAAACAAAAACCAACTGGCAATGGAAGAAGACAAAGTTATTCTCATATTCCAATGCCTAGAATGACAAATACATATATGCTATCTGGAAAGTATGAGCATGATGAATTAATAAAATCAACTAAAAAAGGAGTTTATGCAACTCAATTTAGTGGAGGACAGGTCGACATTACTTCAGGAAAATTTGTTTTTAGTGCCTCTGAAGCATATGAAATTGTAAATGGAAAAATTGGAAAACCTCTAAAAGGCGCAACCCTTATAGGTAATGGTCCTGAAATTTTGAAAGAAGTTACTATGGTTGCTAACAACCTAGAACTAGATAAAGGAATTGGCACATGTGGGAAAGAAGGACAAAGTGTACCTGTTGGGGTTGGGCAACCAAGTTTAAAGATAAAAAAATTGACTGTTGGAGGAACTATCTAGAACTCAAATTATTTTTTATTTATTTCATCAAAAATCTTTTCTTCATATTTTATAAAGCTCTTAATCATAAAATCCCAAAGTCCTTTGACCATCTTTTGGGGAACACCCCTCTTTTTTGCTTCTAAACTTAACTTGTCCAGAATAAAGTTTATTCTTTCTTTATCAATTATTTGATCTCTGCTTTTAAGCTTAACAACCTCTGTAACCAAATTTTTTCTTTCGGATATCAATTCCAAGATCTTTAAATCAATCTTGTCAATTTCAATTCTTATTTCTCCAATTGAACTAAATTTCTTCATTTAATTTTAAAACTTTAAAGTAATTAGTCTTATATAGCATATCAACATTATTATCCCATTGCTCTAGAAATAATTTTTTCCAAACTGTAGCTGGCGAATTACCAGATTTTAGAATTTTTTTTAGTGGTTCCAAAAAAAAGGATTCATTCTTTCCATCAAATTCAATATTTCTTTTTTCCAGACCCATTGATGATAATTTAATAATTTTGTCACAAAAAACTCTTAAACTTTCTGAATCTGGAGTTATTGAACCAAGGCCACCCAACCTTACATTTTCATAAAATTCAGTTATTTGACTAAATTTCCAATGTTTTATTAAATTCCATACATCATCTAAAACCTCATCATCATAGAGTATACCTGTCCAAAATGCAGGAAGAGCACATACTCTTGACCAAGGCCCTCCGTCAGCAGCCCTAAGTTCCAAAAAATTTTTCAACCGGACCTCTGGAAAGACAGTTGTTATATGGAGTTTCCAATCTGAAAAATTTGGTATTAATTCTATTTCCTTTTTTATTTTCTCTTTCATAAAATCTCTAAAAGAAAAACCAGTTAAATCAATATATTTATTGTCTCTAATTACAAAATACATTGGTACATCAAGTAAATAATCTATGTATCTCTCAAAACAAAAACTATCGTCATAGACAAATGAAAGTAATCCACATCTATTATTATCTGTTTGAGTCCAAATATGTGACCTATAACTTAAGTAATTTGTTAACTTGCCATCTATGAATGGTGAATTAGCATAAAGTGCAATGATTATGGGTTGCAGTGATTGGCTTACACGAAATTTTTTAATCATATCTTCTTCAGAAGAATAATCAAAGTTGGCTTGAATTGTTGATGTTCTTAACATCATATCTAATCCCTTCCGACCAACTTTAGGCATATATCCACTCATTATTTTATATCTTTCTTTTGGTATAAAATTTAATTGCTCCCTTTTCCATTTTGGCAAAACGCCCATACCCATAAAATCTATTTCCATCTCTTCACTTACCTCAGAAAGCTCGTTTTGATGAAGATTAACCTCTTTACATGTATCAAAAAGATTTGATAACGGAGCTCCTGAAAGTTCGATTTGCCCACCAGGCTCAAGAGTAATAGATGCATTTCCTCTTGCCAACGCAATTAATTTCTTATCTTCATAAATTCTTTTCCAATTAAATCTTTTACTAAGCTTTAAGAAAATTTTTTCTATCTCTTCAAACTTAATAGGTTTCAAATCTTTTGTTTTAAAACCAAATTTCTCATGCTCAGTGCCAATCATCCATTTTTTTTTTTCTTTACAACCATCTGTAAAAAAAGATAACAGGTCTTCTTTTTTCATTGTAATAATTCCTTGACCATCGATAATGATATAATAGCTGCTGTATCCGCTTTTAAAATATTCTTACCTAAATTTACATTATAGACATTCTTATTCTTGAAGAATTTTTTGTCTTTTTCTGACCACCCTCCAACTGGACCAATAAAAATAGCCATTTTCTTTTTTTTAAATGGAATTTCAAAAATCTTAGAACCACTTCTATTTTCATCACAAAAAATTATTATTCTATCCTCGTCCCAATTATCTAATAATTCCTCAAGACTAATTGTATCCTGAAGTTTTGGAACATTTATAGCATCACTCTGCTCTACTGCCTCGATTATAATTTTGTTTAATCTCTCATAATTAAGATTAAATTTTTCTGAAAATTCTGTGATAATTGGTACAATCCTCTTCACACCAACTTCTGTTGTTTTTTCAATAAGGTAGTTAATATTTTTTGATTTTATCAAACTAAAACATAACCAAATATCATCGGAAGGCATCTTTTTTTTTATTAAATTAATTGGAACAATTTTCATTCCACCTTTGCAGGATAATTTTGCTTTCCATTCCTCTTCTCCATTAAAAATGAAAATTTCATCTCCATCTCTTTTTCTCATTACTCGACTCAAGTAATGTTCTTTTTCTGAATCAATATTGATCTTTTTAGAAAAGTTGAATTTATTGTTCACAAATAATCGTATCTTTGTCATAATTTTTTATGTCTTTACTACTTTTTAAAACCATCTGGAATAAATAATATGAATCCAGTAAAAAATTAACTTGGTTTTTTGGGTAAAAATTCTTCCTATTTGTTTAATTTTTAAATTTGAATTTAAATTAATCCTAAAACTAATTTATGTTAATAGTCAAATATGTTTGAAAATTCATTTGCGAAAATTAAAATTTTGTTGCGTCTTGGAAGATATAATTATCCAACAGGTGCTTTTTTATTGCTCTGGCCTTGCTTTTGGGGAGTATTTTACGAAATAAACTTTGACACAAACTTCTTAAAAATTTTAATACTATTTGTTGTAGGATCTTTTGTGATGAGAGGAGCTGGTTGTTGCATAAATGATTTTTTTGACAGAGATATAGATAGACTAGTAAAAAGAACAACTAAAAGACCATTAGCTAACAAAGAAATATCCTTAAAAGAAGCATTTTATTTCATATGTTTTCAATTGCTAATAGGCTTTCTGATTGTAATTCAACTTAACCTAAAAGCTATTTTATTTAGTTTTATTATAATACCTCTAGTTATAATTTATCCACTGTTTAAAAGAATTACCTATTTTCCTCAGATTATTCTTGGAATTGTTTTTAATTGGGGAATTCTTATTGGTTTTCTTACTCAAAACACTCTTCTGAACTCAGGAATAATCTTTTTGTATTTAGGCGGATTGTTTTTTACGGTTGCATACGATACAATTTATGGCTTTCAAGATATTGATGATGACAAGAAAATAGGTATAAAATCTTTATCAATAAAATTAGAAAAAAATTCAAAAAAAATTATTCCATTAATCTTTTTGACAAGCTTTGTTTTTTTTGTAATTTCTTTTTTTTTAAATGAAAACAGCAATATTATATCAAAAGTTTTTTCAACAATTGTGCTTATGATTTTGTTTGGTTACCAGATTTTTATTTTTAAAAAAAAAGATTCATACAAAATTGTCTTTGACAAAAGTGTTTTTACAGGCGCAATTTTGGCTTTTCTGATATTTATGCAAAATTATTTGTGAGGCAAAATTACAAATCTGACGAAACAATCATCTACATTTTGCCAAGAGATTTTATCCCATTTTTTTTTTGCTTCTTCATATGAATTAAAAGGACCATATCTTTGGAGTTTTTGGTCATCTTTGAGTTCATCAAAATTTGTATCTTTGTATGTTCCGCCTATTACCCAGTAACTCATATTTAAAATAGTTTAGTTTGACTTGAAATTATAAGAAATTCAAATATAAATTATTATCTAATGAATAAAAATTTTCTAGAAGAAATTTTAAAAAGTTTAAAAAAAAAAGGATGTCACGAATCAGATATCCTATATTCAGAAAATAAAACAATAAGCTCATCATCAAGATTGGGGAAAATAGAAAAAACAGAAACTTCTGAAATAAAAGAAATTGGAATCAGAACTATAAAAAATAAAAAACAGTCAATAATTTCAACAACAAACCTTGAACCAAAAAATATTGATGATTTAGTTAATAGAGTTGTGGAAATGGTAAAGGTTATTCCAAAAAATGAATTCTGTGGTTTAGCAAATAAAAATCAAATTAAAAATTTCAAATTTAGTGAAATATCAAAACTAGAAATTTGTGATTCTTATGAACCTACATTAGATGAAATTAATGACAAGGTGCTTGAATTAGAAAATGCTGCATTAAAAAATAAAAAAATCATTAATTCTGAAGGGGCAGAGATTGCTTTTTCGAAAACTAAGATTATTCTTGTTGGTTCCAATGGATTTGAGAATCAAGTAAATAAAACTCACAGTGATTTTATAATTGCTGTATTGGCTGGCAATTCAAAATCGATGGAACGTGCTTATGATTACAAATCAAAAGTTTTTTTTGAAGATCTAGGTGATATGAAAAAAATAGGTGAAAAAGTTTCAAACGAAGCAATAAAGAAGTTAAATGCAAAAAAAATAAAAACTTGTAAGTGTGATGTGATTTTTGATTCAAAAGTTTCCTCTAGTCTTTTAAGCAACCTTTTCAACGCATCAAATGCTGTTTCAATTATTAAAGGAACAAGTTTTTTAAAAAATAAAAAAAATAAGCAAATCTTTAGCAAAAGCATAAACATTATAGACGACCCTCTGATGAAAAGAAAATTAAGATCTCGTCTTGTTGATAGCGAAGGAATACAAACTAGGAAAAAACATTTGATAAAAGATGGTTCTTTGGAATTTTTTTATAATAGCCTCAGTTCAGCTCGTCAATTAAAAGAAGAACCATCTGGACATGCATCAAGATCAGCTTCTTCCATACCGAATGCATCATATTCAAATCTTTATCTTGAAAATGGCAAAAGTTCAAAAGAAGATATGGTAAAATCTCTAAGAAAAGGGCTTTTGGTAACTGAACTAATGGGAAGTTCAATTAATTATTCTAACGGAGATTATAGCAGAGGAGCTTCAGGTTTTTGGATTGAGAACGGAAAAATTTCTTTTCCAGTTAGTGAAATAACAATTGCGGGAAACTTAAAAAATATATTCTCCAAACTTATCCCGGCAGATGATCTTGAATTTAATTATGGAATAAATGCACCTTCACTTTTAGTTGAAAACCTCACACTTGGTGGAATATAATTGGGCAACCATATTTCTATCCAAAATCTTGAAAAGCCTTCAAAGCAAGCATTGTTTATTGCTGGAAAAATGGCAAAAGAACTTCAGAGCAGGGTTTCTGTAAGATACAAGTCAGAAAATCAACCAGTAACCGATGCTGATATTCAAATAAATAATTATCTAATGGATTTTTTCTCAAAATTAACACCAGAATTCGGATGGCTATCCGAGGAATCTCATGACGACAAATCTCGCCTTCATTCAGATTACTTTTGGTGTTTGGATCCAATTGATGGTACAAAATCTTATATAGATGGGAAACCAGAATATACAATTTCCCTAGCTTTGATAAAAAAATCACAACCTATTTTGGGAATGATAATCAATCCTGAGACAAATGAATTTTTCTATGCAAGAAAAAATAATGGTGCATTCTGTAATAGTAAGAAAATAGTTGTTAATAAAAAAAAAAAACTAAATCTTTGCACCTATGCTATAAGCAGTTCTGAGTTAAAGAAACTTTCTAAATATAATTTTCTAAAAGATTTAAAAGTAATTAAAATGGGTTCGATTGCTTACAAGATCGCTTTGGTAGCTAAAGGAAAAGTTGATATTGCAATAAGTTTTACAAAAAAAAATGATTGGGACCTTGCTGCAGCAAATCTGATTCTTAATGAATCTGGGGGAAAAGTTGAAGAATTATTTGGAAAAGAAATAATCTATAATAGTGAAGATCTTAAAATTAATTCTGTGTTAGCATCAAATGAAGTCATAATCTCAGAATTAAGAAAAAAATTATAAGGTAAAATTATGATTAAAGATAATTCTACAATGAAAATCATAAAAAGATTATTTAATGAATATATAAAAAAACATTCATTCAAACTTATAATGTCAGTTCTTTGTATGACATTAGTAGCAGCAGCGACAGCAATTAATGCATGGATGATGCAGCCAGTTTTAGATGAAATATTTATTAATAAAAATCAAAGATTAATAATAATAATTCCTCTGGCAGTATTTTTAGTAGCAATTGTTAAAGGGATAGCATCATATTACCAAGCTATACTAATGAGTTTTGTTGGCTATAAAATGGTCTCCGAATTACAATCAAATATGCTAAAATCACTACTTAACTGCGATCTAGCCTACTTCAGCAAAACAAATTCTGGAACACTAGTGTCTCGATTTTTAGCTGATGTTGGCTCATTATCCAGAGGCGTACACAATGTGATAATTAACATTGTTAAAGATAGCTTGACATTCATTTTTTTAGTAGGAGTAATGTTTTTTCATGACATTAAATTAGCATTAGTGGCTATTTTTGTTTTTCCGCTAGCCATATACCCTATCTCAAGAATTGGTAAAAGGTTAAGAAAAATCTCAAAAAATACCCAAGTTGGATTTGGTATTTTTACAAAAAAATTAACTGAATCTCTGCAAGGAATAAAAACAATAAAGTCATTTAATGCAGAAAAAATTGAAGAAGATAAAGTAGGTTTGGAAATTAAAAATTTATTTAATTTAACTTTTAAGTCAAGTCGTGTAAATTCAATATCCAGACCTTTGATGGAAACTATTGGTGGAATTGCGATTGCAGTGATTATTTTCATAGGGGGGAGTCAAGTAATTTCCGGAAGCACAACACCTGGAACCTTTTTTTCTTTTCTAACTGCCTTGTTAATGGCTTATCAGCCAATAAAATCTCTAGCCAGTTTAAATGCAACACTTCAGATGGCAATGGCTTCTTCTGAAAGAGTTTTTGATATCATTGATACCAAACCAAAAATTATTGAAACATTTAATAATAAAGATCATTTTTTAAAAAATGACAAACCCTATAATCTCTTAATTTCCAATGTATCTTTCAAATATGATGGATCTAAATTAAGAAATCTAAGAAATATAAATTTAGAAATTTCAAAAGGAGAAAAAATTGCTTTAGTTGGATATTCAGGTGCTGGAAAAACCACTTTACTAAATCTATTACCAAGGTTTTTTGAAATTCAGAAAGGTAAGATTACCATTGGTAATGTGGATATAAGGGATTTAAGTTTTAATTTTCTCAGAAATCATTTTTCTCTGGTAAGTCAAGATATTTTTTTATTTGACGATACTCTGAAATACAATCTCTCATACGGAATGAAGAAAATTGGAGACAAAGAACTTTTTGATGCATGTAGAAAGGCGAATTGTATGGAATTTATAAGAAAACTTCCAAATGGATTTGAAGAGTTAATAGGTGAAAAAGGAGTAAGATTATCTGGAGGCCAAAAGCAAAGAGTTGCAATAGCTAGAGCATTCATAAAGAATTCTCCATTCATCCTTTTGGATGAAGCTACATCTGCGCTTGATTCAAGATCAGAAAAAAAGATTCATTTATCTCTAGAAAAATTGATGAGAAACAAAACATCATTAATAATTGCTCACAGATTATCAACAATAATTGATGCAGATAAGATTGTTTTAATTCATAATGGAGAAATAAATGGTATTGGTAAGCATAAACAACTTTTAAGAAGTTCTCCTATATATAGAAAACTATACGAATTGCAGTTTAAAAAAGAAATTAATGATAAAAAAAATTCTTAAACATAAGCATTCTCAAGATTTATTGGGTTGGTTAATATCGTGTTATTTAAAAATATGTTTTCATACTTCATTGTGGTATGTAAAAAATGATGATTCCATAAAAAAAAACTTAAGAAAGAAAAAAAGTATATTGGTTTGTTTCTGGCATAACAGAATGTTAATGGCACCATTCTGCTGGAATTACGAAACAAAATTCAAAATGTTAATTTCTGAGCATAGGGATGGAAGAATAATCTCAAATGCTGTTTCTCACCTAGGTATTAAAACAATTTCTGGATCATCAAACAAAAATAAAATTTCATCCGCAAAACAAATAATTGAAGAATTAAAAAATTTTAATACTGTAGGAATAACGCCCGATGGACCAAGAGGACCCAAAGAAAAAGTTAAAGAAGGAATTATTTCTCTTCAAAAAAAAACAAATGCTTTGATTATACCACTAAGTTACTCTGCTAGATTTAAGATAAAATTAAGATCTTGGGATAATTTTCTTTTTATATTTCCATTTAATAAATTTGTCGCAGTATGGGGAAATCCAATAAAATATGATCAAAAAAAGGATATCAATTATAATCTTGAGATAGTTAATGAAGAATTGAAAAGGGTTACAAAATTATCCGATAATCTTTCAAAATAAATGATTTTTAAAACTTACAAACATCTTTCAAATTTTTTTTCTGTTTTAATTTTCCTATATTTTTGTTTGCGATTTTTTTCATCCAAAGAAAATTGGAGAAGCATAAAAGAAAAATTTTTCTTTTTTGATAAAAAAATAAGGCCCAAAGGCAAGCTCATTTGGATAAATGGAGTTAGTATTGGTGAAGCTAAATCAGGTTTAATCGTTGCTGATCAGATATTAAAAAAATTTCCAAAATCAAAAATTCTCTTCAGCACTTCAACTCTATCTGCACATAACATAATTTCTAAATCAGATAAAAGGATAATTCTGACATATTCACCATTAGATATTAGTTTTTTAATAAAAAAATTTGTTAAGAAGTGGAATCCAGATCTTACAATTTTTATGGAATCAGAAATCTGGCCAAATGTAATTAATGAGATTAAAGAAGAGAAATTAAAATTTGTTATTTTGAATGGGAGGATGTCTGAAAAATCGTTTAAATTATGGAAGAAATTAGAATTTTTCTCAAATAATATATTCTCAAAAATTGATCTCTGTTTTGCACAAGATGGTTTATCAAAAAAAAGATTCCAGTCTTTAGGTACTAAAAATGTTAAAATATCTGGAAACCTGAAATTTCTCTCAAAACAATTAGATTATGATGAAGGTGAGTACAAAAAACTTCGTAAAGAATTAAAATCAAAAAAAGTAATTACTCTTTTTAGTAGTCACAAAAACGAAGAAATGTTTTTGATAAATTGTTCAAAAAATCTCAAAAAAAGAATTAGAAACCTTTTTTTTATTATAATTCCAAGACACCCACATAATTCTAAAAATGTTCAAGAAAACCTAAAAAAAAATAATCTAAAATTTTTAATTAGATCTAATGAAAAAAGATCAATTAAGGAAAGTAATTTTTATATTGTAGATAGTTTTGGAGAGCTTGGTCTTTTCTTTAAACTTTCTCATATTTCTCTGATTGGAGGTTCATTTGTAAATAATGGTGGTCACAACCCAATTGAAACCAATCATTTTGACTGCGCACTTATCTTTGGAAAGCATATGCAAAACTTTATTGAAATTGAAAGAAGGATCATTGCAACAAAATCGGGATTCAAAGTAAAAAATATTAATGATATGGAAAAAAAGATTTTAATGCTTTTAGAAAACAAAAAAGTCTGGTCAGATACCATTAAAAATTTTAAAAAACTCTGTGCAACAGAGTCAAAAAAAGCCAGTCTAATTATTGAAAAAATATATAGATAAACGCAAAAATGTTTAAAACACCTGTTTTTTGGAAAAAAAAAGGATTTCTAAGTTCACTATTAATACCCTTTTCATATTTTTATTATTTTAGTCACATTCTTGTTTCCAAAATAAAAAAAGAAATAAAAATAGAGATTCCTGTAATTTGTGTTGGAAATGCTGTTGTTGGGGGATCCGGGAAAACCCCTGTAGTTATAGAGTTACGTAAAATATTGAAAAAGAAATTTTCTAACATTTTTGTTCTAACAAGAGGTTATTCTGGTCAAAATAAAGGTCCATTAGTTGTAAATAATCAACATAATTTTTTAGAAGTAGGAGATGAATCTGTTTTACATTCAAAATTTGGTAAGACTTGTATGTCAAAAAATAAAATTAAAGGAGCTAATCTTTGCAAAAAAAAAATGCTGACCTATTAATTCTTGACGATGGTTTGCAAAGCAAAAATCTAAAAAAAAATGTTTCAATCTTAGTTATTGACGGTAATTATATGTTCGGAAATCAAAGACTCTTACCAGCGGGACCTTTAAGAGAAACTATAAAAAGATCAATAGAAACTTGTGATGTTATATTGATAATTGGAAACACCAAATTAAATGAAGAAGATTTTATTTTTATGAATAAAAAAATCTTCTTTGCAAAAAAAATAATGAAAATTAAAAATTTAAAAAGCAAAAATTTAATTGCCTTTTCTGGTCTTGGTAACAATGAGAATTTTCTAAATGGTCTAGAAAATTTAGGACTTAATGTAAAAAAATTTTTTGAATTTTCGGATCATCACAAATACGAGCTTGGTGAGATACAAAAAATTTTAGATATTGCAAAAAATAAAAAACTCTCAGTTGTTACAACAATGAAAGATTTCGTTAGAGTTCCAAACCAGTTAAAAAAAAAAATAAATATTGTTGATTTAAAAATAAAAATTGCAAATGAGTCTGGTTTCTTTGACTATATAAGTAAAAGATTACTGTAATTCTGTTTCAACAAGTACCATTGGATCTACTGGTTTGTCTAGTAAATATACTCCCCAGTGTAAATGAGGTCCAGTTGCTCTCCCAGTCATTCCAACTTCGCCAACCTTTTCCGCAATATTAATATATTGACCCTCTTTAACATTAATTATTTTCATATGAGCAAAAATTGAAATTAAGCCTAAACCATGATCTATTATCAAAGTATTACCAGTAAAAAACATATTATTTACTACAAGCTTTACCTTTCCAGATGCAGGAGACAAAACCTCTGCTCCCTCCCTTTGTGCTATATCTATTCCATTGTGAGGACTTCTTGGCTTTGAATTAAGAATTCTTTGACTTCCAAAAAAACCTGACAATCTTCCTTCCACTGGTAATATGAATTTACTACCAAATAATTTTTTTTTTTCACCAATATTTTTGGACAGTTTGATTTTTCTCTGATCATCTTTAATTCTTAATAAATCATTTTTTGATGGTTCAACTTTTGCTCTTGGTAATCCATTAATTCTTTCTATTTTATATTTTTTTTTTTTAATTTTAAATTTTTTTGTCTTACCATTAACTGATATAGAAACATAATCATCAAATTTTCTCCCAAAAGCAAAAATAAACGATCCATCGTCAAATACATTTAATTTTTTTTTATTAATAAAAATTTCTTGATCTTTTCTTATTTTTCCTATTATCAAACCACCTTCACAAAAACACCCAAAGAACTCCGGAAAATTTCTTGAGTCTGAATATTTAGAAAAAAAAAGAACAGAAAAAATTAAAAAAAATTTTATCATAGTTTCCTTGCTAATGTTTTATTTTTAAAAAATTCAATTTCAATTTTATCTTTTTTTTTAATTTGATCATCATCTGAAATGATTTTTTTATCTTTTCTTACAATCGCAAAACCCCTTTTTAAGGTTTCTCTGTGAGAAATTATTGATAATTCATTTGCCTTAGAACTAAAAATTAATTTACTTTTTGTTATCAAATTCAATGTTTCTTTCGAGATTTTTTTTGATAACATAAATAATCTCTCGTTGAAAATATTAATTGAGTTTAAAAAAAAATCTGCATTAAGTTTTTTGGTAATTGTTAAGTATGACATTTTTTTTTCCAAAAAAATTTTTTCTAAATTACTACTAATTTTTTGATCTGCAAGATCAAGATTTTGAAAATAACTATTTAAAATTGAACTAAAGTCTGGCAATTTTGAATTCAATAACTCTAATGAATTATTTTTTCGATCGAAGAATTTCAAAAAATCATTCTGCATTCTAGAAAATTTATCTTTAATTCTTATCAAGATTTCTTTTCTATCTGGCACTACCATTTCAGCAGCAGCAGATGGTGTTGGTGACCTCAAATCAGATACAAAATCTGCTAGGGTAATATCTGTTTCATGGCCGATTGCAGTGACTATTGGAATTTTTGAATTAAAAATTGTTCTTACCATTTCCTCTTCATTAAAAGGCATTAAATCTTCTAAACTCCCGCCCCCTCTTGCAACAATTATTAAATCAACTTTTTCTTTACAAGTTTCATAAATTTTTTCATTAAAAAAATTGATACCCTCACATACTTCTTTTACACATTTATTACCTTGGACTTTTGTAGGAAATAATATTATTTCAATAGGAAATCGATCAGAAATTCTATGAATTATATCTTCAATCACTGCCCCCGACTCTGAAGTAATAACTCCAACACATTTTGGCAATTGAGGTAGATTTTTCTTGTGAACTTTATCAAAAAGGCCCTCATTAAATAATTTTTTTTTTCGTTCCTCTAAAATTTTTAAAAGTGCTCCTTCTCCCTGATATTCAATTTGTTCAACAATTAATTGGTATTTAGATTGAGGAGAATAAGTTGTAACTCTCCCTTTAACTTGAACTGACAAACCTTCATTAAGCTCTACATTCAACTTAGTTACATTAGATCTCCAACATATAGATGAAATTGAACTTTCTTCATCTTTTAATGTAAAGTAAATATGTCCAGAGGAATGTTTTTTTAACTGAGAGATCTCCCCTGAAACTTTAATTAATGTAAATGAACCTTCAATAATATTTTTTATAGATTTATTGAGTTCTGATACGGTATATTGAGATATGTTTGTTAAATTATTCATTAATAATTTTAAACAATTAATATCATAAAAAGGAATAACATTCTTGAATATTTTAGTTATAGGTGGTGGAGCTAGAGAACATTCAATTTGTTGGGCTCTTAACAAATCATCAAGATGTAAAAAAATCTTTTGCATTCCCGGAAATGGAGGCATATCAAACATAGCTTTTTGTCCAAATTTGGAATTAAAAAAAAAAAATATTTTGGATTTTTGTAAAAAAAAAAAAGTTGATTTTGTAGTCATTGGGCCAGAAAACTTTCTTGCCGACGGATTAAGTGATTACTTGATTAACAATGGAATTAAGACCTTTGGTCCCTCAAAAGAAGCATCTCAATTAGAAACCTCTAAATCATTTGCGAAACTATTTTTAGAAAAAAATAATATACCTACCCCAAAATATTCACATTTTAATTCAATCACAAAAGCAAAAGAATTTCTTAAACAGTCAGTTTTTCCCATAGTTGTTAAAGCAAATGGTCTTGCTTCTGGTAAGGGGGTAATAATTTGCAAAAATCTTAGAGATGCAAACTTAGCTATTAACACCATAATGAAAGAAAAGAAATTTGGTGATTCAGGGAAAGAGGTAGTTATCGAAGAATTTATAAATGGGTATGAAATTAGTTATTTTGTTTTTGTTGATAACAAATCTTTTTTACCTCTTGGATATGCTTTAGATCACAAAAAAGCTTTCACAAATGATGAAGGTCCCAACACTGGAGGAATGGGTTGTTTCACACCTTCAAATAAAGTTGGAAAAAAATTAGAAAAAAAAATTTTAGATAAAATTGTTAAAAAGACTATCTTGGGAATCAAAAAGGAAAATCTCAATTTTAGAGGAATTTTATTTTTTGGTTTAATGATAAAAAATAATGAACCTTTCGTGATAGAATATAATGTTAGATTTGGAGATCCAGAATGTCAAACATTACTTAGAACATTAAAAAGTGATTTATTAGAAATTTTGTTGGCTAGCTGTTCTGATAAATTATCTTCAATAAAAATTAAAAAAAATTTAGATTCGGTTATTTGTGTTGTGCTTGCAGCAAATGGTTATCCGGATTCATATGAGAAAAACAAATTAATCCAAAACATTGAGAAAGCAGAAAAAATAAAAGGAATAGAGATATTCCACGCTGGAACTAAAAAAAAATTAAATAAAATTTATTCTCAGGGTGGGAGAGTATTATCTATTACTTCAAGTGCTAAATCTTTGGAGATTGCTAGAAAAAGAGCATATAAGGCCTTGCAAACAATTAACTGGAATGAAGGGTTTTTTAGAAGTGATATTGGAATAAAAAACAATTAACTATCTTCGATCTTTAAAAAATTTTTTCATCAGGTCTGAACATTCTTTTTCTTGAATTCCTCCATAATATTGATATCCCCTATTTTCAGAATAATAATTTTTTTTTTTTTGTGAAAAAATACTGAAATTTTGTGAATAAGCTCCAAAGAAAACTTTTTTTATTCCTGATTGTAAAATTGCTGCCTCACACATTTTACAGGGTTCAAGCGTGACAATTAATGAATAGTTAGACAATTTTTTGGTTTTTAATTTCTTACAGGCTTTACGAATTGCAATTATTTCAGCGTGAGCAGTAGGATCGTTCTGCTTATGTGTGGAATTAGATGCAAAACTTATTATTTTTCCTTTAGAATCAGCAATCACACATCCTACGGGGATTTCATTTTTAATTGAGGAGGATCTAGCTAATTCCAATGCAAAATTCATAATGTCCTTTTCAGTATTTTTCAACTAAAACCTCATCTCCAGAAACTATATTCTTTAATTTTTTTAAATCATAATTAGTTTCAGCCCAAATATTACACTTATCCGCTAGGCGAATCTCATTTTTTACGGAAATTGGAGTTTTTCCAAAACCTATTGCTATAGCTTTGCCAGTTGGCCAGTATGCTATTTCACCTAAATTTATTATTTCTTTGGCTTCATCTTCTATTTCAGAATTAAAATCTACATAGAAGTATACTTCATCACCCCATAGATTTACTTTTGACTTTAAAGGAAGTTTATCCCAGATAACTGCTGCTGTTTTAGTTTTTTTAAGAATTGTGATTATTTTATGATTTTTTATACTTATTTTACATTTTTTTTTCATATAATAAATTAACATAAACTCTTTTTTTTTAAACAATTATGATAAATCCAATTATAGGAATAACCGTTGATGAAGGAAGTGAGAGTACATATTCAAAATTTCCTTGGTATGCAATAAGAAAAAACTATGCAGAGTCAATTGATAAAGCTGGTGGAATTTCGATTTTTCTTCCACAAAATGAAAAAAAAATTCCAAACTATTTAGAGATAATCGATGCTTTGATTGTTACTGGGGGTGATTTCGACATTGATCCAAAATTTTATGGGCAAAAGATAAATTCCTCAAAAATTAAATTAAAGAATAAAAGAACAAATTTTGAATATAAAATTACAAAAAAAGCAATTAAAAGAAATTTACCAATTTTGGGAATTTGTGGAGGGCAACAATTATTAAATGTAGTTTTAGGAGGATCATTAATTCAACATATTCCTGACAAAATTAAAACAAGGATTGAACACGAACAAAAAAACTCCAGAGATGAACCAAGTCACAAAGTTACAATAAAAAAAGGAACTCAACTTCACAAGATTACTAAAGTTGAGTCTATGTTTGTAAATTCAGCTCATCACCAAGCGGTTGACAAATTAGGAAAGGGGTTAATCGTAAATTCTTTCACTGAAGATGGAATAATTGAAGGTTTTGAACACCCAGACCTTAATTTTTGCATAGGTATTCAATGGCATCCAGAATTTTTAATTGATAATAAAGATATAGAAATTTTCAAAGCCTTGGTTAGAAATTCAAGAAAAAGAAATTGAAAAATAAGACTGTAAGAATCTCAAAAATAATCTCTCACTCAGGAGTTTGTTCCAGAAGAGATGCAGAAGAATTAATTAGAAAAGGAATGGTTAAAATTAATGATTGTATTTTTAAAGATTATTATGTAGACAAAGAATTAATAAAAAATATCGAAGTAAATGGTAAGATTTTAGAAAAACAAAAAACAAAAGTGTGGTCCTTTTATAAGCCTAAAGGATATGTTTCATCGAATAAAGAACAAAAAAATCAAATTAGTTTTTTTAAATTGATTCCAAACAATATTCCAAGAATAGTTAGTGTGGGGAGATTAGATATAGAATCCGAAGGACTATTACTATTGACTAATAACCCTACATTGTCATCTTTCTTAGAAAAACCTTCAAACGAAATTAAAAGGAAATATAGAGTAAAGGTGCTTGGTAAATTACCAAAAAACCTTAAAAAGGTAACAAAAGAAACTCTAATTATAAATGGAGTAATTTACAAAAAACTCACTATTAGTGTAATGTGGAAAAAATCATTGAGCAGCTACCTAGAGATAGAAATTAAAGAAGGGAAAAATAGAGAAATTCGGAAAATTATGACTTTTTTTGGATTGAAAGTAATAGAATTAAAAAGAATTAGTTTTGGACCATTTGAATTAGGCACTTTAAAACCTGGTAATTTAGAAATTATAAAAAATGAAAAATTAGGCAAGCATTTTCAACAAATAGGTTTCATTGATGAGAATTATTTCTGGTAAATTTAAGGGTAAAAAATTATTTTCACCAAATAATAAACAGATAAGACCTACAAGTGATAGAGGGAAAGAAACTATATTCAGTACATTGAATTCCATTTTATTAAAAGAAAAAAAAAAATTTTCTGAAATTAAAGTTTTAGATTGTTTTTGTGGTACAGGAGCTCTAGGAATTGAGTGCATATCGAGAGGATCAGATGATGTATATTTTATTGACTCATCTCAAATAGCAATTGATCTTACAAAGAAAAATTGTCTATTAATTAATAAGAAACAAAACTTAAATTTTCTTAAATTAGATTTAACGGATTTTAAGATTGACCCAATCTATGCAAACCTTTTTTTCCTTGATCCTCCATACAAAAAAATTGATGTAAAGAAAGTTCTTAAACTTTTAGATATAAATAAATCAATCATCCAAAAAAGTATTGGTATAGTTGAATTACCTTATGAAGAAAACTTTAATGATTTTCACGGCTTTGAGATTTTAAAAAAAAAAAAAGTTTCAAACTCTAACTTTATTTTTGTTAAAAAAAAATAATTATTTTCTACCAAATAGTTTCTCAATGTCATTGAGTTTTAATTCTATATAAGTAGGCCTTCCGTGATTACACTGACCTGAATAAGGAGTTTTTTCCATTTTTCTTAAAAGATCATTCATCTCATCTACTTGAAGTTCTCTTCCTGCCCTTAACGAACCATGACAAGACATCCTTGAGCAAATATCATCAATTTTCTTTTCTAAGGGTTTTGTATCATTTGAATCAATTAACTCATCAATAATGTCTAATGTTAGTTTATTAATATCACAGTTACTTAAAATACTGGGAATTTCTCTTACAATCACAGATTCATTTCCAAATTGTTCAATTTTCATACCGTACTTCTCAGCTATCTCATAACAATCTCTTAAATTATCTAATGTTGTTTTATCCAAATCTATAACAACTGGAATTAGTAATATTTGAGTTTTTATTTTTTTTTCGTAAAAATCTTTCTTTAACTTTTCATAAACTATTCTTTCGTGAGCTGCGTGTTGATCAACAATGACTATGCCATTATTAGTTTCAGAAATTACATATGTTTTATGAAACTGACTCTTAGCATATCCCAATGGGGCTGGCTCCTTTTCAAAAGATTTTTTTTTAAAATAATTATCTTTTCTGTCTTCTTGATTTTCTCTATTAATTTCTTTTGGTAGCTCTGTTTTTAATTTTAAATTGTTTTGGTATGGACTGTTTTTTGTAAATTTGTTTATTGCCTTTACTGTATTTAATGAACTGGACCTGTGCCCAGCATCAGCAAGCGTTTCTTTAAAAATATGAATGATTTTTGATCTCAACAAATTTATATCTTTAAATCTAACTTCATTTTTGGCAGGATGAACATTAATGTCTACCTCATTTGATGGACTTTCAATGAATAAAATCGACTGCGGATATCTATCGAAAGATATGAAATCTCTGTATGCTAATTTAAAAATGACATTTATTGACTTGTCACTAACAACCCTCCCATTCACAAAAACATATTGATTATTTGAATTAGAATGATGAAACGTAGGAAGCCCAAGCAAGCCTCTAAATTTAAAGTTTTCGAATTTATGATTTAAAATTACAGAGTTCTCTACAAAATCTGTCCCTAATATATCTGAAACTCTATTCTTTAGAGATTCAAGATTTGAAGAATTTTCTTTATTATTTGTTCTAATTACATTTTTATCATTTATTGACAAATTAAATTGGATTGAATGATTGGAAATAGCTAATTTTTGTATAATTCTTTTTATTAATAGCGATTCATAATTTTCTTTTTTAAGGAATTTAAGTCTTGCGGGTGTAGAAAAAAATAAATTTTTTACACTCACAAATGTTCCTTTAGATTGATTAGTCGGGCCAATTTTTTTAACATTTCCAGAAACAATATTTAACATTGTGCCATTTTGATCTGAGTTTACATTAGACTTAATTGTCATATCTGAAACTGATGCTATTGATGGCAATGCTTCCCCTCTAAACCCGAGTGTATTGATATTAGATAGATTACCTTTTCCTAATTTTGATGTTGCATGTCTTTTTATAGCAAGCTCTATTT